>Ga0209125_1000055_pt1 | contig 190232 bp, 169 predicted proteins | sample BarGraIncub1131A_FD_184503 | JGI IMG/M metagenome (GOLD analysis project Ga0209125, IMG submission 184503) | Arctic peat soil microbial communities from Barrow, Alaska - Barrow Graham LP Incubations 11-31A (SPAdes) (version 2) | ecosystem: Environmental > Terrestrial > Soil > Wetlands > Peat... | reverse complement strand
TGTATTAGGCCTGCCGCTAGCGTTCATCCTGAGCCAGGATCAAACTCTCCATTGTTAGAAAGTTTTAAAAATATTTCTGACTCCTTAGGCTTTCCTCTTAAATTTATAGATAATTAATGTACTCACGTACCCTCACCATCCATTCAAGAGCATTCTCTTTTCTTGCTAGGTTGTTGTTGTTGCTTCATTATCTTCAAAGAACTTTTTTCTCCTTTTTCTTGTTTCCCTCTTAGCTCCCGGCGATCGCTCGCCTTTCTCTAAGCGGGTTGCAAAAGTAATCCGTTTTTCTTTACCTTTTACATGAATCAAAACTTTTTTTTATAAGTTAACAAATTATTACATTTGAACTTGTTTTGATTATTATGCTATAATAAAGACACTAAATTAAGAACGTTTTTCATTTTTGTTTCGAGGTGCAAAGATACGAATTTTTTAATTCGATGCAAGTATTTTGAAAATAATATTTTTTATTTTTTTCAAGTACTCTAATCCTTTTCATCTCAACTTTTTAATGAACTTTTCCCTTGTTTCACCACTCTGTGTGGTTGTTTCGGGAGTGCAAAGGTACACCCTTTTTGCACACTTCCTAATCCCTTTGCATTCTTTTTTCACCTACTTTTCATTTGTTCTCTTATCTGGCTGATTACCCGCCAAATTCAAATGAAACTTTTTTTTAATATTGAAGTATATCAAACCAAACAACCAAAAGTTAGATTCAATTATAAAAAAAGAGCTAAATCTGAGTAAGGAATCCGGCACAATTTAAAACCCTTTTTCTGAGCATGTAAGATCATTTACATTGAAACAAAGTGCACTAAATGATCACTTTTATAACAAAAGGGGGAAATAAAAATAAAAACTCCAGTAAAACATATTGTTAAACAAAACGTTATTTTTCTATAATACGCAACTAATTAAAGGTCTGTTGTTATTCCCAAAAGTTCAAATAAATCAATAATTTGTTTGAAAAATGGCATTCATCGTACTGAAACTGAAAAAAATGTAAATTTGTAAAACGCATTCGAAACTATTGTACTATGAAACTCAAAATTCTGATCATCATTCTCCTTAATTTAATCACTACATCGATTTTTGCCCAGACTGAAGAAGATCCTGCAGTCAAAGATCTCCAATTTAATCAAAGACTTGTATATGGAGGTGGATTTGGTTTACAGTTTGGAAATGTAACTTTAGTTGACCTTTCGCCAACTATTGGGTACAGGTTAACTGATCAACTGACACTTGGAACCGGAATTTCTTATAAGTATAATCATATAAACGACTACACATTGGATCAGAATTCAGGAAGATGGTATGATTATAGAAGTAATATATATGGAGGAAGCATCTGGGGTCGGTATTACCTTTTACGGAATATATTTGCACATGCAGAAATTGAGCAACTCAGAATTAATTACGACTACACGTCTGTGAGTTCTACCTTACCCACAAGTGTTAATAACGGTGTCGATGTTACCAGTGTTCTTGTTGGAGGGGGATATAGACAATCCCTTGGGGGGCATGTATACTTTAATATTCTTATTCTGTTCAACCTGAATGAAACTGATTTCACCCCTTATAATAACCCCATTATCCGGGCAGGCATATCAGTTGGTATGTAAAAAATCTATTATTATAAACGAAAAAGGGCTCCTTCATTCAAATGAAAGAGCCCTTTTTTAATTATTTTATTGTGAAGGCATACGTTTCAATATTTCCAAAGTAAAGTCCCAAAACTTAGAAACCGTATGAATGTTTAAGCGCTCATCCGGTGAATGAGCTCCCTTAATTGTTGGACCAAATGATATCATATCCATTTTGGGATAGGTCTCCCCTATCAGTCCACATTCCAATCCGGCATGAATTGCCAATACTTCAGGTTGCGAGTGAAACAATTCATTGTATACCTTAACAGCGATATTTAAAACAGGAGACGCAGGATTTGGTGCCCATCCAGGATACCCATCAGAATGCGTTACTTTTGCTCCAGCAAGCAAAAACACACTCTCCACCATATCCACTATATTTTGTTTTGCCGATTCTACCGAGCTTCTTTGGCTGGTCGTAATCTCAAAATATTCAGGTAGCAGATGCACCGATGCCAGATTTGTTGATGTCTCAACAAAATTTGCTATATCAGGTGACATGGCAATAACTCCATGTGGGCATGCATACAATACATTGATCAGTTTTTTAAAATCAGAATCTTTAATAACCTTTGAAGGGACGGCTACATTTTCGGCAGTTACAAAAACACCCGGATCCGTTACATGAAGCTCATTTTTTATCATCGACTGAAATGCTTCCACAAATTCGCGTAATGCAACATCGTTTTTTACAGGAAAAGTTATAACAGCAGATCCTTCTCTTGCAATAGCATTCCGAAGATTTCCTGCATGAATATCTGATAACTGGACCTTAAAATGTCTGGATATTTGCCATAACAAACGGTTAAGTATTTTAACGGCATTGCCCAAACCCTTGTTGATATCATCTCCTGAATGCCCTCCTTGGAGTCCTCCCACGAATAACTTCAATGCAGAAGATTCTAAAGGGGTTGTTTCTGTCTGAAAAGGAAGCTGAGCAACTGAATCACGTCCTCCTGCACATCCGATAAAGATCTGCCCCTCATCTTCCGAATCCAGATTTAGCAAAATCTCCCCTTTCAGGAAACCCGGTTTGAGACCAAAAGCGCCCGTCAACCCGGTTTCTTCATCTATTGTAAACAAACATTCAACCGGGCCATGTGGTATATCCTCTGAATCGAGAATTGCCAATTGCACTGCTATTCCGATTCCATCATCAGCACCGAGGGTTGTACTCCTTGCTTTAACCCATTCACCATCCACGTAAGGAATGATGGGATCGGTATCAAAGTCATGTTTTGTGTCTGAATTTTTTTCACAAACCATATCAATATGGCTTTGTAAAACAACTGGCACAAGTTTTTCATAACCTACCGAAGCAAGTTTCCGGATAAAAACATTCCCGACTTCATCCATTGTAGCATCAAGCTTTCTTGCTTTGGCAAAATCCATCAGATAAGCTGCCATTTGGGCTTCCTTTTTAGAAGGGTGAGGAATTTTACATATCTCAGCAAAAAAATGAAATACCCTACCAGGTCTTAATTGTTCTATATTAGAATTCATGATATACTTTATTAATAGACAAATTATGCATATTTCAGAAAAGAAATCATTTCAGAAGGGTTCTTAGCTTTGAAAATAGTACTCCCTGCCACTAAAACATTGACCCCGGCATCATACAATAACCTTGCATTTGCAGCATCAACCCCCCCGTCCACTTCAATAATGGCTTTGGATCCCGATTTATCAATCATTTCTCTCAGCCGCTTAATCTTATCAATTGATCCGGGAATGAAAGACTGCCCTCCAAATCCGGGATTAACACTCATGATCAAAATCATATCGACATCTGTAATGACCTCCTCCAACAAACCTACCTGAGTATGTGGATTCAGTGCGACACCTGCTTTCATTCCCAGTTCATGAATCACTTGAATATTCCGGTTCAAATGATTACAAGTTTCATAATGAATCGTCAAAATATCGGCTCCGGCATTTTTAAAATCCTCGAAATACTTTTCGGGTTCTACAATCATCAGGTGAACATCTAATGGTCTTTGTGCTATTTTTTTTATTGAAGAGACGACTGTAGGACCAAAAGTAATATTTGGAACAAACCTGCCGTCCATAACATCTATATGAAACCAATCAGCTTCACTTTTATTTAGCATTTCGACCTCATCCTGTAATCTAACAAAATTTGAAGCCAGCAATGATGGCGCAATCATATGTATCATATAATCCATATTAATTACACAAAAATACAAAAAAAAAGCCCCGGTGATTAGCCGGAACCTTTATTGAATTAACCTAAATAAGATTGTAAAATATTACTTCTCGACGTATTTTTCAATCGTCGGATTGCTTTTTCTTTTATCTGTCTCACTCTTTCGCGTGTCAGATCAAATTTCTCACCGATTTCCTCCAACGTCATCGGGTAGCTTCCGTTCAGACCAAAGTAAAAACGGATCACATCTGATTCCCTTGGTGTCAATGTTGATATGGCCCTTTCAATTTCCTTGCGTAATGATTCGTAAATCAGTCCGCTCTCCGGAGTGGGGATATCATCAGAACGAAAAACATCATACATGTTGTTATCTTCATCCTGCATTAACGGTGCATCCATCGAAACATGCCGTCCTGAATTACGAATTGAATCTTTTACCTCAGTCTCTGAAATTTCAAGCAGTGTTGCTATTTCATCATAATTAGGTTCCCGTTCAAATTCCTGTTCCAGCCGGGCATATGCTTTGTTGATCTTATTGATAGCCCCGATTTTATTCAAAGGTAATCTGACAATTCTTGACTGTTCGGCCAGTGCCTGTAAAATCGATTGTCTGATCCACCACACAGCATAAGAAATAAACTTAAAACCGCGTGTTTCGTCAAATCTGTTTGCTGCTTTAATCAGTCCCAGGTTCCCTTCATTGATTAAATCCGGTAAACTGAGTCCTTGATTTTGGTATTGTTTAGATACCGAAACGACAAATCGAAGGTTAGACTTTGTTAATTTCTCAAGAGCTGCCCTGTCTCCCTGCCTTATGCGTTGAGCCAGCGACACCTCTTCATCAGCAGTAATAAGTTCAACCTTCCCTATTTCCTGCAAGTATTTGTCAAGCGAAGCCGTTTCACGGTTAGTGACTTGCTTGGATATTTTTAATTGCCTCATGAAATTCTTCTAAAGTTTGGTCGTATTTAATTTTACGAAATGAGCTTTGAGAAGTTTATACTTTGACTAGGTGCTTTCAGGTCTTGGAAGTAAAACTTTTCTTGACAGTTTCAGTTTACCTGTTTTGCTATCAACTTCGATTAGTTTTACATCAATCACATCACCAACCTTCAGTACACTTTCGACATCTTTCAGACGTGTCCAGTCAATTTCGGAAATATGAAGCAAACCATCCTTACCCGGTAGAATTTCTACAAAGGCGCCAAAAGCAGTAATGTTCTTGACAGTTCCTCTATAAACCTCACCGATTTCAGGAATGGCGACGATACGTTTAATACGTTCTTTGACGGCATCAATTGATTCTTTATTGCTAGAAACGATATCGATGATACCAAAATCACCAACTTCTTCAATAACAATCGTTGAACCAGTTTCGCGTTGCATCTCCTGGATAACCTTTCCACCCGGTCCAATAACAGCACCGATAAATTCACGCGGGATGATTACTTTTACGATACGTGGAACGTGAGGTTTGTAATCTTCGCGTGGTTCGCTGATTGTTTCAACCAGTTTACCCAGAATGTGAAGACGACCACGACGAGCCTGATCAAGTGCTTCTGCAAGTACTTCAAAAGAAAGTCCGTCAACCTTGATGTCCATTTGACATGCGGTGATTCCATCACGTGTACCACAAACTTTAAAATCCATGTCACCCAGGTGATCTTCATCACCCAAAATGTCGGATAATACAGCATATCTGCCGGTTGCATTATCAGAAATAAGACCCATTGCAATACCAGAAACCGGTTTGATCATTTTCACACCGGCATCCATCAATGCAAGCGTACCTGCACAAACTGTTGCCATTGAAGATGAACCATTCGATTCGAGAATATCAGAAACAATGCGAATAGTGTATGGGTTTATATCGTTACCCGGAATCATTGGTTTTAGCGCCCTCATAGCGAGGTTACCGTGACCAATTTCTCTACGGCTGATGCCACTCATACGTTTTACTTCACCGGTTGAGAATGGAGGAAAATTATAATGTAAGATAAAATTCACTTTACCTTCAAACATTGGAGTGTCGATAGTCTGTTCATCCAATTTCGTTCCAAGCGTAACTGAAGTCAGCGATTGTGTTTCACCACGTGTGAAAATAGCTGATCCGTGAGCTGTTGGCAAATAATCGATCTCGCACCAGATAGGTCTGATTTCATCCAACTGACGTCCATCTAAACGTTGACGCGTCGTCAAAACAACATTACGTACAACATCCCATTCAACATCATGAAAATAACGACTAGCCAGTTTAGATTTGGCTGCTCGCTCTTCTTCAGGTATAGATTCGATAAACGCATCTTTGATAGCATCAAATGCATCAGAACGTTCATGTTTTGCAGTTGCTTTTGCAGCGACTTCCCATATTTTATCTGCACAGAAAGCCTTAACAGCAGCACGTAAATCTTCATCATTCGATTCATGACTATATGTACGTTTCATCTTTGAACTCTCAACCATAGCAGCCAGTTCAGTCTGAGCCTGACACTGAATTTTAATAGCATTATGAGCAACCTTAAGGGCTTCAATCATTTCGGCTTCTGAAACTTCTTTCATTTCGCCTTCAACCATCATGATATTGTCCATTGATGCTCCAACCATCATGTCGATGTCGGCAATGTCAATATCAGATTTAACAGGGTTAACGATATATTTTCCATCAACACGTGCAACCCGGACCTCAGAAATAGGACCATTGAAAGGAATATCAGAAACGGCAATAGCAGCCGATGCAGCCAGACAAGCCAATGCATCAGGCATAATTTCGTTGTCTGCCGATATCAGGGTAATGATAACCTGAATTTCAGCATGGAAATCTGAAGGGAATAAAGGCCGCAAAGCACGGTCAATCAGTCGGGCAGTCAGAACTTCATGGTCCGAAGGCCTGGCCTCACGCTTAAAGAAACCACCCGGGAATTTTCCAGCGGCAGCATATTTTTCACGGTATTCTACCGAAAGAGGAAGGAAGTCGACATTGTCGGCAGCCTGTTTATTGGCAACTACTGTAGCCAACAACATAGTGTCTCCCATTCTAACAACGGCAGAACCATCTGCCTGCTTAGCAAGCTTTCCTGTTTCAATAGAAATGGTTCTGCCATCTCCCAGGTCAAATGTTTTTTTAATGCCTATCATGATTATTGTTGATTTTTTTAATGTGTCAGAAGTTTCAAAATTATTTATAACAAACTCAAATATGGAATAAGAAAAAATTTCAACTACTGATAATCAAGTATTTATACTTTGAGAAATAGATATTCTCTTTAATACAAAAAAAGGCAATTATAGAATTGCCTTTTTTCTGTACTATATTTCTTTAGAAGTACTACTTTCTGAGACCCAGTTGTTTAATAACTTCTCTGTAGCGTTCAATTTCTTTGTGATGCAGGTAATCCAGCAATCTCCGACGTTTTCCTACCAGACGAACAAGTGAACGCTGTGTTACGCGGTCTTTCTTGTTGATCTTCAAATGTTCGGTCAAGTGTTTGATTCTAAATGTGAATAAGGCAATCTGCCCTTCGGCAGAACCAGTGTCGATATCCGACTTACCAAACTGCTGGAAGATGTCTTTTTTAGTTTCTGATGTCAGGTACATTGTCAATTCTTTTATTATCGTGATTTTAGGGCTGCAAAATTACAACTAATTTTCGAAAAACCAAATGTCTTTGTTTTTTCATTTAATTCAGTCTGCAAATTTAAACATAAATTCTTTTGAAATAGCTTATACTCGATATTAATTAACAGAATTAAAATCAGTCTTTATTTGATGTATACATAAGACCATTTATAAACCTTCTGATTAAATGAGCAGTAACATGAGATTTCGCCAAGTTAATTATTTTATTATTCCTCTTATTTATTTGAACAGTTCAACACCCCAAAGAGTTCAATCCGGTATATTTTTTGTTATTCCTTTATATATTTGTATGCTATTGAGCTGAATTGAAGCGTTTATAGATATTTTGGAAGCGAATTTTCATTCGCTTTTTTGAAAAGCATCAGGTATACTAAACCATAAAACGCCCCTAAATTATTGAAATTTCATTAGATCAGTCCTAAAATCTGGAGGGAAGGTATAAAGTATTCTCTAAGCATTATTTTTCTTTGAACCCGGTTTAATCTTTTTGATGATTTACGGATCACTCCCAAACCATTTCCAGATTATTAGTATATACTCCCTCCCTTTACCACACCATTACCACACATTCTCCGCACCTTTTCCGCATTATATAGCGGAGAAGGTGCGGAGAATGTACGGAAATGGTGCGGAGATCGTGCGGAGATCCCTCTCAGTATCCACTGAGTATAGAGTCTGTTTTTATTTATTATCCCTACATCGTGTTTACAGATTCTTTGGCTATCCGTTTAGAAAATGGGTAAAAAATATCCCCATCAGTCTCCCCCAAAATTTTACGACTGATTCATTTCATTCTTTTTTTGAATTTCAGGTTCCAGGTTCTAATAAATCATTACTCCTCAAAATCGAGGTTGCACTTGTAGTATACGATTGGTATTTGTAATTTTACTCCCTGTTTACAAACCACAAAAGGAGAAACGCTAAAATGGCTGAAGATAAAGTGATTCTGGTCGATATTTCTGATCATCCGGTTGGCAGTATGGAAAAGATGGAAGCGCACCAATCGGGGGGCAGACTGCATCGGGCATTTTCTGCTTTTGTTTTCAATGATAAAAACGAACTTTTATTACAACGCCGTGCGCTTTCTAAGTATCATTCAGGAGGCTTGTGGACCAATACTTGCTGCAGCCATCCCCGTCCCGGTGAAGACACCTTAGAAGCCGGGAAACGCCGTTTACAGGAGGAACTTGGAATCGTCTGCATACTGGAAGAGGCTTTTACATTTATTTACAAAGCATCCCTGGACAATGAAACAACCGAGCATGAGTTTGATCATGTGCTTATAGGCAGATTTGATGGAGTTCCAAAACTCAATCATGACGAAGTGGACAGTATAAAATGGCTCACGATGGCTGAAATCAGAGCACTCATCAATGAGCACCCTGAAGATTATACGGTTTGGTTTAAAATAGCCTTCGAACGCGTTGAATATTTCATGAAAAATGCATCATTTTAGTGCATTGCATCAATCAAAATGAAGTTCTTTAGTCCGTTCACATTAGTTTTTGTTCTCTAAAAGTCGGGCGTCTGTACCCGAAGGTCTTTGGAAAACCTGAAGGTCGAATTCAGGAATCACTGCCAGAATATGATTGAACATATCGGCCTGAATGGATTCATACTCTGCCCAAGTCTTAATTTTACTGAAGGCATAGACTTCGATTGGAATGCCTGTTTCTTTGGGTTGTAACTGCCTTACAACCATATCCATATCCTGATTAAGATTCGTATTGCTGCGAAGATATGCTTTCAGGTATTCCATGAAGACTCCCAGATTTGTTTGCTGACGACTGTTGATTGCAACCTCATCATTTACATCTTCCTGCTTATTGTATGTTTTAAATTCAGCTTCTTTGGAGGCAACATAATCTGAGATAAGCTGTATTTTATTGAACCTTTCAATCATTTCTGGAGTGCAAAATTTGACACTGTACATATTGATCAATAATGACCGCTTAATCTGACGACCATCCGATTCAGTCATACTTCTAAAGTTCTGGAATGATTCCGAAACAAGGGCATAGGTAGGAACCGTTGTAATCGTCATGTCAGCATTTTTGATCTTGACCGTAGTCAATGTAATTTCAAGAATACTTCCATCGGCACCATACTTAGGCATCGAAATCCAGTCTCCGGGTCTGACCATGTCATTGGCCGAAAGCTGAATTCCACCGATCAAACCGAGAATGGCATCCTTGAAAACGAACAACAGAATGGCTGAAGCTGCACCCATTCCGGCCAGGAATGTAACCAGTTTTACATCCAAGACATAAGCCAATATCAACAACCCACCAATGATGTACACGATGATGGCAGCAACCTGCAGATAGGGCTTGATGGGCCTGTATTTGGAGACTTCAAGTGTTTTATAGATTGCATGCAATGCCTTAAAAAAAGTAAGGATGACAAACATGAAAATCCAGATAATATAAATGCTGGCCAATGACTGGACGACATGCACCGTTTTAATACCAAACTCACCGAGTGTTTCGGGAGCTAAAACACGAATCAAAAGCCCCGGAATCAGAAAAGCCATCCGGTGAAAAACCTTGTATTCAAATAGGATGTCATCCCAGACAGTGGCTGTTCGCTCAGCAATATGTTTTAAAACACTGCCAATGATCCACTTGGCGATATAATATAATATTGTACTCAGTATCAGGACAAACAAAAAGTCTGTCAGGTTCCAGAAATAGATAGCGGTGGTCTTGTCTAGCCCTATTCTTTCGAGCCAATCAATGGCTGTATTGCTGAATCTTTCAAACATCGTGGTGACAATTAATAACTTATTCAATTAAAGTTCCGGACTAAACATGGAGAAAAAGTATTTACATTATTAAAAGTTCATCAGCCACCCGCCTTTTTGACTTTATATCCCAACTTCAATAATATTTCCATGATTTTATCTCTGAAGTCGCCCTGGATCAGAATTTCTCCGTCTTTTGAACTCCCCCCCACTCCACACTTTGTCTTGAGCATTTTCCCCAAATCGTTTAAATCAGTATCGGAACCGACAAAACCGGTTATAAGGGTAACTTTTTTCCCACCCCGCTGCTTTTTATCAAGCATGATCCGCAGATCCTGTTGTTGATTTGGAAGTGTTTCTTGTGGTGTCTGTTCATCAAACTTATATTTAAAGTCTGAATTTGTGGAATAGACAATTCCTATGGGACTTGATTTTTTAGCCATGTTGTTTAAACATTAAGGAATGACGACTTTCAATGAATGAGGTATGAGGCTGAACTTCAATGGCCCTTTCATTGGGACTGGTTCACCGTCAATATTTACCATCAGTTCTTTTTTAGTATGAACCACAACTTCTTTAGCCTGGATAATGTCAACAAAGGGGGTGCGGTGCACCTGACGAACAAAGAGCAGTGGTGCAACAAAAGGAATCGTAAACAATGGGACTTTCTTCACGATACAAACATCCATGAGTCCATCATCCACACGTGCCGCAGGGGCAATCGTCGTATTGTACCCAAACTGATCGGAATTAGCAAAACTGATAAACAATGCCTTGTAAGTATTTTTGTTGCCATCGATGGTAAGTTTATATTCAAGTGGCTGATATGCAAAATATTCTGTTGACACAATATTTAAATAGGTCATCAGCCCCCGGGTTAAATTCCCTGCAAATTTATCTGCCACCAAAGCATCAAAACCGATACCGGCTATGCTGAGATACGGGACATCATTTACACTCACCGTATCCATGAGGAGTATCCGGCCCTTATTGATTAATAATATGGCATCTGCCGGATTAAAAGGAATATTCAAATGATGCGCAAGGCCATTTCCTGATCCTGCAGGAATAATCCCCAACGCGGTATGCGATCCGATAAGTTCTCTGGCGACTTCATTGACGGTCCCATCACCTCCCACGGCAACTACAATATCTGTATTTTCTTCAACCGCTTTACGGCTTAAGTTGGAAGCATGTTGTTCACATTCTGTTACAGTAATTTGATAATCAAATAGATCTGTATCTAAATACTTAAATACCAAGGCTGCAAATTCTTCAACAGAATCACTTTTAGGACCAGAAGCCGGGTTTACGACAAATAATACACGTTTCTTTTCCATTTCATTGTGCTTAAGTACTAACCGAAAGTCTATCGACCTGCGGTTAGTTTGTTATTGATCATCCTGTTATTATATTGCTGAATTACAGCTTTTAGGAACGTCTCCATTTCCTTTGTTCTCTTATGTTCAAAATCCAGCAAATTCATTTTCAACGTGGGATCCTTCTTGTAGTTATAGAGAGCCCGGATTGTATTCCCTTCATATTGCATGGCATAATCGCCTTGAACAATCTGGTAGGAATTATTCAAAAATGTCACATTAAACCTTGTTGCGGTTGAATCAAAAACAGATTTCCCGAATGAAACAAATTTACCTTTATAATGGAGATAATCAAGTACCGAAGGAAGAATATCTGTTTGTTGGACAACTTTATCTTTTATCCCGACCAGGTTACTTGCGGGTTTGTAGAAAACAATTGGGATGCGAAATTCGCCTACCCTGTTCCTGTATTGCGGCAACCATGACTCGGAAGTATGATCTGCCGATATCACAAAGAGGGTGTTTTTGTACCAGGGCATTGTAGATGCGGTCTTGAAAAATTTACGGAGTGAGAAATCAGCATACATTACAGCCTGTTGAATAGGCAGATTCCCTTTTCTGAATAATCCTGCATACTGTGGTGGTATTGAGTATGGATGATGAGATGAAAGCGTGAAAATAGAAGCCAGAAATGGCTGTTGAAATGTATTCAGCTTTTTATCGATAAATTGCATAAACTTTTCATCCCAGATACCCCACCTGCCATCGTAATCAGCTTCATTATTATATTCCTTCCGACCATAATATGACTGATATCCAACCGATTTAGTGAAATCATCAAATCCCATAGTGCCATTGGTTCCTCCATGAAAGAAAGCAGTGGTGTAACCTTTTGAGCCAAGCAAACTGGCCAGACTATTAATATGATCAGATTTATAACTTGAAGTAATAAAATTTCCCTGGATCAGATTCGGCAGACCCGTTAGGACAGCCGGAATACCTTCAATGGATTGTTTGCCATTTGCAAAGCCTTTAAAGGCAAGACTTTGTCCAATGAGAGAATCCAAAAAAGGAGTAAATCCTTTGTAGACCGGATTTTTAATGTCTTTATTGAAAACACCGGTATGCTCTGCCGAGAAACTTTCCAAAATCAAAACAACCACGTTCAACTTTCTAAAAGTATTGGTATCAGAAGGATTAACTGGAAATTTTTGTTCAGGATTAAAAATCTGGTTGAGCTCTTTCTCTGAATAATAATTTATTTTGGTTAATCCCGTACCCTGTACTGATTTCAATAGAGTGAACGGTGAATTGAGAACAATCGGTGCATATTCCGGACTCGTAATATGAGACACTGTCATTGGACTGATCGGTTTCGGCTGTATACCTCCACGCATACATAAAAGTGCAAAACCCATCCATAACAACCCCATTCCACATTGTCCCGTAAAATAACTTAACGTTTTCTGGTAAGGGAATTGTTTGTTTACTTTAAAAAATGATGATCCCAACACCAGAATGATTGAGAGACCTATCCAGATAACAGGTATGTACCAAAAATCAAGAATAAAACGAGGCAAGAGCGAAAAAACATCATTACCGCCACCCAGAGCCATATAGTGGAAAATATCAAAACTAATCCGCCTTAGTGTAAAACGGTAGTAGATGATATCAGCTGAATTTGCCAGCAAACCAATAATGTTGATGATGAAAAACACCCACAACACAAACTTTTGATATCTAATTTCTTTGCGAAAGCCAAAAGGAACTATGACCAATAATAATACAGGTAGGTTCAAAAAGAATATCGCAGAAAGGTCAAAACGCATTCCATTAAACATAATCCAGAGAAAAGAAAAGGGGTGAATAACAGGAAACAGTTCTGGATTAAACAGATAAAAGAATATTCTGCAAAAAGTATATAAAATGAAGACGATCAGAAACCGAATTGACCAAACGGCATGAACATTTAACGAGATTTGATTAGTTTTTGGCATAGTTTTCAAACTTGATGCAAAAATAAGAAATGTTATTGTCACTATTATGACAAGAAGTGAATCAAAAAGAGGCCATACTGTGGATTTTTTCCACACTCTTAAAAATTGTTAATTTTTTTTTGAATAACAGAACCAATTTAAATAAATGAATGTATGTATCTTATTATACGATATTTAAATACATTATGTAGATTAAAAAACAAGAAATAAACATCCTTTTTAGCGTAAACCAATAGGAAATAAAGAAAAAAATACAACGATTATTTCATTAAAGCTCTTGCTTTTTAGTAATAGTGCGTATATTTGTGCCGAATATTAACCAACAACAAAATTCTAACAATGAAGAAATTATTTGTTCTCGTATCAGTTGTAGCATTATTTGCTGCCGTTTCATGTAAACCAAGTGTTAACAAAGCCGAACAAGCTAGACTTGATAGCTTAAGACAAGATAGCATAATGAAGGCTGCTGACACAACTAAGAAAGTTGATACTACAATGAAGGCTGTAGATTCAACAAAAACAACTGAAGTTAAGACTACCAAGACTGAAGTTAAAAAAGCTAAGTAATTAAAAATCCCTTTTAAGGAATTTTTTAAAAAAGAGGAGTTGACAACAACTTCTCTTTTTTTTATGTCTTTTACTTTCCTATATTTGTGTGTAAGGTTGGATAAGTGATAATCAGCTTTTTCAATCCATATTATTAGATTACATATCTCATAACACACATCAAATTGGGAAAGATTGTAAAGTGCGGTAATCAGGGAGAACGAATACGTTCGGATTGTCAGGTCTCGCTAGAGTTGACCGACAATAATGGAATTGAAATTCAACTGAATAGTAAAGTTAAATCCCTCTACGGCGATTCTATCATCGCTCTGGCCAAAGAAATACTCACCTATTTCGGTATCGTAAATGCACGTCTTCAGATTGAAGATTCAGGAGCCCTCCCCTATGTCATATCGGCAAGGATTGAAGCCGCAATAAAAATGTTGATCGATTCCGAAAAAGTATTTCTGCCCGAATATCATCCTGAGAATGAATCATCACCTTCTACTAATAGGGAAAAACAACGTATTTCAAGATTATATATCCCCGGAAATAGTCCTGGACTGATGATCAATGCTCCTCTTCATCATCCTGATGGAATTATCCTTGATCTGGAAGATGCAGTGGCGCCTGATAAGAAGCACGAAGCACGTTTCATAGTACGAAACACGCTACGCGTTTTGAATTTCCATGGAGTAGAACGAATGGTCCGCATAAACCAGGTTCCTTTAGGCCTCGCCGATCTTGACTTTATTATTCCTCATAAAGTTGATCTGATATTGATTCCAAAATGTGAGACACCTGAGCAAATAAAACTAGTCAATGACCGCATTGAGACCCTCAGTCTGAACTACAATCTCAACCATAACGTCTGGTTAATGCCGATTATCGAAAGCGCAAAAGGAGTGTTAAATGCTTACGAGATTGCCAGTTCAGCAAATAATATTATTGCAATGGCCATAGGACTGGAAGACTTTACGGCAGATTTAGGCATCCCCAGAACCAAAGAAGGTAGCGAAAGTTTTTTGGCAAGAAGTATGATTGTTCTTGCATGCAAAGCGGCAGGGATTCAGGCAATCGATTCTGTTTTTTCGGATATTGAAGACCTTGAATTGCTTCATCAAACTGCTTCAAATTCTAAAGCCCTTGGGTTTGTCGGAATGGGGTGTATCCATCCAAGACAAATCAAACCGATTCACGATGCCTTTTCACCTGGTGAAGATGAAATAGAAAAAGCAAAAAAAATTGTAATTGCATTTGAAGATGCACAATCTAAAGGAATTGGTGTAGTTGCCCTGGGCACCAAAATGATTGATCAACCCGTAGTAAAAAAAGCCCTCCAGACCATTCAACTTGCTATTTCAATGGATAAACTCAGTCAAAACTGGAGAGAACAATCATGAAAAAATATGACAATCTGGTGAAAAATGCAGTTGGACGAATGGTTCCAACCATTGTTAACGACCAACCGGTAATCCCTTTTCAGGGTATAGGTAAACACCGGCCCACTGGCAGAAAATATGCACCTCCAATTTCCTCAGTTCTTGACTATCCAGTAGATGGGAATAAAGAAGTTGCTTCTTTGGAAGAGGCTTTGCGTTTATGTGGGTTGAAGGATGGGATGACCATCTCTACACACCATCATCTGCGTGATGGCGATTTGATTGCTAACCAGATATTCGAAATTGCTGACAGGTTAAATGTGAAAAACCTTGTTTGGCTCCCATCTGCCTCCTTCCCTTGCCATGATCCGGTCATTCAATATTTGGAAAACGGGACCATAGATCATATCGAAGGAAGCATGAATGGTCCTTTGGGGAGGTTTACTTCAAAAGGCAAAATGAAAGGATGCGCTGTTCTCCGTTCACATGGCGGGAGGTTTCAAGCTATCCAGGATGGTGAAGTCCATATTGATATTGCTGTAATGGCAGCCCCTACCGCCGATCCTTTTGGAAATGCAAATGCGCTTTACGGTCCTTCGGCTTGCGGAGTATTGGGGTATTCATTGGCAGATTACATGTATGCAGATAGAGTTATTGTCGTCACTGACAATCTCATCGCGTTTCCTTGTATGCCCATGCAGATTGAAGGAAACTATGTGGATTTTGTTGTTAAAGTCGATAAAATAGGCCTTCCAGAAAAAATTGTATCCGGCACAACCCAGATCACTAAGAGTCCTGACCGGTTATTGATAGCCGAAATGACAGCGCAGTTCTGTTTGGAAGCAGGGCTATTAAAAGATGGATGTTCATTCCAGGCGGGAGCCGGAGGAACATCACTTGCTGTTGAAGATTATTTCCACAAGATATTGGTTGAAAAGAAATGGAAAGCCCGTTTTTGCTTTGGGGGGAGCACCGAATACATGGTCCGTATGCTCGAAGATGGTTCTGTAGATTATATTCTGGATGCCCAGGCTTTTGATCTGGAAGCTGTCCGGTCAGTCCGTGACAACCCTAAACATTGTGATGTATCTGTCTTCCACGCTTATAATTTCCATTCAAAAGGGAATTATGCCGGAATGACCGATATTGTAATACTGGGAGCGACTGAAATAGATGTTAATTTCAATGGTAACGTAGTCACTCATTCTGATGGTTACTTGCTTCATGGTATTGGTGGCTGGCAAAACTGTTTACACGCAAAGTGTACGATCATCCCGGTTCCTCTCTTCCGTGACCGTATCCCAGTGATCGTCGATGAGGTGACAACGCTGTGTGGGCCCGGTTCATTGATCGATGTGATCGTTACAGAAAGGGGAATTGCAATTAATCCACTTCGTACTGACCTAATTGAGAAGATGAAAGAGTCGAAACTACCCATCAGAGATATAAATTCATTAAAAGAAGAGGCCGAGTTCATTTGTGGTAAACCGGCAAAACCACATTTGACCAGGGAAGTGGTTGGAATAGTCAAATGGATTGATGGTACAGTCATAGATACGATATGGAAAGTAGCTGATTAATTTTTGAAGTGATTGATTTTACTTTTCCCCATGCTTTATATGGAATAAACTCCGTAATTTTGCAGCTAATGCAGAAAAAAATAATGATGTCATTTATAACAAAGAGTCTCTTTCCGGCAATTCTTATTGTTTTCATATTGTGCACTTTACAAGTTGAAGCACAGGTAAGACGATTGGGAGATCAAACAGATAAGTCAAAGACTCCTAAGAATGTTATAGATAAAGACTCCATGAAGATTGTGTATTTTCACGATTTTCTTGATTCTTTAAACACGACTACCTATTATCCTCTTGACACCCTTATCCCTGGTTTTCAACATTATCATCCAAATTTTCAACCCGGTATCCCAAGAGCCTCACAGGGCAATATCGGTGAGGCTTCATACCCTTTGATTTTTAATCCTGTTCAGACCAATGAATTTGATTTTGGCAGGCATTCTTTTGATCCTTATCTGATATTTCCTGAAAACATCATTTATTATTCGCCCAAAAGACCTTTTACCGTATTGAATTATGTTTCCGGTAAAAGTAAGGAACAGGTTTTCGAAGTTATCCATAGTCAGTCCATTGCAAAAGGCCTTTATATTGGTGTCGATTACAAGTTAACCAATTCAATCGGTGACTACGACAGACAACAGACCAACGAATATACAGTCGGTCTGAATTTTCATTTTTCAAGACCAGATGTCCGCTATCAGGCCAGAACCAACTTTACGACCAGCCTGCTCAAAGTCTCTGAAAATGGTGGACTTGCAGATATCTCCTATTTTGAACAAAACAAAGAGCCAAACCGTGCCCTCATACTTGTCAACCTAACCGATGCTATCAATACCCTACATCAAACCGGCGGATATTTTCATCATTATTTTTATTTAGGCAAGTTGAAAGAACCCCGCCGTGGACTCTCTTTTTGGGATATGATTGTCAATACATTTAATGCAGGAACAATCGGACATATCTTTCAATACAATGTGACTGATCAAAGGTTTGTCGATAACACGCCCAAAACCATTTTTTTAAATTCAGCCATAAAGGATACCATTAAAACAAATGATTCAATAAGATACACTAATTTAAACAATACATTCTACTGGACAAACCAACGTGACAGCACCTTACAAGCCCTGACTTTAAAAGGGGGAATCCGTTATGAAATGGATAAAGTCAGTGTTCGGGGTTTGAATTTCTCCTATAATCAGGTCTCACCTTTTGCACAATTCAGTCTGAATGCGGGAGCTAATGTTGAATTATTTGGGAAAATAAACCTGACAACTGGAGGGTACAATGGTGGTGATCAGAGCTATACAGGAGGTTTTAAAACACATTTTGGTAAAACACCAGGCAAACTTATTGCCTTTGAAGGTGAAGTCTTCAGAACACAAACAGAACCGGGATTCTTTTATCACCTTTATCAATCGAATCTTAACAATTTCAATTGGGATAATTCACTGGTTAAAACCAAAACCTCAGGATTCAATGCTTATTTGGATGTCTTTGGCTTAAAGGCTTCGATGAATTTCTATAATATCAGTGATTTTGTTTATCTGGACACTGCCAGTATAGCGCGGCAAAGTAGCCAGACCGCAAACATTTTACAACTTTCAGCTGACTATACCCTGCACCTGGGAGGAATGAGATTCCGAAATACAGTGACCGCCCAAAATATTGCAGGGACAAGTTATATCCGTCTCCCACAATTGGTGATCAACTCTATTTTATCGTATCAGCTGAATATGTTCGAGAGCGCACTTCAGGCTGAATGGGGAATCGAAATGTTATATACTTCGGCTTATAAAGGAAATGCTTATAATCCTGCTTTGGGAATGTACTATTTACAGGATAAAACGACGATCGGTGACTACCCCTACTTTGATCTTTTTGCCAACCTCAAGATGAAACACACCCGTTTCTTTTTGAAATATCAGCATGCTAATGCAGGTTATATGGGATACCGTTATTACATGGTGCCCGGTTATCCGCAGAATGATGCTGCATTCAAATTTGGCCTCTCCTGGATCTTCTACAATTAAGCAATCTCAGTTCTGATCAAAGATAAAACGATCGCTGGCGAAGCGCTTCGAAGGTAATGATTGCTGTAGCCATAGCAACATTTAGCGAATCGTGCTTACCCAGCATCGGGATTATGATTCCTTCATCCACCGCATTCAACCATTTGTCAGTTAGTCCGTTCGCTTCTGTCCCCATAACGATTGCTGAAGGGATAGTCAGATCTACCTGATGATAAAACTGCTTTGCGTTCAAGGCAGCCGCAAAAGATCGGATTTTCTTTGCTTTCAACCATGCAATGGCTTCTTCGGTAGAACAAGCCACAACCTGTTGTGTGAAAACACATCCAATACTGGAGCGGATCACGTTTGGATTATAAATATCGGTCAATGGGTCACAAATCAACAGGGCATCCACTTTTGCCGCATCAACCATCCTTAAAATGGCGCCAAGGTTTCCCGGTTTCTCAATGGCTTCCAGAATAACAATAAGCGGATTTTTTAAAAGTTTTATTGCATCAAGAGAAGTTTTTATGGGTGTAGCCAGAAGCACCAAACCATCTGATCCTTCACGATAGGCTATTTTGGCAAATACATCATGCGTTACCTCTGTCTGAATATCCGGCTTTATCAGATCAAGAATTTTCTTGCTTTCATTGTTCAGTACTTCCTGACAAAAGTAAAGCGATACTGCTTTGAAACCTGCTTCAAGGGCCCACCTGATTTCACGATAACCTTCTATTACGATCAGATTTTGCTTATTCCTTTCTTTTGACTTCTGTTGCAGCAACACGATCTGCTTGATACGTGGGTTCTGGAGACTCGTGATTTTTTCAGACATATCTACCTGTTCGTTTTCATTCGAATTTACAAAGATAAAGTTTAAGATCATACCGGGATTATTTTAAAGACTTTTAAGGTACCTTTGCAAACTTAATAAGTACACTGTGTCTGAGACAAAACCTACATCTGCAAAAGACAGGATAATCCTGATTCAAAATCAACTCGAGCTGTTAGCCCCTGCCAAAAACTTCGATATTGGAAAGGCCGCAATAGATTGTGGAGCAGATGCAGTATATATTGGAGCGTCTCAGTTTGGTGCACGTTTTGCTGCTGCCAATTCTGTCAGCGATATTGAAAAACTCTGCAGTTATGCCCATCAGTATTATGCTAAAGTATATGTTGTCTTAAACACTTTACTGTACGACCGTGAGTTGGATGAAGCTGTTAAGATGATTCATGAACTTCACAAGGCCGGAATCGATGCATTGATCATCCAGGACATGGCATTGATGGAAGCAGACCTACCCCCTATCCCTTTACATGCCAGCACGCAGACCAACAACCTGGAACTTGAAAAAATTCTTTTCCTTGAAAAAGCAGGATTCAGCCGTGTAGTACTGGGCCGGGAATCTTCGTTGAATGAAATAGAAACGATTCGGAATAAGACTACCATTGATCTTGAATCTTTTGTTCACGGATCCTTATGTGTAAGCCATAGTGGCCAATGTTATCTGAGTCACACCATGACAGGCCGCAGCGCCAATCGTGGTGAATGCGCACAACCTTGTCGATTGCCCTATGATCTGGAAGACGCAACCGGTGAAATCATTGCAAAGAACAAGTATCTGATGTCGTTAAAAGATCTGAATCTTTCTTCGTCATTACCTGATCTGATCAAGGCCGGCATTACTTCATTCAAGATCGAAGGCCGGTTAAAAGACATCTCCTATGTCAGGAATGTTACTTCATATTACCGCAAACAACTTGACCAGGCGATTGCACAAATGGAAGGTTACACTAAGGCCTCTCAAGGCAAGGTATATCCACATTTTGAACCAGATCTGGACAAAACTTTCAATCGTGGATATACCGACTATTTTTTAAATGGTCGTCATGACGAGATAGCAACAATTACAAGTCCTAAATCAACAGGAAAGTTGATTGTAAAAGTGAAAGAAATTTATAATTATTTCTTTACAGTCAGTAGTACCCAACCCATCAATAACAACGACGGGCTTTGTTTCTTTGATAATGATGGGGTATTGCATGGCATTAAAGTAAATAAGGTCGAAGGAAATAAAATATTTCCTGCAGCGATTCCCGATGAGCTGGATGGTGGAATGGATATCTACAGAAACTATGATCATTCCTTTAACCGCTTGCTCGAAACAGATGCCTCGAACCGTAAACTGGAGGTAAAATTTACATTTACAGAGCAACCAACTGGTTATCTTTTGGAATGTTCGGACGAAAATCAACTTACTGCTTCAGCATATATTGAAAATACCTTTTCAGAAGCCCGCGACATCGAAAAGACACTTTTAACCATCAAAGAACAGTTTTCTAAACTTGGACAAACCATTTACATTGTCCAGGTTGTTGATATTAATGTAACAAACATCCCCTTTATTCCTGCTGCCAGGCTCAACGAATTGCGCCGTGAGGTCATTGATTCATTAACTGTTCTCAGAATGGAGCACTTTAAAAACCAACAACAGGAGTTTGGTAAAACCGCTTACAATAATCGTCACTCCGAAGAAGCCCTTTCTGCAGTTTATCCCGAATCACATCTCAACTTTCAGGGTAATGTCGTAAACAAACTGGCCACGAAGTTTTATAAACAACATGGTGTAAATACTATTGATCCTGGGCTTGAAGTTCAGTCTGATTATAACAACAAACAGGTTATGACTGCTCACCACTGCTTAAAATACACTTTTGGCATGTGTTCCAAAGAACCAAAGTCAACCTCCGCTCACGAATTCAAAGAACCTTTCTACCTGGTCAGCAACAACAAACGATACCGGCTGGATTTTGACTGCAAGAATTGCGTAATGAAAGTCATCTATTAATACACTGATTAACAATACCCATGAAACTTTTACAACCTGTAAACTGGACGGATTATGAACTCATCGATTCAGGTGAATTTGAGAAACTTGAACGCTTTGGTAATTATATATTGACCCGCCCCGAGCCTCAGGCTGTGTGGAGCAGATCGCTGTCATCCGGTGAATGGGATAAACTGAGTCATGCCTTCTTTCGTAAAGAGAAAAATGATCCTGAAAAAGGACGTTGGTCACTCAAAAACGACATGCCCGAGCAGTGGTTTATTGGTTACCAGTATAAAGAGATGCAACTCAGAATGCGTCTTGGTCTTACTGGATTCAAGCATGTAGGGGTATTCCCTGAACAAAGTGAAAATTGGGACTTTATTTACGATCAGATTAAAAGTCATCAGCTGAATGGTGAGGCTGATCAGGACAAACCTTTAATAGAGGGTGAAAAGCCACGGATTCTTAACCTTTTTGCCTATACCGGAGGAGCTTCACTTGCAGCAATTGCAGCCGGAGCTGATGTGGTACATGTGGATTCGGTCAAACCGGTTCTGACGTGGGCCAGAGAAAACATGGAAGCCAGTGGGATGAGTGGGATTCGCTGGATGCTTGAAGACGCCCTTAAATTTGTGCAACGAGAAGTAAGGCGTGGCAATACTTATCACGGAATAATACTGGACCCGCCTGCTTATGGTCGCGGACCTGATGGCGAGAAATGGGTACTCGAGGATTCCATCAATGAAATGATGAAGCTCTGCAGTCAGTTGTTATTGCCTGAAAAAAGTTTCCTGATCCTCAATCTTTATTCAATTGGATTCTCTGCTTTGATTGCAGAAAACCTGATAAACAGTCATTTCGGCACTTCAGGGAATCTTGAGATTGGAGAATTATATGTTCCTGACAGATATGCAAAGAAGCTTCCCCTTGGAGTTTTTGCCCGTTTGGAAACAAGCCGGGCATAATATTTTCCAGCTTTTATCTTTCCTTTTTCAGTAAATAATAATTTTAAATAATAATTCTATTATTCAAACATATTGTATCTTTGAATCGATACTAATTTGAAGTGATTCAGTTAATTCAAACAAAAAAACCACAAAATAATTCATCTGTTTTACAACCAACCTAAATCTTTTAAAAAATGTTTCTAATTGTAATCGGAGTCATCGCATTGATCGTCGGATTTGTCAATGCCAATACCTATACTCCAGTTCAGAAGTACAGCAATATCATCAAATTAGCAGGTGTAGCATTAATTCTCATCGGATGTGCACTATCAGCAGTCGTACAGGTTAACCCTGGAGAAGTGGGTGTTCAAAAACTCTTCGGTAAAGTAAACGATAACACACTAGAGAGTGGTTTGAATTTCGTTAACCCTCTTGTTGAAGTGGTGACCTTTGATATCAAGACCCAGAATTATACCATGTCGGCAACAAAGGACGAAGGTGACTTAGCCAAAGACGATGCCATCAGAGTATTGTCAGCAGATGGGCTTGAAGTGGTCATCGATTTAACCGTCCTTTATAAAGTTGTCCCTTCATCGGCGCCTGCAATCTTAAAAGAAATCGGAACGGATTATCGCAATATCATTGTTAGACCCATCACCCGTACAAAAATCAGAGACAACGCAGTTTATTATGATGCCGTTGCTCTATATTCAACCAAACGCGATGAATTCCAGCAACGGATTTACTCTACCATTGAAAAGGACTTTAAAAAAAGAGGTCTCCTGCTCGAGCAACTCCTGATCAGGAACATCACGCTTCCTACATCAGTTAAGACTTCCATCGAGTCAAAAATTAATGCCGAACAGGATGCACAGAAAATGACTTTCGTTCTTCAGAAAGAACATCAGGAAGCCGAACGTAAAAGAGTAGAAGCCCAGGGTATTGCTGACTATCAGAAGATTTTGAGTACAGGTCTTAGCGATAAACAGCTGCAATATGAAATGATCAAGGCCATTGCAACTTCTCCCAACGCAAAACTCATCATCATGGGTGGTAGCAAAAACACTCCCATAATGCTTGATGCAAAATAAGGTCCTCCAATAACTTAAAAGGGAATACAGACTGATAGCCAAACAGTCAGTATTCCTTTTTTTTATATGAACGATTTTTTGTCATACCACTACATTCACTGCATTCCCTTTTATAAATGCAAGGATATTGGCCTCCACAATATCGCCTCGGTCGTGAATGGCCTCTTCGGTAGCATAACCTATATGAGGAACCACGATCGTGTTGGGTGTCATTAATAATGGATGATCCACAGGCAAGGGAGGTTCCTTTTCAAAAACATCTAATCCGGCACCGGCTATCTTTTGACTGAGGAGTGCTTCTGCAAGCGCCTTCTGATCTACCACTCCTCCCCTTGCAGTATTGATAAGCAAAGCTGATGATTTCATCAAACCCAGCTCTCTATCTCCGATCAGGTTTTGAGTTTGTGAAGTCAATGGGGTATGAATAGATACGATATCACTCACCGCCAACAACTCATCTAAAGTCATATATTCGATACCTTGTCTGAGCGCCTTAGGATTGATGCTTCTGCTATAGGCTACGATTTTGCATCCAAATGCCTGAAGAATTCTGGCTACATTCAATCCGATTGAACCGGTTCCGATTATTCCGATGGTCTTTCCGGAGAGCTCTCTTCCCAAAAAGCCATTCCGTCCCTTCCCCTTGCGCGTTTCAGCTTCCAGTACTGTTACCCTGCGCAACAGATTAATCATCAACCCAATGGCCAGTTCAGACACTGCACGGGTTGAGTATCCGGCGGCATTGCAAACCGTGATGCCTTTTGCACGACAAAGTTCAAGCGGAATATGATCGCACCCAGTGAAGGCAACCGCAATCATTTTCAGATCCGGACAGGATAAAATAAATTTATCGGAAAGCCTGATAGTGGAAACGATTAAGATTTCAGCGTCTTTTGCTCTTTCTATGATGATGTTTTCATCTTCACTTCTGTCTTCAAAGAAAGTGAATGAATGTCCAAGCGCTTCAAATCCTGAAGCGAAATCAGCGATTTGGGCAGGGTTTAATCCTATGTTTTCGATTGCTACGATTTTCATATGCTATAAATAAAAAAACGTGCAATAGTAATCGTTTTATGATTACCACTGCACGGAAATTATTCAACAACCAAAAAAAAAAATGCTACATATAGCTTGCAATCTTGATCGCACCAAATACTACCTCTGCCCTGATGGTGAGGGTTGGTTGCGATGGATCAAAAGATGAAGACCTCCACAAGTGATCTCCAAATGAATATTGCGTTAAATCGGGTAATTCAAGACTGCCAAAAACAGCCTTCGACATGATCTGTACATTTGTCTTTGGATTGATCTTCACTCTGAATTCGCCAAAGACACATTTAATTTCTACTACTTTATTCTCCCCTGCTGGTAATCCGGAAAGATCGGCCAGGCTGGAACCAAAAACAACACTATAACTGGGCCTTACAAAGCTGGCATCAAAGGGTCTATCGTCAAAGATGACATGTGCTTCATCTGTCGAAAATACTTCATTATCTTTTTTAGTTACAAATCTTAACCCAAGAAGGATAAGACCAAATCCAACAGCTAGTTTGAAAACAGGAATGTCGATGTGCCATATTTCCTCAGCAAAAAAAGAGGCACCGAGAACGATCAGGAATCCACCGATAAAAAATGTTATAGAATTAAAGTTTTTCATTTCGTGTTTCTTTTTGATGGTTCAAAATTAAGGATACAATTTTGACAGACCATCGAAAAGATTACAGAATAGTCACATTGGTAGCTGAATTGACAAATCTGACAGCCGAACTGAAAACTAAAAGATCTTGCGCAGCTCGATAAACACGTATGCAACCGCAGGACAGATGATCGAATTCTTAAAACTCAGGTCGATGATCTGCGTGAATTTAGGCCTGTCTGTATGCGGATACTCTTTACAAGCCCGGGGACTGTCTTTATATACCTGACAATAATTGTCTTCACCAATAAATGGACATGGTGATTGTTTGAAACAATAAAATTCATCATCGTCTCTCATGATATATTTTTCAGAAACGACAGTAGGGGTTAATTTCAGACTTTTGCCAATCCGTTCAATATCTCTGTCTGTCATACGTGGGCTGATGCCACGGCAACAATTTCCACATTGTAAACAATCGACAATTTCGAAAGCTTCTTTATGTAAACGATGTACAGTATCATCCAACAGGTTGGATTTTAATTTTTTCAATCGCGGCAACATCCTACGATGTTCGGGCTGATCTTTGGTTGCCCTGTCCAATAATGCAAGATATTCGTCTGCAATAGCCATTTTAGTGTCTTAAATATTTATATTAAAAACCCGGAGTTTAATTAAATCCTCTGGTTTTCTTGATATCGTTGTATGCCTGATTGATCATTTGAAATTTCTCTTTCGCGGCGTGTTGTACTTCTTCACCCAAATGGGCTACTTTATCAGGGTGATGTTTCTTGGCCATTTCACGAAAAGCCTTCTTCACTTCATCATCGGTTGCTTCACGCGAAATTTCCAGTATATGGTAAGCAGCATCCGTATCTTTTACGAACATTGCTTTGATCGATTCAAATTCTTGCATGGGTAAACCCAGTAATACTGAAATCCGGTTCAATAAAGCTTCTTCGGTTTGATGCACCTGGTTATCAGCCATGGCCAGACCGAATAGATAATGCATCAACTGTAGTCTTGAGGGATAATCCATGTATTGTTTGATCTGTGCACAGACAGGGGCATAATCTACGTCTTGCTTCAATATCTCTCTCAAAACCTTGATCCTGTCTTCTGCTATCGAAACACCAAATTGTAATACAAAAAAGTTTTTCACGTAATCCAGTTCAGATCGAAGGAGCTTGCCATCTGCCTTCATCACAGCTGCTGACAGAATCAAAAGCGATACGCTAAAGTCTCCCGGATGCGTTGTCATTCTTCCATTCTGGGGATCAGAACCGGCTACAAATACTCCGCTACTTGCAGAATCAACCATCGATCCAAAAATAAGGCCAAGGATACCTCCTATCGGTCCCCCTAATGCCCATCCTAATCCAAAACCAAGAAGTCTACTTATAAAAGCCATTGATCTTTTTTTTTGCAAAGATAAAAGGTTTGGGCATAGCGATTACTATGCCCAAACCTTTTGCTAAATAACAAATGTTAAAACAGGTTCAGAAAAGAATGTTTTCACTCAATGGCAATCCATATTCCTCAACCATTTTGACGCCAAGCTCCTTCAGCCGCTCCAGAACAGGATTATAGATTTCAGGGATGGTTGGTCTGACAACTCCTTTCACTCCAATCTGACCGTTCAAAATTAATTCCACTCCAATTGCAGCGGGTAGTCCTACTGTGCGGGCAATAGAAGTATCGGTAGCGAGTGTTCCAAAATCGAGCATGCGCGACCTGATCACCTCTTCGGTTCCATCAGGGTATGAAGCAAGGAAGATGTGTTGCAGGGCTACCATATCGCGTTCTTCAGTCCCAAGCTCCATCTTTTGGATCATCAGGTCTGAGACTATTTCAAAGGGAGATTCTACCTTCCGGTCCATCATTTGATCAGAGAAGAGACCCAACCATTCGAGCGCTTTGATGGCATGGGTTCCGATATCGACACCCAGCCAGTGGGCAACCTGCTCTTTGATGTTTTCTGTTTTGATTGAACCGATCAACAATGCCATTAAATCAGCGTGATTCATACCTTCCAGATGATATTTCTCATAACTGAAAAGACCCAGCCGTTTCATGGCATCCATTGTCTCACACCATCCCGGGTAACGAAAAGTTCCCCTAAACACGGTTTTCGATTCAGGAATGCCGTAAATATCCTTGTATGAAATAGAATCACGGTTTGGGTAAACATCCAGTTCACCTATCGTATCGAAATCAACTTTGAAAGGGTTACTGAAAAGTTTTTCAGTCGGTATTTCAACCACCTTCCCATTTCGCAGGTACCGGGCATCATTATTCCCGGCCATGACAACGCCTTTGGGGCTCCATGAAAATTTATAGCGGAACGGGTTCGTGGCAGCCTCAGGTGCAGGCAGAGCACCGCATAGGGAATAGAACTCTTCAACTTTACCACCTTTAGTATGGATGTGATCGATGATGCGCATTGCTGACATATGATCGATGCCGGGATCAAGTCCCATCTCGTTAAGGATAATAATGCCGGCGTTTACTGCTTCTTCGTTGAGTGCCTGCATTTCGGGTTTCACATAAGAAGCCGTAACCATATCCTTTTTATGCTTCAAACATTTTCGGGCAACCTGTACATGAAATACATAGGGCAACATGCTGACGGTGAGGTCATGATTCATCACCATTTCATCCAACCTGGCATCTTCGTCCATAGTCCAATCGACTACCACACCATTGGGATGTTCAAGAATCATCTCTTTAGCTCGTTTGGGAGTTGAAGAAGCTAACGTAATCTGAAATCCATGTTGAAGCAAATAAGACACCATGGGTTTTACAACTAATCCGGCACCCAGAATCAATACTTTTTTCATATTTACCGATATTAAAAGGTTAAGACATAAGCGTTTATTTTCAGGCATTAATAGCCATATACTCTTTCAGGTATTCAAAATCAGGCGTCAGCTTACCATTATAGAGAATAAGTCCACGCCTGATTGCAGAAGGAAGATTAAGTTGGCTTAAAGGAAGCGAAAAATCGGCCTCTGCCAATGGACGCATATAGTTAACAAGTATGTCTGCAAATCCATTTGAAGATTCCCGGGGTAATTCGCTAGGAAGAATATCCACTGCCATCACGGCTATGCCCTTTCCTACAAAACCCATGGTGGGTTTTCGTGATACCGGGTTATAAATAAATACAGGTCTGTCGATTGCCATTCCGGCATGCGTGCATTCGATCGAGCCATCAGGATCACATGAAATGTCACCAATCACTTTCAAACGTTGTTGACCATTACTGCAATACGTTTCAAGCGCATCTTTTGTCACATGACGCGGATAACGGGCATCCCAATAAGCGCCATTAACGAGAATATTGATAAATGGCAGGTACTGATCAAATTTACTTCGGTAATTTTCCGGATGTCGATAATAGTCCTGTATATCAAATTCATCTCCCGGCATAAAAGATTCAATCATATCTTCTTCCCTGAAGACGGTCTTTATAATAATATTCGAAGGAATCAGTTTGCTTTCGATCGTTGATTTCAGCGCCGATACCGGGACTTCTTCTGTGGGGAGCAGACTACAAATCTCCTGAGCACCCTGTGATACATTTCCATATCCCATAAAAGCGATAACCAGGGGATAGATGGATTCAGGAAGGCCATGTTGTGCGATTTCCTTTCCAACTTCTGAAATCGCATTCCTTGCTTCCTCGATGGAAGCATATTCATGCGCCTGCCTCAGGCGCGCAAAGGGCGTTGTCAGCCCTACTTCCTTTAAACGGCGACCATAAGTCCACAAAGTGTTGATCATGCCTGCCAGCCCTGCATAACGCCCAAAGAAAATAAGTCGCTTACCCTGATCATCGGTCACCTTTTCATAATCGATCAGGCTACAGCCCAACTCCATCATGCGCGTCAGCATGGACATATTATGAACCTGACCTTTACTCACGTGAGAAAAAAAGAGGTAAGCCTTATCTTTTTCAAAAAGGTAGTTGGGAATTTCTTTAATCCCTATGATAATTTTTGCAGCCTTAAGATCTTGATCTACAATTGCACCGGCTTTAATGTAGGCTTCATTGCTGAAAATGCGTTTCTCAGACACCTGAACGATGAATGGCAGATGGTGTTCGCTGACCAGGCGAGCCACATGATGTGGCGTCAAAGGTGCTCGTCGCTCCAGAAGATACTTGTCCTCATGGCGAATGCCAATTGTGTTTAACATGATACAATAGTTTAAAAAAGTTCATTTTGCCAATTTTGGTCTAAATTATAAAATATTCCTACCTTTGGCAATTAATAGTTATCAGAATATTGGCCTGAAGATGAAAAAAAAAGGAAGTTTCTTTAATAGACTATTTCGGTTACTCCGGATTGCAATATATGCTTTCTTTATTTCTAGTATTCTGGTTATTATTCTCTATCGTTTTATCAATCCACCGATAACTCCCCTCATGATTTTTCGCTGTGCCGGACAGCTTATTGACGGCAGGAGCGTAACATTATCAAAGCAATGGGTTCCGATCGATCAGATTTCGTCAAATCTCCAGACTGCAGTCATTGCATCTGAGGACATTCATTTCCTGACCCATTTTGGATTTGATATCGAAGCCATTCAAAAAGCAAACGCACTCAATAAAAAAGGGAGCAAACTACGCGGAGCAAGTACAATCACACAACAAACTGCAAAGAATGTTTTCCTATGGCCTGGACGCGACTGGATCAGGAAAGGAATGGAGGCTTACTTCACATTATTAATGGAAACATTCTGGAGCAAACAACGCATCATGGAAGTTTACCTGAATGTCATAGAGATGGGTGATGGGGTATATGGAGCTGAAGCGGCTTCACAAAAATATTTCTATAAAGATGCAAGTCAGTTGACCAAAGAGCAGTCGGCTTTAATTGCAGCCGTCTTACCCAATCCCCGGAAATGGCATCCCAATTCTCCAACCTCATTCATTCAACGCAAGAAGAATCGCATCCTGAATGTCATGCATAAGATTGGAAGAGTAGATTTCAAATAAGTTAGCCGTGTTTATTTAAAACAGTTCAGCCAATTCAAGCCATTTATTTTCTTTCTCCTCGAGTAGCTTTTCCAGTTCAACATACCGTACTGACAATACCTGCAATTCGCTGGTAGAACTCGACCCGGAGTTCATCTTCTCCAGCACTTCAAGCTTTTCTGTTTCCAGTGTTTCTATTTCTTTTGTCAGGGCTTCGTACTCTTTTTGTTGTTTGAATGTTGGTTTTTTTGAAAGCTCTTTTACTCTGGGTTCTGATTTTAATTCCTTATCCTGTTTTTGTTTAGATTTCAGATCCTGTTCTTCAGCCATCTTTTCGCGATAGTATTCAGAATAGTTGCCATAATAATCTTTTATGAGCCCATTGCCTTCAAAGACAAAAACATGATCGACCAGCTTATCCATGAAATAACGGTCGTGAGAGACAATGATCAGGCATCCCGGGTAAGAGAGCAGAAAATCTTCGAGCAAAGTCAGTGTGAAAACATCCAGATCGTTGGTAGGCTCGTCGAGTATCAGGAAATTGGGTTGACGAAGGAATTGCATCAAAAGAAACAATCGCCTCTTCTCTCCCCCACTCAGGCTCGAAAAATAATTGTACTGGTTTGGATAAGTGAAGCCGAAATAATTCAGAAACGCGGAAGCCGAAACCGTACCTTTCCCTAAAGGAATGTCTTCGGCAATATCTTTCACAATATCAATGATGCGCTGGTCTTCGATTGGGACTAACCCTTCCTGAGCATAATAACCCATCACCAATGTCTGTCCTGCAACCACACGTCCACTATCAGGACGTTCTTTCCCCGTTAACAGGTTTAATAATGTTGATTTACCAATCCCGTTGCGACCGACAATTCCGATGCGTTCACCTTTCTTGAAGGTATAAGAGAAGTCACTAACTACATTTAACGATCCATAAGATTTATTGATGTTGTAAACTTCAAGGACCTTCCCTCCCATACGGCTCATCCGGAGTTCAAGATTAGGGATTTTATCTTCGGTCTTCTGAAAAGCCTTATCTTTGATTTCATAGAACGAGTCGATACGCGCTTTAGCTTTGGTGCCCCTTGCCTTGGGCATCCGCCTCATCCACTCGAGTTCATTTTTATAAAGAGATTTCGCTTTCTCTATTTCCGTAGCTTCTGTTGTTTCGCGCTCTGCTTTCTTCTCAAGGAAATAACTATAATTCCCTTTGTATTTAAATATCTGATTCCGATCTAACTCTAAAATTTCATCGCAGACATTATCAAGAAAATAACGGTCATGGGTAACGACGAGTAGTGTAAGACGCTGGCGTTTAAAATAGTCTTCCATCCACTCAATCATTGCAATATCCAGATGGTTGGTTGGCTCATCCATAATCAACAGGTCAGCCTCTTCGATCAGGGCACGCGCCAAAGCCAGCTTCTTGCGTTGTCCCCCCGAGAGCAGTGAAACTGATTGTTCGAGGTCGCCGATTTCAAATTTTGACAAGATCTCTTTTACCTTCACTTCATAGTCCCAGGCCTGCAATGCATCCATACGGGCCATAGCCATTTCCATCCGCTGCTGGATCTGTAAAGAATGATCCTTGTGCATGATTTGGAGACAGGATTCATACTCGCTGATGGCCTGCATAATATTGTTTTCTGCATTGAAGAGCTCGCCTATAACGGTGTTGGTCTCCACAAATTCAGGGTTTTGAGGAAGATAAGCCACCCGCAAATCACGACGGAATGAAACCTTTCCCGAGTCAGCATCGTCAACTCCGGCCATTATGCGCAACAAGGTACTCTTCCCTGCTCCGTTACGGGCTACAAGGGCTACTTTCTGCCCCTCTTCGATTCCAAAAGTGATCTCTTCGAAAAGGACTTTTTCGCCATATGATTTAGAAAGCTGATCGACAAGGACAATATTCATGCATTACAATTTAAACTACAAAATTAATCCATTCCTGTTCATAAACAGGTTATATATAAAAAAAGACCTCCCGGGTCCGGGAAGTCTTTAAGCGTTTAGTCAAATTCAATAAGTTTAAGCTTTCTTAACGTTGATTGCTTTCTTACCTTTTTTGTCTTCAGCGAGTTCATAAACAACTTCGTCGTTCTCAGCTACTTTTTCCGTAAGGCCAGTAACATGAACAAAAATGTCGCTTTGTGATTCGTCATCAACAATGAATCCGAACCCTTTTTTGTCATTAAAAAATTTAACTTTACCGGTAAACATGGTAGTAATAAAATTTTGTAACAGTAAATAAGTGAATTTGCAAGGATGATTTTCATCGCCCCATACAACAAAGGTAAAAATTATTTACTCGTTTCAAAGTTTTTATCAACATTTTATATATGTGCCATTTAAAAAAAATAAAAAAAAGATTATCCAACTTTTGGGCCGGCTGCTATTAATCGTTTTCCTTCTTCGGTATCAGTAAAATTATTGAAGTTGTCAATGAATTTCTGAGCCAGATTTAATGCTGCAGCATCCCATTTCTTAGGATCATCCCAAAGGTTACGTGGATTTAAAAGACCTGGTTTTACATTGGGGACATTCTTTGGAATCATCAGTTGAAATACCGGCAATTCTTCATATTCAGCATTCTCGAGAGAACCATCCAAAATAGCATCAATAATTGCACGGGTAGATGGGATATCAATACGATTTCCTACGCCATAAGGTCCGCCAATCCAACCTGTATTAACAAGATAGGCCGATGATCCATGATCGTCCATCTTCTTAGCCAGTTCAGTTGCATAAGCTGTTGGATGAAGCATCAGGAATGCTGCACCAAAGCAAGATGAAAAAGTTGGGGTTGGTTCTTTGATACCTCTTTCGGTACCGGCAACTTTGGCTGTATAGCCACTCAGGAACTGGTACATTGCCTGATCACGACTCAGTTTAGCAACCGGAGGCAATACGCCGAATGCATCTGCAGTCAGGAAAATGATATTGTTGGGATGGCCACCCTTTGATTTTGGACGGACAATATGTTTGATATGTTCAATAGGATAAGAAACGCGGGTATTTTCTGTTTTGGAGATGTCGTTAAAATCGATGACTTGCGTCTCAGGATCAATGACAACATTTTCCAACAATGCATTTCTTTTGATAGCTTTATAAATATCAGGTTCCTTTTCAGCGCTCAGGTTAACACATTTGGCATAACATCCACCCTCAAGATTGAAGATACCGTTATCATCCCATCCGTGTTCATCATCACCAATCAACATTCGTTTTGGATCTGCTGATAAAGTGGTCTTACCAGTTCCGGATAATCCAAAGAAGATTGCTGTGTCGCCATCAGCACCCATATTAGCCGAACAATGCATCGATGCGATACCGCGTAAAGGAAGATAATAGTTCATGATAGAGAAAATCCCTTTCTTGATTTCTCCACCATACCAGGTACCGCCTATTACAGCCATGTGTTCCTTAAGATTGAAAACAACATAAGCCTCGCTGTTCATACCCATTTCCAACCACTTTTGATTCGTCGCTTTACAAGCATTGAGTAAAACAAAATCAGGTTCGAAATCAACCAGTTCTTCTTCAGTTGGACGGATAAACATATTCTTCACGAAATGGGCCATCCAGGCAACTTCAGTAATAACACGGATACGGATTCTGGTATCTGCATTGCAACCTGAATAACCATCCTGGACATAAAGATCTCTCCCTGAAAGACGCTCACCACTTATCTTTTGCAGATAGTCCCAACTGTCTTCAGAAAGCACTTTATTATCTGAGCTTTTTTTACCGGCTACCTTCCACCAGATATTTTTTTCAGACCCTGGTTCTTTAACAATGTATTTATCTTTAGGTGATCGACCAGTGAAAATACCTGTATCTACAGAAATGGCTCCTGTACTGGTCAGCATGCCTTTTTCAAAACCCTCCAAAGCAGGATTAGTTTCGTGCTGATAAAGTTCTTCATATGATAAGTTGTAAAATACGTTTCGAACATCGTCAATACCGTATTTCGTAAAGTCAATTTTTTTACCTGTGCGAAGTGAAGTCATAGTTTCAGATGGAATCATAAATGATAAAAATTAATGATTAATATTTTTGAATATAGATGAAATTATTTTTTTAAAAAGTAACAATCTGGAATCACTCACTTTTATACGAGAAAAAGAAACACCCAATAAAAGAATCAATTAATCACCCCGGTTTTCTTGAGAGTCATAATTATAATAAAAAGAAACCTTTGTTAGAGATGGCAAAATTAATAGAATTTGTCATACAACAAATTCAAATGAAAATACAGTAACAAATTTAAACGATTTTATATCATTTCGACAAAACTGTAACAATTAAATATAAAAAAAGAAGGACTGTTTCTTTCGAGACAGCCCTTCTTATTTTAACAGTTATGATTGATACTATAGTGTTTCCTTGATCGCAGCTTGTGAAGCAGCAAGACGTGCAATTGGCACACGGAATGGTGAGCATGAAACATAGTTCATACCAACAGTATGACAGAATTCAACTGATGAAGGCTCTCCACCATGTTCGCCACAGATACCAACTTTCAGTTTCGGATTAGTCTTGCGACCTTTCTCAACGCCCATACGCACGAGTTGACCAACGCCTTCCTGATCCAAAACCTGGAACGGATCAAACTTCAGGATGTTCTTTTCAAGATAAATTGGCAGGAATGAGCCAATGTCATCACGTGAATATCCAAATGTCATCTGAGTAAGGTCATTGGTTCCGAATGAAAAGAACTCGGCACATTCTGCAAACTGATCAGCAGTAAGCGCTGCACGAGGAATTTCGATCATGGTTCCAACCATATAATCCAGTCTTTCACCACGTTCTGCAAATACTTCTTCAGCAACACGACGAACCAAATCAACCTGCATTTCTAATTCTTTCTTAGTACCTGCAAGTGGGATCATGATTTCTGGCTGAGTTGTAATACCTCTTTTCTTGAGATTCAAAGCAGCTTCGATAATAGCGCGACTCTGCATTTCAGAAATTTCAGGATATGTATTACCTAAACGGCAACCACGGTGACCAAGCATCGGGTTGAATTCGTGAAGGCTTTCAACTTTACGTTTAACCTGTGCAAGGCTGATACCCATTTCATCTGCCATGGTCTTCTGGTTAGCTTCTTCGTGAGGAACGAATTCGTGCAAAGGTGGATCCAGCAGACGAACAGTAACAGGATAACCCTGCATAGCTTCGAAGATACCTTCAAAGTCTTCACGTTGAATTGGCAGTAGTTTAGCCAAAGCTACACGGCGACCTGCTTCATCATCAGCAAGAATCATTTCACGCATGGCCTGAATCTTGATACCTTCGAAGAACATGTGTTCTGTACGACAAAGACCAATTCCCTGAGCACCAAAGTTGCGGGCAACCTTTGCATCGTTAGGTGTATCAGCATTCGTACGAACATGCATTCTTGAAAATTTGTCAGCCAAACTCATCAACTTACCAAAGTCTCCTGAGAGAGCAGCATCCTGAGTGGCAACTTTACCTTCGTATACTTCACCGGTTGAACCATTCAATGAAATGAAATCACCTTCTTTATAAGTGGTTCCGTCCATTTTGAGGGTACGGCTTCTGTAATCGATTTCGATTTTACCAGCGCCTGAAACACAACATTTACCCATACCACGGGCAACAACTGCTGCGTGAGAAGTCATACCGCCACGGGCAGTAAGAATACCTTCTGCAACGTTCATACCGCGAAGGTCTTCAGGTGAAGTTTCAATACGTACAAGAATAATTTTCTTGCCTTCTGCAGCCCATACTTCAGCGTCATCAGCAAAGAAAACTACCTGTCCTGTAGCAGCACCCGGAGAAGCAGGAAGACCCTTGGCCTTTACTTTTACAGATTTCAGCGCTGTTGTATCAAAAACAGGGTGTAATAATTCATCAAGCTTAGCAGGCTCAACGCGAAGAACAGCTGTCTTCTCGTCGATCATGCCTTCAGCAAGCATTTCCATTGCAATACGAACCATAGCAAAACAAGTACGTTTGCCACTACGGGTTTGTAACATCCAAAGTTTACCATCCTGAATCGTAAACTCGATGTCCTGCATGTCTTTATAATGTGTCTCAAGATGTTTCTGTGTATCAAAAAGGTCCTGGAATACAGCAGGCATAGCTTCCTGTAGTGAAGGAAAATCTTTTTTACGAACGTCATCGCTGATACCTTGTTGAACAGCCCAACGTTTTGAACCTTCGAGTGTGATTTGTTGTGGAGTACGAATACCGGCAACAACATCTTCGCCCTGAGCATTGATCAGGTATTCACCATTGAAAATGGCTTCACCTGTACCTGCATCACGTGTAAAAGCAACACCGGTAGCTGAGTTTAAACCCATGTTACCAAATACCATTGCCTGAACATTAACAGCAGTACCCCATTCAGCTGGGATGTTATTCAATTTGCGATAGAAAATAGCGCGGTCGTTCATCCAACTGTCAAATACGGCTGTAACAGCTCCCCAAAGTTGCTCCCATGGGTTAGTTGGGAAATCATGTCCGGTCTTTTCTTTTACCACTTTTTTGAAAAGGGTAACCATTTCCTGTAACTCTTCAACCTTCAATTCAGTATCGAGTTCAACGCCTGCTTTTTCTTTCAGTTCGTCGATGATTACTTCAAATGGATCCTGATCTTCTTTTGATTCAGGTTTCATTCCAAGAACAACGTCACCATACATTTGAACAAAACGACGGTATGAATCCCATGCAAAACGTGGATTGCCACTCTTGATTGCAATGCTTTCAACTACTTCATCATTCAAACCAAGATTCAAAATAGTGTCCATCATACCTGGCATTGAAGCACGGGCACCTGAACGTACAGAAACCAACAATGGATTCTTTGAATCGCCAAAAAGAGGTCCACCTACAGCAGCCTCAACTTGTTTCATTGCCTTTTCTACCGATGGCCTGATAATATCAACAGTTTCTTTTTGTCCGGTTTTAAAATAATCGTTACAAACATCAGTTGTAATTGTAAATCCGGGAGGAACCGGTATACCGATCAAATTCATTTCATGAAGGTTGGCTCCTTTACCCCCCAGCAGATTCTTCATACTTCCGTTTCCTTCAGCTTTCTTTCCGCCAAAGAAATAAACGTACTTGTTTTCACTCATTTTAATGTCTCCTAAGATTGATTGATAGTTATTTATTTAAATTTCAATGTTTTAGCTATATCACAACTTGAATTGAGTTGCAAATTTACATAAAAAAACTTTTATAATTCTTATATCTGGTTGGATGTTTTTTCTTAAATTTTTCTAAATAAATTTCTGTGGCTAAATCCATTTATGATCATACCTGATAAACACTTATGTTTATCGGGTATTAGTTCATAAAAACTGACTTTATGAAAATTATTTTTCAGACAGTAACTGATCGATGAATTTTTGGGTCTCGCTGGCATACTCCTTGAAATATTCTCCAGTACCCGGACCACTGAAACCGGTGTGGACCTTTCTGATTACACCATGACGGTCAATAAAGACTGCTGATGGAAAAGCCATCGGACCCTGAAGCATTGGAAATGCTGCTGATCTGTCCTTGCTATTCGCTGCACCTGCATGTAAAAAAGTAAATTTAGCTCCGATATCATCTCGAAAGCGAATGATTGCTTTTTTAGACTTTTCATAGTCTTTGGTCTCAAAACAAAGTGTGATGATCTCAAGTCCTTTGGCCTTATCGTTGTTATAGATGTCTTTAAAATACCTGATTTCGTCCAGACAATTGGGACACCATGAACCTGTTGCTGTGATAATGACAACTTTGTTTTTGAATCGTTCATCACTCAGTTTGACTATTTTGCCATCCATATCGGGAAAAGCAAAATTAAATTTAATAGAAGGGTCTTTCACTGTGACCAGCTGATCAGCCCGGGGCAACTCAAAAGTGGAGGATTTGACTGCACTCCAGTCTGTTTTCCACTTACGGCTACCTACAAATTTGCCATTAACAAGTTGGCCTTTTGCATTTACTTCACCAGTGATCAACAATGAATGAGCGCCATCGAGTGTCGAAACCATGAATTTATTCCCCGAGACTTTTCCATCCAGATAGCGGTAGTCACCACCTGTTGTTAATATACTTCCTGTAACCCTGTCGCCAGTCTGGAAAAACTCTGCAAGATCTTTTTGTGCATCAGGCGTTCCTGGAGCTTCAGTAAATTCCCAATGACCTGCTACATTCACGGCGGCCTTATCTTTAAATCCGGCAAACCGGTCTGTAATGCCATATGTAGCAGTGAAGTTATAACCATTACCTTCTGATTTTCCCTTTGGATAATAGGTGCCTGTTAATTTATCATTTTGGATTGAAGCAAGAATTTCGCTCTGGAATATAGGGAGTTTCATTTTCACTGAATCACCTTTTATCGTGATTTCTTTCACTACAATCTTTTCTGCAGCATTAGTTATTTCAATAGTACTTGTACCATTTTGTGCAACAATATGCTTGAAATTGAAGGGCATATCAGAACCATGTCCGGCATCATCCAACTGGATAACGCCAATCCAATTACCGGCTTTAAAACCTGATTTGGTTAATTGACCATAACTCAAGGCACTTATTGAAACCAGCGCCAAAAAAAGTAATACACGACTTATTTTATTCATAATCATTCAAATATTAATAATTGAAAAACAACTTTGGGCTGACTTTGAAATGCAAATATATCATTAAAATTACTAGTCAAATCATCTTTTCATAACTATCTGCCCGGACTCCCGGAACTTGTCTTTGAGAAAAGAAACCTCTGTGAAATATTCCAAAATAATACCAACAATCTAATTTTTATTTTTTGTTGTTAATCCATTCACAATAACAAAAAAGGTATTATCTTTGCGCTATACAAACCCGTGAAGCTGATCATTCGGCTTCACGGCTTTCAACACAATCAATCTAATCCGGAGGAACATCTAATGGAAAGGAGAATAGGCACAGCCCTTATACTCATCGAAGACAAACAGGAGGTTGCACAGCTCAACCAGATCATATCCCGCCATTCCGATATCATCATCGGACGACAAGGACTCCCCCTGCGCGATTACGGCTTCAATATCATCTCTCTTATTCTTGATGGAACTTCAGATCAGATTAGTTCACTAACCGGACAACTTGGCCGCCTTAAAAGTATTCAGGTAAAATCACTGATGCTCAAACCAGCCAACAGCCCAAATGAAACGAATTGATCATATGCCTTTAATGTTTAGGCATAAAATGACTGAATTATAATAACTATCAGGATATGAAATTTAACCCGGAAAAATGTAGCATCCCCGATGAGCGGATGAAACCATTTATCGATCCCGAAGAAATTTGGGGACTCATCAACACCACTGTCAGCACACCCGAAAGAGTGCGTGAACTGATAGCCAAATCGCTTGACAAGAAACGTCTTACAATGGAAGAGACGGCAGTCCTGATCAACACTTACGATCCCGAACTGGTTGAAGAAATTAAAGAAGGCGCCCGCGAGCTGAAACGACGCGTTTATGGCAACAGAATTGTCCTCTTCGCCCCTCTTTACGTGGGCAATCGTTGCATGAACAACTGTCAGTATTGCGGATTCCGCGTCACCAACAAAGAACAAATCAGGACCACACTTACAGATGAAGGCCTTGTAAAAGAAGTTGAAGCATTAGAAGATACCGGTCAGAAAAGACTCATCCTGGTTTACGGTGAGCACAAAGACTACTCTCCCGAATTTATCGCCCACACCGTTAATGTTGTCTATGGAGTAAAAAAAGGCAATGGTGAAATCCGGCGCGTCAACATCAACGCTGCCCCTCTTGAGATCGAAGGTTTTAAAACAGTAAAGGCATCCGGGATCGGAACATACCAGGTTTTCCAGGAGACATATCATCCTGAAGCTTATAAGATATATCATCTTGGTGGCAAGAAAATGGATTACAACTATCGCCTTACTTCGCTCGACCGTGCCCAGGAAGGCGGGATCGATGATGTAGGTATCGGAGCCTTACTCGGTCTCTACGACTGGCGTTTTGAAGTGCTTGGTCTCATCCGTCACACTAACCACCTCGAGGCTTGTTACAATGTAGGCCCACATACCATTTCATTCCCAAGAATTAAGGACGCTTCCTCTATCAATATCGACGACAAATACATGGTCGATGATGCTGATTTCGCTAAGTTAGTTGCCATTCTCAGACTGGCCGTTCCCTATACCGGCATGATACTTACTGCCCGTGAAACCCCTGCCCTCAGACGCGAAGTATTGCAGTTTGGCATCTCCCAGATCGATGGTGGAACAAAACTTGAGATAGGCGCCTATGCAGAAAAGGAAGGCGAAAATCAGAATTTGAATCGTGAACAATTTGTCATCAACGATAGCCGTCCACTGAATGAGATCATGGATGAACTGATCGAGACCGGCTTTTTACCATCGTTCTGCACAGCTTGTTACCGTCTTGGCCGCACCGGAGAACATTTCATGGAGTTTTCGGTCCCCGGTTTCATCAAACGTTTCTGTACACCCAACGCCATGCTTACCCTGAGTGAGTACCTGGTAGATTATGCTCCAGCTCATACCGCTGAAAAAGGATGGCAGCTGATAGAAAAAGAGCTGACTAATTTAAAATCGGCAGAAGAAAAAATCAATGTAACCGAAATCAGAAACCGCATCGAAAAAATCAAAAAAGGAGAACACGATTTATATTTTTAAGCAATAAAAATTCTAAGAATTTAATAGAAAAGGCAGCCCAAAAGCTGCCTTTTCTATTAAATGTCCATTTATTTACAATTATCGGAATATTATGGGTTTAGGCATAGTTGAAGCATAGTTAAGGCATACTTGATGCATACTTAATATATACTCATAGGGTATAGCTTAACCCTGTTTCAACTCTGCTTCAATTAAACGACAACTGATGCTAAAAAAAGAATATTCACACTTTTGTCCTCAAATTGTCATTTTATCAAAAGTAAACTTTTAAATTAAATTTGTCAAGCTAACTTTTATTCTACAGAGATTTCATCGGCAAAGATCCATGCCGGGCTTCCTGCTGCCTTATGATCCGGAGGGCACTTCCCGATGTTTTTACCTACGACCTTGATAAAGCGTGTTTCTGTTTTGGGGATATTGATCACGAATTCTTTCACAATCTTGCCTGGTTTGTCCTGAGCCACGGTATTCATGGTCTTGCCGGCTGATGTAAAGTTAATGCCATCGTCTGAAACAAACAATTCAACATACTCGGGCATGAATACCCAGGCATTGATATCCTGAATGAAGCCAACAGACACTTTTTTAATATTTGTTGGTTTTGCAAATTCAATTACTGCATCCACATTTACGCCCTCATAGCCCTGGTAAGTTCCAAGCCTGAAATCATCACTGCCTCTCAGGTTGTCGATCAGCGCTTTGTCACCTCCTGCTGCATATTGAGGGGAGTAACGGGTGTTCAGTTTAATGGTTCTTCCTCCGATGATCTTGTTTAATTTCGTTTCCTGTACAAAACTTAAATCTTCACCGTTAAGCGCAAAAAATGAAAGCTTTAGTGGCTCGGTGAGTGTGATGGGTCCATTGTATTCCTGCAACCTGGAAAGTGGATTTCCGTTTTCAGTTGTATAATAGATCTTCGCATTGTTATCAGCAGATGACAACGTCAAAGTGGTCTTATCTTCAAACATGGTATTGCCGTTTGAAATAACAGGATTGGCCGCAATCAGATGATCGGTGATGGATTGTACCGGATAATTGCCCGAGCCTGTACCCCAACTCTTGTTGGGTTTTTCCCCCATCTGGAATACCAACTCGCCACCATTCATGATGTCTTTGTGCAACAGGAATGAACGGGGATAATCGGTGCCGTTCAGTTTGGCCGACTGGATGTAAAAGGCCTTATCGGTCAGCCCCTCTGCACGGATAGTGAAGCTCTTGCCATTTTCAAGATGCAGAGTGGCCTTTTTGAACAGGGGTGTTCCGATTACATAATAGTCTGCGGCAGGAGTTACGGAATAAAATCCCATCGAACTCAGTACATACCATGCCGACATCTGGCCACAATCCTCGTTACCAATCAGTCCATCGGGTTGGTCGGTGTAGAAATTGTGGTTGATGAAATTGATTTTTTCCTGCGTTTTCCAGGCCTGCTGGGCATAATTGTAGAGATAAGCCATGTGGTGACTGGGCTCGTTGCCATGGGCATACTGACCGATCAGTCCGGTGATGTCCGACTGATCTCTTCCGGTCAGTTCGGGTTTCGTGTTGAAGAGCTCGTCCAACTTGGCACCAAACTTTTCAAGACCACCCTCCAGATTCAGTAACCCGGTGATGTCTTGTTGAACCGCGAAACTGTATTGCCATGAATTGGCTTCCGTGTAGTGCGAATTGACCTCACGCGCATCGAAAGGAGTAACAAAGGCGCCGTTACGGATTGCACGCATGTGGCCGGTGGTGGGATCAAAGACATTTTTGTAATACTGGGCACGTTTAATGAATCGTTCGTAATCAGGCGTATTGCCCAGATCCTTGGCCATCTGTGCTATGCACCAGTCATCATAGGCATATTCGAGGGTCTTTGAAACATCTTCGGCTTCTTTGTCAGCCGGAATATAACCCAGTTTTTTATAGGAACTTAGTCCGAAATGATCCTGATCTGCACTGGCTTTCATCGCTTCCAACGCTTTCTGTGCATCAAAACCACGGATCCCTTTCATATAAGCGTCAACGATGACAGGAACCGAATGGTATCCGATCATACAATTAGTCTCATTACCTGAGAGTTCCCAGACCGGAAGCAGTCCACCCTGATCGTATTGGGTGAGGAAAGTATTGATGAAGTCGTTGGTTCGTTTTTGTTGGATCAAGGTATAGAGGGGATGGCAGGCACGATAGGTATCCCACAACGAAAAGACCGTGTAGTTAGTGAAGTTCTCAGCTTTGTGTACTTTCAGGTCACGTCCACGGTATTGTCCATCGACATCCATGTAAACATTGGGCTGTATCATAGTATGATAGAGCGCCGTATAAAATGTGGCCATCTGTGATTTCGTTCCACCTTCGACCTCAATTTTACTCAACTCTTTGTTCCACAATGCACGGGTGTCCTTGACAGTCTGGTCAAAATCCCAACCGGTGATTTCAGCGTCCAGATTCCTGCGGGCGCCTTCAATGCTCACACCCGAGATGCCGACCTTGACATAGATCACTTCATTTTTGGCAGAGGTAAAAGTGAATGAGGCTTTCACATCTTTTCCCGACATCTCTTTTGCACCGTCTGCAATCTTTTCATTCAGTGCAATAGCTGCCTTGTCGAATGGCTTTGAAAAACGGGCTACAAAATAGACATGCTGATCTTCAGCCCATGCCCTGGAACGACGAAATCCTTCAATCTCAGTATTGCTGACGATCTTGAGTTTGGAATCCAGTACCTCATCACGGTGAAGAAGATCAACGATGATATTGGATTGATTTGAAGCAGGGAAAGTATATTTATGAAATCCTGCACGGGTTGTGGCCGTCAGTTCAACTTTGACATTGTAATCAGATAGCATCACGCTGTAATATCCGGGAGAGGCTTTCTCGGTCTTCTTGCTGAAACGGGAAGAATAGCCATGCCCAACTCCGGTTTTAAAACCATTATCGAACTTCACCTCACCTGTTGTGGGCATCAGCAAGATGTCACCATAATCGCTGCAGCCGGTTCCACTCAAGTGAGTGTGTGAAAATCCATAGACGACACTGTCGGTATAATGATATCCGGAACAGCCATCCCAACCGTCGAGACGGGTGTCGGGGCTCAGCTGAACCATTCCAAAGGGGGCAGTTGGCCCAGGAAAGTTATGACCATGACCACCGGTTCCAATGAATGGATTGACTAAATCAACCGGACTGACAGGCTTTTCTATTTTAGCAAAGGAAAACAAAAGCACCATTCCAATTCCCAATAATACGCTTACTAATCTCATTATATTTTTTTAAAAAGTTATTTGTTAAACAAATCTCTCGATTCAAAGTTAGAAAAAATACCCTTTAGAAATAATAACTGCTTTTAATCAAATAAAACGTCAATATGTCATTGGAAACCAAAGATTATCAGTCATTTTTGCAGTACCTTTATAGGATTCCCGGTCTGGCTTCAAACTTGAGGTAAGACATTCAACAAATCATATACAATGGAAACAAATCCAAATCTTAATCGTTTTGCCCGTAATCTGAATGACCTTGCCCGTTCCGGCAAGCTCGACCCTGTGATTGGTCGTGATGAAGAGATCAGACGGGTACTTCAGATACTTTCGCGCCGGACAAAAAACAACCCTATCCTGATTGGAGAACCGGGAGTAGGAAAAACTGCTATTGCTGAAGGGCTTGCCCACCGGATCATCAATGGTGACGTTCCCGAAAGCCTGAAATCGAAACAGATTTATTCACTCGACATGGGTGCTTTGATTGCCGGAGCCATGTACAAAGGTGAATTTGAAGAAAGGCTGAAGAGTGTCATCAAGGAAGTGATCGACTCGGCTGGAGAAGTCGTGCTTTTCATCGACGAGATCCATACCCTTGTGGGAGCCGGTGGTGGCGAGGGCGCCATGGATGCCGCCAATATCTTGAAACCCGCTTTGGCCCGTGGGGAACTGAAGGCTATCGGTGCAACTACACTCAAGGAATACCAGAAATATTTCGAGAAAGATAAGGCGCTCGAACGCCGTTTCCAGATCGTCATGATCGATGAGCCCAACACAGAAGACAGCATTTCCATCCTTCGCGGACTCAAGGAACGTTACGAAATGCATCACCAGGTCAGGATCAAAGACGAAGCCATCATTGCTGCCGTGCAGCTTTCACAGCGTTATATCACAGACCGTTTCCTGCCCGATAAGGCCATCGACCTGATCGACGAATCTGCTGCCAAGTTAAGACTGGAGATCGATTCAGTCCCTGAGGTACTGGATGAGGTTGAACGCAGGATCAAGCAACTGGAAATAGAACGTGAAGCCATCAAGCGTGAAAAGGATGAACCGAAGTTAAAAGAGATCAACGAAGAGCTGAAAGGCTTGAACGAACAACGGGCAACCCTGCGTGAACGCTGGAAAAAAGAACGTGACTTCATGAACGGCATACAGAAAGCCAAGAATGAGATCGAAAAATATAAACTCGAGGCCGATCAGGCTGAAAGAGAAGGCAATTATGGTAAGGTTGCTGAGATTCGCTATGGACGAATTAAGGAAGCTGAAAACCGGATTGTCACTTTAAAGGGACAATTGCATGAGGCCCAGGGTGATAAACCTTTGATCCATGAAGAAGTAGGTGCCGAAGAGATTGCAGAAGTGGTTTCCCGTTGGACCGGGATCCCTGTCACAAGGATGTTGCAGAGCGAAAGAGAGAAGCTGCTTAACCTGGAAGACGATTTGCATAAACGGGTTGTAGGACAGGATGAAGCCATCGGGGCTTTGGCTGATGCCATCCGGCGTAACCGTGCCGGATTGAATGACAGCCGCAGACCGATAGGCTCATTCATCTTCCTGGGCACTACCGGTGTCGGTAAGACAGAACTGGCAAAGGCGCTGGCTGAATTCCTTTTTGATAGCGAGAATGCCATGATCCGTATCGATATGAGCGAATATCAGGAACGGCACACTGTTTCAAGACTTGTCGGGGCGCCTCCGGGATATATCGGTTATGAAGAAGGAGGCCAGCTAACAGAAAAAGTAAGACGGAAGCCCTATTCGGTCATCCTGTTGGATGAGATTGAGAAAGCACATCCGGATGTATTCAATATTCTGCTTCAGGTACTTGACGATGGCAGACTGACAGATAACAAGGGAAGGCTGGCTGATTTCAGAAACACGATTATCATCATGACTTCTAACCTGGGATCATTGCTGATTCAGGAGAAACTGAGCCACCTGACCGAAGCCAATCATGAAAAACTACTCGACCAGACTCGTGAAGAAGTATTTGCTTTACTGAGACAGACCATCAGACCCGAATTCCTGAACAGGATCGATGAGGTGTTGATGTTTACCCCGCTTTCAAAGAAAGAAATCCGTGGTATCGTTGAACTGCAGATTGACCGTCTGAAAGAGATGATTTCTGCCAATAACATTAAACTCGAAGTCACAAAAGAAGCAGTTGACCTGCTGGCAAAGGAAGGCTACGACCCGCAATATGGCGCCCGACCTCTAAAACGTGTCTTGCAACGCAGAGTGCTAAATGAGTTGTCGAGGATGATTTTGTCGGGAAAAGTGACCTCAGATTCCGAGATTGTGGTGGGTGTTTCAGGCGATCAGTTCACATTCAGCAATAAAAATGTTTCTGAAAAGCCAGTTATGATGAATTCTTAAATATTTATTGAATTGTATAATATTGACTGTTATCATTTTAATTTCTATTTTCATGTTTTTTTCATAAAAGGTTAAAAATTGTTTGCCTGAATGGAATGATTTTGTATTTTTGCACTCCCCACGGTGAACACATTATTGCCAGGGCACAGACTCAGGGAGAGATGGGTGAGTGGCTGAAACCAACAGTTTGCTAAACTGTCGTACTCGTAAGGGTACCGGGGGTTCGAATCCCCCTCTCTCCGCAAAAGCTTAGCCTGTGTGCAAAGAGGGGAACAAATTATTGAAAGACGGGGTATAGCGAAGCTCGGTTATCGCGCCTGGTTTGGGACCAGGAGATCGTAAGTTCGAATCTTACTACCCCGACTCGAAAGGGTCACAACCCACAACCTAAGCCTGTAGATCAATTGATTTACAGGCTTTTTTTATTTACGGTAATCAGATCTGGGCGATTGAGCCATGTGTTTTCTTTTTTCCCACTTAATGATTTAGCCCAATCAATGCTTACTTTTATAAGAAACTTCCTTCAAGTTTTTAAAATTGCAAAACTTTATCACACATTTGTATGTTATTTGATTTTAATCAAATCGCAACAACATAATTAACGATTCCTATGCAAATGTTTGAACGTCTCTGGCTCTTTTTACTTATAGTATCCGTATTTCCGCTGGTCTATTACAGGAGTCAATTTCGAAAAGCTGTTTATAACTCCAATAGATGGGTCGTTTTATTAGGACCCTTTACACATAAAGAATTCAAAGCATTCTTTGGAAATATATTTCCTGAAAAGGAAAAGTATCATCATTTTCGGAATCTATATCGGTTATATTCTGGCATTTTTATTCTCTTGTTTTCGTCTTTCTTCATTTTTAACTTCTCGGCCAAAATGAATAAACTAAAAATTGGAAGCACCATCCCCGGATTTATATTACCGGATCAAAATGGAAATCTGTTCGATGTCACAACAGTACTCGGTAAGAAGAACCTGGTAATTTATTTTTATCCAAAAGACGATACACCTGGCTGTACTAAAGAAGCATGTTCGTTCCGCGATCAGTTTGAGGTATTTAAAAAAGAAAATGCCCTGATTATAGGCATTAGTGGGCAATCAGTAAAGAGTCATGAGGAGTTCGCCACAAAGTACAAACTCAATTATACTTTACTGAGTGATGAAGGAAATGAAGTACGCAAACTGTTTGGAGTACCCAATTCTTTCCTGGGGCTGTTTCCAGGCCGGGTAACCTATATCATAAACAAAAAAGGAAAAGTGGTCTATATTTTCAATTCACAGACTGAGATTACAAAGCACGTGGATGAAGCACTACGGATTTTGAAATTATTAAATTAAACAGACATGAATACAACCCAGATCATCAAGCTTCTGGTTTCATTGTTGCTGACCCTTGGGTTTGGAACTTTCTCAGGGATTTATACCGCTTCAGCAATTCCGGATTGGTATGCTTCACTGAACAGGCCATCCTTTAATCCTCCCAATTGGGTATTTGGCCCTGTTTGGACCGTACTGTATATTCTGTTGGGTATTACATTTTTTCAGATTTGGAATTTAGAACCCTCTCAAAAACGAAATCTGGCAATAACAGTATTCCTTATACAATTGTTATTTAATTTCTGTTGGAGTTTTATTTTCTTTTATTTCAGGATGATAGGTCTGGCGCTTATAGATATTATAATACTTTGGTGCAGCATCATCATAATGCTTTTATTGATTTACAAAATTAAACCGCTCGCAGCTTATCTCAATATTCCTTACCTGATTTGGGTGACATTTGCATTGGCATTAAATCTCGCTTATTATCTCCTAAATAAGAAAGCGACCTGAAATTAATGTTCAGGTCGCTCTCTTGAATTATGGTTTGGTTCTATTTATTTTCTGGATTCTTCTCTTTTGTTCCTATCAGGATTGACAACCATTTTTGCTTGTTGCTGTCTTACATTGGCAGAAGGTTGTTCCCTTCTGGCTGGTTGATTTTGGACAGTCCTCGCCTGCTGCTGTCTGTTATTTACAGTTGGGGTTACATTCTGAACAGGACGTTGATTCCTTTGATTTTGTTGTTGGTTTACATCCTGTTGTCTAGCCTGTTGAACATTTCTTGCCTGATAAGATTGCTGATTTTGCTGTACATTCCTTACCTGATTTGGTTGCTGAACCTGCTGAACATTTCGTGGTTGGTTATACGTATTTCCATTTCTGGAAGGTTGTTGTACCTCTCTTTGATTGCCGTAAGCATTTATATTATTAGGCTGTTGAACAGGTTGAGAAGTCCTTCCCTGGTTATAAGAATTCCTGTTAGGATTGGAATATTCCTGACTCCTGTTAGACTGACTGCGGACATCCATATTTCGGTTCACATTTCTTGGAGCTGGCATCTGTCCGTTTACACTCATTCTCTTCATTTGAGGACGGTAGATATTGAGGTAACCCTGGTCATAAGTCTGTCCCGGCCTGTTATAATCCCGAATATGAACCGGATTAATGACTCTGCCTGAATACCTTTGTACCTCGTCACGACTTGGCCCAAAGAAATAGGTACTGTGACGGTCATTATCAAATCTTGTATTCCTGAGAACCAATGACATATTGAATATATTGAAAATCAGAGATCTGTCAAGACGATAACGGTACAGGTCATTTTGCATAAAGTCACGGTCTCTTACAAAGGCCCACCTATCTTGTGGGACATAGTATGAACTACCCATTGCCATGTCGATATTAATACCGGGTCCCATAGGCGTCCATCCAATATATCCATTGGCCTGTCTCCAGGTTACCCAAGCCGGGCCCCATTCTGTATCTGGAATCCATATATTACCATATTGTGGATCTATAGCCCATCGCCCATAGTGGAATGGTGCCCATCCCCATGGATAATCTGAGACCCAGGTCCATCCGTAATCTGTGAATATCCAATGTCCATTGGTGACATATGGACTAAAATCCTGATCTACATTTGGGACCCATACATATCCATAATCAGGACTGTCAACCCAGGTACCATAAGGACTCAATTCATCATAAAAGACTTGCAGACTGACCGGTTCGTTTTGTGCTGAAACCTTTTGTGGAAATAGCCATGTACCTGCAATTACAATGACTGAAAAAGCGAATATTTTAATAAAAGTTTTCATAGCTTGACGTTTTATGTATTAAATAAGTTAAAACATTTTTTACGATGAATATTTTTCCAATGTGATTTTTAAAGCTTTGTTTGAATGGGCCAATTCAACTTTTTATATGATTAATGCAAATATCCGACCAAAAAACATTTTTCGAATTTCATTAATCAGAAATATTTATTTTGAAAAAAAACTTGCCCCTTTTTTCAACACTTTCTAAAAAAATATTTTTAATAAAAGTAAGTCAGCTTTTAAAAAACTGTACATTTGCATACCAAACGGTATGTATGCTGGAAACTAAAGATCATATTCTGAAAACAGCTTTTATCCTCTTTCTTAAAAAGGGATATAAAGCAGTCACGATGCAGGATCTTGAAAAAGAAACAGGTCTGACTAAAGGAGCATTTTATCACTATTTCAAAGGCAAAGAAGAAATTTTTATTGAAGTTATAGATAAATATCACCTTTCTAAAAAAGCCTACTCTATCTCGGAATTAGATGATCATTCATCTCTTTCAGAGTTTATTCATTCTCAGATTGAAGATATTATTTTGAGAGTAAAAGATCTTAGGCATCTCGCAGATATCAGTAATCCTGATCCTTTTTTCATTTCATTGATTTTGGAGGCACGAAAGTATTATCCCGGCTTTACTGAAAAAACTAAAATTTCATCAAAGGCTACTGTATTAATATGGGAGAATAAGATCAAACACGCCCAGGGAAATCATGAAATCAGGTCTGATATAGATCCTGAGATTATGGCTGAAACTATGATTTCGATAGGAATGAGTATGTTCAAATATTTAATGATTAATGAAAGCCCTGAATTCGCTATCGATATTTTGAAACGTCAATTCGACCAGGTTTATAAATTAATTAAAATCTAGTTATTTTTTTACTTAACAACATACTAAACGGTTGGTATATATATTCATTAATGAATCAATGCGATTACAAATCTTCTAAACATGAACAAACTTTCTAAATTAAAACTACTCCTTGCAATTCTGCTCACGGCGACAATTAGCCTGCCAGCGCAGAACTTAACCCGAAATCTTTCTTTACATGACTGCTTGAAATTAGGTATTGAAAACAATATCACCGTAAAAAAGGCAAAGCTTGACAAAGACAAAAACGGTTATAGAATCAATGAGACGATCAGCAAGGGACTTCCACAAATCGAAGGATATGGCCAGTTTCAGGATAATCTTAAATTACCGGTCAATGTCATTCCGGGTGAGATATTTGGCAAACCAGGACAACAGATATCGATACAATTTGGATCGCAGTATACTGCAAACGGAGGCGTAAAGTTTAATCAACTACTTTACAGCCAGACTTATTTAACCTCAATTGACCTCGCCAAAAAAGCTAACGACATCAGCAGCCTTGGTTATGAGAAATCAAAAGAAGATTTAGTTTATACGTTAAGTCAATTATACTTTCTGGCTCAAGTCACTAAAAAGCAAAAAGAGTTGATCAATGAAAACATCAAACGAATGGATCAACTCATCGATATTACAAAGAAGCAACTTCAGGGTGGGATTATACAGTCGGTGGATCTGGACCGGATCATGGTTACTAAGGAGAATCTGTTATCGCAATACAGTAGTACTGACGATTTGTTAAAACAGCAGTTTGATATGATCAAATATTATATTGACCTCCCGGCCAACACTGAAATAAACCTAACTGATTCGACCAGCTACAGGTTAATTGCAAATGCAGATACTTCATTTACAAAAGATTTCTCGGGCAGGACGGACCTTAGAATACTCGAAAAACAAAAAGATATTGCTTTACTCAACAAAAAGATTATCAACGATGCCTATATGCCATCTTTATCGGCTAATGGTCAATTTTATTACATGTCAATGCAACAAAAATTTGATTTCTTTAACGGTAACGGTTCCAATAAGTGGTTTGGAGCCGAAGTGGTTGGTTTGAATTTAAGCATTCCAATTTTTGATGGCCTCGAAAAAAAGAACAAAGCCAGCCAGGCTATGATCGAATATGACAAGTCAAAAATAACCATTGAAGACACCAAAAAATATTATTCAGTTGAGTACGATAATGCCTTTCGGAACCTCACCAATACTAAATATATTGTTGAACGTCAAAACGATAATATTGCTCTGGCAGAGAAAGTATTTTCTATTACAAGTCAAAAATATCATGAAGGGGTGGTACCGTTATCAGATCTATTACACGATGAAACCAGTCTGGGTGATGCACAGATGAGCTATCTCAATGCCTTATTCCAAAACAAAACAGCTGAACTGAATATTTTGAAGTCCACCGGAAAACTAAACACATTAATCAACAATTAGTCAAAACGCACAATCTCATAAGTTATGAAAAAGATCATTTTTATCATCATAGGAATTTGCCTTATAAGCTTAATGGCTTTTAAATTATATGAAAACAAAACCGTCATTGATAAAGAGAACCAAATAAATGTATCGAAAACCAATAAAGTAAGTGTAAATGCTGAAAAAGTTTTTCGAAAAAGCATGGACAAGAATTTAGTTTTGGTAGGTTCAGTGATCTCAAACCAGGAAACGCAGGTACTGAGCCAGGCAGCCGGAGAAATTACTGTGTTAAATTTCAAGTTGGGTGACTTCAAAACCAAAGGTAGTTTGCTTGCCCAGGTGGACGATAAAGTAAAAAAACTTGCTCTTGAAACTGCTGAGTTAAACTATTCAAAACTCAAAGAAGACTTAGCCAAGTACAAAAAGCTATATGAAGGAAATGCGGCCTCAGAAACACAGTTTCGCGAGATCAGGTTTGCTTCGGAGAATGCGCGCATCCAGGTAGACCAGGCAAAACAGCAACTGGAATATACCCGCATAACCGCTCCTTTCAGTGGATACATCACAGCAAAATCAATTGAATCGGGGACATATGTAAACACTGCTAATCCGATAGCTTCCATAGTGGATATTTCAAAACTGAAAATATCACTTAATGTAACAGAATCGGATGCGTATGCCCTTAAAACAGGCAAACTGGTAAATGTCACCACATCACAATACCCCTCTGTAAAATACAAAGGGACCATTACCTATATCAGCCCAAAATCAGATAAGACCCACTCCTACCCCATCGAAATATCTATTGAAAACATCAGCAAATATCCTTTAAAAGCAGGAACATTTGTAAACGTTAACATTGATTTGAAGAATCCCATTATCCCATTACTGATTCCCCGCGAGGCGCTTGTAGGTAGCATGAATGATGCCAGCGTCTATGTTTATGACAATGGTATTGCAAATCTGAAAAAAATAACCATTGGTCGTGATTACAATAATTATCTGGAAGTACTTGACGGGCTCAAAGAAAACGAATTGGTAATTACCAATGGTCAGATTAACATTACAGACAAATCAAACGTAGAATTAGTTAAATAAACGAACAACTCATGTCAATCATTGATGTTTCAATAAAGCGACCGCTTTTAATCATAGTAATATTTACAGTACTGACCATGCTGGGATTGGTCAGTTATTCACTGCTGAATATCAACCTCACTCCAAAAATGGATATTCCGGTATTGACGATTATGACCCAGTATCCCGGTGCGGCCGCGTCTGAAGTGGAGAATTCAGTAACAAAGAAAATAGAAGATGCCGTTTCTTCACTTGAGAAGATAAAATCAATTCGTTCTATTTCTCAGGAGGGAGTTTCTTCGGTAATTATTCAGCTCAACAGTGATGCCAATACTGATCTGGCTGCTCAGGATGCTCAAAGAAAGATTAACGCAATTCTTTACACTTTGCCAAGTGAGATAAAGAGCCCTTCAATCAATAAGTTTTCGTTGGACGACATGCCGATCATGAGATTGGGAGCAACCTCAGACATGCCATCAACCGTATTCTATAAATTGATTGAAGATAAGGTGCAGCCGAGATTATCAAAAATACCCGGTGTAGGACAAATCAGTCTTTTGGGTGGGAATAAGCGGGAAATCAAGGTAAACGTCGATCAGGATAAATTAAATGCCTACAAGGTTTCTATCATGCAGGTATTACAGGCGGTACAAAAAGCCAATATGGATTTCCCCACCGGTAAAATCGAAAATGATCAAAGCACCTATTCTATCCGCTTATCAGCCAAGTACGTTTCATTGGAGCAGCTCTCTAATACGGTAATTTCAACTTCTCCGGATGGTGGGAAAATAAGACTTTCCGATATTGCAAAAGTGCAGGACGGCATGGCTGAACAACAACAGATTACAAGGGCAAATGGCAAGAACTCCATTGGAATTCAAATCATGAAACAAACCGATGCCAACACCGTTGTTGTTTGTGATCTTGTAAAAAAAGAGATAAAGGATCTTGAAAATGAATATACCAAAAACAATATTAAGTTTCAAATTGCAGCCGATAGTTCTGTTTATACCAAAGCTTCTGCCAATGCCGTTGTTGAAGATTTACTGCTGGCTATCCTGATTGTTTCGCTGGTATGCTTTGCATTCCTACACAGTCTCAGGAATGCAGTCATCGTAATGATTGTAGTTCCAATGTCAATCATTCCCTCTTTTATTGTCATGTACATCATGGGATATTCGCTCAACATCATGTCCCTGATGGCATTATCGCTTGTGGTGGGAATTCTGGTCGATGATTCTATTGTAGTCATCGAAAACATATACCGTTACATGGAAATGGGCAGAACCCGACGACAGGCTGCTCTGGAAGGGTGCAAGCAGATCATGTTCACGGCCATGGCCATTACGTTGGTAATTGTGGTCGTGTTCCTTCCTCTGGCCATAGCTACAGGACTGGTTGGTAATTTACTGCGAGAGTTTGCTGTGCCTATCATTGTGGCTACCCTGACCAGTTTACTTGTATCATTCACCTTTACCCCCATGTTGGTTTCACGCTTCGGTAAACTTCAGGAGATCAATAAGAACACGACTGGAATGAGACTTTCCCGTGGCTTTGAAAGCATATTTAACGCAATAAAGACAACCTATGGAAATATTTTGGTGAAAAGCTTTCATCATAAAAGAATCATCCTGGCCATCACGATTGTCTTGTTATTTGGAGCAGTGTCATTACTGCCAAGTGGATTTATTGGGGTAGCTTTTATGCCAAACACAGATCAGGGTGAGTTTGTAATTACCCTTGAAATGGCTCCCCAGACAACTGTTTATCAAAACAATCTGATCACACAAAAAGTAGAGCAGCTACTGACCCGTTATCCGGAAGTGGTAAAGACATTTACCATTGTTGGAGCATCTACATCAACCTATACAACTGCGGGTACGGGCAAGAACAATGCCACACAGATCAATGTGGTCATGGTCGATAAGAAAGATCGCACGATAAGTGTTGAGGATTTCTCGCAAAAAGTAAAAGCAGATATAATAAAAATTGATGGAGTAAGGGTCACTGTGAATCCGACTTCTTTAACCGGTTCTGCAAGTTCGGCTCCCATTCAGATTATTGTAAAAGGAGCCGATCTTTTAAATGTCCAGAAGGCAGCAGCAATGGTAAAAGATGTTGTTAAAAATACTGCCGGCACTTCTGATGTCAAATATTCTATTGACGATCCAAAACCTGAAGTTCAGGTCCATTTGAACAGGGATAAGATGGATGAACTTGGACTGAGTGTTGCTGACGTGGGTACTACAATGCGCACAGCTCTTGCAGGAAATACAGATTGCAAGTATAGTGACGGCGTCTATGATTATGACATCAATATTGAATTAGGTGAATTCAACAAATCAAATATTGATGATATTTCCAGGTTAACTTTTGTCAACAGCCGTGGCGAGGGAATTGAACTGAAACAATTTGCTGAAGTCACTCAGTCAATGGGACCGAGTATGTTAGAGCGAAACAATCGTATAACATCCATCACAGTCATGAGCAATGTTATTGGGAGGCCAAGTGGAACCGTGGGTAACGAAATACAGGACAAGTTATCAAATAAAATTCCTCAGGGGATCTTCATCACTTATTCAGGAATGATGGAACAGCAATCTGATGCTTTTGGAAGTCTTGGTTTTGCAATGTTGGCAGCAATTCTGCTTGTTTATCTGATCATGGTCGCGTTATACGACTCGCTGTTATATCCTTTTGTGGTTTTATTCTCCATACCCCTTACCATTATAGGGGCGCTAATGGCGCTGGCCCTGACCATGAACAGTCTGAATATCTTCACCATTATCGGCCTCATTACATTGATAGGTCTGGTAGCCAAGAATGCAATCCTGCTGGTCGACTTTGCCAATCACATGAAAGCGGAAGGTATGAGTGTAGAAGCAGCCTTAATTGAAGCAGGCAGAGAACGACTCAGACCAATTCTGATGACTACCCTTGCCATGGTATTCGGCATGCTTCCCATTGCCATCTCTTCGGGTGCAGGAGCAGAAATCAAGAATGGAATGGGCTGGGTTATCATTGGCGGTTTAATAAGTTCCTTATTACTGACCTTGATTGTAGTACCAGTGGTTTATTTAATATTTGAAAAAATAAAAGTACGATTTACAAAAAGAACCAAAAAAACGAATGTAACACCTGGCATGAATGAAATCGGGCTTACAGATCAGATCTGTGATTAATTCCAAAATTGGTTAAAACAAAGCGTCTCAATATACACTTTTGTGTATTAAGAGGCGCTTTGTTTTTTCATGTTCTGCCTAAGCAAAAGACACTTTAAAATTCTTTATATTTGGCATAAGATTCTCTGATAAGAGAAGGAATTTAAAACGATTTCTTATGGCCGGAAGAACTTTTGTAGAAAAAATATTCAATGCCTATAAAGGAAACATTGTTTTTGCTCATCCTGATATTGTCCTGTCGCATGACAACACTTCGAGCATCATCAACACCTTTGTAAAGATGGGTGGAACCGATGTGAAAGATCCATCACAATTACTGATTACACTTGATCATAATGCTCCTCCAACTACTTCAAAACTGGCAAATGATTATCAAAAGATCCGTGACTTTGTAACACAACAACATATCAGTAGGTTTCATGATGTCGGCCACGGCATCTGTCACCAACTCATGTCGCTTCACGCCCTTCCCGGAATGATTGTAGTGGGAAGTGATAGCCATACCTCAACTGCAGGAGCTTTCAATTCATTTGCTGCTGGTATTGACAGAACCGAAACTGCAGGCCTCTGGAAACAGGGTGAGACCTGGTTCAGAATACCTGAGTCTATCAAGATTACACTTACAGGAAGTCTTCCGAAAGGGGTCTTTGCCAAGGATCTGGCCCTATGGATTATTGGGATGATTGGTTCTGATGGCGCCGATTACAAATCAGTTGAATTTCATGGTGAAGGGGTCAGGACTCTGGGTATCGATGAACGAATGACTTTATGTAACCTGGCTTCTGAAATGGGAGCCAAGAATGCAGTTTTCCCTGCTGACAGAATGCTCAATGATTTTCTGCATAAAGATTTTAAAGGTGTCTGGGCAGATCCTGACGCTGAATATTGTCAAGAACTGGAAATCGATCTCTCAAAATTATTTCCTGTGGTTGCTGCTCCACATCATGTGGATAATGTAAAAGCAGTATCTGAGGTAAAAGGCACCATCATTCATCAATCCTTAATAGGCACATGCACCAATGGAAGGCTTGAAGATTTACGCATTGCTGCTTCTTATCTTAAAGGTCATACCCTTCCCTTTGGATTCCAGATGCACGTGATCCCGGCTTCCAAGGAAATCTATCAGCAAGCCATGCATGAAGGGTTGATCGACATATTCATGAATGCAGGCGCCAATGTACTGATGCCTTCCTGTGGACCCTGTCTGGGTACAGGGCAAGGTATTCCGGCTGACAATATCAACATCATCTCCACGGCCAATCGTAACTTCAAAGGGCGCATGGGCAATCCTGCTGCCAATATTTTCCTGGCCTCCCCTGCCGTTGTTGCCTGTTCTTCATTAAATGGTAAGATAACAGATCCCCGCGATAAGGAATCCAATGATGTATACCCTTATAAAAGCGTACAAAGCAAGACAGTTGATATTAAGTCAGATGATGACCGGCTTTCAGGAGTTGTCTGGAATTACACTGATGTCGATAATCTCAATACAGATCAGATGTTTGCAGGCAACCTGACTTACACCATCAACAGCTCTGAAGGAGATAAAATCCTCCCATACCTCTTCAAGGGATTCGATGACAGCTTTGCAACACGGGTAAAACCTGAACAGATTATCATTGCAGGCGCCAATTTTGGCTGTGGTAGTTCACGCGAGCATCCCTCGGTCGGTCTGGCCACTGCAGGAATCAAAGCGATTATCTGTAAATCAGTCAACCGGATATTCTATCGCTCTTCCGTCAACCAGGGTCTTCCCATCATCATTCAGCCACTGGCTGTAGAAGCATACAAAGAAGGAGACGAAACCTCTATCGATTTCATAAATAGTTTTGTCCAAGTCAACGACAAGAAATTTCAATTCTCCCCCCTACCCGAAAAATTAATGGAAATCTTCAATGCAAAAGGACTCGTTAATTTTGTGAAAAATCATCAATAAATTCTGAACTGAACTCAATCAGGATAATTTACTTCATATTCTCTTTATAATCTGTTTATTTATACAGCGACTATTCCCCAAGTGTTTTAGAACTTTTTTTATTATTCTGAATTTTATTATTTATTATCTTCGTGTTTTAAATCATGATAGTCTGATAATAACATAAAGTACCATGGAATTCCTGAAACGATTTGATGCCGGTATGCTGGGCTACGGTTTTATAGACGAGGCCTATCTTCCAAAAGGCAAAGATGAGTACTACCTGCGATTTGAACAGAACCCCCGAAAGGACTTCAGACACCTTACCGAGAAGGAAGTCGACAAATTGGTCCGTAATGGCAATTCATCAGATTGCTGGGACAAGGTATTGGTTTCAGATCCTTTTGACTCATCATTGGTACGCAACTGTAGCTTTTTTGGTCTCATCCGCATCGGGAAACTGGAAGCGCAATGCCTCGAGTTTCATGATCTGCGATTGAATGTCGGATTATATAACTCCATGATCATCTCTACTGACCTGGGCGACAATGTAGCCCTGCACAATGTTGGTTATCTTGCCCACTATATCATCGGCGACGAATCTATGTTCTTCAACATTGAGGAGATGGAGACTTCGTACAGGGCAAAGTTTGGAAACGGGATGTTGAAAGATGGAGAAGAACCTGATCAAAGAGTCTGGATAGAGATCTGCAATGAAAACGGCGGACGTAAAGTTGTCCCTTTTAATGGGATGTTGACCAGCGATGCCTGGATCTGGGCTAAATATCGTGATGATAAAAAACTGATGTCTAGACTAATAGAAGTCACTGAGAATCAGTTTACCCGTCAACCTGGTTATTATGGTATCATCGGCAGACAAAGTGTGATTAAAAACACCAAGAGCATCAAGGATGTCACTGTTGGTGAAGCAACTTATATCAAAGGAGCCAATAAATTAAAGAATCTCACCATCAACTCTTCTTTTGAAAGCCATACCCAGATAGGGGAAGGTGTAGAACTGGTGAATGGTATTATTGGTTATGGCTGTAAAGTATTTTATGGCGTCAAGGCAGTACGATTTTTACTGGGCAATAACTCATCCCTGAAATATGGAGCACGGCTGATCAATTCAATTTTGGGAGAAAACTCAACCATCTCATGTTGCGAAGTATTGCACAGCCTGATTTACCCCAGCCATGAACAACATCACAACAATAGCTTCCTGATTGCAGGAACCATTATGGGACAAAGCAATATTGCCGCAGGTGCCACCTTAGGGTCCAATCACACATCCCGTGCAAATGATGGAGAGATGCTTGCCGGACGTGGTTTCTGGGCTGGATTGTCAGCATCGATCAAACACAATAGCAAGTTTGCTACTTTTATATTGTTGGCTAAGGCCAACTACAGTAATTCTCTCGATATTCCTTTCCCGTTTTCATTGGTATCAAACAATGACAAGCTCGACAGGCTTGAGATCATGCCTGCATACTGGTGGCTTTACAACATGTATGCGCTCGAACGCAATACTTGGAAATTCAGACACCGTGATGCCCGTAAGGTGATCGGCCAGCCATTTGAATATAACTACCTGGCTCCCGATTCGGTAGGTGAGATGCTTGAAGGGATCCGCCTGCTTGAGTATTGGGCTGGCAGGAAGATCAACGGAGGATTGGGTACAGAAGATGAAATCATCCAGATCGGACATGATTATCTGAGCACGCATAATCTCACAGAGTTGATTATCAAACAATCAGGTATCGAGGACTCACAAAGAGAAGTAGTCATCCGCAAACCACAGGCTGCATGGCAGGCTTACCGCGACATGATTATCTATTATGCTTTCCAGTCTTTCATCGAATATCAGGCAAGTAATGGACACAGCGCTGATCTATTCCTAAAACTGAACGAACACTGTGTGAATGATCAGTGGGTCAATATGGGTGGTCAACTCATCCCCGGTCGCGATATGGAAAAACTGAAATCTGACATCAGAGAAGGCGTCTTGAATAGCTGGAGCGAAATACATCAGGAATATAAAAACATCAATGAGTCCTACCTGTTTGAAAAGGCCTGTTTCGCCCGTCACGCTCTCGAGAAGATTACAAATCGCAAAGTTGATATAGAACTTATTTCTACCATGGCCCCCCAGGCTTTGAAGATTGCTGAATATGTAAAAGACCAGACCGCAAAGACTCGTCTGAAAGACTATCAGTCGACCTCGCGTAAAATGATGTATGAAAACGAAAAAGAGATGCTAACGGTTCTTGGCAATCCCACTGACAATGAGTTTTTACGCATTTCAGAAAAGAAGCTGGAGGATTTTCAAATCGCTTTACAAAAGCTCCTTGCCTTAAAACCAGAGACTGTTAAATAACGATTAATATCTTCTGTTGAATTTAGCGTATTTATTATGTAAGTTTGAAGATGAAACAAAACGACCTGAAACCCCGTTTATTTCATTAGTCCAGTCTTATGAAAAAATACGTAATCATCACAGTATCCATCATCATTGTTATTCTGGTTTTTATTTCCGGAGGGATAGAATTTCCTAAATATGCACCACGAATGCCAATACTCCTGTTCGCTTTTTGTATCGAATACTATATCTGGTATTCTTTCAAAAAGGCAACCGGGAAATGGGGTCGTTTCATATACCGGTTCTTCTGGATTCCTGATCTCTTACTGCTTAGTTTCTTCATTGCAGCCCGTATCATCCCCTTTGAGCATTGGAATGGCCCACTCCGTAATTACTATCTGGGTTTAATCCTGGTGATCTATTTACCCCGGCTCTTCCCTTTACCATTCCTTCTGATCAAAGATCTGATCCGTATCTCAGGCAAGACCTTTCATTTTTCACTACCTCGTGTTGAGAAGGGGTTTTTCAATACAGGTATCAATGTTTCCCTGCTTGTTTTTATTATGTTGATGTATGGGGTATTGTTTGGCGTCTATCGTTTCAAGGTCTATGATCAACAGGTAAAGATCGAACAACTCCCCCCCTCTTTTGAAGGGTTAAGAATCGTTCAGATTTCAGACATGCACCTGGGCAGCTGGATTTCAATAGCCCCCTTGAAAAATGTCGCTACCGACATCAACAATCTCTACCCTGATATAGTGTTCTTTACAGGCGACCTTGTTAATTTCACAGCCGATGAGGCATACCGTTTCAAGGACATACTAAAATCTATTAAAGCCCCGTTAGGGGTTTATGCCATTCTAGGGAATCATGATTATGGAGAATACATTCACTGGCCCGATTCAAATGCAAGAAAACGTGACGTAGATTCACTCTGCCTGTTCTATAATAAGATAGGTTGGCGTTTGTTAAGAAATGAAAGCGTAGTCATTCACAAGGGTACGGATTCACTGTTGCTCATTGGAGTAGAGAACTGGAGTGTTAAGAAAATTTATGGTCATAAGGGTGATGTAAAAAAAGCGTTTGACAGTCACAAGTCCATGCCACTTGAGATATTGCTCTCTCACGATCCCACACATTGGCAATATGAAATCTCAAAGGATTATCCTGACATCACACTAACCCTCTCGGGCCATACCCATGGAATGCAAATGGGCATTGAGACAAAGTATTTTAGGTTTAGCCCGGCTCAGTGGATATACAAATACTGGGGAGGTCTTTATGAGAAACCAAATTCTGGTGGCAAACTGCAATATCTCTATGTAAACCGTGGCTTGGGTCATATCGGTTATCCCGGACGAATTGGAATGAATCCTGAAATAACATTGCTAACCCTAACAGCCCTACAAAACACTGAAACCAAAAAGACCGGAGCCGTTAAATGAACAATGCAATATCAACTATAGGAAATAAAATGAACTACAGAAAGCTGTTATTGCTCATAGGATTTCTCCTTACAAATTATATTGCCAATGCTCAGTTGAACATATACGTCATTAAATTCAGAGATAAAAATAATTCACCCTATTCTATCAGCCATCCTACAGACTTCCTTTCTCAAAAAGCAATCGATCGCAGGCAACGCCAGCATATCAGTCTTACAACAGAAGATTTCCCTGTAAATCCATCTTACAAAACAGGAATCTCTTCTTTAGGCGTTAAAATAAGACTCGAACTCAAATGGTTCAATTCAATCGTCGTTCAAACTACTTCAGATAAAATTCCACTCATCCAGGCACTTACTTATGTAGAATCCATAGTTTCGCTTGGTCCCATCCCTTCCTTATTCCAGGCAACGGTTAAACCATTCTTTAAAAACGAGCGGGTTGAAAATCCTTACTTCAAAAATTCTACCTCCACTGCAGATTATGGGTCAGCCAAAGCCCAGATCGAACAGGTGAACGGTCATCTGCTCCATAACATGGGACTGAAAGGTCAGGGGATGACGATTGCGGTGCTGGATGCAGGATTCAGCAATCTTTACACATTGGCCATTTTTGATAGCTTAAGATTAAAAGGAAGGATAAAAGGTGTCCATGACTTCACCTATATGCCTAACTTTCTGACTTCGCTCGATGATAATCACGGTTCAGAGGTACTTTCAGTTCTGGCAGGTTGGTTGAACAATGTACAGATCGGAACGGCTCCAAACGCAGATTATTATTTATTAAGGACTGAAGATGCTTCGTCGGAGTCTCCTGTTGAAGAATACAACTGGGGTGCCGGTGCTGCCTATGCAGACAGTGTCGGGGCCGATATCATCAGTTCCTCACTGGGCTATTACATTTTTGATCAGGCTTACTCCGCACACAGCTATACCTACAACGATCTGAACGGACACACTGCTTTTGTTACCCGTGCAGCTGCCAAAACAGCCAACCGGGGAATCCTTGTCGTCAATGCAGCTGGTAACGAAGGAGGTTCAAGCTGGCAACATATCATTGCACCCGCAGATGCCGATACCATACTGGCCATTGGAGCTGTAAATACGCAAGGTGTTGCAGCAGCTTTCACTTCATTAGGACCCAGTGCCGATGGAAGGGTCAAACCGGATATCGCTGCATGTGGTTGGGGAACGATATTGGGCAATCCAGTTAACAACAGCCTGATCAGTGGAAGCGGTACTTCTTTTTCAACACCACTCATTGCAGGACTTTGCGCCTGTCTCTGGCAGGGAAATCCATTGGTCACCAATCTGGATCTCATCAATGCGCTCCGGTTCACGGCTTCTCAAAGCGTAACACCCGATAATGTATTAGGTTATGGTATTGCAAGCTTTTACAAAGCCTATACCCTTTTAAAGAAACAACAGTACAATTCCGGAGTCACCAAACCGGTCTATTTAATCTCTGCCAATCCATTTGTCGATAGAATGGAATTGATTATCACATCTCCCTCAACCTCCGGCTGGACCATTGAAGTCTACACCATCCAGGGCAAGCTTGTAGAGCGCTATGCCAATGCTTCATCCAACCGCCCCTTGTTGATCGCCAACAAGATTAAATCCGGGGTATATATCCTGCGCATCATGTCAGGCAGCCAGATTGCAATTGAAAAGATTATTAAGAATTAGTTGGTTTTAAATTTCTAGCGCCAGTTTTACTTTATCCTTTTTATTTCTAGAGATTGGGACTTCTGTTCCATTCATTAACAATAAATGATCACCGTCTTCTTTCACCCAGCTTTTTACAAATTTCTTATTGACCAAATGAGATTGGTGGCAACGGATAAAACCATACTCGCTTAGGATTTCTTCATATTCATAAATGGGTTTACATACCAAAAGCTCCTCATTGTTCAGTAGATAGAAAGTGCTGTAATTATTTGAAGACTCGCACCGGATGATCTCGTTGGTTTTTATAAACCTTGTTTCTTTCATGGTGATCAACGCAATACGGTGCTCATCTTTATTCTGTTGGTTTTTAAGAAGCAGTATCAGGTTTTCAAGTTGCCGGTTTTGTAGTTTTAGCTCACATTTTTTTATAGCCCTGTTGACAGCGGATTGAAGCTCCTCAATATTGATGGGTTTTAATAAGTAATCCACAGCAGCGAACCTCATCGCCTGGATTGCATACTGGTCGAAAGCTGTAACGAAAATTACTTCAAAGTCATACTGGCTTAAGTCCCGAAGCAAGTCAAAACCATTTTTACCCGGCATCTGAATGTCAAGAAAAACAATGTCGGCCTGATGTCTTAGAATGCTGATCTTGCCATCCTCAGCATTCATTGCCGTATCGCATATCCGGATTTGGGGACAATACGTCGTTAACAATTGTGTCAGGTTTTCAACATTGTGTATTTCATCATCAATTATAACTGCCTTATAGCTCATAAAAACCAATTTTTAAATTGCAGGCTCACGATAGTTCCTGATGGATTATTCCCTTTTATATGTAATTCAATTGATTGTCCATTCATGATCTGATTCAAAAGTTTGATCCTGTCTCTGGTCAGTTTCAAACCATATCCACTCCCCACTTCTTTAATGTCAAACCCTACTCCATTATCCTGAACTTCAACAATCATATCATTATTGGCTTTTGAAAAAAGAAGGTTGACAAACCCTTCTTCTTTAAGGGAAGAGACGCCATGTTTTACTGCATTTTCTATCAAAGGCTGCAACAACAATGAAGGAATCTCGGTTTCGTAAATATTGACATCATTGGTATTGATATCAAATTTAAAACCGAACCTCAGTTGTTCCAGTTTCAGATAAGTTTCCAAAGTTATCAATTCTTCTTTCAATGAAGTCTTTTCCTTATTGTTATTTGTCATCGAATTTCTCATTAACCTTGCAAAGTCCGACAGATACATATTGGCTCCCTGAATATCCTGTTTATTGATCAGTCCCTGGATAGAACTGAGGGCATTGAAAACAAAATGAGGGTTCAGTTGAGCGTATATGGCTTTAAGTTCAAGCTGGAGTTTTTCTTTTTTGGCCAATTCCTTTTTGGCTTTCTGTTTTTGTAAGTATAACAATATAAGGAAGATGATTAAGACCAGTAAACCTACAATAAATATATAAGTAACAATTAATGTTTTATGAGTCTGATACCATCCGGCATTAATAACAAAAGAGTAGGTCCCAGTTTGGTTTGGTTGACTATTATATCGGAATCTGAGTAAATATTTTCCAGGTTTTAGATCTTTTAACCAGATAATATCTTTGTCGAATTCGTTGCTTGTCCCTGAACGGATAATTCTACGATCTTTTAATAATTCGTATTCAATCTGATCATTCTTAACTACAGATGCTGAAAAGTTAAAGATAAAATTATTTTGAGTAGAAGGAACCCTCAAAAGATTAGGCAAAGGGGGTGTTGTGATTAAAGGATCATTAGGGTGTATAGTATTCCATTTAATTAATTCTTCTTTTGATATATGATTTGAATCAGATTTATTTAATCTTTTAATAAATTCATTTGATTTGTTTGCTCTGTAAATGTTTTCGAGTTGTGGAACATTTCTATCCCAGTAGACTATTGCTGTGGATAAAATTTTGTTAGTTCCTTTTTTACGAACATCTACTATTATTCTACCTCCTATCCTGGTTTTAAATCCGCCAATATAAGCTAAAGATTTAATAATTGTGTCTTTAGGTGAAAAGTCAGATCCAAATTTTGTAATTTTAATCCAGGGTGCATTTATATTATCATGTTCAGCCACCCGGTATTCATAATCATGGATATTGTTTGTCATCACAACATGAAGAAAAAACTGGGCTTCAGTTGAATCAAAAGTTGTACTTACATTTAAATTTCCGGAATGCCTTTTTAGAAAAAATGGATTCTGTAAAAGGGATTTGTAACTATTCTCATTGCCTTTGGTTACATCTACATTAAAAGTTTCATTTGCTTTATTGAGCGCGATAATGATTCCGACAGGTGACTCTTTTCCGCTTAATTTACTTCCTGAACTAAATGAATAATCACTCCAGTTAATTTGTGTTTTTGCAGTTTGGGTTAAAATAATGATCAGCGGTAATAATAGAATTATTTTTTTCATAAGGTTATTTTTGAACAAAACTACTTTCCTTTTTTCCGATAAGTATTGACCAATGTGAATTGGTAAAGATACATTGTGAATTTGGTAAAAATCAACCCTCTTGCTTCCAGGCACCTCGAAAGACACTGGAAGGACCACTTAGGGATGAAGGGTAGATAAAGCGTAGATAAAGGGTAGATAAAGCGTGTCAGTCTCGCTGGAGTCTCGCTATAGTCTCGCTATGGTCTCGCTGCAGTCTCGCTATATAGAGCGAGACTGCAGCGAGACCATAGCGAGACTCCAGCGAAACGGGTGCGAGAAATAGACAAGTTATCTACCCTTTATCCACACTTCATCTACCCTTTATCCTTTAGTGGTGTCAGAATATTCACAGAATGGTCAAGAAATGGACCTCTTATCAAAAAGGAGTTTACAAACGGGGAATAATCAAAAAAAAGGTCCCTTCTGAGTTAATTCCAGAAGAGACCTTGTTTTGTTTTACGTAATGTAATCAGATATTTAGAAAAGCTTTTCAAGCTTACTTACCAGTGTAGATTTGGGTACAGCGCCAACTTGTTTATCAGCAATCTCACCTCCTTTAAAGAAAAGTAATGTCGGAATATTGCGTACACCAAATTTTGCAGTGATCTCGGGATTATCATCAACATTGAGTTTTCCAATCACAGCACGGCCTTCATACTCTTTGGCCATTTCTTCTACAATAGGTGTAAGCATCCGGCAAGGACCACACCATTCAGCCCACAGGTCAACGATGACGGGTTTTCCCGACTTGATTACTAATTCATCGAAATTAGCATCAGTGAATTCTAAAGCCATAATTTAGATTTTAAACTGTTTTTAAATAATTGATTGATAAACAATAAAGTGGTATAAAAGTTTAGGTAGTGATACGAAATTTAACACCCTTATAATGAAGTGGTCGTAATAAATCAGAGCAAAGGACCTTGTTTTTAGTCGAAATCATTTCAATATTCGTTCGATCTGAGGCATCAAAAATAAGAAATTTTAACGTACAATTTCCTTTGTTTTTTGAAATCATTTCATTTAAATACTCCATATACTCTTCATTCAATTCATCCAGTGATAGATGGATAGTCACAGATTTTACCTGTTTGTCGAGTACCTCTGAAAGCAATTGTATGGAACTTATTTTCAGTTCGAGATTCTCTTCCTGTCCGTAACGTGAATCTACCTTTGCTTTGATCAACAGCGGGTATTCATTCACGATGTACTGTTTGTAGTTAATATAGTTGTCTGAAAACAATGCCATCCGGTAGGCGCCACTCTTGTCTTCGATATTGAAAGCCCCGAAAGGCTTACCGGTCTTGGTGGTTTTATGTTCGGCACCTGTCACCAAACCGGCAAAGGTCAGCTCGCGTCCTTTGAAAGATTTCAGATCATCTTTGAAATCGACAATCTGAATATTGGTGAAGTTAGTGATTTCAACGGCGTAGTCATCAAGAGGATGGCCTGAGATATAAAAACCGGTCACATCGAGTTCGTTTTTTAACTGTTCGAGTTTGGACCAAGGTTCGCATTTGGGTAGCTCCGGATCGGGAATAGAAGTTTCGCTTCCTAAATCACCAAACAACGATACCTGGGAAGAATTGAGGTTTGCCTGATAGTTCGTGCCATATTTGATGAGCTTTTCAATGAAGTTGGTGTTATCTTTTTCGGTAAAGAAGAACTGTGCCCGGTGTACATTTCCTAAATTATCGAAAGCGCCTGCCATCGCCATGGCTTCCATACATCTGCGGTTGCAGGCACGCAGGCTGATGCGTTTTACGAAATCAAAGATGCTGGTATAGGGTCCATTTGCGTCACGCTCTTCCATCAATGCTTCTACAGCTGCGCCACCGACACCCTTGACGGCTCCCATACCAAAGCGAATCTCTCCCTTTCGGTTTACCGTAAATTTGAGGACAGACTCATTGATATCTGGCCCCAAAACCGGGATCTTCATCTGTTTACATTCATCGATCAGGAAGGTGATCTCCTTGATGTCGTTGAGGTTATGCGTTAAGTTGGCCGCCATGAACTCAGCCGGGTAATGCGCCTTCAGAAATGCAGTCTGGTAGGCTACATAAGAGTAACAGGTGGAGTGTGATTTATTAAAGGCATACTCGGCAAATGCTTCCCAGTCGCCCCAGATCTTTTCAACGACTTTCTGATCCATCGAATTGGCCAGACATCCATTGATGAATTTATCCTTCATCTCGTCCATCACCGCGATCATCTTCTTCCCCATTGCCTTACGCAACTTATCGGCTTCACCCTTGGAAAAACCGGCCATCACCTGCGACAACAACATGACCTGTTCCTGATAAACCGTGATACCATAGGTATCAGCCAGAAATTGTTCCATGACCGGATAAGCGTAAACTATCGGTTCACGGCCAAACTTGCGGTCGATGAAGTTGGGGATATACTGCATGGGTCCCGGCCGATAGAGGGCATTCATCGCGATGATGTCTTCAAAACGGTCGGGCTTCAGATCGGATAGATATTTTTTCATCCCATCTGACTCAAACTGGAATACCGCTGTGGTATCTCCCCTACTAAATAGTTCAAAAGTCTCTTTATCGTCAAGTGGGATAGTATCGATATCGAAATCAATCTTGTGACTGTGTTTGATATTGATCAAGGAGTCGTTGATGATTGAGAGTGTCTTCAATCCCAGGAAGTCCATCTTGAGCAATCCGGTCGACTCAACCAGCTTGCCATCGAACTGTGTGACGGGCATGTCGGAATCCTTGGCAGTACTGAGTGGGATAAATTCCTTCAAATCGCCCGGGCCAATGATTACGCCACAGGCATGAACACCGGTACCTCTTATGGAGCCTTCGAGAGTTTGGGCCAGGCTCAATACTTTCCGAACTATCTCGTCACCACTATTTTTTGCATATTTAAGTTCGGGAACATCGTTGAAAGCTTTCTCCAAAGATACCTTCACTCCTTCCGGAACCAGCTTAGCCAACCGGTCGGCTTCAGGAAGAGGGAGTTTCAATACACGGGCTACGTCACGGATTGAGGAACGGGCTGCCATTGAACCAAAAGTAATGATCTGGGCAACGCGATCTTTTCCATATTTTTCGATCACGTATCTGATGACTTTCTCGCGTCCTTCATCATCAAAATCGATGTCGACGTCGGGCATTGAATAACGCTCCGGATTGAGAAAACGTTCGAAAAGCAGATTGTATTTTATAGGATCAATATTCGTAATAGCCATGCAATATGCAACGGCAGAACCGGCTGCAGATCCACGGCCCGGACCAACCCTTACTCCCATTCTGCGTGCTTCATGGATAAAATCCCACACGATGAGGAAGTAACCAGGGAAATTCATTTTTTTAATGGTGGCCAGTTCAAAATCCATCCTCTCTTTGATCTCAGAAGAGATTTCATCACCCCATCGTTTGTGGGCTCCTTCCCATGCAAGATGTTCCAGATAGGCAAATTCGGTTTCATAGCCTTCGGGTACCGGGAAACTGGGTAAAGAGACATCACGGGTGATCAAAAAAGTTTCAATTTTATCAACGACATGCTGCGTATTGGTGATCGCCTCAGGGAAATCCTTAAAGGTTTCAACCATTTCCTGCGGTGTCTTCAAAAACTCGAAACCGGTGTAGTGCATCCCTTCTGTGTCATCGACATCTTTGCCTGTATTCAGGCAGATCAGGATGTTGTGTGCTTCAAAATCATCCTTGTTGACATAATGCACATCATTGGTGGCGATGACTTTCAGATTATATTTTTCAGAAAGCTGCTTCATGGCATGGTTAACCAGAACCTGTTCGGGATAGCCATGATTTTGCAATTCAAGATAAAGATCTTCACCAAATATATCTACGAAGCGTTGTAACACCTCCTCAGCTTTTTCCAGATTAAATGTGTAACCGGAATAATTGCCCTTGGGATGAGGCTGATTGTAGCGCATGATTGACTGGGGCAACTCTCCCCCAAGACAAGCCGTACTTGCAATAATACCTTTGCTGTATTGACGAAGTAATTCAAAATCGATTCGGGGAGTATAGTAAAACCCTTCGATGAATCCCAGGGAGACCAGTTTGGAGAGGTTACGGTATCCTTCAAGGTTTTTGGCAAGCAGGATCAGATGAAATCCACTCCGGTCATCCTTACCCGATTTATCAAAACGGGAACGATCAGTCACATAAACTTCACACCCAATGATTGGTTTCACACCCTGTTTGTTGGCCTCGTTAACAAAATCGAGCACACCATACATATTACCATGATCGGTAATAGCGATGGCTTTCATTCCTGATTTCTTGGTTTTGCTGATTAATCCTTTGATGCTTGCTGCACCATCGAGGATCGAATATTGAGTGTGAACGTGAAGGTGTGTAAATTCTGACATGAGGTTCAATAGGTTGCACCGGGACCTGTAAAATTGGTTCCGATGTGTAAAAATACGACTATTTCATGGAGCATTACACCCTGTTGATAACTAATGAAAAAAACTTATGAGGCTACTTCTCTTGCTTGTTTTTCTTCTCTTTTTTATGAAATAAACGACGGATAAAGTATTGTCCGAAAAGCAATAAGGTGTCTGAATTATCATAAATCAACTTCGTAACACTGGTGGAAAGCAGAGATTGGAAAATACTTTTAATTGAAGCGCTGGGAGCTTCATTCAACTGACTATTATAAGTTCTTCGGCGGGTCAGATCGACTATTGTACTTATTAGACCACTCAATAACCCTGGTGATGTGACGATTTCCAATATCACATTTTTAAGCAGGTTAATGGATTTAAAACTCTCGTAAGTGATATAAAATTGCTCTTTTAACAGCTTTTCCTGACTATCCCGTTTCAATTCTAATTGAATAATAGCTTCTCTAAGTTCGGCTGATGTAGAAATCTTGTACATTGGATATTAATTTAGGAACTGCTTAATAATATATTCGCTGACTGCTTTTTTAATCTTCGTTTGGAAAAAAGAATAGAAGATTAATCCTGATAATAAATAAAATGTAGCCATTACAAAAAGTCCTAAATATAATTGACCCAGAAGCTTACCGATCCAAACAGCCAACCCTAGGTTCAAAAAAACGATGAATGAAAAAACCAGAACGAACAGGATAGTTTGAAACACAAACGAAGCGACCACTACTGATGACTTATCTACAGCTTTAAGCTTGACGATCTCGAGGTTTGTCTTTCCATATTCCACTGCGTCTTCTAACAGCGTTTCAATTTCCTTTACCTGATCTTTCATAAATACGATTTAGGTGAATTTAATAAGTTTTGAAATCCTGAATAGTTTGTATCGAAGGTAGTAAATACAATGATAACTTAATCATTTCATGATTAGGAATCTGCAATAATTGTAGATTGTAGAGACGCAAAATATTGCGTCTCTATAATCTGTAACAAAAATAATTTCTTAATTATGAGATGTTTTATCATCCATATGTACTTCGCTTGATTTGCCCGTTGTTTTTTCAGCAATGTCAGATACTTCGTCTTTTACTTTTTCAAATTTTTCTGAAACAGTTTCAAGAAAATCTTCAAACTCATCTTTCAGTTCGTCGGCCAGGTCTTCACTTTTTCTTTTGATCAACCTGCGGGTATTAGAACCCTTTTCGGGAGCAAATAATATCCCTAATAATGCACCGGCAGCAAGACCGGCAACAACACCTAATAAAACTTTACCTGTACTCATGATTTTTAATTTTTAATGGTTGATTACTTGAACATTTTTAAAAAATGGTTCTTCATATATTGTATGGCAATGGTGATTAAATTTATGAGTTAAAAACTTTAAAATTTTACGCAAATCATTTACCCTTAAAGTTAAACAATTTTGAAGCCAATTGTTTAACTAAAAATTAAAATTTTATCATTTTTTTTTAGGAAGAGGGTTATTTGTTAAAAGTTCTAAAAAAAGTCCGGATTCTTAATGAAATAATCCAATTTTGTACAAAATTACGTCTACATGAGGATGCAACTTCCTAAAAATGCTTATTCTAAATTGCTCCAGACTCCTCCTGTTCAATACCTGCGGAATCTTATTGCTACTTTCTTGCTCAAACATCCTGATTTAATTAAGAACCTGCCTTCCAAAAAACATTTCCAACGCTTTGGGAAAATCCTACTTTTCTTATTCCTTGGTTTATCCATCATATTAGTAGTTTTCAGGCATCCACTGACTGAATCGGTCATGAATCATAAAATCGATGCTTTCAATAAATCACATCATGCTGATCTAAAAATAGGGTCTTTCGAGTATAAAGGTTTATTGGGCATCGAGTTGAATAATATCAGTCTGAAACCTCAGGATGGAGACACATTACTGACCATTAAAAATTTAGAAACCCACATCAGCCTGGCGCGTCTTTTCATGTTTAAATTGGGACTGAGCGACATGACAATCGTGAATGCTCATATTTCACTCATAAAGAATGACACATCGCACACGAATTATATGTTTCTGCTGGCAGGCAGCAAATCAGAAGATACAACATCTGATCGTCAGGTAGATCTGGCTGTTCGTTACGATCGTTTACTCGAAGCCGTTTTCTCAAAGATTCCGTCAACTATTAAAATTAAAGACTTCGTTCTACAGGCAAATATGGAGGGCTATAAATTCTCATTCAACCTCCCCTCTCTGAATGAAGAAAATGATTTATTCCATTCATATGCAATAATATCCGACAAAGGACAAAATGTTGTTTGGAATTTTGAAGGAAGGTTAAATCCTCTGGACAGGGTCGTGATGATAAAACTATATGCAAATGGGAATCAAAAAGTCAAGATACCCTATATCGATCAACGCTGGCATGCAAAGGTTGGCTTCGACACTGTCCAGTTCAGTCTCGAGAACAGCCGGTTGTCAAGAGGTGTATTGTCTTTTGAGGGTAGTGCTGCCATGAGTGGATTAACCATTAATCATCCACAGTTGTCGCCACAGGATATTTCGATACCCAAGGGGACAATGGATTATCATTTTCACATCGGTGAAAACTATTATGAAGTAGACAGTACCTCCACATTCGTCTTCAATAAATTAGAATTCAAACCTTATATCAAATATCAGACTTATCCCCGCAAGCAACTTACGGCTATTATTCATAAAGGACCCTTCCCAGCGCAGGATTTATTCGAGTCGCTGCCAGAAGGATTGTTCACGACGCTGGATGGGATCAAAACGGAAGGAGAGCTCAGTTATAAACTTGATTTTTTCGTTGATCTGAATGTACCGGATTCTATTCACCTTTTTTCTGAACTTAAACGGCATAATTTTAAAGTCGTACAATATGGTAATACCGATTTCAGGTACATCAACTCTCCCTTTGTATACACGGCTTATGAACATGGGTCCCCTATACGGACTTTTTCAATAGGTCCTGATAATCCAGAGTTCAAACCTTTGACCGAGATCCCGGATAACCTCAAGAACGCCATCCTTACTTCTGAAGATGGACAGTTCTTTTATCACAACGGTTTCATACTCGATGCCATCACCAAGGCAATATCTGCTGACTTAAAAAGGCACCGGTTTGCAAGGGGTGGCAGCACTATCAGCCAGCAGCTTGTGAAAAATGTATTTCTCAACCGGAACAAAACAATAGCGCGTAAGGTGGAAGAAGCACTTATTACCTGGCTTATCGAAACCAATCGCCTCAGTTCTAAAGAGCGCATGTTTGAAGTATATCTCAACATATTGGAGATGGGACCCATGGTCTATGGGGTGAATGAAGGTGCATATTTTTATTTCAATAAAGATGTTCGCGATCTCACGCTGGAAGAGTCTATTTTCCTGGCAAGTATCATTCCACATCCCAAGACATTCAGGAGTTCTTTTGACTCTACCGGAAATCTCAAGCCATATATGGATAGTTTTTATAAATTTGTAGCGGAGAAAATGCTCAGCAAGGGTCAAATCATGCAAAATGATTTCGATATGCTGAATCCCAAGATATCACTTTCCGGCAGAGCAAAGGAATACTTGCATCCGGCATCTGATTCAATACCTCAAAATGACTCGACTGATTTATTCGATCAAGTGAATTGGAACAAAGAACCCCTTAAACCAACTAAATAAAAGATATCGCACATGGACACACTCAATCCGGAAACAATGAAAAATGGATACTTTGGCCAATTTGGAGGCCGATTTGTCCCACCTGTACTTGAAGGAAAACTGGCGGAACTGGCTTTGGAATTTCAGAAAGCCGCAGCTGACCCAACTTTTATTGAAGAACTTACGTATTATTTTAAACATTATGTAGGAAGACCATCTCCTCTTTATTATGCACGCAGACTCTCTGAAGTGGTCGGTAGCAAGATCTATCTGAAAAGAGAAGATCTCAATCATACAGGTGCACATAAGATCAATAACTGCCTTGGACAGATCATTCTTGCCAAGAGAATGGGTGCCAAAGAAATCATTGCTGAAACCGGAGCCGGTCAGCATGGTGTTGCAACTGCAACAGTTGCTGCATTATTTGGAATTCCCTGTAAAATATTCATGGGATCACGTGATGTAGAACGTCAGCATTTAAATGTACAACGTATAAGACTTCTGGGAGCCGAAATCGTGACTACGGATCTTGGAACTGCATCACTAAAAGATGCTGTCGATGCTGCCCTTGGTTATTATATCCAGAATCCTGAAGCTTTTTATCTGCTGGGTTCTGCAGTTGGCCCTCATCCTTATCCTGCAATGGTTCATTTCTTCCAGAGTGTGATTGGTACCGAAGCCCGTGAACAAATCATGGAACAAGAAGGTAGATTACCCGATTCAATATTTGCATGTATTGGAGGTGGTTCTAATGCAATTGGTTTATTTTCGGGATTTCTTGAAGATAAAAGTGTTGCAATTTATGCCGCTGAAGGTGGTGGGGATGGTGTTCTGAACAGGACCGCTTCAACACTGGTAATGGGAAGACCTGCAGTATTCCAGGGAACCTATTCATATTGTCTGCTCGACAATAAAGATCAACCTATTGCAGCTTATTCTATTGCCTCAGGACTCGACTATCCGGGTGTAGGTCCCGAACATGCCAACCTGAAAGAAACAGGCCGTGTGACATATCATTGTATCACTGATGAAGAAGCAATAAAAGCTTTCAACGATCTGTCATGTCTAGAAGGAATTATCCCTGCCATAGAGTCTGCTCATGCTATTGCATTGGCTATGAAAATCCTGAAAGGTAAAAACCAGATATCTATCGTCAATTTATCCGGAAGAGGCGATAAGGACGTAGAACGCGACATGGAAAAGGAATAAATAAAAGGAATAAAAACCAGTAGCGGAAACCATGTTTTATTAATGGTTTCCGCTATTTGATTAAAGTTCTTTTAAATTAATGGTGAAAAATTGTGGATATTAACTTGTTATGATTAATTTAGCGCTATTCAAACTCAACAATTAAAATAGTAATCAAACCAACCCAACTTCATGAAAAAAATAATTGTTCTGCTGATTTCTGTAATTTTGTTTTCTGCAGCTTATGCACAAAAAAGCCTTACCATTAGTGGTAAAGTTGAAGGTTTCCCGGAAGGTAAAATCTATCTCAATAAAGTAGGTTCATCCACACCTATTAAGGTTGATTCTATTGATGTAAAAAATGGTGCTTTTTCATTCACAAAAGGCATTACCAATACTGATGTCTACACGGTTATCTTCGGTAAATCAAGATCCGGTGTAACCATATTTCCTGAGACACAAAACATTCAGGTTACGGTTAAACTAACAAATGGGGTCATTGACAACTTAGACGTAAAGGCTGGTGATATTCAAAAAGTTTATCAGGATTATACCAAGACAGTGAAAGACGCCAGTGTAGAGATGAATAAACTCTATTCTGATTACACGGCTGCCAAGACCGCTAAGAATGATGCTGAAATGGCACGTCTTGAGAAAGAGCTGAATGTCAAATCTGACACACAGGATGCCACCGAAGCTAAAATTCAGGAATTAAATGCTTCAAATCTTTTGGGACTCTATCTGATTACCCGTAAAGTTTATGCATATGATTACGAAAAGCTGAAGGGTTGCCTTGCTAAGGTAACCCCTGTTGCAAAACAGAGTGAAATTTACAAGTCATTATCAACCCGCCTGGCTAAAATGGACAAAGTAAGGGTTGGCTCCATTGCTCCTGACTTCACATTACCAACACCAGAAGGAAATATGCTTTCATTATCACAATTCCGTGGCAAAGTAGTCGTTGTTGATTGCTGGGCTTCATGGTGTGGTCCTTGCAGACAAGAAAGCCCTAACATGGTTGCGCTTTATAATGCTAATAAAGACAAGAATTTCACCATACTTGGTGTTTCTCTTGACAGACCTAACGATAAAGACAAATGGGTAAAGGCAATTGCGGATGATAAACTGGCATGGAATCAGGTCTCGGACCTGAAATACTGGAACAGTATGATCTGCGATTTATATGTAATCAATGCTATTCCTGAAACCATTCTGATCGATAAAGATGGTAAGATTGTTGCCCGTGGTTTACGAGGAGATGATTTAAAAGCAAAGGTTGCAGAATTGCTTAAATAGTACTTTGTTTTTTACAAAAAATGTTGCACCTTTGCACCTCATTTTGTAAAAAATACAAACACCTTTAATATTAGTATAATATGCCTGTAAAAATGAGATTACAGCGTCGTGGTAAAAAAGGGAAACCTTTCTTCCACATCGTAATTGCCGATGGTCGTGCACCAAGAGATGGCAAGTTTATTGAAAAAATTGGAACTTACGATCCTGTTTCAAAACCAGCAACAATTGATATCTTAGAAGATAAAGCTGTTCAATGGTTACGTAACGGAGCTCAGCCATCTGATACCGTAAGAGCCATTCTTTCATACAAAGGGATTCTCTATAAATTTCACCTTTTAAAAGGTGTTGATAAAGGAGCTTTAACTTTGGAACAAGCTGAAGTCAAATTCGAAGCATGGAAAGAAATGAAAACAGCTAAAATCAGTGGCGCTATCCAGACAAATGTTGAGAAAGCTACTAAAGCTGAAAAAGATCGTTTTGCACAGGAAGTGAAGATTAACGAAGCAAGAGCAGCAGCAATTGCTAAGAAGAATCAACCTGCTCCTATTGCTGCACCTGTTGTTGAGGAAGCTCCTGAAGTAGAAGCAACTGAAGAACCTGCTAACGAATAAATTAATTGAAGAGCTCTTCGTAGGCTCATTCTGAAAAGGCTAAGCTGTAAAGTGAAAGGATTTACCTGCACTTTCAACTTGGCCTTTTTTCATCTGTTATTCAACTCTATTAAAAATGAAAAAAGAAGATTGTTTTAACCTGGGAAAAATAACCCGCATCTTTGGTACAAAAGGTGAGCTTACTTTAGTGCTTGATGTTGACGATCCAAATGATTATATCAATCTTGATTTTTTCTATGCTGATTTTGATGGAGAAATGATCCCTTATTTCATCGAAAAACTCATTATCAAGAACGGCACTGCTGTTATCATAAAACTGACGGACATTGATGAACCAAAAGCCGCTGGAGCCCTCATCAACAGGCTGATCTATCTTCCCCTCGACCGGCTGCCCAAACTCAATGAAGATCAGTTTTATTATCACGAGATTATTGGCTATACGATCATTGATGACGTATTTGGTGAAACCGGAGTTATCAAAGATGTGCTTGAATTCCCTATGCAGGAAATCATCCAGATCGATCACAATGGAAAAGAGATCTTATTGCCGATTTCGGATGAACTCATTACCAAAGTAGATAAGGAAAATAAGATTTTGTATATTTCGGCTCCTGAAGGATTGATTGAACTTTATCTGGAATGAGCACCCCCGGGGTATTTCGATTTAAACAGTTCAGCATCGACGACAGCAGGTGCGCAATGAAAGTTGGTACCGATGCTGTGATACTTGGAGCATGGACAAAAATGAGCACAGAGGGCCCTATTCTGGATATAGGCACTGGGTGTGGCATTATTGCTTTAATGGCAGCACAACGCAGCAATGGGCATATTACAGCTATTGAAATTGACGAAGGTGCAGCATTGCAAAGCAAGGAGAATTTTGAATATAGTCCATGGAGTGAACGAATAGATCTGATTCAAGGTGCAGTCCAACAATTCAAGCCTGAAATATCTTTTGATCAGATTATTTCCAATCCCCCCTTCTTTAAGAATGCATTGAAAGCAACTGACCAAAAACGCAATATAGCCCGCCACAATGATTCCTTGTCGTTCGAGAGTCTGCTCGTTTCTATTGACAGGTTGTTGACAGAAAACGGAACTTTTGCATTTATCCTGCCAACAACCGAAGCCTTTGAACTCATCACACTGGCTTCAGTTCATCAGTTTCATCTCAATCGATACTGCACTGTCTTGTCACGTGAAGGGAAATCACCCAACAGGATAATGGCTGAAATCAGTCGTCATGAATCAGAGACAATCAAAGAAACGCTATGTATCAGGGACAGCAATAATCAATACACTGCTGAATATAAAGAGTTAACAAAAGACTTCTATTTATTTCTTTCTGAATAACCTGGAAATACCCTATTAAAGTTTGAATAAATCTGTTTTTTGAGTGTTGATATTTCAATTTCAAATTTCAAGGCAGCCCTTTGATATATTTTTTGGACATGAATATCCATATCACCGGTCTCCAGAAACAATCGGTCTAACGGTATCTCAGGAAGGAAATTATAGGCATTTGAAACATCCTTCAACAAATCAACGCCAAAGGAGATCATAAAACCATGCCGAATCAATTCGCGTCCGGTGATTAAATTGGAATTGAATCCATGAATAATCCAGGGCATCTTTGGCTTCATCTCTTTTTTCAGCCTGATCATTTCGTTTGCCGCCCTGACACAATGAATCAATAATGGCTTTTCAACCCTTTCTGCAATTAATGCCTGTTGTTGAAATGCTTTAAGCTGTAATGTTAAAGGTGCCTTACTCAATTGATCTAACCCACACTCCCCTATTGCCAGGATCTGTATATCTATACATTCTTCAGAGACTGTTTTTATAAAGGTCTCATAATTTTCCTCACTAATAAACCAGGGATGCCATCCGAGTGAATAAAAATGATGAGCAGCCAGTTGAGAAACTGGCTGCTCAGGAAATAAATTTATTATTTGAATCACATCACCGAATGAACCCGGAGAATGTGTATGAATATCAATGTAGTAGTCTTGGTCGGAAATATTCATATAAATGAATTTACCTTCGAAAATTATTCCGGATTATTCTCCATTACCCCTGTTTCGTGAATAACCTTTCATCACACCACGACTTGACTGGCCAATAAATGAAAGGATCTCATCACGTTCCGGTGTAGCAGGCATTTCCCTTTCAATCATCTCACATGCTTTGCTAACATTGAGCGCTTTAAGGAATATATATCGATAGATCTCCTGGATCTCATTGATCTTTTCATTGGTAAATCCCCTGCGACGCAAACCTATTGAATTAACACCTACATATGAAAGTGGTTCACGTGCAGCCTTTGTATAGGGTGGAACATCTTTACGCACCAGTGAACCTCCTGATATCATACAATGGGCGCCTACCTTTACAAATTGGTGGATAGCAGATAATCCACTGATTATCGCCCAATCATCAATCATAATATGTCCACCTAACTGAACACCATTACCCAGAATTACATTATTCCCGACAACACAATCGTGCGCCACATGAACGTATGCCATCAGAAGACAATTGTTTCCGACAACAGTTTCACCACTAACTTTAGTACCCCGATTTAATGTAACAAATTCACGTATAGTGGTATTATCGCCAATACGGAGAAGTGTATCCTCCCCACTGAATTTCATATCCTGAGGAATAGCTGCAATAACTGCACCCGGGAAAATTTTGACGTTTTTCCCTATTCTTGCTCCTTCCATAATGGTTACATTAGAACCGATCCAGGTTCCTTCACCGATTTCAACATTTTTTTCTATATTGACAAAGGGTTCTATCACCACGTTTTTAGCAATCTTTGCCTGTGGATGAACATATGCTAATGGTTGATTCATTAATATGTTTGTTTTGTAAAGGATCCGTTAGTAAACAGCTTTATTTTTTTATGATCTGAGCCATAAGTTGAGCTTCCATGACTAATTTATTGCCCACGTAAGCTTTACCTTCCATTTCGCAGATACCACGACGGATAGGTGACACTAAACGCAATCTGAACAACAAAGTATCACCCGGAACAACTTTATGACGGAATCGTGCATTTTCAATTTTAAGGAAATAGGTAATATAATTTTCGGGATCAGGTACTGTCCTTAGAACATATATACCCCCTACCTGTGCCATTGCTTCAATCTGTAATACTCCGGGCATTACGGGTTCATTTGGAAAGTGACCAACAAAAAATGATTCATTCATCGTTACATTCTTCAGTCCTGTAATTCCACTGTCATCCATTGAGATGATCTTATCAATCAACAAAAATGGAGGACGGTGAGGAAGTATTTTTTTGATTGCATTGATATCCATCAAGGGAGCCTTATTGGGATCAAAACAAGGAACAGTAGAAGTCTGCGACATCTTTCGAAGATGTTTCTTGATCATCTTTGCAAATTCAACATTGGTTGAATGACCTGGACGTGTTGCAATGATATGCGCTTTTAATGGTTTACCTACCAATGTAAGATCACCCACAACATCCAATAATTTGTGACGGGCAGGTTCATTTGGAAACCGGAGTTCGATGTTATTTAATATGCCTTCCTGTAATACTTTAACATTAGGGTTATTAAAAAACTTTGCCAGATTATCCAATTCTTCTTTGGGAATAGGACGATTAACGAATACAATTGCGTTATTCAGATCACCTCCCTTTATCAGATTATTATTGATCAGATATTCTAACTCATGCAAGAATACAAAAGTCCGGCAGCTTCCTATTTCATCTTTAAACTGATTGATTTTCTGAATAGAGGCAAATTGTGTTCCCAATACACGTGTCTCGTAATCAATCATGGTTGAAATCCTGAATTCATTATCCGGAACTGCGATCATTTCTGTTTTACGAGATGCATTGGTATAGGTAATCGTTTCATCAAGAACCATAAATTCACGATCTGCTGTTTGTGTTGTAAAGCCTGTCTTTTCAATCGCTTCACAATAAAAACGGGCACTTCCATCTAGAATGGGGGATTCTTCACCATCCAAATCTATCAGTGCATTATCAATTCCCATCCCGGAAAGTGATGCCAGTACATGTTCTACCGTCGAAACCCTTACACCATTCACTTCCAGCGTAGTTCCACGCGAAGTGTCTACTACATTATCTACATCAGCATCAATAACCGGACTGTTTTCCAAATCAATGCGTCTGAATTTATATCCGTGACCTTCGGCTGCAGGATTAATAGAAAGGGAGACATTTTGTCCGGTATGCAGACCAGGACCTGTTAGTGTAACAGTTTCTTTTAACGTTCTTTGTTTCATTGTTTCCATGGAGGGCAAAATTAAGAAATATCTCTTACACTAAACAATTAGACTTTGTTAGTAACAAGAAAAACTATATATTAATTAATTAAATAAATTTACTCCTTATTTTCGAGTTCTTTCAGCTTCTTTTCAAGTAGATCCAGACGCTTCATCATATCAGGCAATCGTTTGAATCCAACATATGACCTTCGGTATTGTGAAATATCAAAAGCAGGAGATCCCATTAATATGGCACCGTCTTTGGTTAAACTATTGCTAACCCCACTCTGTCCAGCTATTTTTACATTGTCTGGGATGGACAGATGTCCGGTTATTCCAACCTGACCTGCAATCTGACAATTACGACCAACGGAAGATGATCCAGAAATACCGGATTGAGCTGCCATTACTGTGTTTTCACCAATGATCACATTATGGGCAATCTGAACCAGATTATCCAGTTTCACCCCTTTTCGGATGATTGTTGAACCTAACGTAGCACGATCAACCGTTGTATTCGCTCCAAGTTCGACATTATCTTCCAGAATCACATTTCCAATCTGTGGAACTTTTTTATAGTCAACGCCCTCTTGTTGTGCAAATCCAAATCCATCACTACCAATTACAACGCCTGCATGTAAGATGCATCGTTTACCAATTTTACAAGCGTGATAAATCTTTACTCCCGGATTTAATATACTCTCATCTCCAACAGAAGCTCCATCACCCAGAAATACCTGTGGGTATATTTTGGCTCCATTGCCGATCACAGCATTGGCTGAGACAACTGTAAATTCACCAATATAAACATCATCCCCTATTTTGGCAGTGGGATGAATAAATGCAAGGCTTGAAATGCCGGTGAGACTTGACTGGCGGTATTGATCATAGATCTCCAGCAACTTTGCAAATGAACCATAGGCATCATCAACCTTCACCAAAGTAGCTTTTATTTCCTGGTCGGGAATAAAAGTATTACTTACAATTACAATCGAGGCATTGGTGGTATAAATAAACTCAGTATACTTTGGATTTGCAAGAAAACTAAGTGTTCCTTGTTCTCCGTGTTCAATCTTTGATAAACCGGAAACCTTGACTTCAGGGTTTCCAAACACTTCTCCATTTAGGAATTGTGCAATCTGACTGGCTGAAAATTCCATTGTTATAATCTGAATAAAAACGTTATGCTATAAAACATCTTTGAAAAAGAAATGCAAAGTAACGATTTTTTTATTGTTTCAATCAGACTTAATCACCTGTTATGAAATTTTAGGATAACATAGAAAATGTTTCATAGCTGATTTAGAGAGAACTGACACATTAATTTGATCAGAAGCTTCTGCAATGTCAACAACTTCACCATCACGGTAAAGGATGTTTATTTTATCGAAATCCGGATTATAGGCATTGTTTGTTATTGTGCCTTCAAATACGATTTGAGCGATTGCCTTGTCTGAAAACTTTAAGAGTTTGGTGACTTCTTCTCTGATTTTGATAACATATTCAGGCTCAAAAGCCTTATATTGTAGTTCGGCCCTGAAAAGTTTCCGGTTAATCAGACAACTACTAAGATAAGACAGAACAGGATCATCATGTAATGCCCACACCTTAATAGCAGCGTAGATGTCAAAATCATCCAGTAATGCAAAGTTTTCAAGCACCTCTTTCCTTAACTTGAAATCTTCAACTGAAAATTTATTCCTCAGAAAAAACTGTAATGAAGGAGCCCCAAAAAGAACGCTACCTTCATCAGACAACTCATTTGCCCTGTTGAGAATATGAATTAACATCTGTTCAGCTGCAACAACGGTCTTATGAAAATAAACCTGCCAGTACATAAATCGTCTTGCCATGATAAATTTTTCTATGGTGAATATGCCCTTTGCCTCTATCACCAATTCATCCTTTTTGACATTGATCATGGCAATAATACGGTCTGTATTGATAACTCCTTCAGATACGCCCGTAAAGTAACTATCCCGTTTTAAATAATCCAACCGGTCGATATCAAGCTGGCTGGAAACCAACTGATGCAAAAAACGTTTTGGATACGTGTCTTTGAAAATTAAAATCGCATCCGTTAAACGTCCTTCAAACTGTTCATTCAATCTGTCCATAAACAGCAATGAGAGGTCTTCATGAGTCAACCCATTTACAATGCTGTTCTCTAAAGAATGGGAATAGGGTCCATGACCGATATCGTGTAGCAGAATAGCAATCGTAACTGCCTCTTCTTCAGAGGGGGTTATATCGTTCCCTTTTTGTCTTAAGGTATCAATGGCCAATCCCATAAGATGCATGGCCCCAAGAGCATGTTGAAAGCGGGTATGCAACGCCCCCGGATAGACCAGAGGGGTGAGCCCAAGTTGCCTGATTCTACGAAGACGTTGAAAAAAAGGATGTTCTATGATATCAAAAACCAATTCAGTAGGAATAGCAATAAATCCATGAACCGGGTCGTTAAAGATTTTTCGTTTGTTGGGTGTTGATGCGCTCACTTATTCCGTATTTTTGTATTATGTGGAAAAACCTATTTGATTTACAACATTATTGTAGATCGGGTGTTTCATACATAGGTCAAAAATAGTTAGAATTTTTCAATTGTTACTTTACACTGAGTAGGTTTTATGGAGAAAGTACAGATTCTGTGGGCTGATGATGAAATATCATTACTGAAACCGCATATTCTATTTCTAAAAGAGAAGGGATATGATGTTGATACTGCAACCAGTGGAGATGAAGCCCTGGACCAGATTAAATCAAAATTATTCGACATCATTTTCCTGGACGAAAATATGCCGGGACTATCAGGGCTAGATACTTTAAATCAAATAAAGGCAATTCATCCAAACTTACCAGTGGTCATGATCACTAAGAGCGAGGAAGAAACGATCATGGAAGATGCCATCGGATCTAAAATATCCGATTATCTCATAAAACCCGTTAATCCGAATCAGATCTTACATTCGTTAAAACGCATCCTCGAGAAGAAGAAGCTCATCAGCGATAAGGCCACTCATAACTATCAACAGGAATTCAGGTTTATCGGAATGGAAATCTCCAATAAACTCAATTTCGAAGAATGGACCGATGTTTATCGTAAACTTGTGTTTTGGGAAATTGAACTCGACAAGTCTTCTGATCAGGGTATCAAGGATGTGTTGAAAATGCAGAAGGAAGAGGCTAATAATGTTTTCAATAAATTCATTGAAAGTCATTACATTGATTGGCTAAATGGGAAGGACCTTCACCGGCCCGTACTCTCACATACCGTCATCCGTGAAAAGGTATTCCCTCTGCTTACCGATGACCAACCCCCTCTTTTTGTTATTTTGATCGACAATCTGCGCTACGATCAATGGAAAATCCTTCAGCCCATCATTGAAGAATATTTCCGTGTTGATAAAGACGAAATATTTTACAGTATCCTTCCCACTGTGACACAATATGCCCGTAATGCAATGTTTTCGGGATTAATGCCAACTGAAATCAGCAAGAAATATCCTAATTTCTGGCTGAATGAAGACGATGAAGGAACAAAAAACCAATATGAAGGTGACTTGCTTTCTGAATTACTCAAACGTTTTGGGAAAGACATTAAGCACTCCTATAATAAAATCCTAAACCTCACTGCAGGAAAGAAACTGGCTGAGAACCTTCCTAATTTAACCGGTAATAAGTTAAACTTTATCGTGTACAATTTTGTGGACATGCTTTCACATGCACGTACCGAAATGGATGTAATCAGGGAACTTGCGGATGATGAGGCTGCTTATCGATCTATTACTGTTTCATGGTTCAGGCACAGCCCTTTACTCGACATCTTCAAGTATCTGGCTGAAAAGAAGTTCAATGTTGTGATTACTACCGACCATGGATCTGTACGTGTGAACAACGCGGTAAAGATTATAGGGGATCGCAATACGAATACCAACCTGAGGTATAAAACAGGAAAGACACTCAATTTCAATCGTAAAGAAGTATTTGAAATAAAAAACCCAAGCGATGCTTTTCTTCCAAAAGGAAATGTGAGCTCGTGTTATGTTTTTTGCCGTGGAAGTGATTTCTTTGCATATCCAAATAATTACAATTACTATGTTAATTATTACCGCGATACTTTTCAACACGGTGGCATCTCAATGGAAGAGATGATGATTCCGTTTATCACTTTAAAACCCAAATAAGACGTCTCTATGCAACTTAAACTGGTCTGCGAAAATGTTCACAGCCTCGATACAGCTGCCAGCCTTTTATTACAAACCTTTTCAGGGCATAGAGTTTTCGCACTCTTTGGGAATATGGGTGCCGGCAAAACAACTTTTATAAAAGCGCTTTGCAAGAAACTGCATGTAAAAGATGTTGTAAACAGTCCTACATTTGCTATTGTAAACGAATATCTTAACACTAAAGGTGAAAGCGTTTATCATTTCGATTTTTACAGATTAAAAAAAGAATCGGAAGCCATTGATATCGGCTATGAAGAATACGTTTACAGCGGTTGTTATTGTTTCATGGAATGGCCTGAGAAGATTGAGAATCTTCTACCTGAAGGATATGTCAGTGTCAGATTTGACACCGAAGATGAAACAGATGTCCGCACTATCTATTGTTCTGACTAAAAGTATGATTTAATAATTATCACATATGGTTGAGCATGGTGATGAGCTTTTGGGAATGTCTCCCATAGAAACGCTTAAACCTCTGGAAGAAACATTGGAACTGCAGCGTAGTAAACGCTCACTGGCAATCGGTATTCCTAAAGAAAAATCTGATAACGAAAAAAGAGTCCCCCTCACTCCCGACGCTGTTAGTTTGTTGGTAGCACACGAACATTCAGTTTATATTGAAGCGGGTGCAGGAATTGGTGCACATTATGATGATCACAAATACAGTGAAGCCGGAGCAAAGATTGTTTCCTCTCTTCGTGAAGTATTCCAGGCTGATATCATCATAAAAATGGCTGCCCTTTCGATGGAAGAATTAGAGATGGTCAGGATGCGGCAAACGATTATCACTTCTTTACAAATCCCCGGATTGTGTGAGGAATATTTCAAACGCCTTGCTGCAAAAAAAGCTACGGCACTCAGTTACCAGTTAATCAAGGATCGGACGAAAGCATTCCCGATCATCCGTGCCATGAGCGAAATCGCTGGGAATACTTGTGTACTGATAGCCAGTGAATATCTTAGTCATCCACATTACGGTCGTGGTGTCATGCTGGGTGGATTCTCAGGTATCAGTCCAACAGAAGTCGTTATCCTTGGCGCTGGAACCGTTGGTGAGTTTGCTACCAGAGCGGCAATGGGAATGGGTGCAATGGTTAAAGTTTTTGATAATTCAGTTTATAAGCTCCGTAGGCTTCAAAATAATCTCAGCACCCGCATTTATACTTCGATCATTCAGCCTAAGGCACTCAGTGAAGTGCTTCAAACTGCCGATGTAGTAATTGGGGCCGTTCATTCAAAAGAAGGTCGTACACCCTGTTATGTAACACAGGAAATGGTCAAAAGGATGAAACCCGGATCTTTGATCATCGATGTGAGTATAGATCAGGGTGGATGTTTTGAAACTTCACATGTTACCGATCACAACAACCCTGTTTATATCAAACATGGTATTACACACTATTGTGTTCCTAATATAGCTTCAAAAGTACCTCATACTGCAAGCATTGCTCTTAGCAATATCCTTTTACCCATGTTATTGGATATTGCATCTAAAGGTGGATTGTCTGAAGTGTTGAAGACCGATTTAGGTGTCCGTCAAGGTGTTTATATGTACAATGGAACAGTGACCAATAAATTCATTAGTGATACTTTCCGGTTACCTTTCCAGGATATCGATCTGTTGATGTCTGCCAACTTCGGTTAGACTTTCACGTTCTTCCTGCGTTTTAATTCCTGCACGATAAGGCTCAACTCCCGACCCGACTGACCGGCAATAGCTGTATTTTCTTCTGCACGTCGTATCAGATAAGGAAGCACTGATCCCACTGGTCCATAAGGGATATATTTTGCAACATTGTATCCTTGTTTTGCAAGTATAAAACTGATGTTATCGCTCATTCCATATAACTGTGAAAAGAAACATCTTTCATCATCTTTGTCAATTTCATGTTCTTCCATCAATGAAATTAATAAACGTGTACTGTTTTCATTATGCGTACCATTGAAAACATGAATCCGATCAATATGACTGATAGCAAAACCTAGTCCTTCATTAAAAGATTGATCTGTAGCGCTCTTGTCCGGTAGTATCGGTGAAGGATATCCTTTCTGGTTAGCCCTGACCCTCTCTTTTTCCATATAGGCTCCTCTGACAAACTTTATACCCAGAAAGAAATTCTCATGTAGCGCCTTTTCATATAGCACAGATAAATAATCAAGCCGGTCCATATGATACATCTGCAATGTATTGTAAACGATGGCTGTCTTCTTATTGAATTTCTCCATCATCTCACTTACCACATCATCAATATATGGCTGATACCATGAATCTTCAGCATCTATCATGATCCTGACATCTTTATCAAAAGCATGTTGACAAAGTAACTCCATCCTATCATGGAAATTCCTGGCCTCCAACTTGTCTGCAACTGTTTCCAGGCTATCCATTGATGCTTTCTCTAAAACCGCCTCAGAACACAGTGCAGTGGGTTTAAACACTGCAAAAGGGATATTGGGGTCCATGGCTGCAAGGTCTATGGTCTTCAATATTTCATCTATGGTATACCGGATATACTCTTCGGTACTTATTCCTTCTACAGAATAATCGAGAATGGCTTTTACATTAAACTTTTCGAGCGCTCTTACCAATGGGGCACAATCACTCAATGTTTCACCCCCTACAAATTGTTTATAGATAGTTGGTTTCACCGCCCAGGAAATCGGTAAATGCAGAACGCGGGCTATTCTGATAGCTTCCTTACTTATTTTCACCAATCCCGGACTGCTTATGGTTTTGAACAAATAGTAAGCACGATGTAAGTCAGTGTTGCTCTTGCTACCAAAAGCAATGTTCGTGTCATCGAATGTCAGCATCACATCTAATTTTATTCAAAATTAAGCAACGAATGAGTACAAAGCACATAAATAAGTGCCTTTTTGAGTACTTTTGCTATTATGAATACAGAATATGTCCTCACTCCGTTAAAGTATCCGCTTATCGTTGCACAAGATAATTATGCAACCATTGCCAAACTCTTTCAATCTGATGCAGAATCAGGCTGTTCATTCTTCATTCTTGTTGATGAAAACACCAATAAATATTGTCTACCACAGCTGATTACAAATGTCGAAGCACTCGCACTAGCCGAAATCATTGAGATTGATAGCGGTGAAGAGAACAAGACCATAGAAACCTGCACCCAGCTTTGGGAGGTCTTGACAGAATTGGGCGCCGACCGTCATTCAGTAATGATCAACCTTGGTGGAGGGGTCATCACCGACATGGGGGGCTTTGTAGCAGCCACCTATAAACGGGGTATCCGCTTTTATAATATTCCCACTACCCTGCTTGCACAGGTAGATGCATCTACGGGAAGCAAAACAGGGGTAGATCTGGGTGGTTTAAAAAACCAGATAGGCCTTTTTACTGACCCCCAGGCTGTTTATATCAATCCCCGTTTCCTGCGCACCCTACCCAATGAGCAACTCCAGTCGGGTTTCGGTGAAATCGTTAAACATGCTCTCATCGCGGATAAAGAATACTGGAATCTTGTCAAAAGTGAAGTTTATTATGATGTGACAAACTGGGGCCGTTTAATCAGACCCTCTTTGGATATCAAAAGCGGAATCGTCTTAAAAGACCCTACTGAAAAAGGACTCCGTAAGTTGCTTAACTTTGGACATACCATCGGTCACGCACTCGAAACCTTTGCTCTCGAAAATAACCGCCCGCTTCTGCATGGACAGGCTGTTGCACTTGGTATGCTGGCAGAAGCATGGCTTTCCACACAACTTACAGGACTCACTAAGGAAGAATTTGATGAAATCCAACAAGTCATCCTTTCCAACTTTGATGTGTTTCTGTTTTCAGAAACCGACTTTGCTAGAATCATGGAACTGATGGGTCACGATAAGAAGAATGTCTCCGGAAACGTACGCCTTTCCCTTCTCAAAAAAATCGGAGAAGGGGTATTTGACATCACATGCGACAAATTGCTTTTAATAGAATCTCTGAGATACTTAGTAGCGCTAAACAACAATTAAACCGATCATGAACAAAGAAATACTCACGATTAGCGCTCCTCTGAAACCGGTTCATACCGAAATCTCATTACCTGCCTCAAAGAGCATTGCCAACAGGCTGCTCATCATGCAGAGTTTTAATCCTAAAATGACCATTGGCAATCTATCCGATGCCAACGACACTGTGTTATTACAACAACTCATCAAACAGATGCAGGAAGCTGGTAAAACTGATCATCCTGTTACCCTTGATGCAGGTCCCGCCGGAACCGTATATCGTTTTATGACAGCCCGTCTTGCCATGGAACCCGGAACATGGTTCCTGACAGGGTCAGCACGCATGCAGGAACGTCCTGTTAAACTATTGGTCGATGCGCTGCGATCACTCGGTGCAGAAATTGATTATGCCGGTAGCGAAGACTTCCCCCCTCTGATCATCCATGGTAAAAGCCTTAAAGGTGGCGCCGTTTCTATTGATGCCGGTGTCAGCAGTCAATATATCTCAGCCCTGATGATGATTGGCCCATCATTGGAAGAAGGACTTGATCTTACTCTGACCGGGAATGTCGGTTCATTGCCTTATATCGATATGACTGTCCGGCTCATGCAACAGGCAGGCATTCAAGTCACGGTAAATAAAAACAATTATTCCATTCCTTCTCAGTCCTATGCCCCCGTCCATCTCATCACTGAGCCCGACTGGAGTGCTGCTTCCTACTGGTTTCAGATCGTTTCACTCAGCAATCAGTCCGAAGTCTTTCTAAAAGACTTGAAACCTGGTAGCCTGCAAGGTGATAGCGCAGTAAGAGCACTGTTTGAATCCTTGGGTGTTCATTCTCAATTCATTAACAAAGGGTTACGGTTGAAACATACGGCCTCTGATGTCAAACATTTTACTGCAGATTTTACCGATATCCCCGACCTGGCACAGACTTTTGCAACAACCCTTGCCGCTAAAGGAATCCCTTCACGGTTAACCGGTTTACGCAGTCTGCGCATAAAAGAGACCGATAGGATCAATGCACTTATCCTTGAACTGGAAGCATGTGGACTTAAAGCCATAGAGGAAGAAGGCTTTGTACTTAAATTCCCTGCACAACAAATCAAAATTCAATCTGAAACACCCTTCATCCATACCTGGCACGATCACAGAATGGCAATGGCATTCGCACCTATGTGTCTGACTGGAAAATCCTTACAAATAGAGAATCCTGATGTAGTTCAGAAATCTTACCCTTCTTATTGGAACCACTTAATTGATGCAGGTTTTTCGGTAAAAGTCCGAACTATTCGTTAATTTTGTCCAAACACAACCTCACAGCTATGGTAGTTGACATCTTCATTCCTTGTTTTATAGACCAGATTTATCCCGAAACGGGAATGAACATGGTCAAGATCCTCGAAAAAATCGGACTAGAGGTTCATTACAATCCCAATCAGACTTGTTGTGGACAATCAGCTTATAAGAATGGGTTCTGGGATGAGGCAAAAATGGTTGGAGAGAAATTCATCAAAGACTTTCCCCATAACCGCCCAATCATTTGCCCATCAGCTTCATGTGTTGGTTTTGTTCGAAACTATTATGACCAGCTCTTCTATAATTCAGCCCTTCACAACGAATACCAACTGATAAAGAAGAACATGTATGAATTCTCTGACTTTCTGGTCAATGTTTTAAAGATAAAAGATCTTGGGGCAACCTTTCCCTACACGATTACCTATCACGATTCATGTGCCGCATTGCGGGAGTACGGACTCACCTCAGAGCCCCGGACATTATTAAGCCATGTACGCGGGCTTAATCTGATCGAGATGAAGGAAAACAAGACCTGTTGTGGTGCCGGTACTTCATTCTCATTGAAACACGAGAACATCTCTTCATCAATGGCAGAACAAAAAGTACAAAATGCTCTGGCAACAGGTGCTCAATATATTGTATCGACCGATGCGTCCTGTTTGATGCATCAGGAAGGATACATCAAAAAACAGAACCTGGCAATTAAGACCATCCATTTAATTGATGTTCTTGCTGCAGGCTGGGAATAATCCAAATTAGTCAATGACTCATATTCAAAAAATATCTGCTGAATTAGCTATTCAGTCCTGGCAAGTCGAAAACGTAATTTCACTCATCGATGGTGGAGCTACCGTCCCCTTTTTAGCACGCTACCGCAAAGAGATGACAGGCAGCCTCGATGAGGTCGTCATCGCCTCTATTCGCGACCGGGTCATACAACTGCGCGAACTCGATAAGCGAAGACAAGCTATCCTTGAATCCATCAACGAGCAGGGACTTTTGACTCCTGAACTGAAACAAAAAATACAAAATGCCGAAGTCATGAGTGTTCTCGAAGACCTCTATCTTCCTTACAAGCCGAAAAGAAAGACAAAGGCTACGGTTGCAAAAGCAAAAGGACTGGAGCCTCTGGCAACATATCTATTTAATCAACTCCCCGGTGATATCACTGCAAAAGCTAAAGCTTATATCTCACCCGAAAAAGAAGTTGCGAACATAGATGAAGCGCTTTCCGGTGCCAGAGATATCATTGCAGAATGGGTGAGCGAAAACGACACAGCCCGTGCCCGCATCCGCCAACTCTTCGAAAGAGAAGCAACCATAACCTCTAAAGTTGCAAGAGGCAAAACCGAAGAGGGTCAGAAATATGAAACATGGTTCGATTTCAGCGAACCCCTGTCCAAAGCCCCTTCCCATCGCATACTCGCGATGCTCAGAGGTCATGAGGAAGGATTCCTAAAGATCAAAGTAGAGCCAGAGGCAGAACGCGCCCTTATTCAACTGGAACGCATCTTTATTAAGGGGAACACCAAAGCATCAGAGCAAGTACAAATGGCGCTAGAAGATAGCTATAAACGCTTGCTACAGCCCTCGATGGAGACCGAAACCCTTCAAGCAGCCAAGGAACGGGCTGACACAGAAGCTATTCGTGTCTTCGCAGAAAATATGCGGCAGTTATTGCTCTCTCCACCCATGGGTGAAAAGAACGTACTTGCGCTCGACCCCGGATTCCGCACAGGCTGCAAGGTAGTATGCCTCGACAAGCAGGGAAACCTCCTGCACAACGAAACCATTTATCCGCACCCGCCTCAAAGTCAAACCAGCCTGGCAATAGCCAAGATCATCAATCTGGTAAAAGCCTATAAAATAGATGCTATCGCTATAGGTAACGGCACAGCAGGTCGAGAAACAGAATATTTTATCCGCAGGATCCCTTTTGATCGGGATATCCTTGCGGTAATGGTTAACGAAAGCGGCGCTTCTGTCTATTCAGCATCTGCAGTTGCCCGTGAGGAGTTTCCCGATTATGATATCACTGTCCGTGGAGCTGTCTCAATAGGCCGGCGTCTGATGGATCCCCTTGCTGAACTGGTAAAGATAGATCCCAAGTCAATTGGCGTTGGACAATATCAGCACGATGTGAACCAGGGATTGCTGAAGAAGAGTCTTGAAGATACGGTGGTCAGTTGCGTCAATGCAGTAGGTGTCGAAGTCAATATGGCCAGCAAGGAACTGCTGACCCATGTATCCGGACTCGGACCTACCCTTGCAAAAAACATCATTGACTACAGGTCCAAGAACGGTAAATTTCAGTCCCGCAAAGAACTGTTGAAGGTTGCCCGCTTTGGTGCAAAAGCTTTTGAACAGGCAGCCGGTTTTCTTCGTATCCGCGATGCTGTCAACCCTCTGGATTGCAGCTCAGTTCACCCCGAGAGCTACAATGTTGTGGAGAAGATGGTAAAGAATCTGGGTTGCACCATCAACGATCTGATGAGCAGCGATGAGTTACGCAAGAAACTCAAGCTGGAAGAATTTGTTACGGATGCTATTGGGTTGCCCACATTGGCCGATATCATGCAGGAACTGGCAAAACCAGGTCGTGACCCCCGCCAAAAATTCGATGTGTTTGAATTCGATAAAAATGTAATGAAGATTGATGATGTGATTCCCGGTATGATTTTACTTGGAATCGTCACCAATATCACGGCTTTTGGAGCCTTTGTAGATATTGGTGTGCATCAGGATGGGTTGATTCATATCAGCCAGATGACCGATCGTTTCATCAAAGACCCCAACGAAGTTGTGCAATTGAATCAAAAAGTAACGGTCAGGGTGTTGGAAGTCGATAAAATCCGAAAACGCATTCAGCTCTCCATGAAAAATGTAGATTGAAAACAGTCAAAACGAAATGATAAAATTAACCCTTCAAAACACAGGCAAACGATTTAACAGGGAATGGATTTTCAGATCCCTGAATCTGGAGCTAAACCAGGGTGACAGTCTTGCCATTCTTGGAGCAAATGGCTCAGGTAAGTCAACCATTGCCCGTGTTATGAGTGGTTTCATGATTCCTTCCGAGGGAACTGTTAAGCTCGAAATCGAAGGTGTAATAGTAGAAGACAATAATTATTATAAACACCTGAGCTTTGTGGCTCCCTATCTCGATCTGCCCGAGGAATTCACTCTAACCGAGATGCTCAATTTTCACCGCAAATTCAAACCCATCATTAATAATCTATCCACCAGTGATCTGATCCAAAGACTTGGAATGGAAAAACAAGCCAATAAAATCATTGCTCAGTTTTCATCCGGCATGAAACAGCGGGTAAAACTATTGTTGGCTGTCATGACCCGTGTGCCTTTGACCTTTCTTGACGAACCTACCGTCAATTTTGACCACCAAGGTATTGAATGGTACAGGGAGTTGCTTAAAGATTATGGAGATCACCGCATCTTAGTTGTCTGCTCTAACCACCAGACAACAGAACACGAATTCTGCCGTCAGACAGTCCAAGTAGGAGACTACAAACCTTAATGACGCATTGACAATGCTTTATGATTTCTTAAAAATATCTCTAATAAACTTAGCAATTTTTTCAGGACCTAAAATGTGACTAGCAGCCCCTATTTTAGCTGCTTCACCTGGCATACCGTATACAACACAGCTTTCTTCATCCTGTACAATCGTTACAGCACCTTTATCTTTCATTGTTTTCAATTCCTTCGCTCCATCTTTACCCATTCCAGTCAATAAAATCCCAATTGCCCCGGAACCTACAACATCACCAACCGAACGGAAAAGATAATCAACAGAAGGAGAAAGGCCATTTTCAGTAGGATGTAATTTTAGTGATATTTTCAGACCCGCCACTATCCCCATCTGGTAATGATCAGGAGCAAGGTATGCATACCCAGGTTTGAGTATTTCCCCGTCTTGTGCAACAGATAATGGAAGCGCAGATGTACTCGCAAGCCAATCCCTCAACCCCTTGACAAATTCCTTTGCAATATGCTGAACAATGACAACTGGCACCGGTAAATCCTTGGGCAAATTATCCAGTATCGTCTTTAATACAGCAGGTCCACCAGTGGAAGAACCAATCGCAATCAAACGAATATCCTTAGAAACATATTCTGTGTTTTCAGGATGCTTAATGGGAGTATGTTTGATTCTATCCTTCGACTGATTTGGGAAGCGCCTGACAACTTTCACTTCTGCCATAAGTTTAACAGTCTGTATCAACGTGTTACGGGCGTTTACAAATTCAGGATCCTCCATCCAGGGTGGCCGTGGAACGATAGCCAAAGCCCCCGACTCAAACAGCCTGAATGAGTTGGTCACATCATCGGTTTGCAAAATCCCACTCACGATCACGATAGGTGTTGGCACTTTCTCCATGATAGTACGGGTTGCTTCATATCCATCCATACCCGGCATGTAAACATCCATGGTTATCACATCGGGTTTCATTTCCAATGTAAGTTTAACGGCTTCCTCCCCCGAGTTAGCCACACCTACAACTTGTATTTCAGGATCATGAGAAAAGATATGTATCATGAACTGTTGTACAACCCTTGAATCATCAACTATTAAAACTTTAACCACCTTATAAAATTTAAATCAATTTTTTTATTACTTCAAGCAAATTGCCCTGATCAAAACTACTCTTAACAATGTAAGCATCGGCACCAACCTCGATTCCTTTTTCGCGGTCTTCTCTTGATTCCAGAGCCGTTACAAGTATAACTGGAATTTCATTCAGTTTATTGTCATTCTTCATCTTTGTTGTCAATTCAAACCCATTCATTCTTGGCATATCTACATCCGAAACAAGCAAATCGAAGTCCTGACTTCTTGCTTTGGTGAATGCATCTAAACCATCAACAGCAGTTGTCACTTGATATCCGGCACTTTCAAGAATACTTTTCAACAACGTCCTTGATGTGATCGAGTCCTCAGCGATGAGTATTTTTCTGGCTTTAATCATCACGGGTTCTTCATCCACTCTTGCCTTTTTGATTCCGGAAACCAACGATCCCGATTCCATCAGATCGGCAATATTTAACACCGGAACAATCTTTCCTGAACCCAGAATAGAAGCCCCTGAAATATTCCTGACCCTGTTCAGCATCTTACCCAGTCCTTTCACCAATACCTGTTGTTCTTCAAGAACATCATCAACCCTGAAAGCCAAACGTTTTTCAGCATAAGCCAATACAACAATTCTCAGATATTCAGGTCCGGCCGGTTCACCCGAGCCTTCACCTGAATTGATATTCCACTTTTCCGGAATCCCGAGGGCATCGGCAAGGCTCACAAGCGGGAGAATATCATTCCCGATTCTGATGGTTTCATGGTTTTCAACAGTATTGATTTCGTCTTCCAAAATCCTCACCACCATTTTCACGTTACTGGTTGGGATGATGTAGGTAAATTCTCCTAGACTGACCATTATTCCTCTGAATGCACTCAATGTCATGGGAAGCTGAATCCGGAATATCGTTCCCCGGTTAACCTCAGTATCCATCGACAAACTGCCGTTCAGTTTTTCAACTTTCTCCCTCATGATCGACAACCCTAATCCATGACCCGATAGGTCAGTAATAATTGAACTTGTAGATAATCCTGACTGATAGATAAACGAGAGTATTTCTTCCCTGTTCAATTTTTCAGCGGCCTCCCTGGTTAGTTTACCTGATCTCAAGGCTGCCTTGAGGACTTTTTCTTCCTCAATTCCTCGCCCGTCGTCAGTCACCGACATCTCAACCATTCCACTTTCTTTTGCAACAAATGAAAGCGAAATACTACCACGGGTAGGCTTGTTCCGTAATTTCCGATCTTCCGGGCTCTCTATTCCATGATCAATACTATTGCGGATAAGATGGATGATCGGATCTTTTAATTCCTCGAGGATCCGTTTATCGATTTCCAGTTCAGATCCTGTTATTGTGAAATCAATTTCTTTTCGAAGGTTGTGTGAAATCTCCCTGACCATAGCCGGGAAAGACTGGGTAAGCGTAGAAACCGGAAGCAGCAATATATGTTTCATTGCATCCAGGTGATCATCCACCATCCTTTCAAAGGCAAACCCTTCTTTCTCTATCGCTTGAGTAACCTTTGCCAGATGGCTTTCAAGATTACTCAATCGCAACTCATTCCCTGCCAGTAAATCATTCCATTGACCAACCCCGGGCATCACTTTGCGCCCTTTTGTTTTTTGTGATTCCGACTTCCAATCACTGATTTCTTCCAGGATCACTTTAACTTCTTTGGCCAGTTGATGAAATGCTATTTTTGACTGTAAAAACTCCTCAGCCTGAAGTAAAAGTGGATTCAACTTCGAAATCGGAATTCTAACAGCTTCTGACCCTGAAGGTCTTGTATTTTTTATAACATCCTCCACATGTATCATGACTGTTGAATGATCCCTCAATTCTTCGACTTGATTTAATGTGACAGGTTTTATTTGTTCGTCACTAATCACGGCGTTTTGATTTCCAGGAACAAACATTTCTATTTGTTGAACCAGGGACTTGAGATGAGGTCTTTCAACCTGTAGTTGGCCTTCCCCTTCCTTTGAAATAAGTTTCAAGAGAAAATCAGAAGCAGTATAAAAGATATTCGTCATTGCAGGAGTCAATTCAAGCTTCTGCCTTTTCAATAAGGAAAATAAAGATTCCAATGGCTGGCATACCGATTCTATCTCTTTCCTGCCTACCGAACGGGCAGCACCTTTAAGGCTGTGGACTTCCCTAAACATGATTTCAATTACTCCAGCCCTTCTTTCGGGTGTACCAACTTTCTCCAGTTCATTCATTTGCACAGAGAAAGCTTTGAGATGCTCTTCAGCCTCAATCCGAAATGTTGCCTGGATCCTTTGTAGGAATTCTCTGTCTTTATTGTCCATTATTTGGTAGCCTTACAGCTTAAATCTCTCAACCATTTCCTTCAACTTCTGTCCAAGTTCGTGTAAGTTCCTGGCCGACTTCTCAGATTGCATCATGCTCACTGCAGTCTCTGTCCCTGCCTGATTAATATTTTGCATCGCCATTCCGATCTGTTCCATACCGATAACCTGTTGCTGACTCGATGCCACAATCTGTGTCGCAGCCTGAAATGCTTCGTTACTACTTTCCCCCAAAATCCTGATGGCTTCACCAGCTTGCAACGATTGCTTTACTCCCGATTCTACTGCTTTGCTCCCCTGCTCCGTTGCCATCACTGCAGCGCCGGTAGCTTTCTGGATATCATTCAATATGTTTCTGACCTGCAGAGTAGCCTGTTTCGATTGGCCTGCAAGGTTTTTGATTTCCTGGGCTACCACTGCAAAGCCCCGTCCATGTTCACCTGCATTGGCGGCCTCAATAGCTGCATTGACCGCCAGCAAATTGGACTGGTCTGCAATGTCGGTTACTGAGGCAATAATCCCCCCAATGGATTGACTTTGTTCACTCAGCCTTACTACGGTCTGGGCAATTAAATCCATCTGTTCGCTGATCCGGTTCATACTTTTCATGGTCTCTTCAACAGCCAGTTGACCGTTCTGTGAGACCACTACAACCCGTTGTGCACTTTCGGCCACGTTCTTTGCTTTCAATGCCGACTGTTTAGATGCTTGTTGTACTTCTTCCACTGTCGTGGTAGTCTCACTGATAGCCGTAGAGGTTTCAGCCGTACCGGAAGCCACCTGGGTAGTCCCCGCCAATATCTCACTGGCAGAAGAACCTAACAAGTTGACCCCTTCATTCAAATCCTGAACAGACCGTCTTAAGTTTTCTATCATTTTATGAAACGCCTGATACAACATCCCTACTTCATCTTTTCTTTCGCCAGGAGCAATTTCAATAGTCAGATCGTTGGCGGCAATCCGTGTAGCTGCATCAACGCTTACTTTCATCGGACGAACGATACTGAGTGTGAGCGTAATCGAAATAATCAAGGCAGCCAGAAAGGAGATGAGACCCATTACTATCAATGTCGTTCTTACATTGGAATAAGTTTTTTGAGCATTTTCATAACGTTGAAGGGACATAGCGTCTTGGATTTTGATCATATCATTGATATCTGCAACCCATTTCTTTGTAGAGGGATATGAATCATCCACTAAAACTTTAACGCCTTCGACCTCATTGCCTGCCAATATTAAACGGATCACATCATCCTGGTGTAGAAAGGCCGTTTCCCGTGAGGCTGTGACCTTGTTGAACTGGTTCACCAGACTGGCATCATTATCAGTTAACATCCCCTTTAGTTTGTCCGCCTTATCTAGATACGATGCTCTGGCTGTATTCAGTAAATCTCTGATATTATTAATTTTAGTATCAGGTTCTTTGTTGAGTTTAAATATGATGAGGTTTCTCATGTTTATTGAAGTTTCTCTGGCATTATCAACCATGTAATGCCCCAAATCACCCCTGACATTTTCAGTCTTGATAATAGATTCCATTTCATTATTGATCACCCGCATGGCATTTAATCCGATAAAGATCAAACCACAAATGAAAATAAGTATCAGGCCGAAGCTCAATCCCATCCGCAAGCCAATTTTCATATTTTTAATCATAGCACTGTCTCCTAACTTAGCAATAAAATTATAATTATTTATCAAATATTCTTAACGTTTATAATTCATTTTCAGGATATTTCATCATTGACCACCATTTGTTTATCGGTCAACAATTTCTTTGCATTTAAAACGATCAGGCTCTCCCTGGTGATCCCCCTCAGGTTTTCTTCCCCGATTCCATTCAAAGTGTGAGGAGCCGGTATGATCTCATCTTCCCCAACTACCTGTGTCCCATGAACCACATCAGCCAGAATACCAAATTCCATCTGGTCATCATGCAGGATGATCACTTTATTCAGTTCTGTAATTCCTTGTTCAGGAAGGTGAAATAATTTTTTAAGATCGACAACCGGAATAATCTGTCCTCTCACATTGATGATACCCAGGATAAAAGCAGGTACACCAGGCAATGGAGTGAAATCTTTCAAAGGATAAACCTCACGGATATATGACGATTCAAGACCATACGTTTCAGTCCCCAATGAAAAGGCCATGAGTTGCAAGATGGGAGAGAAACCCTTTTTCAATTCAGGTTCCGCAGCCATTTCTATGGCCCTTTTCTTCAGCAATGCTCTGGTTTCCTTATTCATATCACTTTAACTTTAGCAAATTATTCATTATGATATCGCTGAGATACTTCACTGATAATCCATCAGACTCCGGAATAATATCCTCATTTTTCATGCTTTTTATCAAAGCCAGCACATTATTGAAATGCATTTTAGCATGCTTTTGTTTTTCCTGTTTGAAAAATAAATTCCCCAAGGCAAAATGACCCATGATGAAATCAGGATTCAGATAAAGGGCCTGCTTAAGCGATGCAATGGCATCGCTAAACATTTCCAGTTCCTGATAGATCGAAGCCCTGAGCGAATATAACCCGATAGAAAGTTTATCGCTTTCAATCACTTCAATACAAAGGGTAAGTGCTTCCTGTAGTTTACCCCCGTTGGCAAGGATCCTTATGTTTACAATCGGATCATTGATCGTTATTGTTGCAGAAACGGTATCCGTTTCAACAACCTTTTGGATAGCCTGCTCCTTATTAGTGCCCGAATCATCTGAATATCCCGCATCTTTGAAATCATGATTTATGAAAGGATTTCCTCCTACTCCAATGATCGAGGGAAGTGGAATGTTGGCTGAGCGAAGTCGAAGTTCCACTTGCTCTTTATCAGCCTCCAAAGAAAAATCATTTCCAATATGATCCTCATTCATCAATAAAGATTTTTGACTCTTCCGATATAAAATGGCATTCTGGAAATTGACCGATTCAAATTGCGAGAAAGTATGAGATGACAGTTCACATGAGGCAACCGCAAACCAACCATTATTATTCAATGCCTTATAAAGTCTTTCCGTAATTTTATCTACCCACGCCTCAGAAAAATACATCAGGACATTTCTGCAAAGTATGATATCCATCGAATGGGTATCGTTCATGAAAGAGGGATAAATTTCATGGGTCAGGTTAAGGTTAGTAAAAGTGACCATTTTCCTGATCCTGGGCAGAATCTCAAATCTTTCATTTCCCAGATTATGGAAATAACCGGTTTGCAACCATGACGGACAATTCCTGAACGACCATTTGGTATAAACGCCTGTGATGGCTTTATCCAGCGACGAAGGATTGATGTCAGTGCCCAGGATCTTGATTTCCCAATCTTTGATATCCGGTAAGACTCTGTGCAGCGCAATCGCCAACGAGTAAGGCTCTTCACCTGTCGAGCAACCGGCGCACCAGATCCTGATCGTTTTATCCTCCTTTTTAGAAACAATTAATTCGGGCAGTATATGTTCAGTAAAGGCCTCAAAGACATGTGGTTCCCTCCAAAAATAGGTTTCTGATATCGTCAAGTACGAAGCCAGTATCTGCGTTTCAACCTTTTTCAATTCAGCCGTTAACAACCACGTGATGAATTCCCCAACCTCATAAAAGCCAAATTCTTTAGCAGCCAAACCCAGGTTACGGATAAGCGTATTTCTTCTGTTAACAGGAAATTCCAATCCTATTAGTGAAGAAATCACTCCACGTACATCCGAAAACTCTTCATCAGTAAATACTGCTTTCATTTAATTTTGTTTTGAGAGTGCCTGTTCCAACTCCATTTCTTCGGCCAGATTCAAACACTGTTCAAGATCATAAATAAGAATGATACCCTCCTCAGTTTTTGCTACCCCTTTGATATATTCTGCATAAGGCAACGTCGCTTTGGTATCCGAATACTTCCCAGGCATTATTTCATTAATCCCACTCACAGTATCAACCCAAAGCGCTAGTTCTCTTTTTTCTGTTTTTACAATAATCAGGTTGTCGTCAATGCTCATCTCCCTCGAAACCAGCCCGAAACGTTTCCGCATATCCACAACAGCGATAATCCGGCCCCCAACATTGATGATCCCCTCAATAATTGCCGGCGCTTTGGGCAATAAACTGACCTCAACAGCATGAATAATCCTGATGATATTGGCAAGTGGAAGTGCATAGGACAGATCTTCCAATGTAAAAATAACTACCTTGTCTATATCTGGGTATAATTGTTCAATCATGACCTCAATTGATTTGAATTGCCTTGTTGACAAATATAAGTTTTTATTAAGAAGTAAAAACGTGATGATAGCTATTTTATTTTCTATCCAACAATTCGATCACTGTGCCAGTCGATGTGACCTACTTCAGAAAAAAAACAAAATCACACCGACACGTTAAGTGATCAGATTTTTCTTACAATCCCCTTATAATTCTCTTATTGAGAATCTTTCTTAATAAGCTTTTGGCACATTTTTAAAAAAATAGCATGCTTTTTGCAAAATACAATCTACGTAACCAAAAATTAATTATAGACATGACCGCAAAAGAATTTACCTCTCAACTGATGAATCTGCAGAATAATTTGCAATATTTTGCAACAAAATTAACCGGCAATCATGAAGATGCCAATGACTTGATACAAGACACCTACTTAAAAGCGTTAGTAAACCGTGAGAAGTACGAAGACGACACCAATTTAAAAGCCTGGACTTTTACGATAATGAAGAACACATTCATCAACAATTATCGTAAAAACCACAAAATTAATGACTTGCTAGACAATACAGACGACGTGTATAATCTTAATATTCAGTCCAAATCAAATTTTCCTTTACCAGATAGTACGTTTCAGGAACAAGAAATAAACAATAAAATTTCTAAACTCTGTGAAACACAACGCGTACCATTCGAACTATACCATTCGGGTTACAAATATCACGAAATAGCTGATAAACTGAACATTTCAATAGGAACTGTGAAGAGTCGTATATTCCTGTCACGACAAAAATTGATGGAATCATTAGAAGATTATCAAAACTAATTCTCTTAATTATAGACCGTTGACATATCAAACCACTAAACCTATTGAATATCCAAGACAAATAAATAGTAGATTTCTAAAATATTTTGTACACATATAGAATAGACTAACCCATTGACCTTTGAAGCCCCACTATCTCGGGCTTCTTTTAATTATACTCCAAATGACAATTACATCATCTTTTTTTCCCAAAATGAGAAAGGATTATGTTCAATTATAAAAACATCAATTTTGGCTCCTCAACCGTCAAAATCCTCTATTATTTTTCCAAAAATGAAATTGTATCACAATTTTTTTTCCGATAAAACACAGGTGGTAGTACTTTTCAAAGTCACCAACCCTCAAAATAACATTTACGCAAAATTTAAGACGTTAAATCCACAAACGCTTCGATTAACAAAGGCACAATTCTTTTAGTAATCCATACCACAATATATCAACCCGTTACAACCCCAAAAACAAGTACTTTTTTTCTCAATTTGCAATTAAAAATCGTTAATTTTTCCCATTCTGGGAATATTTTTGGAATTATCATTTACACAAACTAAAATAAAAATAAAAAATATAATTATGTTGTCCACTTTTTAAAGACTCAGTATAAAAAATAAAGAACCCAAAATGCCTCCTTCTTCAAGATTACAGTTTATTTATTGTTAAGATAATAATTGCTCAAGGATTGTAAAATATTGCTAATTTTAGCTCATCAAAACCACTTTGTGAAGTAGCTAAAATCAATCTAACAAAAGAGGATCAAGTGAAATAAATTGTAATAATTTAATTTGTCACTAGTTCAACCTTAGGAAAGTATCGACTAACAAATTATCTTCTGATTGAGGGTGTTAAAATGGAAAAGGTAGATAAATGGGATACACTCCTAAACGTTCTGTGTCTCGAAGATGTTTTAAATGATGCTGTTCTTATCAATGGAATACTTGTTGATGCAGGTTTTCAGGTTAAAATGGACATTACTGCCGATGAAAAAGAATATCTCACTTTCATAAAGGAAGTGAATTATGATATTATTCTTGCAGACTACACAATAGCGGGATTTGATATTTATACTGCCCTCAATTGGGCAAAGGAGTTACAACCTGATGTCCCTTTCATCTGTATATCAGGCACAATTGGAGATGTGAGGGCAGTTGAATTACTTAAAAAAGGAGCTACGGATTATGTATCTAAAGACAGACTTATTCGACTACCCTTTGCAGTCCGGTTGGCTTTAGAAAATGCCGCCAGGCAAAGAGATTGGAGAAGAACGGATGAGGCGCTTCAACAAGCCAATAATGAATTACAAAGCCTCCATAATAGTCTGGATCAGGCTGTTTTCTCTGTCGATATGATCAATAACAAAATGATCAATGTTTCAATTGCTCACGAAACTATGTTTGGGCAATCACAGGCAGCGTTTCTCAATAATCCAAAACTATGGTATGAAATAATCATACCGGAAGATAAACCAATCGTTGATGCAGGTTATCCTGTACTTTTTGCAGGGAAAAACCTTCAACATGAATACAGGATCGCGCATTCCGATGGTCAAATACGATGGATTGAAGCAAAAATGAACCCTACTCTCGATGCTACCGGAAAACTAATTCGAATAGATGGGATTGCATCAGATATTACCAAGCGAAAGCAATCTGAAGAGGCATTGCGTGAGAGTCAGGTTAGGTATCAGGCAATCTTTGAATTTACCGGAACAGCAACATTTATAAGTGATGAGCATACTGAGATCCTCATGGCAAACAATGAATGCTTTTCCATTACCGGTTATACTCCCGAAGAACTTAAAGGACAGAAATGGAGTCAATTTTTTGCTAACGAAAGTTTGCAAAAAATGTTGAAAAACCACAACACCAGGCGTCAAAATCCTAATGAAGCTCCCAAAAAATACGAAGTAAAACTTGTCAATAAAAAAGGTGATCTACGCGATGTCATTCTTGAAATCAGTATGATACCGGATACGCAACAAAGTATCATTTCAATATTAGATATTACCGAACGCAAACAAGCCGCACTGGAATTAATTAAAGCATTAGAAAAAGCCGAAGAAAGTGACCGACTAAAAACATCATTTCTGAACAATATATCCCACGAGATCCGAACACCATTTAATGGTATCCTCGGATTTCTGTCGATAATGCAAACCACTGATATAACAATCAGTGAAAGGGACGAGTATATTTATTTTATCAATCAAAGCGCCGATCGGTTAATGCAAACCATCAACGACATTGTGGAAATATCGCAGATTCAGGCAGGTCAAATGAAACTGGCAATATCAGAAACCAACCTTCAAAAACTAATCGATAAACTGGACTACCGATTTGGAACTCTGGCTAAAAAGCAGAGCCTCAAATTCAACATCATCAATAATTTGCCTCTGCAAAAAATGACCCTGTTCATTGACGGAATAAAGCTAAAAACCATTCTTTCAAATTTGATTAATAATGCGCTGAAATTCACAAAATCAGGATCAATTGAAATTGGTATTTCTGAAAAGAATAACACCCTTGAGTTTTATGTAAAAGACACAGGTATAGGGATCTCCGAAAATAAACAAGAGGTTATATTTGAACTCTTCAAACAGGCTGATTCTTCTAATATCCGTCAATTTGAAGGTTTAGGCCTTGGACTCTCAATCACTAAATCTTATATCGAGATGTTAGGGGGAAATATTTGTTTAGAAAGTGAGCTTGGCAAAGGATCAACGTTTTATTTTACTATTCCCGTATAGCAGCGTCTCCCGGATCTGAATTAAATTTGGCGCATCCTATTGGAGCGATGTCACTGGCTTACAACAAGCTTTGAAATAAAATCCACACCCATTTAAAATTTACATCTGGAAATATTCTTATTTTGCAACAATCCAAAAAACACTGGAAATATTTCTCATCAAGAACCGAAGAAAGATGGATAGTTTTGATCGCAACGAATACTGGAACAAAATTTACAGATCTAAGGAATTAAAAGACCTGAGCTGGTTTCAATCCACTCCCGTCACCTCCCTCGACTTCTTCCATCAATATAAGGTCCCCCTGACAGCAAAAATCATTGACATCGGAGGTGGCGACAGCCTGTTGGTTGATTACCTGCTTGACCTGGGTTATCAGGACGTCACGGTTCTCGACATCTCAGACACTGCGCTCGAAAAAGCCAGGCAGCGTCTTGGGCAACGTGTCGGTCAAGTCAAATGGATTGTTGATGATGCTGTAACCTTTAAACCCACCGAAAAGTATGACTTCTGGCACGACCGGGCAGCCTTTCACTTTTTGACTCGACAAGACGAAATTGAAAACTATCTGAACACTGTTCAACAAAGCATCAATCCCGGAGGAATCCTGGTTATCGGAACCTTCTCAGAACAAGGACCCAAACAATGCAGCGGTATAGAAATCAAACAATATTCCGAAGCATCGATGACCATCCAATTGAAACGTTATTTCAATAAGATCAAATGCATTACTGTTGACCACAAGACCCCTTTCAACACCATACAGAACTTTATCTTTTGCAGTTTCAGAAAAACATAAACAGGACTCCATCATTTCCTTGCCCAGTATGGATCTTTCCCGATACATCTTTGACCTTCTTCATAGTTTCTTCATAGTTTCTCAATAGTTTCTCAAATGTTACTTCATTCAAGGACTATGAAGAAACTATAATTTAACTACGCAGGAATTGTTGACAAACGATTAAGATGATCAAAGATGTACCGGAATGGTCAATTCTTCGTGACAAAATGATCGTTTCGTGGCTTAATCAAATATCAGGATCAATTTGAATGAGAAAATTTATCCTTGTCACGATTTTTAATGGTAGAAATCACATAAAAAGTGCCCCTTTTTCTGCACTATTGTATAAAATGAACTAAAATGTCGTGATTTGTCGTGTTTTGTCGTCATTTGTCGCCTACATAATCCTTGACCAGACCTATAGTGATTTTGTAATTTTAAGGTATTATATATCTTAAAAATTAAAAATTATGGGAACTTTAAAAGGTCCGTTGCAATTTACAGGAAGTGTTGGAAATATCAGATGTTATTACGACACGGCAAGAGGAAAGTACACTATCGCATCCAAAGGAGGCCAGACCAGGGAACAGATCGAAAACAATCCCAATTTTGTTCGACAGCTGGAAAACATGAACGAGTTTAAGCTCAGCGCTATGTGGGCTTCACTGCTACAAAAGTCTCTTAGTACTATAGATCACCTGCACTGGGGATACTACTTTCCGAAGATTAACGCGATGGGAAAAACTATCATCAAACATGACGACATTGGCATTCGCGGGTTTCGGTCACTCGAATCGAGCAAGGTTGCCGGATTGCTCAAGACCATTAACTTCAATAAGCTTCATCCTTTCGATGAAGTACTGACACAACCTATAAGTGTTTCGTTATCTGACAATAAACAAACCGTCACATTGAAGATTTTGGGACTCAGCCCATTCAGGCATATAAAGTGGCCAGGCGGCTTCGCCTCTTTTCGAATCACGCTGGTAACAGCAATTTTGCCTGATTGGCATTGGAATGCGAAGGAACAGATGTTTAAACCTGTTATCATGGATTCACGCTTACTTTCAAAAGCGGCATTTACTGAATGGTATTCGAAAACAACCGATACTAAAGATGTCATTCTTCAGGCTTCATTTGCTCAACCGGCCTTACAGCAAGCCGGTTCAACAATTGTAGTTGCTTTGGGTATCGAGTTCTCGACAACAAAAGTGGAGCCGACAACCCTTTACGCATATGGCATTGGGACTATGAAGATTGTGGATTGTTTTGTTTAAGATTTCTGTGGTTACTGACAGAAGTCGAAGTGTGGTCGTCATTCTTTTTTTTATTGATTTTTTTTTACATTCATTTGTAATTTTTTGATGTTATTTGTATAACTTTAAGCAGTAATTTGTTGTTTATAAAGTTACTTGGCATTTTCTAACTCTAAAATCACATATATCACTACCCTACAATTATCGTATTTAGCAATTTAATACAGTAAAAGAGGTATGATGAAAAGAAATTTACAAAAAGTTGATGTCCCAATCCGGCACAGAAAAGCATCACCATTATCGAAAGCTGAATCCGCGAAACTGGAATCAAAAATTTTGGATTACCAAAAGGCAAAACTCGATTTTGAAATCGAAGAATATCAAAATGAAGTTCAGAATATAGAAACTGGACTCCAGGTTGATGAACTCAGGGAAGAAATATCAACTGCAGAGCAGTCGTCGGATAGATATCAATACTTGTTTGATTTTGCCCCTGCCGGATATTTTACACTTTCTAAAGAAGGGGAGATCATAGGACTAAACCTCCGTGGAGCCAGTCTGCTTGGGAATGTAAGGTCAAATCTGATCAACCACCGTTTTAGCATATTCGTTTCCGAAGAATCAAAACCTGTCTTCAATTATTTCCTTCAGGAAGTGTTTGAGAATGATGTTCAAAAGTCGTGTGAAATTACACTTTCGAATACCAACAATGAACAGATCTATGCTTACCTGACATGTATCAGCATGGACAATGAAGAAACATGTCGTCTTCATTTGGTAGATCTCTCACAAAGCAAGACGATTCATAAGCTAAAAAGAGCCAACCAGACGCTGATCAATCTAAATAAGAAAAATGAAATACGCTTGTATGAACTTGTTATGGCCAACAAAGCGCTGGCCCTTCAAATTGAAGAGAAAGAAAAAAAGGAGACCGAGTTAATTGAAGCAAGAAACAAAGCGGATGAATGCAATAGGCATAAATCGGCTTTCCTTGCCAACATGAGCCATGAAATCAGGACACCCATGAATGGCATTATCGGTTTTTCACAACTTTTGAAGAACTTCAAACATCCTGATGAAAGGCAGCAGAAGTATCTGAACATGATCGAACTGGGTGGAGTGCGTCTACTCAATATCATTAATAACCTGATCGAAATCTCGAAAATCGAATCGGGCCTGACCAAATTGTTCGAGGTTTCGTGCAATGTGAACGAGAAAATCGATTATCTCTATAATTTCTTCAAACCCGAAATTGAAGGCAAAGGAATGCGTTTCTTTTGTCATAAAAGCTTGCCCGATACAGAATCTTTCATCAAAACCGATCGTGAGAAGCTCTATGCAATTATGACCAGCCTGGTTAAAAATGCCATTAAATACAGTAACGAGGGAACCATTAAATTTGGATATCATTTAAATATATATAGCGGGGCCGATGGGCAGGAGGGTTCGGTCACATCGACTGGTTTATTGACCGCACCACCTAATATGTGCGAAGTTCCGGAAATGTTGTTTTTTGTAAAAGACACCGGTATCGGGATCTCGCCGGAAGACCAGAAGATTATTTTTGACCGCTACTCCAGGGTCGAAAACATCACCACAAGAGACGTAGAGGGCTCAGGTCTGGGATTGGCGATTGCCAAGAATTATGTCGAGATGCTGGGTGGAAAAATATGGGTGGAAAGCGAACTCGGGGTTGGCTCTACATTTTATTTTACCGTCCCTTACAAATATGCTTCTGACGAAATAGTCATACCCAATAGTGTTAAGCCCATGATTATCCCTGAGCACCATGTTAAAAAGCTGAAAATATTAATTGCTGAAGATGATGAATCATCGGCAGTGTTGACGACCGAAATGTTTAAAAAACATGCGAGCAAAGTCTTGTATGCTAAAACCGGTCTGGAAGCAATCAGCGTCTTCCATGCACATCCGGATATCGACCTGATCCTGATGGATATTGGCATGCCCGACATGGATGGCTACGAGGCCACCCGACAAATCCGCCGTCTCAGTAAGGAAGTTGTCATTTTCATGCAATCGGCCTATGTGTTTGATAGTGACAGGGAAAAGGCAATTGAAGCGGGGAGCAATGCTTTCATTTTAAAACCATTGGACCGCAACTGGCTGTATAAACTATTGATGGAGTATTTCTCGACAAAAGAAGAATAGATATAGTCTTGGATATGAATTGCTGAAATCCTGTTATTTTTTTATAGGGCTTTGCTGTTTTCAGGTAGATTTAATCTACCTTTATCTCGAATAACGTCTTTAAAATATTGAACGCTATTGGAAAGGTTTCAAGTTCGTAAGGCTTTAATATAAAAGGAATAGTTTTCAAATTCACAGGATGTTATGCAAGATAAAATCAGCAAATCAGATAATGATAGCCTGCGTGAAAAGGCATTAACATTGTTGAAATCAGAAAAAATAGGGTTCTTCCCGGTAGACACTGAAGAAGATAAACTGAGACTCATTCACGAGCTCGAGGTGCATCAGATAGAATTGGAATTACAAAATGAAGAACTGCAACATGCAAAATCCCTGGCACAGGATTATGCAGATCAATACAAAGAACTGTACGACTTTGCCCCCACCGGTTTTTTTACACTTTCGAAAACGGGTGAAATAGTCGGGGTGAACCTCAGTGGATCAGATTTACTGTGCAGGACACGTTCAAAATTAATGAATAGCCAGTTTGGTTTTTTTGTAACCGAAGATACCAGACCTATCTTCAATCAATTTCTGCTCAAAGTATTAAAATCGAAAGTCAAAGAAACCTGTGAAATTACGCTTGTCACTGTGGATCACAAACATATATATGTCTATATTACGGGCATTTCTATTGAAAACGGGGACCAGTGTCTTATCAATGTGATGGATATCTCTCAGAACAAAATGGCAAAAGAACTGGCAGCAGCGAACAAGGAACTGGCCTACCAGGTCTATGAAAAAGAAATACTAACCGGTAAATTAACCAAGGCGAAAGACAAAGCTGAAGAAAGTGACCGGCAGAAATCGGCGTTCCTTGCCAACATGAGTCATGAAATCAGGACTCCCTTGAACGGTATACTGGGATTTTCGCAGCTCTTAAAGGCTTATGAAAAATTAGACCAACGCCAGTTTAAGTATGTCAACATGATCGAACAGGGTGGCGAACGCCTGCTCAGCATCATCAACAACCTGATTGAAATCTCAAAAATAGACGCGGGGCTTTCAAAGGTCTTGATTTCATCGTGTAACATCAACGACTTGATTGAATATACCTGCAACTTCCTTAAACCTGAGGCTGAAAACAAAGGGATGAAGATTTCGTGCCGGCATAGTTTGCCTGAAAAAGAGGCGTTCATCAGTACTGACCGTGAGAAAATCTATGCAATCCTAAGCAACCTTGTTAAAAATGCGATTAAATACAGCGATGAGGGGTTCATTGAATTTGGTTATCTTTTAAGGGATAAGTCGGAGATTGTGGTTGATGAGCAGGAGGAACCAGCCACAGTGACCACGGAGAGTTCAATGTCCAGTTGGCCAAAATCACCCGAACTGTTGTTCTTTGTAAAAGACACCGGGATTGGCATTTCACCTGAAAATATAGATTCCATCTTTAATCGTTTTGATCAGGTCGCAAAAGGCTATTCCAGGTCCAGTCAGGGATCGGGATTGGGGCTGACGATTGCTAAAGCTTATGCCGAAATGCTGGGAGGTAAACTTTGGGTTGAAAGTAAACCGGGAAAAGGGTCTACTTTTTATTTCACAATCCCTTATAATTATGTGCCAAAAGAGCTGATAGCCAAATCAAATGTATTGATTACAGATCTTCCTGAATCAAAGATTAAAAAAATTAAAATCCTGATCGTAGAGGACGACGAGCCTTCAGCATTGCTGTCAACAGAAATATTTCAAAAGTATTGCAGGATGGTGTTGTATGCGACTAACGGTGTTGAAGCTGTTGATGCTTTCAAGAATAATCCCGACATCGATCTGGTATTGATGGACATCAATATGCCGGTTATGAATGGACGACAGGCCACAAAGAAAATCCGTCAGTTAAATAAAGAGGTGATCATCATTGCTCAATCGGCACATGTGTTTGAAAGTGATCGCGAAAAGGCAATAGAAGCCGGATGCAATGCATTTCTTTTAAAACCTGTTGATCGGCACCAGATATTCGGTTTGTTGATTTCTTATTTCGGGGTATAAAATAGACAAAATCAGTAGCTAATTGAACGGGATTTTAAACTACTTTTGCACCATCTATCATCACCAAACTTAAGTATTAATCACCAACATTTTATGGCAACTACATCTGAAATAAGAAACGGATTATGCATTGAATTTAATAACGATCTATACGTCATTGTCGAATTCCAACACGTTAAGCCCGGCAAGGGTAATGCCTTTGTCAGGACAAAAATGAAAAGCCTGAAGACAGGACGCCAACTAGAAAATACTTTCCCGGCAGGAGCCAAAATAGAAATAGCCCGCGTGGAACGTCGTCAATATCAATACCTCTATCCTGAAAATGGTGGTTATAACTTCATGCATGCCGAGACATTCGAACAGGTATTTATTGAAGCCTCTATCATCAATGCCCCCCAGTTTCTGAAAGAAGGTCTGACTTGCGAAATCATGTTCCATGCAGATACTGAAACCCCGCTATCGTGTGAGTTACCACCATTTGTTGTAATGGAGATCACTTATTGCGAAACCGGAATGAAGGGGGATACTGCAACACGTACTTTAAAACCTGCAACTGTTGAATCGGGAGCCACTGTTTATGTACCCCTGTTCGTGGGTACAGGTGAGAAGATCAAGGTTGACACTCGCACAGGTGAATATTCAGAACGAGTAAAATAATATCAGTCAACACCACAACACCATGCAACTTAATCCTGCTTTCACGCTAAAACAGATCGCCGGTTTTATTCAAGCCGAATTCATCGGTGATCAGGATTTCCTGATCAGTGGTCTGAATGAAATACATATGGTTCAACGGGGTGACCTCACTTTTGTTGATCATCCAAAGTATTACAACAAGGCGCTGAATTCGAACGCCACAACCATCATCATCAACAAGAAGGTCGATTGTCCGGAAGGGAAAGCATTGTTGTTTCACGACGATCCTTTTGCAGCATACGTGTCTTTGGTTAAACGGTTTAGTCCTTTTGAGCCTGCACACAGCATGATCAGTACATTGGCGGCGATCGGTGAAGGGACTGTGATTCAACCTGGCGCATTCATTGGTAATCACGTTACGATCGGAACCAATTGTATCATTCATGCCAACGTGAGCATTTATGATCATACGGTGATTGGGAACAATGTGATCATTCATTCGGGTTCGGTAATTGGTGGCGACGCTTACTACTTCCAGCGGAAGCCTGAGGGATATCGCAAGCTGGAATCATGTGGCAGGGTGGTCATCGAGGATAATGTCGAGATAGGCGCCTGTTGTTGCATCGACAGAGGTGTTTCGGGTGACACAGTCATTAGCTCTGGCACCAAGACAGATAATCATATCCAGGTTGGTCACGACACTTTTATCGGGCGCAACTGCCTGATCGGGTCTCATGCCGCCATTGCAGGGGTTACACGCATCGAGGACGACGTGATTCTATGGGGAAGGGTTGCTATCAACAAGGACATCGTGATTGGTAAGGGAGCCGTTATATTGGCGCTATCGGGAGTCGATAAGAGCCTCGAAGGTGGAAAGGCTTATTATGGAGTGCCTGCTATTGAAGCAAGAAAGGCCTGGAAGGAATTGGCTTGTTTAAGGAAATTGCCTGAGATTATTGAGAAATTAAAATAAGTTTGTTTGGGTTAATATTATAATGCCGGGATGACCCTTGTGGTCATCCTTTTTTTTGTTACGCTTTTTAAAACTATCCCCACATTATTAACATTACTTATTTTAAAATAATGTCCTAAAGCAATCCATTATTATTATTTTTGTGTTTCATTTAAAAACGAATACTATGTTGAATACTGTAATGGCAGAAATCGGAGCTCCAGCTATAATTATAATTGCTTTAGTTGTCGTTCTCATTTTTGGTGGGAAGAAAATCCCTGAACTGATGCATGGCCTTGGAAAAGGGATCCGTAACTTTAAAGAAGGCATGAACGGTACGGATGATGAAAAGAAGGATGGTGCAAAAGAAAACGAGAAACTAAAACAATAGCCTTTTAAAGCCTCGGGATTCAAACTATGGATACGAGTATATTTGAAGATAAGAACGTCACTCCCTCAGAGAACGACCTGATTGATGTATTGGCAGAGGGCTATGTTTTCTGGAAGACGATCCATGATTATGTCTATTTGAAATACCCTTTGGCGATGGATCAATGGAAACATTCAAAATATGGATGGAGTTTCTGGATTAGAGACAAGAAGAGGGTAATTGTTTATCTCATGCCCAGGGATAAATATTTTAATGTCGCGATAGGATTTGGGCAGAAGGCTTTCGAGGAAGTGATGAAGGCAGACGTTTCGCAGGATATAAAAGATGCTTTGGCAGCAGCGGTAGTATATGCTGAAGGCAGGGGCATCAGGTTGGAGGTGCGGGATGCATCTGTCGTAAAGGATATCAGGATGTTAATAGATATTAAGATTTCTTAAAATCATAGTCACATTATTAAACCAGCTCTTACTTTAAAATGAAGAGTTGGATTTGTACGTCCATTAATATTTTTTTCACAAGAATTTGAACCCTTTCAACGTTTAAACGTTTAACGTTGCGATAAACAGTTATAAAACGCCCCTTCTGACTTAAATATATATCCGATGGACAACCCGATAAGAATATTGAACCTTGAGGACGACGCCTATGATGCAACCCTCATTGCTATTGAGTTGAAAAAAGAATATTTTTCGGTAGATCTAAAACTTGCTACCGCCAGGAAAGAATTCGAAGATCTATTAAACTCGTATAGTTTTGATGTCGTATTGGTTGACAATAATTTATCTGATTACTCAGGCACTGAAGCCCTCCAGTATTCAAAACTTCACTATCCTGACTTACCCGTTATTTTTGTTTCCGGAACCCTGGGTGAAGAAAAAGCCATAAAGGCCATGCGTTTTGGCGCTGCAGACTTTGTCAATAAAAACCACCTGGAGAAACTGGGGTATGCCCTTCGCAGGGTACTGAATGAAACCAATGCCAAAAACCAACTCATCGAGTTAAATAATGCCATCAGCACAAGCGAGGAAAGGTTGCGCTATGTGGTGAAAGCTTCAAGCGAGATGGTTTGGGATATGGATCTGACCAGTGGAAAAGTAACATGGAATACCGGGGAAGAGAGTCAGTTTGGATACTTACCCAATCTGATTGAAAACTCGTTTGAATGGTGGTCACAACGGTTGCATCCTGATGATAAAAAAAGAATATTAAAAGAGTTTGATGCTTACCTGAAATCGGATGAAGAGATATGGCATGGTGAATACCGCTTCCTGAACGGCGAGGGTGGATATACCTGGGTTGCCGATAATTGTTGCGTGCTGCGTGACAAAAAGGGCAAAGCATACAGGGCCATTGGCTCGATGAGTAATATTTCTAAGCTGCATAAAGTACAGGAGGAATTGCTGATCTCAAAACAAAAAATCGAAGACAGTGAAAAGCTGAAATCGTCGTTGCTCGATAATATCAATCACGAACTGAGAACGCCGATGAATGGGATCCTTGGTTTTGCTGATCTATTGCTCGACCATGTTGACAAACCCGAAACCAGGATCATGGTTGAAAATATTGTCTATTCGGGTCACCGGATGCTGAATACGGTCAAATCGATCATGGATATGGCCCAGCTCTCGAGTTCCAAATATCCTATCAACCCTCATCTGGTTGACCTTTCTTTAGTCATGGAACAGTTACTGCCTTTGCATTTTAAAATGGCATCCGATAAAAGAATTTCATTATTAAAAAATATCGACCATGCAGTCATTGCCAATATTGACGATGGTGCTCTGCAGAACATCTTCAGCCACCTCATCAATAATGCAATAAAATTCACCCTAAAAGGTTGGGTCGAAGTCAGTACAACTTATGTGAAATCGGGTAAAGAATTGAAACCGGCTATCATCATCAAAGACACCGGTATAGGGATCCCGCAGGATAAACAGCAAATGATATTCTACGATTTCAGACAGGCCAGTGAAGGCAAAGACCGGAGCTACCAGGGCTCGGGATTGGGACTGTCGATTGTTCAGAAACTCATGGATTTAATGGAGGGTGAGATTACGCTAATCAGCGAACCGGGTGTTGGCAGCACTTTTACTTTGACATTCCCGTCAACAACTTTTGCACCAAAACCGAAAACGATCCATGAAGTTCCGCAAAACGATAAAGCTAAATTTAAACCAAGGGAAATTACGGCTGGTGAATTAAGAGTCTTGCTCGTTGAAGACGATAAGATCAATGCAGAACTGACGAGCTTTTATCTGGAAGGTATCGCCACTGTCGACATTGCTTATACAGGGGAATCGGCTATTGAAATGGCCAAACGGAACAATTATTCGGCGATCCTGATGGATATCAACCTGGGAATTGGTATTGATGGAATTGAGGCTACTAAAAGAATCAGGCAGCTGAATAACTACAAACATATTCCAATCATTGCTACTACGGGTTATACGCTTTATGATGAGATAGAACTGATCCATAAATCGGGGTTTACGGAATACCTGCCGAAACCATTTTCTCGGATTGAGTTGTTGACTAGCATTAAGAAGAATTTCTTGATTAGCCAGGTTTAAGGGATGTGGTTGCTATAATCATGTCATGCCTACAACATTAAATTAAAATATTAAAATTTCACGTATTTATGATAAACTATACTATTTTTATGAGCTCAAATTAGTTCATGACCAATCCTGTACGCAATAATTATTCAAAGGTGTCCTGAATTAATTTGAATGGGTATCAGATTATACTGGAATCATCATTTACAGGAGCCAAAACATGAAGCAATCGTCCACAAAGAGGTCAACAAATATCCTCGTTTCAATTTTCCTGATTCTGACGCTCCTGCTTAGTCTGGGAGGAAATTTACTATACCGTTACCAAAAGAAAAATATCACATTAGACAAATACAATGAGTTGTTAGCGATAAGCAAACTCAAGGTGGATCAGCTTGTTAAATGGCGTAAAGACCACATGGATGAGGCAAGGTCGATCTCTAAATCACATGCGATTAAAGTTCATATCAACGAATATATTCTTGGCATTGATCACAATAAAAACTATCCGGCCTTAAAAGAGTGGATTTATTCTCTTCTGGATAACCCAGAATATACATTGGCTTCATTAATCGATCCTGATGGTAAAAATATCATTGATACAAATCCTGCTGATCCCATTTCAGAAGAAGGTTACCGGATTATAAAAGAGGCAACCTCGGGTAAAGAAATTATATTTTCGGATATATTCCGATACAACCATAATAAGATCTGTATGGATATAGCCATACCACTTTTTCTGGATCTTGAACAAAAGAAAGGATTTTTAGGGGTTGTATTTTTACGGATAGATCCCGATATATTTCTTTACTCCAACATCCTTCAATGGCCTATCCCGGTCAAAAGCAGTGAAGTATTGATAGCCAGAAGGGACGGAGACAGTGTTTTATACCTGAGTGAACTGCAGCATAAGGAGAATTCAGCAGTTCAATTGCGTAAGCCCTTATCGAACAAGAATCTACTCATTGTACAAGCCCTAAACGGGAAGACAGGAGTTTTGGAAGGGATTGATTACAGGGGGATTAAAGTAATGGGAGATGTATTTCCCGTCCCCGGTTCGCCATGGTATGTGATCACGAAAGTTGATTCTGATGAGATCTTTAATCCAATCATTGCACTGGCCACCTGGCTATTCATCATTACTTTTTTGCTCATTCTGATATCGGCCCTGATCATTTATTTTGTCTGGAAAAGACAAAACGAAGAAATCAGAATTATCCGTCAGCAATACCTTCAGGAATTAGTGGATGAACAAACCATCGACCTTAAAGAACTCAACCTACAATTGCAGAATGATATTGCAGAACGCAAACAGGTCGAAGTACAATTGAGGGAAAGCGAACAACGGCTGAGTTTCCATTTCGAGAATTCACCATTGGCTGTTGTAGAATGGGATGCAGGATATATCGTCTCGCAATGGTCAAAAGAAGCAGAACATATTTTTGGCTGGAAGGCTACGGAAACCCTCGGGAAACCAATCGCTGACTTGAATATGATTTATATTGATGATATTCAGATAGTGAATCTCACAATGGAAAGACTCTCGAGCGGAAAAGAAGATGTGGTTGTGTCATCAAACCGGAATTATACAAAGACGGGAGAAGTGATTGAAACCATCTGGTACAATACCATCCTGAACGATGAAACAGGAAAGATGGCTTCGGTAATGTCGCTGGTAGAGGATGTCACAGAGCGAAAGAAAACAGAAAGTGAACTTAGGAAATTATCACAGGCGGTGGAGCAAAGTCCTGTTTCGATTGTAATAACCGATCTGGATGGAGTCATTGAATATGGAAACCCAAGAGTATTCGATATAACCGGGTATACCGCTGTTGAGCTATTGGGTAAAAAACCTGATCTGTTCAAATCAGGAGAAACATCACGGGAAAGCTACAAAGAACTTTGGGAAACGATATTATCGGGAAAAGAATGGCAAGGTGAATTTCACAACAAGAAAAAAAACGGAGATCTATACTGGGAAGCTGCAACCATTTCCCCTATCATGGATGCGGAAGGTAAAATAACCCATTTCCTTGCAATAAAAGAAGATATCACACGACGTAAGAAGGACGAGCAAAGGGTGAATGAAAGGACACTACAACTCCAGACAGCAAATAAAGAACTGGAAGCCTTTGCCTATTCGGTTTCGCATGACCTGCGTGCCCCGCTGCGCAGCATTGACGGCTGGAGCATGGCGTTGCTTGAAGATTGTTATGATCAACTCGACAAACAGGGTAAAGAATATCTTGACCGGGTAAGAAGTGAATCGCAAAGAATGGGATTCCTGATTGACGACCTATTGAAACTCTCGAGGGTAAGTCGGACAGAAATAAAAAAGGTGAATGTGGATCTCACATCCCTGGCTAAAGACATCACGAAACGATTAATCAAGACCCCCACAGATCGTCGTTTTGAGATCATCATTCAACCGGGGATGTTTACGATGGGAGATCAGAGCATGCTGGATATTGCATTGACCAACTTACTGGACAATGCTTACAAGTTTACATCCCGTCAACAGATTGCCCGGATCGAATTTGGTCAGTCAGTTATTGCTGATAAACAAACTTATTGGGTCAAAGATAATGGTGTGGGTTTTGACATGTCGTATTCTAAAAACCTCTTTGGAGCATTCCAACGGATGCATAAACAATCTGATTTTCCCGGAACGGGTATAGGTCTGGCCACTGTACAACGGATTATCCACAGGCATGATGGGGAAATCTGGGTTGAATCTAAAAAAGATCAGGGCACTACTTTTTATTTTACTATAACTGATGAAACACGATGAATGCTAAAACTATTTTGCTGGTTGAAGACAACCAAAGTGATATTGAACTGACAAAACGTGCATTGAAACGCGAACATATCCTAAACGAAATAATGGTTGTTGAGGATGGTCAAGAGGCATTGGATTATATGTTTGGAAAAGGCAAATATTCCGGAAGGGACATGTCGCAGATGCCAACATTGATTCTGCTTGACATTAAACTGCCTATCATTGATGGGCTGGAGGTTTTGAGACGCATCAGGGCCAATCCCAGGACACACAGGCAGATTGTGATCATTCTAACTTCTTCAAAAGAAGAACAGGATCTGGTAGCTGGATATGAATTGGGTGTGAATGGATATATCCGGAAACCCGTTGATTTCATCCAGTTCTCAGAAGCGATTAAATACCTGGGGTTGTTTTGGCTTGTTGTGAATGAAGCTCCTCCAATGAATGATTTTATTGCTGAGTAAATGGACACTGAACCTGTCAAAGCATAATACATTTTCAACAATAAATCATAACAAAAACAATTTTTGAAAACCGTTGTTCTTAGTGTTTTCTTATTCTGGTAATAACCGCCTTCCATGGAAAAACAATTACATATATTGATTATTGAAGATAATGAGAGCGATGCTGCTCTTATTATCAGATTTCTGATGAAGGCTGATTATAAAATTATGTATGAGGTGGTCGATACTGCCTCAACCATGCAATCGGCACTTGAAAAGAACCATTGGGACTTCGTCATCAGTGATTTTACCCTGCCGCAGTTTAATGCTCTGGGTGCTTTATCAGTTCTGCAGACAACAAATATTGATATTCCGTTTATTGTTGTTTCAGGAACTGTCGGTGAAGAAACAGCGGTAGAAATTATGAAAGCAGGAGCGCATGATTATATCATGAAGAATAACTTAGCCCGGCTGGTTCCTGTCTTTAAACGTGAACTGGCAGAAGCTGCAATCAGACGTGAACATAAACTGACTGAAGAACGGAACATGATGCAGGCACACCTGCTTGATTTGATTGGGCAATCTGTGATCACGGTCGATAGTATAGATACTATCACATACTGGAACAAGGCATCGGAAACATTATATGGATGGACCGCTTCAGAAGTTTTGGGTCGCAAACTCAATGAGATCCTTGTTCACCATGAAACCCAGGCTCAGTATACCGAGACCTTGAGCCATATTAAAAATGGCCTGAGCTGGTCCAGAGAGTTGAATATTAAGAAACGAGATGGTACTAATATTCCGATACACATCACCAATACCCCCATACTGGATGAAAAGGGTGATCTGAATAGGGTTATCGGCATATCTTTCGATATTTCGGAACGTAGAAAAACAGAAGACGCGATGTTAAAGAAAATAGACGAACTTGCTGCTTCCAATGAAGAGTTGAACCGGATAAACCGATTAACAATTGGCAGAGAGATGCGGATGATTGAACTTAAACATCATTGTAATTCACTTGCTGTGCGGCTTGGAATCGAAAAACCATATCCGCTGGCCTTTTTAAATGAAACTGATCAGGAAAAAGAGAACTGATATGACAGAAATAGAAAAGCAATTACTGATTGAAAACAATGAACTACGGATCCGATTAGCCGAAAATAAAATACTGATCAAAGCGCTTCAAAACGGTGAAACAATTCCCGATATTGTTTCATGGGGTGACTGCAGTGTGGTTACGATCATTTCCAATATTGATGATCCTTATCAGATTGTCGTAAAAGACCTGAAAGAAGGAGCCTGCACGCTATCGAAAAAGGATATAGTCACTTTCAGTAATCAACTTTTTGCAGATATATTTTCTATCCCTGAAGATCAGGTTGAAGGTGCAGATTTTTTGATGTTAATTGACAACAATGATCACAGCATTTCTGAACTATTACAGCATGCACGTAAAAAAGGTAAAAGCGGTAAAATAATCAGTTTTGTGAATCAATCCGATGTCGTCAGATACTTTTTCATTACGGTCACTTCAATCGCCCATACTACTACTGAAGATTTATTAGTATTGTTCACTGATATCACCGGGATAAAAGAACATAGGGTAACAAGTGAAAAGTTGTTGAATAATGCCAGGTTAGCAGCACTTAACATTATGGAAGATGAAATTGCTGCCAAGAATGAACTGGCAGAGGCTAACACCAAACTCATTGAAGAAATCAGTGAGCGTAAAAAAGCTGAAGAATCACTCCTCAAGGTTAATCGTTTATATACGGTAATTAGCCTGATCAATCAAATGATCGTACGCAACCAGGTCAGGGAAACTATCTTTACAGAGGCTTGTAATATTGTGATCGAACATGGGAAATTTCAGATGGCCTGGATAGGACTGCTGGATGAAAACAAGGAATCAATTATTCCGGTTACCTGGGCAGGCGCTGATGAAGGCTATTTGACTATTATAAAGAATATCACCTTAAAAAACACTCCCAGAGGAAATGGCCCCACCGGTAAAGCTATCCGGCAAGGAACCTATGAATGTTGTAATGATATTGCCAATGACCACCTGATGGAACCATGGAGAGATGAAGCGATTAAAAGAAATTACCGTGCTTCGATAGCATTGCCTATTAGCTTGTTCAATAAGGTAATCGGCGCTTTCACCATCTATGTATCAGAACCTTTTTTCTTTAATCAGACAGAGATCGAACTACTGGTTCACGTCACCAATGATATATCTTTTGCACTGGAGGTCACGGAAACAGAAAAAAAACGTCAGGCTGCAGAGAAAGCAATCAAAAAGCTGAATGCTGAGTTGGAGCAACGGGTTATCCTTCGTACGCATCAGCTTGAACATGCCAACAAAGAACTTGAAGCCTTTACTTACTCGGTTTCACATGACCTGAGAGCACCACTTAGGAATATCAATGGTTGGGGGCAGGTTTTGCTTGAAGAATGCAAAGAGGACCTTGGTGAAAATGGAATCCGTTACATGGATCGGGTTTTATCTGAGACCACCCGAATGAATAATCTGATTGATGACCTGCTGAAACTTTCAAGAGTTACAATCGCAGAGAAGAAAAGAGAAACCGTTGTCCTCTCCAAAATAGCAGAGAATATAGTTCAGCGTTTGAAAGAGAAAACAATTCAACATAATGTGGAGTTTATCATCCAACCCGGCTTGGTTACAATTGGTGATCCACGTTTACTGGACATTGCGCTGACTAACTTGCTTGATAATGCTTTCAAGTTTACCGGTAAACAGATCCATGCACGTATTGAGTTCGGAATGTCAGAGGTTAAAGGGATTACCACTTACTGGGTAAAAGATAATGGTGTAGGTTTTGATATGGAAAACGCTAAAAACCTCTTTGGAGTATTTCAACGCATGCATAACCAGAATGAGTTTCCAGGCACAGGTATTGGCCTGGCTACCGTTCAACGCATTATCCACCGGCATGACGGCACCATTTGGGCGGAATCAGAAATAGATAAAGGGACTACATTCTATTTTACAATTCCGGATGTGAATATCCAAGACATTTAACCCTTCGGCTGGAGTAATTCCTTGGTTGACAACATTCCACAAGCCGCGTAGATATCCAGGCCCCTGGAAGCACGGGTAGTGGTGAGTATCCCTTTCCGGTTCAACGACTGGTTAAACGTTGCAATGGTGTCTTCATCAGATCCCAGAAGTGGTGTACCGGGGATGGGATGGAAACGGATCAGATTGATCCTGCATTCTATGCCATTCAGTATAAGAACCAACTCTTTAATATGGCGGGGGGTGTCGTTGATATCTTTGAACATAATATATTCAAAAGAAACACGTCGTTGTGGGCCAATTGGGAAAGTCCTGATTTCATTCAACACATCGTGAATAGGATAGACATTCTGTACAGGCATCATCTTGCGGCGTTCTTCTTCAAAAGGATTGTGAAGACTGATGGCAAGATGACAGTTGCTTTTTTCCAGAAATTCTTTCATTCCGGGGATAATACCGATCGATGAAACAGTAATCCGCTTTGAACTCATACCGTAACCCCATTCTGAAGTCAGTATTTCAAGACTGTTGAGAACATTTTGAAGATTATCAAAAGGTTCACCCATGCCCATATATACGATGTTGGTTATATTTTCACGTTCGGGGAGGCTGTGAAACTGGTTCAATATCTCACCGGCTGACAATTGTCCCTGAAAACCTTGTTTGCCTGTCATACAAAATAGGCATCCCATTTTGCATCCTATCTGTGAGGACACACAGAGAGTGGCTCGGTTCTCATCCGGAATATAAGCGGTCTCAATGAATTTGCCTTCTTTGGCTGGGAACAGGTATTTTTTAGTCCCATCGACTGAAGACTGAACTTTAATTGGTTCGTCTAATCCCAAATCAAAATGATCGCTCAACAGATAACGTATCTTTAGCGACAGATTGGTCATTTGTTCAACAGAATTGATCTGTTTTTTATAGAGCCAGTCTGAAATCTGCATTGCTACGAAACCCGGCAACTCCAATTGTTTAACAATCTCTTTGAGCTGGGGAAGGGTTTTACCGAAAAGCTTATCTTTCATTCTGCAAAGATACAAAGAAGTAATTGGGTAACGTGAAACCCAGCCGAAAAAGTGTTTCGAATTAAATCAAAATCCCTTTCGAAAACAACTATAAGCATTCTTGAAGTGTCTTAAATACTCGTGACATAACTGACTGTTTTTACCAATATAAAACTAACTTAAGCCTAACTTAATACTAACTTTTAAAGGTAGTATTAAATTAGTTTCATATTAGGCTTATATTAGGCTTAAGTTAGGCTCAACTATTCTTTTTCAGTGCTTTATGATTACATAAAAAAAGGAGGATTTTTAAGTAATATCTTCCATTTTTTATTTGCATTCGATATATATAAATTTTTATTTTGGAATTTCTGGAATATGCATTTTTAAACACATTAAGGTGTTTCTTTATGATAAAGATCGAGGGCAACGAGAATTGCGGCAAAGCCCCAGAAGGGTATAGATGCTTTATCGGTGTCGAGAAAATTATTCATGACACCATGTGAAAAATAAGAAATGAATCCCAATAATGTAATGAGACTGAGGATTCTGACTTCGGGTTTTACGGCCTGCCGGTATACGCGGATACCGGTGTAGATGATGACAGAAAAAAGAATCAGCACTGTCAACAAACCCGGCCAACCACTTTCGGAAAGTGGTCCAAGATATTCACTATGGGCATTGCCCCTATCCCCTTCATTGGTACTTATAATTGTCTTTTCACGATTCAGTTGGTAAGGACCATAAGCAAACTGATAGGTCCCCGGACCCCATCCCAGTTGAGGATGTTCATTAAACAACCTGAGTGCGCATTTCCATCGATTGAGGCGTTCAAGGTTTGAAGCATCTGAGGAGACATTCAACATTGATTCGATGTGCTGGGTATAGTTGGTAGAGGATTCCTGTTTGTTCTTTTCAAGCTTATCAATAATTTGTTGTTGATAGCTATAATATATTCCCACCAACAAAACGAAAACAAGCATCAACCAACGCATCCTGATCTTCAAAAGGATGGGTATCATTACCAGGAATGAAACACCGAGACTGATCCAGGCAGCACGGGAGTAAGACAAAATGAGCGCAGTGATAAAAACAATCAACACGATGAATGAAACAATCCTCATTCCCGAAGTATAAATTTTAGTCAGGCACAATCCGGTCAGTATTGGGATGAAAAAAGCAAGCATGACGCCATATGCGGTATGGTCGTTGAAGAAAGGACTCATTGCCCAGTTGGCTCCCTTTTCGGAAAATCCATATCCTGCATGGTTATAAGTAGTGTAGATAATGACGACACAAAACGAGACCATATAGAGCCAATAGAAAACATGGACCTTACGTAAGTCTTTAAAAAGTGGTGTTATCATAAACAACATCGGCACTACAAACCATAAACGGGCTATGAAATATTTGAAAGAGACGATGGGGTATTGGCTGGTAAAAGAGGTGATCAGCATCCAACCCAGGTATAGCATAACAGCTATCACGATGGGATGTGAAAATACCCTACGCTCCGGAACCTGTCCAATGATCAGTTTAATAATGAACACCAATAACAGGGCTGCTAACAAAGGCTCTGTAGGAAAAGAGAGACTCAGTTTAGGAAAGACATCCTCTAAATTCAAAGCCAGAGGAGTCGAAAGCACGATAAAGAAGAGCACATTGTCTAAGGAAAAAACAAAAAAGATGGCAAGAATTAAAAGGACAGGCAACATCCAGGCCAACCAGAAGAGCTCATTTACAATAAGGAAAACATTAACAATCAGGATAATTGCAGAAACAAGATAGAATAAATTCTGAGGAGGTCTGATCAATTGCAATAAGCGATTCATTATTCAGAAGGTGATGTGATGACAGTAGCAAGCCTATTCCTGTTTTCCAGTACAATGATAACCAGAATGGAAAACAACACCGTAACCAGCATCGTACTCAACGTGATGAGCCAACGTATAGGATATGAATTCTTCTGTGTGGGAAAAGGTGCCGAGATGATATTGAGATATGAAAAATTACTGTTATAATCGCTGTAGGCCTTATCTTCGTTTGCTTTCAGTTCCCCAAGTTCCTTGATCGCCTGGCGGAATTGATTATCAATAATTAGAAAGTCGGTGCCATGGGCTTCGAGTTCCTTTTTCAGGCTGAGCACTTCAGGGGTATTGATGCTGGTTCTACTTGCTCCATCAATCGTACGCAGATAACCTTTGATCATCTCGGTAGTTTGTTCATCAAAATTAATGAGTTGGTTTTTAGTATGCATCCCTTTTAAAATCAGGTTCAATGAATCAATCTCCCTGATTTTATGTTGAACCATCCGTTGACTCAAGGCATAGAATTCAGCAAATTTTTCTTCCTGAATCTTTTTAACTTTCTTGTTGAATAAATCCATGACAGCTTTGACCATGTTGCAGGCGATGACTGGATCGGTATCCTCCACCCTGATTTCTACGGATTCAAATGCCGTTTTACGGATTGTTACAGCGTCATTATAATCGAGTGAGGCATAATAATAAGCTTTTTTACCAGTTGGATTTATACCCCAGTGTTTATAAAGATCAAACTTTTTGATGAGGCTATCACGGATATCAACAGATTCCAGGAACTGCAGCATTTGTTCTGTATTGCTCTCACTTGAATAAGCTTTGATATTGGAAGGATAAATAATGGCAGTGGAGCTATACTTCGGTTTTATAAAAAAGGGAGATGAAAACACAATAGCTGCTATACCGGCTGCAAGAGTAGTAATCAGAATCTGTCTTTTCCATTTCCAGCATGATCTAATCAGATTGACATTGTTAAAATAATCCGGCATATGAGTAAGTATTAATTTTTATTTAACGGGATAGCAAGGCTATCCTGTAAAAACGATTGTAAATATATCAATTCCAAACTGAATAATCAACAGCTATTCGCTATTCCGGAATTGAGGCTCTGTTTTTTTCTCATCGGCAAAAAACAGTCGCAAGGTTTTGAAATCAAGTAATCTGAAAATTAAGGTCAGGGCTGAACCGATCACTCCGATTAGAACAATCTGAATCATCCAGTGAATAGGTAGATATTTCATTCCTGATGAAAGCAAAAACACAACCAGGGCAAATAAAAGAAGCGCTGGAATGAAACGGATTCCCGGTTGTATCAGGATAATTTTATAAGCCAGAATCATTTCTGCCAGGGCTACAAATCCCTGGGTGATGACACCTGCCCAGGCTGCGCCAATGGCTTTATAATGCGGGATTAACAACAAGTTCAATCCAACATTTAATATCAATGCAAAAAACATCAACTTGTTTTGGACACGCACAGAACCATTGGCAGTAAGGAGTGTACCGAATACATATAAAATCGTGTTGGCGACAAAGGAGAACATCAGTATTGCAAAAACATCTGCAGATTGCTGGATATGATGTGTATACAGCAAATTCATCAATTGACTGCTATAGAAAACAGAGACTGCAGCAACCATGACCGAGAGCGGGAAGAGCAAGGCGACAGAAACACGCACTATTGGGCTGACATCACTTTTATCTACCAGCATGCGTGAGAAAAGTGGCAGTAACAGAATGGAGAACAGGTAAGGAATGTTGTTGGCGGCATCCACTAACCGGTAGCCATTGGCATAGATGGCAACCTGTCGGACGCCATCGGGCAACATTCGTTCCAGCATTACCGAATCAAGCCGGGAGAAAAATAACATCAGCAATCCCAGCAAAGCGTAGGGCATTCCTTGTTTAATGATAGATAAGCTGAACCGGGGTGAATAAATAAACCTGAAACCTTTAGAATGACGCAATACCACTATAAATGCCAATATGGCGGTAATGCTGTACGCAACCAATTGGGCATATACAAACCATTCAATCTGAAAAGGACCGGGAGCTACATGGCCCCAAATCAAAACAGAACAAATGCCGATCATTAAAACCTTATCGATTACTGAAAATACGCTTTCGGTCCGGAAGAGCATCAATGCCGAAATATTGGAACGCAGATAAAGGATAAGGGAAGATAAAAACTGGACAACACCCAAAAGCAGTAACATGTGCATTTGTCTACCTTCGTAGCTTATCAGTCTTCCTACGATCATTACCACTACCATAAAAACCACTGCCAGTATTAGTTTTACTGCAAGCATACCCGAAAAATGATCCTTGAGCAGGTTGTTGTCCTGAGATATCTGCCTGTTATTAAAGCTGGTAATGCCAAAATCGAGTACGATAGAAAAAAGGAAGCTGAAGTTCAGCATGGCATAATAGAAGCCATATTCGGTTCCGGTTATATTTTGAACTGTACGGTCTATGCCAAAAATCCAAACCGGTTTAATCAACAGATTCAGGGCTAGTATTAAACCGAGTCCGGAAAGGAATTTTTTCAGCATTGGTATCTTCGCTTATCTCTGAGTTTGATTTATACTTTTTAATGCATGGAAGCCTTAAAAAACCTATACATTTGTGCAAGTTTTAAGCTTATAATTCTTTAAAATTATAAAGACAAAGTTAAAAGAAACTGATCATTGCTTCAAGTTATTATTTAGGGTGTTAAATAAAACATAATCTTGAAAATTGCTGTCAACACACGGTTACTGTTAAAAAACAAGCTTGAAGGCATTGGCTGGTTCGAGTTTGAAACCCTGCGCCGTATTGTGAAACAACATCCTGAACATGAATTCTATTTTATTTTCGATCGTCCTTTTGATGCGACTTTTGTTTTTGCACCCAATGTAAAACCCATTATTGCATCTCCCCAGGCAAGGCATCCCCTGTTATATTACATCTGGTTTGAACTGGTTATACCCAGTGTGCTTAAGAAAATTGGGGCCGATATATTCCTTTCTCCTGATGGTTATCTCTCATTGCACAGTAAAATAACGCAGGTCGTTGTGATGCATGATCTGAACTTTGAGCATTATCCGAAGGATCTCCCCCTTTCAGAAAGTTGGTATTACAGGAAATTCTTTTCGAAATATGCTGAGAAAGCCAACCGAATAGCCACAGTGAGTGAGTTTTCGAAATCAGACATCATGAAACATTATCACATTGATGATGAAAAAATAGATGTTGTCTATAATGGAGTAAACGAGATATTTCAACCTGTTCCTGAATTGGAAAAGCAACAGACTAAGGAAAAATACACCCAGGGTTGTGCCTATTTTATTTGTGTTGGTTCAGTACAACCCCGCAAAAACATTGTGAACCTGCTGAAAGCATTTGAACTTTTCAAGACTGCAGGGGGTTCAGATACTAAACTGTTGATTGGTGGCCAGAAGAAATGGTGGACTACAGAAATGCAGTTATTGTTGAAACAGATGAATCATCAACAGGATGTCCTATTTACAGGAAGGGTTGAAACTGAAGTATTGCATTTGTTGATGGGTTCTGCTCTGGCTCTGACGTATATCTCTTATCACGAAGGATTTGGCATTCCAATTCTAGAGGCTTTTTGTTGTGACACTCCTGTTATCACTTCCGCCATTACTTCAATGCCTGAAGTGGCGGGAGATTCGGCTTTGCTGATTGATCCGTTTTCACCAACTTCTATTGCCGCTGCAATGAAGAGAATCTATGAAGAAGTGGATTTGAGGAACACTCTTATTATCATGGGACGGGAACGCCTGAAACTCTATTCCTGGCAGAAAACGGCAGATGCGCTCTGGAATTGTATTGAAAAGGCTACAAAGATTTGATTTTCTACATTAATCAAACAACATTGACTTCCATTTCGAGGGAAATATCAAATTTAGCTTTTACAGATGATTGTATTTCTTTGGCCAGCGTAATAATCTGTTCCCCTGTGGCATGTCCATAATTCACCAACACCAATGCCTGCTGAGCATGCACACCGGCATCGCCTTTACGATATCCCTTCCATCCACATTGTTCAATAAGCCAACCTGCAGCCAGTTTAAACTTACCGTCGGGCAGTCCAAATGCAATAATCCCGGGAAAATCTTTTTTTAGCTGAGTATATTTAAAAGCACCAACAGTAGGATTCTTGAAGAAACTCCCGGCATTTCCAATTAATGCCGGATCTGGTAGTTTACGCGTTCTGATTGAAATCACGGCTTTCCGGATGGCCTCGAGGGAAAGATTGCTCACGCCCATAGTCGCAAGCTCTGTTGTTATTGCACCATATTGGGTATGAAACTGTGGGTTAAGCAAAAGCCTGAATGTCACAGAAGTGATGATGTATCTTCCTTTGAATACATATTTGAAAATACTGTCACGATATCCAAAATGACATTCTTCATTGGTTAATTTTTCAGTTGTTCCTGTAATCCTGTCAAAAACGGAAACATGATCGATGGTATCTTTAACCTCAACTCCATAAGCTCCAATATTCTGAACAGGACTGGTTCCGACAACACCCGGAATGAGTGAAAGGTTCTCAATTCCGGAATATCCATTTTCAACACAGAAAGAAACAAAACTATCCCAATCTTCACCTGCACCACCTGTTACCAAAACAGTACCGTTATTTTGATTTTCAACAGTGATTCCCTTGATCTCGATCTTAATGACCATTCCATTAAAGTCCTGGGTGAAAAGCAAATTACTGCCTCCACCCAAAATCAATACAGACAAACCGGAAGCCTCAGGAAGATGCAACACATCGGATAATTCCTTTATATTGGAAACCCTTGTAAAATATCGGGCTTTTGCTTCAATACCAAATGTAGTGTACGGTTTTATAGAACAATTCTCTATGGAGGTCATGACATTCTGCTTAAGTTGCAAAGGTATGCAAATATTTCTGTAGGCTTTTGCTATCTTTGTGACATGAGCAAACCTTTAGCAATCATATCAGTAATAAATGATTTGGTTAGTGATCAACGCGTACACCGTACGGCACTGACATTGAAGCAATCGGGTTACAATGTTTTGTTAATTGGAAGGAAAAAGAGAAGTAGTCCATCCATAACACCCCGGGAATATCAGACCCACCGGATGGTATTGTTATTTGAAAAAGGTCCCCTCTTTTATGCCGAATTCAATCTGCGGCTCTTCCTTTTCTTGCTGGCCCACAAGGCTTCCCTTTTGATCAGCAATGATCTTGACACCTTGCTACCCAATTATATGATCTGTAAACTGAGGAAGATCCCTTTGGTTTACGATGCACATGAATATTTTACCGGTGTTCCTGAACTTGTGAAACGCCCATTAGTGCAAAGGTTTTGGAAAATGATTGAAAGAAAAACGATTCCTTCAATCTATAAAATGGTCACTGTCAATGATTCAATTGCAGCTTTATATCATAAGGAGTATGGTATCGTACCATTGGTGGTCAGAAATATCCCGCTGAAAAGGAAAATAGAACAGGGGTATACACCGAGTCGTTTTGATCATGAGCTTCCTGAAGACAAAAAGATCATCCTGTTACAAGGCGCCGGCATAAACATCAATAGAGGGGCAGAAGAAGCGGTATCTGCAATGCAATTTACCGAAGGCGCCCTATTGCTTATAATTGGTGATGGCGACGTTGTACCGGCTTTAAAAGCGATGGTGCTTGATTTAAACCTTGTTGATAAGGTTCGGTTTCTTGCACGTCAACCACTTGAACGGTTAGCAGGATATACGCAACTTGCTGACATTGGTATTACCTTTGATAAGGACACAAATATCAATCACCGTTTCAGTTTACCCAACAAGTTGTTTGATTACATACAGGCCGGATTGCCCGTACTGGCCTCTCCCCTGCCAGAAGTCAAGAAAGTCATTGAGCACTATGGTTGTGGCGCCTTGATTAAAAACCACAATCCACAACACATTGCTGCTTGTTTTACAGAAATGCTGAATGATGAACCGTTTTTGGATGAATGCAGAAGAAATGCTTTAATAGCAGCTGAACATTTAAATGGGGAAGCCGAGCAACTTCCATTACTTACACTCTTTCGTCAACTAAAGGATTTCAAAAACAAGTGAGCGAATTGCATCTGCATATTATCGCTTTTGACATTCCTTACCCCCCAACTTACGGTGGAGTCATTGACGTATTTTATCAAATAAAGGCACTTTCGGAAGCCGGAGTACTCATTCACCTTCATGCATTTGATTATGGAAAGGGAAAGCGTGCTGAAGAACTCGAAAAACTATGTTTCAGTGTAAATTATTACCGTCGTTTAACAAGAATAAGGTCTGTATTCAACCTGAAACCATATATCGTTTCCAGTCGCAGATCAGATCTTCTGTTGACTGAGCTAACAAAAGACCATCACCTTATTCTATTCGAAGGGCTTCATACTTGTTATCACATCAATGACAAATGCCTGAAAGGAAGATTAAAATTAGTCAGACCTACGAACATTGAACATCAGTATTATGCTCATCTTGCGCTAACTGAAAGCAATATCTTACATAAAATATATTTTGCAAAAGCCGCACTGAAGCTGTTCTTTTATCAAAGGGTAATCCGACATGCAGATATCATTTTGCCTGTTTCTGATAAGGATTCCATTTATTTTAAAAGAAAATATCCGGATCAGAAAGTTATCACCTTGCCTTGCTTTCACGCAAACACATGGACCAGGGATGAAAAGGGTGGAGGAAACTATGTATTGTTCCATGGCAATCTGGAAGTTGCCGAAAACGAAAGGGCTGCTGTTTATCTGATGCAGAAAGTCATGAATGATATTGCCTTCCCCTTTATAATTGCGGGCAACTCTCCTTCAAACAGATTGATTCGAATCGCTGCATATTATCCAAATGCTTCTATTATAGTCTCACCTGATGAAACTGCAATGATTGAACTCATCAGAAAGGCTCACATACATCTATTGATAACTTTTCAGTCAACCGGACTTAAGTTAAAATTGTTGAATGCATTATATAATGGGAACTTCGTTGTAGTAAACAACAAAATGGTGATGGGCACCGGACTTGAAGCTTTATGTTATGTGGCCAATACTGCAGATGAGATGAAAAATCAGATACAAATTCTGATTAATGCGGATTCTCCTTTTCATAAAACAGAAAATGACCATACTGTTTTGCTTGAAAACTTTGACAACAAGAAAAATGCATCAAAACTTTTAGATTTGATGCATTAGCTTTTCAGGTTCTTTTATAAGTCAGGCGTTACCTTCCTCCCCATCAACAATATCATCGGAATGAAATCCGGGAGTTAAAGAAGCAATAATGTTATCAGTCTCAGTTGCCAGAACTTCAATTACATGACTGTTGACACATTTCAGAATACGTCCCGGATATAGTCTGATCAGATTATAGTTATGTGTTGCCATCATTACTGCACTTCCTGTTCTGCTAATCTCCAACAGCAACTCCATAATACCAGCAGAACTCTCAGGATCGAGATTACCGGTTGGTTCATCTGCCAGAATCAGTTTAGGACTATTGATTAAAGCCCGGGCAATACAAATACGTTGTTGTTCACCACCAGAAAGCTGATGAGGCATTTTATGTCCCTTGGTTGATAATCCAACCATTTTGAGGACTTCATGAAGTCGGACTTCCATTCTGGCCTTTTCAGTCCAACCTGTCGCCTTCATTACAAAAACCAAATTATCGTTAATGCTTCGATCGGTAAGGAGTTGAAAATCCTGAAACACAATACCTATTTTACGTCGAAGGAAAGGGATTTCTTTAGGATTGATGTTTAACAGATCGTGACCGGCAACCATTGCCTCACCATCAATTACAGGGATTTCAGCATAGAGTGTTTTGAGCAAACTACTTTTGCCAGTTCCGGTTTTACCAATTAAATATATAAACTCTCCCCGGTTAAAATTAATTGATACTTTTGACAGAACCAATGTATTCTTCTGGAAAACAGAAACATTTTTTAAATCAACAATCTTGGTTGAATCCATTTTATTTATTTTACTCGTATCTGAGTGATTCAATAGGATCGAGTTTAGCAGCCTTTGTAGCCGGAATAATACCCGAAATCAATGCAACGATAAAACAGAGTGCATATCCCAGCGTTATCCATTGCCATGGGACGATGAACGAACTCCCGACAACCTTAGAAACCAGATTTCCTATAGCAATTCCTAGTACAATCCCTAGGGTTCCACCCATAATGGCTATCATGATAGCCTCAATCATAAACTGATTTCGAATTGTAAGTTTGTTCGCTCCCATTGCTTTCCTTATCCCTATTTCCTGAGTTCGTTCTGTAACAGATACCAACATAATATTCATCAACCCGATAGCTGCACCAAATAAAGTAATACCTCCAATGATTTTTGCAGCAAGACTCAGATATTTAAGCTGATCAAAGAGAAGCTTGGCTACAACGTCACTCTTTGAAATCTCAAAATCAGGTTCCTGATAAGGCTTGTTCTTACGGATAATTCGAAATCGGCTCATTGCCTCACCTTCAGCTGCCTGAAGTTGTGTGCCACTAAAAGGCATAACATTGATAGTATAAGAAACATTTGAACGGGGGAAAAATTGACGAGCTGTAGTCAAAGGGATAATACAAGTATTATCTGAATTCATTCCGATACTCGATCCCTTGCTCTTGAGTACACCGATGACACGGAACTTTGCTGTTCCAAGTGTGATGATCTGATCAATAGGGTTTTCTTTATTCTTAAATAAAATATCTTTTATACCGCTTCCAATAACCGCAACAGCTGAACCATAAAAATTTTCAGTAGAGGAAAAGGCTCGCCCTTTATCAACTTCATCACCTGATGTAATCATATAACTTTCATCACCTGCAGTGATACGTACATTAGGGTTGGTCTTTTGGCTTCCAAATTTTGCAGTCGCATTACCGGTAGCATTATAGTATACTGCAACACTAGCCTGGAATTCATACTCAGTTTTAAAATCCATTGCTTGTTGATACGTAATGACTGGATTGACACGAGGTCTGTTACTATGTCCATTCATATTAATATGTATTCCCCGGTTACGAATAGTTAAAGTATTCGCTCCCATTGCAGCAAAGTTTTCATTGAAAAAGTATTTTATAGCATCGATAGATGTTAGAATACCTACTAACGCCATTATCCCAAAAGAAATGATGAGAATAGTAAGCATAGATCGCAGCATATGACTTCTGACTGCAGAGATAGAAATACGAATGTTTTCAATAATTAGCTGGTTCATGGCCCTTGATTTGGTACAAATGTAGCAAAAAAAGGTCTGTAAGATGCAAATAATTTCCTATTAAATCAATTTATTATGGGTGCAAAAGGTGTCCGATTGTTGTCAGTACAACCGTCCAACAAACAACAGATGCTGCCAGATAAGCAAGGATATGTCGATGATGTGAATAATAGGTGATGGCCAGAAATGTGCCGAATGGAATGGATAACAAAATCGGGGTCAGTATAATAATTCCAGGCAAACCATACTTTGAACGTATAGTACACAGTAGCCGTGACCTACGCGAAAAAATCCTTTTCTTTTTATAGTTATTAATGTGTTCTCTGAATAATGGGCTTTGCGACAAGAAAGGGAAAAACTTTTGTGTTATATATCGCTGATATACTGCCAGAATAATATGACTCAAATGATAAAAAAACCAAACACCTGCTATTCCTCCTACAGCAGTATATACCAGTGTTTGTGAGTAAGTGAAACCAAAATTTATAGACATAAAGGGTGCAACAATGAATTTTAGGCCACTCACCACAAATACACCCAACATTCTTAAAATCCCTTCCTGTGTAGCAAATGCAATTTCGTACATTTCAATAGTTTTTTCAACTGTTATTAACGCAACCTTTTATCAAATGTTGTATGAAATGTTACAAAAATGTTAAATTTTATGATCTGTTAAGATTGTGTTAATCTATTTCAAGATATTCATGGATCAATTGTGCTGCCTTTTTTGAAGCACCTTTATCTCCAAGCAAATGCCTGAGTTTAGTATAATCAGAAAATATTCGTTGCCTTTCATCTTCATTGTTCAATATGATCTCAAGTTCATGTTTAAGGGTAGCTGTATTCAACTGATTCTGTATCAACTCTTTTACGACAACTCTATCCATGATAAGATTGACCAGCGAAATGTACTTCACCTTGATTAATTGACGGGCAATCATATAAGACAACGTGCCACCCTGATAACAGACAACTTCAGGCACATTCAAAAGCGCTGTTTCAAGTGTAGCGGTCCCTGATGTAACAAGTGCTGCAGCCGAACTTCTCAAAAGTTCATGGGTTTGTCCAAAAACTAATTCTACTTGTTTAGCGCCAATAACAGACTGATAGAAAGCCAACGGTATTGAATCAACTCCGGCGATTACAAACTGATATTCAGGAAATGCGTTGATTACCGACAACATATGATGAAGCATCACTGTAATCTCCTGCTTCCTGCTTCCGGGCAATAATGCAATCAAAGGTTTATGGCTCAGCTTGTTTCTAGTAATGAATTCCTCAGCAATGAAGGGATGTTCGATAACTTCTGCCTCTATGGCATCGAGCAAAGGATGACCAACAAAGTCTACCTCGACACCAAATCGCTGATAAAAAGCTTTCTCGAAAGGTAAAATCACAAACATTTTATCCACATTCTTTTGGATCTGTTTGACGCGGGATTGTTTCCATGCCCATATCTGTGGAGAAATATAATAAAATACCCTGATCCCTTTTTCATGAGCCCATTCTGCAATCCTGAGATTAAATCCGGGATAATCAACCAGAATAAGCACATCAGGCTGGAAATCTAGAATATCTTGTTTGCAAAAATTTAGGTTATTGAAAATAGTAGGCAGGTTTTTTATTACCTCAACAAAACCCATAAAAGCAAGATCCTTATAATGTTTTACAATTACTGCACCCTGCGCGGCCATCCGATCGCCTCCCCATGCCCTGATAGTGGCATTGGGATCGGTCAAACGTAATTCCCGGATCAGGTTTGCAGCATGAAGATCACCGGATGCTTCGCCTGCTATGAAATAATAGTTCATTCGTTAAAATATTGCCCTGTTGCTTAGAATTAGTAATCCGATTAATTCTATAATTGAAACGATTAAGATGGCTTTACCGGTCTTTTCCAATTCCGGCTTTTTGATATACATTCTGAAGTAAATGAAGTTCGGAATACAACAGAGCAACAGGTACTTGCTGATAGGGAAATGCACATCAACCCAGCCAATTGACTTCATTATATTCACCATCGGAAAAATGATTATCGTTGAAAGTAAAGGAACGATAATGGCTAATGCAATTCCAAGCAGAATGCTATTGCGATTAAGATATTCACGTAGTTTATTCATCACTGTTTTGATCTTTAAAGTTCCATTTACTTATTTCTTCAATGCCTGCATAATCGGTCAAATCAATCTTGACAGGAACGATCGAAACATAATTGTTATTAAGGGCCCATTCATCATTATCTATATCCGAATCAAGGTTACAAAACTGTCCAGAGAGCCAGTAATACTCTCTGAGCCGCGGGTCTTTCCGTTCTTCAAACTCCTCATCCCAGTAAGCTTTTCCTTGCCTGACTACTTTTACACCTTTTATTTCTTCAGCCTGTCGTGCAGGAAAATTGACATTCAGACAAGTGTAAGGTTGCAGTCCCTTTTCAATTACATTTCGGGTAATGGAGAGTATATATTCGTCAAGATGTGTGAAGTCTGCATCAGGATCATGATCGTTCAATGAAAAACCAATTGAGGGAATACTTTCCATTGCGCCTTCCAAAACTGCAGCCATGGTGCCTGAATAGAGGATATTAATGGATGTATTTGACCCATGGTTAATTCCAGAGACAATTAAATCAGGTTTGCGCTTCAAGATCACTTTTTGACCCAACTTCACACAATCTGCAGGAGTACCATTACAACTGTATTCTAGATATTGTGGTTCTGAATGGATCAGATTTAAACGCAAGGGACTGGAAAATGTAACGGCATGACCCATTCCACTCTGTGGTTTATCAGGCGCAAGTACTACAACTTCACCCAGTTTACGCATAAGCCGGACTAAATATCTGAGTCCTTTGGCTGTAACGCCATCATCATTGGTAATCAGGATTACAGGATTATTCATGCACAAAATTAAGATTAAATTAAATATGTGTTACTCCGGCTGATATCACGAATTTCATAACATCGGTGGGATTGGCTTCCAGTGGCGTCACGTTTTCTACAGGCACGATGACCAACATTCCAGAAACGTTATACGAATAGGGAAGATAAACAGCGACCTTTCCATCTGGAATCCCTAATTTTGAAAGGTCATGAGCCGTAACAAACCCAATCTTTTCCATATCTGAATTTGCATTTTCCCTGATCAGGACGGGTTCTGAGAATTTCTTCTTCTGTCCTACAAATGCTGAAAGTAAATCCTTGACGGAAGTATAAATGATTTTAACCAGTGGGGCCTTGCTGATCAGGCGATCGAAAATAACCAGCAGTGGTTTGAAGATGATGGTCTGCCCCAAGAAACCAACTACAGTTAATCCAATTAACATGAATAGTATCCCAAGACCCATTGTGTAGAAACCCAGCCATTGTGTTACGTACTCTCGCAGTATATCGTCAACATATAGAAATGTGTTGACCAATACATATAAAGTAACACTGATGGGTACGATGAGAATTATTCCCTGAAAGAAATAATTAATGACCCATTGTCCAATTTTACCAACTTTCATAGTACCGCGTTTTATTGCCTTTTTTTAAAAAGCATTTGTAAGTTTATTATTATTCCGAAATAAATTTCCCTAATTCACTGTATAATTGTTGAACCGGCAATCCCATCACATTAAAATAGGACCCTTCAATCTTCTCAATCCCGATATAGCCAATCCATTCCTGAATCCCATAAGCGCCTGCCTTATCAAAGGGTTTAAACTGATCTACATAATATATGATTTCATCATCGCTCAGATTACAAAAGTAAACATCTGTTTCGTTACTGAAGATGGCCTGTTTGTTTTTACTTTTCAGACAAACACCGGTAATCACCTTGTGCTTCTTTCCCGAAAGCGTTCGAAGCATTTCGATGGCATGTTCACGATCTTCAGGCTTTCCTAAAACCTCATCGTTCAGACATACGATCGTATCAGCTGTTATGAGTATCGTTTTATCGGTAAGTTTTTCTGTTGGAAAAGAATCGGCCTTCAGTTCTGCAAGAAACCTTGCAACTTCATGATCAGTGAGATGAGTGGGATACACTTCATCAACATCAAGCGGGAGAATATCGAAGGTGAGGTTCAACTCTTTTAGAAGACTTATTCTTCGTGGAGAAGCAGATGCTAATATCAAATGATAATCAAGGAGATGTTGGTGTAGAAAATCCATTAAGAGTGAAGATTAATGAGTAGAATGCTTAAAATACCGATTACCATGATATACTTCATAAGAACAGAAGCGACATGAAATTCGCCTTTTGTATTGGCTTTGTAAAAGCGCGTTAATAATAATATTAGTGTTACATCAATGACAAACAACAGGACCTTGGATAATACAAGAAGGTCATGTTTTCCACAGAGATACGCACAATAAAATAAAAGAAGAATCGTAAAAACGATAAGTCCACTTACAATCTTACGGGCTACCGGAATTCCTTTTACAATCGGAATAGTCCTGCATCCATTTTTTTTATCACCCTTAACATCTTCCATGTCCTTAATGATTTCCCTGATGAGCGTGGTCTGAAATGCAAAAACGGCATAGCCTCCCATTAGAACACTAATTTTCAGTAAAGATGGATAGACCATAACAAATGAACCCGCATTCTGTCGCAATGCAAAGAATTCCACGATCCATAACAGTAATATGAAGAGAAATCCCAATAGCGCTATGATCAGATTTCCGATCCAAAGTTTTTGTTTATACGACTCTGAGTACATGTATAACATCAAAGCCCCAAAGCCAAAAAAGAAACCCAGCTTAAACTCCCCTAGTAACCACCCTGTCACAAAACCACCGGCAATGCCTGTCAGCGTCAGTATCATGTAACCCGTCATTGCTAATTGTTTGGGTATCCACTTTTCAATGATCAGCTTTTCGGGTTTATTGATCAGATCAATCTGGTAATCAAAATAATCATTAATCACATTTCCTCCTGCAGCGATCATACAGACCGAAAGGACAAAAACGCCAAACACCCACCCATTCATCGGCATTGCAACATTTAACGATGCATAGACAGGCATATACACCCCAACATGAAGGAGAATGAAGATAGCAGCCAGAATAATAATATTCGGTAATCGGACCAGTTTCATCCAGACTATGAATATCTGCCTGGGATTTAATGATTTATCTGTAATATGCATGATCTAAAGTCAAAAATAGATTTAATTACCAGTGATAGGCATCGTCGTTCATCCACATGCCCTGAATCTTCAGCACCTGTTCGATCACATCGCGCACACATCCTTCGCCTCCTTTTTGATGTGAGATATAATCTGATACACTTTTCACTTCTTCAACAGCGTCAGCAGGACATGCTGACACGCCGGCCATTTTCATCACAGCATAATCGGGAATATCATCACCCATGTACAATACATTTTCAGGCAGCAATGAATTGTCTTTCAGATATTGATTAAATATTTCAATTTTGTTGTCAACACTCATGAAAACATCTACAATCTTTAATGTTTCAAATCTCTTGACCATTGACATTGCATTACCACCAGAAATAATTGCAACCTTATAGTTCTTCTTTAATGCAAGTTGCAGGGCATATCCATCCTTAACATTCGCAGCCCGGAGCGCTTCCCCTGTTGGAAGTGTAATTATTTGTCCGTTAGTTAAAACACCATCATAGTCAAATATAAATGTATTAATGAGGTGCAGTCGTTCTTTGTAATTAGCCATAAATTTTATTTCAGATGTGTTTGAGTAAGCCCTGAATTATTGAACCTTCAGATTAGATATCATCCTTCTGAATTTGATGTGAATAGGTCTTAAGAATATTGTTGGTAAATAATTTATATAATTCCAGCAGTTCAGGCTTGTTTTGAATCAGGTGCAGATGCTCTTTGATAGTCGACAGGTCACCTCTTTTTGCCGGACCTGTTTGTGCTTCCTTTGGAGGTGTAATCTGAACCTTCATTGCAGTCTCCCTGATCAAAGGAAGTAACAAATCAAATGGGATGTCATTCTTTATTAGTATCTCCTCAGCAATGGTATACAGATAGTTACTGAAATTGCTTGCAAATACCCCTGCCAGATGAAGGATCTTTCTTTTTTCATCATCGATAAGGCAAACAGTCCCGGTCAAACAATGCGCCAGATCTTCCAGCTTGTTTGAAAACGGGACATTTGACGCATCAATGCAGACAGGTACTTTTGAAAAATCAACTTCGCTTTGAATAGAAAAGGTCTGAAAAGGATAAAACACACCATAATCAGAACCCGTTTCACGCAAGACGTCTTTAGAAACAGTCCCGCTGGTATGGACAACCGGAAAAGAAGCTCCAACAAGTTGACGGGCAATAATGGGAATAGCATCATCAGACACTGCAATGATCACAAGATCGGGATGATTTAAACCCTCAATACTTGTGACAAACCTCGCATCCAGTTTTTGCGCCAATACCTCTCCGTGGTCAGAACTCCTGTTTAGCACAAACTCAACCTTGAACCCGGCATCCAGTAATGCCAACCCCAAATGTGTAGCAACACTACCCGCACCAACAAGAGCGATCTTTATAAAATTGTTTTCACCCATAGACTCTTCAAAGTATACAAAGGTAGCAATTTTTCAGCCCTGGGAGCTGAGGTCATTACAGACGGGTTGGAACAAATCGTTTATAGAGTGATAAAATCAATCCTGTAAACATGATCAGCGCTCCTAACCACAGAATGTTCATCCATGGAAACACAATTGCCTTAAGGACAATATAGTCAGGCTTTTGTTCATAGACACCAAGCTCAATATTGTTCTTTTTATCAGAGGTCATTTCAAATCGCAAGCCCAGACCAAACTGTGGAATAATTGCATCCTGGTTGAAATACATATCACCTCTTTTTATAAAGACACAGATTACTTTCCGGCTGCCCAAAGTGGGATGAGCCACATTTATTCTGGCCATGATATCTACATCTTTATAGGCTTTATCTTTTAAATTGAGCCAGATACTATCAAGCGTAATCGTATTGGAGCCAAACTTTAACTGTTCTTTTAAACCGATCGTCTGTTTGGAGACAAGGGTAAAGTTTAACAAATTCATGGTCTCTGTAGGAATATCAGCATTTGTCGGGTTATCATGACTGGAAGCTAATAAATTGTCGTCCCCAACAAGTTCAGCATGACTCACATAGGTGAAAACATCTTTTCCAATGAAGTTATGAGTTGAGGGATTGAACACTGCCCCCATCTTTTCATTCTGTTTTATGGTTGGTGAAAGAGAGAACAATTTATCCTTCTTTTGACCATCCTGATAGAAATCGACCTGATAGCTTGTTTCAGCTCCATCGGTCACCCGGTTACTGTACACCACAAAATATTCCTTGAGCTGAACCAACTTATCCTTAAACAGTACAACACTCCCCTCCAGCTGCTGTGTTTGATTGCCGATGACAGTTCCTTTACCTACATTGGTTATAACGCGCGAATTTGAAAAAGCCAGTAATACGCCAAGAACAAAAACAGCAAATCCAATATGCGTTACCAATGAACCCGGTGTAGCCAATCGTTCTTTATAATTTATCAACGAAGTGAATGAGGTCGAAACAGCAAGCATGACTGCAAAAAACAAGATGATTATCTGTGGTTGGTGGTAAGCCGTTAAAGAAGCTACCAAAATGGTTGCAACAATACTGAATATGAAGGCAGCAGTGAATTGAATTAGTATTGCTTTTGTCTTGTATTTATGAAAGTTAAGGTATTGTAAACCGGCCACCAAAACCAATGCGAATGCTGTAAACTGAATTTGCCAACTGTTGTAAAACTTAAGAGGATCTAAAGGTGGGGCAATGTTCAATCCAAATAGTTTATTCCAGATGGGTATAGATGTCGTCATTGTAATCTGGAATGCAGATAATGCCAGTATCAGTGACCCGATCAACATGAAAAAATCCTTCGTCCAGATAGAGTCTGAACCTTCTTTTGCAGGCAACTTTTTAAAGCGTATGACTAACAGGAATATCCCAACAAAAAGAAACAAAAGAGTAATAACCAATAATTGTACCGACATTCCATTATCTCCAAATGCATGAACTGACGTCTGTCCAAGAACCCCGCTCCGGGTCAGGTATGAAGCGTACCATACCATAAAATAAGATAAAATAATAAAACCATAGGCCCATCCGAAAGTATGATTCCTTTTGTGGGCAATTATCAGAAAATGCAGTCCAGCAATAAGCAATAACAAGGGCACAAGGGAAGCATTTTCAACAGGGTCCCACGACCAAAAACCTCCAAATGTCAATGACTTATAAGCCCAGGCTCCTCCAATTATAATTCCGAACGAGAGTGTAAACACCGACCAAATGGTCCAGTTAATACCACTTTTAAGCCATGTAACATATTCGCCTTTCCACAATGATGATAATGCCATAGCAAACGGAACCAGTGCAGAAGCGTAGCCAAGAAACAATATAGGAGGGTGACTGATCATCCAGAAATTTTCAAGCAAGGGATTAAGTCCGATCCCGTCTTTGATAGCTGCAAGGTAATCAGGGCTTCTAAAAAAGACATTGCTAAGATTTTCAGGCATTTCACGCAAAAGTGCAAACGGACTGGAACCCAATCTGTAAAACCCCAGGTCGATTCCCAACAGTGATGTCAAAAGCGCAGCTTGCGCCAAGGCGATAATTGCCATCACACGAGGCTCAGCATTACGCATAGACACCAACACTACAATTCCCAATAAAGCCTGCCAGAACCCCCACAGCAGAAAACTACCCTCCTGTCCAGCCCAGAAGCAGGCAATGGTATAACGCAACGGCATTTGAACTGAGGAATATTTCCATACATAATTATATTCAAAATAATGGTTAAATATCAGAATTCCAAGGATAATACAGGCCAACATGATGGTTCCGGCATGGATTAAAAAACCCAATTTACCGGCTCTTTTGAATCGTGAAATTTCATCCTGTAGTTTTAACCGCGTACTGATTGAATAGACAATCCCAGAAAAGAGTGCCATAAAAAAAGAAAGCAGCAATAGAAATTTTCCGATATTACCTAGCCAAAGATGTTCCCCTACCATATATTTTTATTTTAATTTAAGTTTGTCATGCTTGTCAATTAACAAAAACAACCATTCAAAGTTAACAATAAAAAAGATAATTACTTTTTAAAGGGTAATCGATTGTTTAATATCAGAGTTGTTCTTACTTTTGAACGAAGAAATAAATCTTACTACTCATTTATTGAAGCCTGATTTGTAAATAAATCCACTCTAACTAATGGAAGAAAAAATAAAAGTAATCATTGTCGACGATGAAGAAGAAGCACGAGAACTGCTAGTTGCTCTGCTCGATGATTATTCAAATCTGGTAGTAACTGCACAATCAGGGAGTGTTGATGAAGCATTGGGTTATATTGCACTCAACCCACCCGATCTGATTTTCCTTGATATACATATGCCCAAGAAAAATGGTTTCGATCTGGCCATAGCATTACGCAATCTCAATATCAACGCACACATTATTTTTGTCACCGCATATGACCAATATGCCATTGAAGCCATCAACCATGCAGCCTTTGGTTATTTGTTGAAACCAATCAACGAAGATGAATTAAGAGGAGCCATTATCCGTTTTGAATCAACAAGGACAAAGATTGACCTGACAGAAAAAATGGATTCACTATTTAAAGCTATTAATGGTGTATCAAGATTGCGTTTTACCACACGAAGCGGCTTTACCTTTATCAATCTGAATGATCTGATCTATATGGAAGCTGAGGGAAATTATACTTGCCTCTATCTAATGCATGGAAAAGAAGAAACGGTAACGCAAAGTCTAGGTCAGATTGAAGAGGAGCTTTCACCCAAGGAATTTTTCAGGGTTAACCGGTCGGTGATCATTAACCTTAGATTTTTACAACGTGTGAACCGACGGACCAAAGTTTGTCATCTTACAGCCGGTCCGGCAGAATTTGAATTCACTATCCCTGGCGAACAAATTAAACTTCTGGAATCGCTCAATTATTAAAAATAAGCGGTCATCGATACTTCAAAAAAGTCACTTTTTGGGGTAAAATGACATTTCAAATTTAAGATTTAAGCTCTTTCTTAGTCCGAAAGGGCTTTTTTTGTGTACCAAAATGGGACAAATAAAAATAAATAGTGGTTTCATCCAAAAAAGGGGGGGGTTCATACAATAACTCGGGGGTCGGAGTTGAAAAACGTATTTTATAGTATATTTTTGTCGCACTTTTAAAAGTAAGTATAAACCAATCCAAATTTAATAACAACCACAATGCTTATACCGATACTTATTGCCGTTTCTTATTTACTGGCTTGCTTCGGCGTCGCTTCGGCTGCCGAAAATAAAAAAGTTACTGCTCAAACCACTTTTCACATTGCTGTTGTTTTCACACCGTTCGTAGCTTTACTTATAGTCATGTTCTCACCAAAGAGGGAAGCTATCAAGTTAAAGTTATTCCATTGTAGAAGATGTGGTTTTGAATTCTCTGAACGACATGTTACCTGCCCTGCTTGCGCAAAAGAAGGGATTAATATATTTGTGAACGAAAAAATAAAACAAACAGTTTCCTTAAAATAATACTAGATGATTCCTTCCTTCGGGACTGTTCCTCAGACAGGTGTGCTTTACTAAATTTGCAATATTTTATTGCTATTCCACGATCCCGGTCTTCCTTGTCCCGAAAGACCGGGATTTTCGTTTTCTGCCATCCCTTTAAAGTCAATTCCCTGATCCCAATAAGTGCTTTTGGTATATAAATTGATTTATGGTTTATTGATAATTATTTTCCAAGAGACGTTAAACTTATGTTAAAATGCTTTTAATTTGTACCTGAGAAAAAAAGCCTAAACATGTTTCATCGAATTATAAGTATCCTAACGGGGATCTTCCTGATCACGTCGCTAAGCTGTGGAAAATCAGCAGATGCAACTGTCCCTGTTGACATTGTAAAACCAGTACCGATAGACTCTACCGCTTTAAAGAATAAATTTGGCATGCCCTATTACTTTGATTTCATCTCTACGTTGAAAAAAGAGGGCTTTGTCTTTTGGGATTTTGATAAATTCTATACCGCTGATAAGTCTAAACTTCCTGCAAAACTGATCGTGATTCGTCATGATATTCATGGACGCGATATTAATGGTGGAGTTAAAGCAGTTCAGATTGAGAAAAGCCTGATTGGCAAACGTGCAGCTACCTATTTTGTACAATGGGCTGATCCGACCGAACTCACCGATACCGGGCTACAACAAGCATATCTTGCTTTTATCAATCTTTTGAAATCCGATTCTTTAGATATCCAGCCTCATATTTCCGCTAACGATCTTTATCTCTATTATGATACACCCACGTGGAGGGACAAAGATGTCACAGAATTAACTGCATTATTTAATAAATACTATGAGATAAAAGTCATCAATGACTCAACCGGAATCGGAACACGTATAATTACCAAGACCGTTGATACGATGAATCTTAAAGGAATGAATACCCGTTTAATTGAGGTTTTGAAAATATACAATGCGAAATGGGAAACTGCAACAGGTTTGAAGCCAAAATATTATGCACAACATGGAAGTCATTCCCCGATCAACCTTGTCTTGAATAACGCTGTTGTAATGGATCAGCTTTCGATGTTACATAGTGGAACCTATTTATTTGATACCTATAACACATGGATTGCAAATTACCTCACTTATCTGAGTGATAACAATATTCCTTCATGGATAGGAAATCCGAGTGAAGTAAAACCCGGCCGTTACCAACTGCTCATGCATCCGTGGGTTTGGGATAGTTATCAAAAATCACAATCTATCAGTAAGACTGCACAGCCAGTTGACTGGCTCAAAAGTCGTCAGACTACCAAAAAAGTTCAACCGCTGATCAGGAAATAATTCATTGGTGCTTCCAACTGAACTATAGAAGATAATACCCCCACATTATTCCCTTAATAGCCTCCGAATAGGTAGGTAATACTCTGGTCTACTCCGTATTTCCTTCGTGTTTCCTACGTATTTCCACAAGGTTACCACAGTATCATAGATACGATACAAGTAGCAAGAATCTACTAAGAAAGGCTCAACAAATCAGGAAGGCGACCAGAGTTATGTGACCCAGATCATTTCTTTAACTGATAATTATCTATTCTTCTTATACTTAAAGTCAAAGTTACAAAATTATTCATTTCAACAAAAAAAGAGACTATCCAAATGAATGGATAGTCTCTTTTCTTTGGTATAAAAAACTGACTATTTTACGTATTTGAATTTCTTACCGGGGTAAATGGCTGTTTCGCCCAAGATCTCTTCAATACGAAGCAATTGGTTATATTTCGCAATACGATCAGTACGGCTTGCTGAACCGGTCTTGATTAATCCGGTATTGAGGGCCACAGCAAGGTCGGCAATTGTAGTATCTTCTGTTTCACCTGAACGATGACTCATGATAGCAGTGTATGAATGACGATAAGCCATGTTAACGGCATCAATGGTCTCGGTCAGTGTGCCAATTTGATTTACCTTGACAAGAATTGAGTTAGCCACTCCACGGTCAATACCCATCTGCAGACGTTTTGAATTGGTAACGAATAAATCATCCCCAACCAGGTTCACCGTTTTGCCCATTGCATCGGTCATCAGTTTCCAACCGTCCCAATCGTCTTCAGCCATGCCATCTTCGATAGAAATGATGGGGTATTTGTCAGTCCATTCTTTCCAATATGCAACCATCTGGGCCGGAGTCAGTTTATCACCGGTAGATTTGTGCAGGTGATAAACATTTTCTTCGCGGATAAAATATTCGGAGGAAGCTGGATCAAGAGCAAGGCAAACATCCACGCCAGGTTTGTATCCGGCCTTTTCGATGGCCTGGAGGATGACCTGGATAGCTTCTTCGTTGGATTTTAGGTTTGGAGCAAATCCACCCTCGTCGCCAACGTTTGTTGAATAACCGGCCTTTTTCAAAACTGATTTCAGGTTGTGGAAAACTTCAGCGCCCATGCGGATAGCCTGGCTGAAAGTATCGGCACCAACGGGCATGATCATGAACTCCTGGAAGTCGATGGAATTATCGGCATGTGAACCGCCGTTGATAATATTCATCATCGGGATCGGGAGTGTGTTTGCATTTACGCCACCAACGTACCGGAACAGGTATTGATTGGTCTCCTGAGCTGCGGCATGTGCACAAGCCAAAGAAACACCCAGTATAGCGTTAGCGCCCAGGTTACCCTTGTTGGGAGTACCGTCAAGTTCGATCATCCTGCGGTCAATGTCATTCTGTTCAGTAACGATCATACCCTTCAACTCTTCGTTGATAATGGTATTGACGTTGTGAACGGCTTTAAGAACACCTTTACCGAGATAAAGGGATTTGTCGTCATCACGTAATTCTACTGCTTCATGAACACCGGTTGAGGCGCCTGAAGGGACAGCAGCACGGCCAAATATGCCATTTGCTGTAACTACATCAACTTCGACAGTTGGGTTTCCTCTTGAATCGAGGATCTGACGTGCGAAAATATTAGCAATTGAACTCATTTTATAAGGTTTTAAAGTGATTGATCAATTTATAATTTTCAGACAAATTCAATAGAAGACAAAAAATCAATAAAAACTTTAATATAGAATAAACACAGAAGAGGACAAAGTATCTTCTACTTTATCCTCTATTGTGTTCCCATATCAGATGATATTTTTATTCGTTAGTATCATTTTCGATAGCAGTTTCTTCTTTGGCCTCTGGTTTAACCACTGGTTTAACCTCAGGTTCTGTAGCTACTGTTTCTTTTTTACGAGTACCACGACGTGTGCGGGCTACCTTTGTTGTAGTTTCTTTTACTACATTGTAAGTAGTATTAAAATCTACGAGTTCCATCATGCACATCTCTGAGCTATCTCCTAAACGAATGCCGGTCTTAAGGATACGGGTATAGCCACCCTGACGGGTTGCAATTTTCCCGGAAACAACATAAAACAGTTCGTGAACTGCTTCTTTGTTTTGTAAATAACTAAATACCACACGTTGTGAGTGGGTAGAAGTATCCTTTGATTTCGTGATTAACGGCTCAACATATGAACAGAGAGCTTTAGCCTTGGCAAGCGTTGTTGTGATGCGTTTATGCAGAATGAGAGAAGCCGCCATATTCGACAACATCGCATGACGATGAGCGCTGGTTCTTCCTAAATGATTAAATCCTTTTCTGTGTCTCATTGCGATTATTCCTTATCTAATTTATACTTGGCAACATTCATTCCGAATTCCAGAGTCTTAGATTTCACTAATTCTTCAAGTTCAGTAAGCGATTTCTTACCGAAATTACGGAATTTCAACAAATCATTCTTATTAAATGCAACCAGGTCACCCAGAGTTTCTACATCAGCAGCCTTGAGACAGTTCAGTGCACGGACGGATAAGTCCATGTCGACCAGTTTTGTCTTGAGCAGTTGGCGGATGTGTAATGAAGTTTCATCAAACTCTTCGGTTACAGTTTTTTCTTCACTATCGATGGAAATTTTCTCATCGGAGAAGAGCATGAAATGTTGAATAAGAATCTTTGCAGACTCTTTCAATGCTTCCTTGGGCTGAATGGAGCCGTCGGTGGAGATCTCAAGAACCAACTTCTCGTAGTCAGTCTTCTGCTCTACGCGATAGTTCTCAATTGCAAACTTCACATTTTTTATCGGGGTATGAATAGAATCGATAAAAATCGTGTTGACGGGAGCATTTAAAACCTTATTTTCATCTGCAGGTACGTAACCTCTACCCTTGTCGACGCTGATCTCGAGGGTGATTTTAACTGAAGGATCCATGTGACAGATCTCCAGTTCTGGGTTCAGAACCTGAAATACTGAGAGGAATCTATTAATATCTTCGGCTTTGAAAACATCCTGACCGCCGATCACGATGTGAGCTTTTTCGCTGGTTTCGCCGTCAATCTGACGTTTAAAACGGATTTGTTTCAGATTAAGAATGATATCTGTAACATCTTCGATTACGCCTTTGATTGATGAGAATTCCTGCTCAACGCCTTCAATCCTGACTGATGTAATAGCATACCCTTCCAGTGATGATAACAAAATGCGCCTTAAGGCATTGCCTATCGTTATTCCAAAACCGGGCTCGAGCGGCCTGAATTCAAATACGCCTTTGAAATCATCGCTCTCAAGCATGATGACCTTTTCGGGCTTTTGAAATGCTAAAATTGCCATAAATGTGCTTTTCTTTGAATTGGTAATTGCTGACTGATAAAATTAAGTAATATTATTACTTTGAATACAATTCCACTATCAATTGTTCATGGATATTTTCTGGAATGTCTTCGCGTTCTGGGAAGTTAACGAACTTACCGGTCATTGAACCGTTATCCCACTCTAACCATGGAAACTGGTTGCTGCGTGATGACAGACAATTAACAATAACTTCCACAGATTTTGATTTTTCTCTAACACCAACGGTATCACCAGGTTTTAGTTCATAAGAAGGAATGTTAACATTCTTTCCATTAACGTTGATGTGGCGATGCGAAACAAGTTGACGGGCAGCAGAGCGCGTTGGAGCAATTCCTAAACGATAGACTACGTTATCAAGGCGTGCCTCAATTAACTTGAGCAAGTTGGTACCTGTGATACCTGTTTTTCTTGCTGCCTTTGCAAAGATGTTTCTGAACTGACGTTCGAGGATGCCATAGGTGTACTTAGCTTTTTGTTTTTCCATAAGCTGAGTACCATACTCTGACAATTTCTTACGTTTCCTTGCCTGTCCATGTTGTCCGGGAGGATAGTTCTTCTTTTCAAAGTTTTTATCGTGACCGTAGATTGCTTCTTTGAACTTTCTGGCGATCCTTGACTTCGGGCCAATATATCTTGCCATACTTAATTATTTTTTAGCTGACTTAAATTATTAAAAACTTTTAATTTCCACTTTTCACAAAGTGTTATACCCTTCTACGTTTCGGTGGACGGCAACCATTATGTGGGAGTGGTGTAACGTCCATGATTTCCATCACTTCGATACCTGCTGTGTGCAAAGTACGAATTGCTGATTCACGACCCGATCCCGGTCCTTTTACAAATACCTTAACCTTGCGTAATCCAAGGTCGTAAGCAGTCTTGGCGCAATCTGTTGCTGCCATCTGAGCTGCATAAGGGGTATTCTTCTTAGAACCTTTAAATCCCATCTTACCTGCAGAAGCCCAGGACACTACCTGACCTGCATTGTTGGTAAGTGAAATGATGATGTTATTAAAAGAAGCGGTGACAAAAGCTTTTCCGACGGGATCAACTTTGACAACTCTCTTCTTTGATTGTGTTTTTGTGGTTTTTGCCATGTGCTGATTATTTCAACCAAATTAGAATACCTGATTATTAACCCTTGCTTGGAGCCTTCTTCTTGTTAGCAACTGTCTTTTTCCTACCCTTACGTGTACGGGCGTTGTTCTTGGTCGACTGACCACGACAAGGCAGTCCTACACGGTGACGGATACCACGATAACAACCGATGTCCATTAATCGCTTAATGCTCATCTGAACTTCTGAACGAAGGGCTCCTTCGACTTTGAAAGTATCATTGATGATCGTACGGATTCTGTTTTGCTCATCATCATCCCAATCCTGCACTTTTTTGTTCAAATCAACGCCTGCTTCATTCAGAATCTTTTGTGCGCTGTTGCGACCGATTCCGTAGATGTAAGTTAAGCCGATTTCACCTCTTTTGTTTTTCGGTAAGTCAATACCTGCAATACGTGCCATATTATGAAATCTGAAATTTAAGTTTTAAATTAACCTTGTCTTTGTTTGTACTTAGGATTCTTCTTGTTAATTACAAACAATACTCCTTTACGACGTACGATTTTGCAATCGGGAGTTCTCTTCTTTATTGATGTTCTGACTTTCATTTTTTTTGTGTCTTAGATAGGTCACTCAATTATTTATATCTGAACGAAATTCGGCCTTTGGTCAAATCATAAGGAGACATCTCAACTTTCACCTTATCACCGGGAAGAATTTTGATATAATGCATCCTCATTTTCCCTGAGATATGGGCAGTGATTACATGTCCGTTCTCCAACTCCACCCGGAACATCGCGTTACCCAAAGATTCGATTACAACACCATCTTGTTCAATTGATGCTTGTTTAGCCATTAATTTACTGGTTTATTAAATTCATTGTTCAATACTTTTTCAATTTCTTCAAAACTTGATAAGATATCAGCTTTATCTTTACCTATTGCAATTTCATGTTCAAAGTGAGCCGAAGGCTTTCTGTCGCTGGTGCGGATTGTCCATCCATCAGACTCCTGAATGATGTTCTTACGCCCCAGATTGATCATTGGCTCTATACAGATAACCATTCCTTCCTGCAGCATAATTCCGCTTCCTCGTTTTCCATAATTGGGCACTTCCGGTTTTTCGTGCAGCCGCCTTCCAATACCATGCCCAACAAGATCACGCACTACCCCGTATCCAAATGACTCAACATATGTTTGAACTGCACTTCCGATGTCACCTATGCGGTTACCGGCTACTGCCTGCTCAATTCCGAGGTAGAGGGACGCTTTTGTTCTAGTCAAGAGGTCCTGAAGTTCCTGACTGATTTCGCCGATACCAAAGGTATAAGCAGAATCACCAAAAAACCCATCCAGAACACATCCACAATCCACTGAAACAATATCTCCATCCTTTAAAATGCGTTTTCCCGGTATTCCGTGTACAACCTCGTCATTAATCGAGATACACAATGTAGCAGGGAAACCGCCATAACCCTTAAAGGCAGGGATAGCTCCTGAATCGCGGATAAACTCTTCAGCTATCACATCCAGATCCTTTGTCTGAATGCCAGGCTTAATATGCCTGGCTATTTCAGCCAATGTCTTTCCAACAAGTAAAGAACTTTGTCGTAAACGACTTATATCCTCTTTAGTTTTAATTTCAATCATTGAACGAACGAAATTTTAGAATCCAGCTGCCGGATATGCATTGCGTCCTTTAATACGGCCTGATTTTGTCAGACCTTCATAATGACGCATTAACAGGTGGCTCTCAACTTGCTGGAGCGTGTCGAGAACAACACCAACCAAAATAAGCAGAGAAGTACCTCCATAAAACTGAGCGAACTGGGAACTGACACCTGCAACACGAACCAAAGCAGGCATAATAGCAACGAAAGCCAGAAAAAGAGAACCTGGTAGCGTGATTTTTGACATCACATCATCAATGAACTCAGCAGTTTTTCTACCAGGTTTTACACCGGGTATAAATCCACCGTTCTTCTTCATATCTTCAGCCATTTGTTTTGGCTGAATCGTGATTGCTGTATAAAAATATGTAAAGATAACGATCATAACCGCGTAAACGAAGTTATACCAGAATCCGTTCATATTCGAAAAGGTAGAAGTAAACCATGAAACACCTTCAGAGCTTTTAAATCCTGAAAAAGTCAGTGGCAGAAACATGATTGCCTGGGCAAAAATGATCGGCATAACACCTGCAGCATTTACTTTAAGCGGAATGTATTGTCTTACCCCACCATATTGTTTGTTTCCAACGATACGTTTAGCATATTGAACCGGAATTCTGCGTGTACCCTGAACAAGAAGTATACACATCAAAACCACCATGACCAGCACAGCTATTTCAATAAGGAATACAACTAATCCGCCACCACCTGTTTCACTCAAACGTGAACCAAATTCACCGGCTAGAGCGAAAGGCAAACGGGCAATAATACCAATCATAATGATCAACGAAATACCATTCCCAATTCCCTTATCTGTAATTCTTTCACCCAACCACATTACAAACATGGTGCCTGCAACAAGGATAATGACTGAAGAAACCCAGAAAAACAAAGGAGGAGAAGCTACAGCAGGATCGAAGGGGAAAATACCACCGGGTTGGATTTGTCCAACAAGGTTGGCAATATAACCAGGAGCCTGCAGTGTAACAATCACAACAGTCAACCAGCGTGTGATCTGATTGATTTTTTTACGTCCACTCTCGCCTTCCTTCTGAAGCTTCTGAAAATAAGGAACGGCCATCCCTAATAACTGTACCACGATGGATGCAGAGATGTAAGGCATAATACCGAGTGCAAAAATAGAAGCATTCGCAAATGCTCCACCTGAGAACATGTTTAACAGACCTAGTAATCCACTGCTTGATTGGGATTTTAAGCCTGTAAGCATAGCTGGATCAACTCCGGGAAGTACTATGTGAGCACCCAGACGGTAGATTAGCACAATACCTAACGTATAAAGGATTCGCTTACGCAATTCCTCTATTTTATAGATGTTCTGGATAGTTTGGATTAACCGTTTCATCGATTGTTAGATTTTTGTGGCAATGCCACCATTTGATTCAATTGCTTTCAATGCAGATGCTGAGAAAGCATGAGCAGTTATATCGACTTTACGGCTTAATTCGCCACGGCCTAATACTTTTACCATTTGCCTTTTTGAGGCAAGACCATGGTGAATTAAAGTATCTATATCGATAGCGTTCAATTCGAATTGATCAACCAAAGTTTGAATAGCATCAAGATTGATACAATGGTATTCAACGCGATTGATATTTTTAAAACCAAACTTTGGAACACGACGTACCAAAGGCATCTGGCCTCCTTCAAAACCAGGTTTACGACTGTAACCAGATCTCGACTGTTGACCTTTATGTCCACGAGTTGCTGTACCGCCTCTGCCTGATCCTTGTCCACGACCAATACGTTTTGAGCTTTTTACTGCTCCTTCTGCTGGTTCAAGATTATGTAACTCCATAATATCTTTCAGATTATTTATCGTTATAAATAATAATTACCTAAACTTCCTCGACGTTCAAAAGGTGAATCACCTTTGCAATCATGCCTAAAACCTGAGGGGTACCTGTTACTTCAATGGTTTGATAGGTTCTTTTGAACCCCAATGCCTGAAGCGTCCTTTTTTGACGCAGTGGAAAGCCAATACCACTTCTCTTCTGCGTTATTTTCAGTTTTTTCATCGTTTCAAGGATTAACCATTAAATACTTTATCGATACCCACACCACGCAATTGTGCAATAGTCTGTGGATCTCTGAGTAACATCAAGGCATTGATTGTTGCCTTAACTACACTGTGAGGATTTGAAGAACCTTTTGACTTGGCAAGCACGTCTTTAACACCAACGCTTTCCAATACAGCACGCATAGCACCACCGGCGATAACACCTGTTCCTGGTGCGGCTGGTTTAAGATAAACCAATGCGCCACTATATTTTCCATATTGTTCGTGAGGTATAGTACCTTTAAAAACAGGAACCTTGATTAAGTTCTTCTTGGCATCGTCAATTCCTTTGGCGATAGCAGCTGTAACTTCCTTGGCTTTACCAAGTCCATGACCCACTACACCATTTTCGTTTCCAACAACAACAATTGCTGAAAAGCTGAAAGTCCTGCCACCTTTTGTAACCTTGGTTACGCGATTGATAGCTACAAGTTTATCCTTGAATTCTATTTCGCTTGATTTAACTCTTTTAACGTTTACGTTTGGCATAATGATTAAAATTTAAGGCCCCCTTCTCTGGCTGCATCGGCCAATGATTTTACTCTACCATGATACAAATAACCATTGCGATCAAAAACAACGGAACTGATTCCAGCTTCCAATGTGCGCTCAGCAATCAGACGACCAAGCAAACGAGCTTGTTCAATCTTGGTTACTTTTTGGTTAGCAATTGCTTCAATTTTAGATGAAGCAGAAACAAGAGTACGGCCTTGGGTATCATCAATAACCTGAACATACATTTGTTTGTTACTTCGGAATACGGTTAAGCGCGGAGTTTCAGCGGTGCCATTGACAACCTTTCTGATTCTCAGCTTAATACGAGTCCTTCTGTATTCTCTATTCGTTTTAATTTTCTTGATAGCCATCCTACTAAGGAATTAATAATTTGAACATTATTTCTTATCACCTGACTTACCAGCTTTCCTGCGAACGACTTCACCAAGGAAGCGGATACCTTTGCCCTTGTAGGGTTCCGGTTTACGAAGCGATCGAATTTTGGCCGCTACCTGGCCCAGTAGTTGTTTGTCATACGAAGTAAGGGTGATGATTGGATTCTTACCACGTTCGGTAAGTGTTTCAACCTTTATTTCAACTGGCAAATCAACAAAGATATTATGTGAGTAACCAAGTGCAAGTTCCAGAACTTGTCCGGTTGCAGTGGCTTTATATCCAACACCCACCAACTCCTGAACAACCTTGAATCCGTCTGATACGCCTTTAATCATATTCGCAACTAAAGCACGATACAAACCATGCAAAGCACGATGACGTTTTTGTTCGGTATGACGTTCAAGGGTGATGGTTGAACTTTCAATTTTAAGTGTAATACAGGGATCAACTTGCTGCGTTAGCTCGCCTAGTTTTCCCTTAACAGTTACCAAATTCTTATCATTAACGGTAATCTGTACTCCCGCGGGAATCTCGATAGGTAATTTTCCTACTCTTGACATAGTTTAAGCCTCCTCTATTAGCTGATGTAACATAATACTTCCCCGCCAATACCTCTTTTTTGGGCTTCTTTATTGGTCATAATACCCGATGAGGTGGATAGGATAGCAATTCCGAGACCATTCAATACTCGTGGGAGCTTATCGTGGCTTGCGTACTTACGCAAACCGGGCTTACTAATACGTATTAGTGTATTAATAGCAGGCATCTTACTTACCGGGTGAAACTTTAATGCAATTTTGATGATACCGGGAATTCCCTCATCTTCAAACTTGTAGTTAAGTATGTAACCCTGATCAAAAAGAATTTTTGTCATCTCCTTTTTGATTCTAGATGCAGGAATTTCTACAACCCTGTGGTTGGCCATCACGGCATTCCTTATTCTTGTCAGATAATCTGCAATAGGATCAGTAACCATAAAATAATGAAACGATTTTGTGATATTAATTAATCTTAAATTTTCCGAATCTCTCAATTCGGTTGCAAAGATAGTAAATTACCAGCTTGCTTTTGTAACTCCTGGAATTTGACCTTCAAGAGCCATAAACCGGAAGTTGATACGAGATACGCCAAACTGACGCATATACCCCTTTGGACGACCCGTTAATTTACAACGATTGTGCAAACGGACCGGGCAAGAGTTCTTTGGTAGTTTCTGAAGTCCGACATAATCACCGGCAGCCTTCAACTCAGCACGTTTTGTAGCGTATTTAGCTACAAGCTTTTGACGCTTAACATCTCTTGCTTTGATTGATTCCTTAGCCATATCTTATTTTTGATTTTTGAATGGTAATCCAAATTCTTTCAAAAGGGCCAGGCACTCCTGGTCACTCTTTGCAGTGGTAACAAATGTGATATCGAGGCCACTGATTTTAGCAATTTTGTCGATATTTATTTCCGGAAAAATAATTTGTTCCAATATTCCTAACGTATAGTTACCACGTCCATCGAATCCTTTTTCATTGATTCCACGAAAGTCGCGAATACGGGGAATTGATACTGCGATCAAGCGATCCAGAAATTCATACATGCGATCTGAACGCAGGGTAACACGCACACCGATTGGCATACCTTTACGAAGCTTAAAGTTCGAGATGTCTTTCTTAGATTTAGTAGAAACGGCCTTTTGACCGGTAATAGTCGTCATTTCGGTCAAAGCTGCATCAATCAGTTTCTTGTCTGCGATTGCTGCGCCCATTCCTTGATTTACGCAAATTTTAACGAGTTTCGGGACTTGCATTGTACTCTTGTACTGGAATTTCTCCTTAAGAGCAGTCTGAATCTCGCTGGCGTATTTTTCCTTAAGTCTTGGTGTATAACTCATTGGTTCTTAGCCTTCCCTGATTATTTCTTAATTGATTTAGCTTTCCTGCTTGGTTTACCTGAAGCATCAACAAGCATCAGATTACTTACATGGATAGGAGCCTCTTTCTTTACAATACCGCCTTGTGGGCTTTTGGCATTGGGTTTTGTATGTTTAGAAATAAGATTCACACCTTCAACGAGAGCGCGTTCTTTTTCAACATCAATTGAGAGGACTCTACCTTGCTTACCTTTTGAATCGCCAGTGATCACCGCAATGGTATCACCTTTTTTGATATGTATTTTCGAACTCATGATTTAAAAGTTTGAAAGGTTAGAGCACTTCGGGTGCCAGTGAAACAATCTTCATAAATTGCTTTTCACGTAATTCACGGGCAACTGGCCCAAAAATACGTGTTCCGCTCATTTCGCCAGCGTTATTCAACAGTACAACAGCATTATCGTCGAAACGAATATATGAACCGTCAGCCCTGCGAATTTCCTTTTTCGTGCGTACTACCACAGCTTTTGCAACTGAACCCTTCTTCACGTTTCCGGAAGGAATGGCGTTTTTAATTGCAACGATGATTTTATCACCAACTGAGGCATATTTCTTTTTAGTTCCGCCTAATACGCGTATGCACATTACTTCTTTTGCACCGCTATTATCAGCAACAGATAAACGAGATTCCTGCTGTATCATAATTACTTAACCTTTTCTGTGATTTCAACTAATCTCCAACATTTAGTCTTACTCAGGGGTCTTGTTTCGGCAATGCGAACAGTATCTCCAATGCTGCAGTCGTTTTTCTCGTCCTGAGCTGCAAATTTGGAAGTTTTTTTAACGAACTTTCCATATTTTGGGTGCTTAACCCTGCGCTCAACCTGAACAATAATGGTTTTTTCCATTTTGTTACTGACTACAACCCCTGTCTTCTCTTTTCTTAAATTTCTTTCTTCCATCGCTTAAAAATTACTTTTGGTTCGTTTTTAATGCTTCCTGAGTAGCCCGATGACACAGTTCAGCAGTCATACGAGCAACATCTCTGCGCATGGCCCTTATTCTCATAGGGTTGTCAAGTGGAGAAACAGCATGATTGATTTTTAAACGTGTGAGCTGCTTCTTCTCTTCGTCCAAACGTTCGAGGAGGTCTTTAGTCGAAAGCTCTCTGATTACTTGTGGTTTCATCCTTTTCCTTAAATTGTTTCTTCAACATAATCTCTGCGAACAATAAACTTTGTCATGACAGGTAATTTTTGAGCTGCTAATCTCAAAGCTTCCTTAGCAACTGCCAGTGGAACACCTTCTGCTTCGAAGAGAATTCTACCTGGTGCTATACGTGCAACAAAGTATTCGGGAGCACCCTTACCTTTACCCATTCGGACTTCGGCTGGTTTTTTAGTAATAGGTTTGTCAGGAAAAATCTTGATCCAAACCTGTCCTTCACGTTTCATGTAACGCGAAATGGCCTGGCGGGCTGCTTCAATCTGACGACCCGTTAGCATCGCTTCATCCAGTGTTTTCAGACCAAATGATCCGAAAGCCAGTTCAGCGCCGCGTTTGGTATTGCCTTTGATTTTGCCTTTTTGCTGCTTCCTATATTTGGTTTTCTTAGGTTGTAACATTTTTGGTGTTTGTTAAAGGGTTACGATAAATATCGTTTATCTTTTGTTACGGTTATTGTTGTTGCGATTGCGACCAGCGCCACCAGCATTTGGTTTGCCACCTCTCGGAGCCTGACCACCTGGACCATTGCTTTTGCCACTTTTATTTGCAACATTTTCTGTGCTTGGTACAAGATCAACCTTTCCATAGATTTCACCTTTGCAAATCCAAACTTTCACACCAACACGTCCATAAGTTGTGTGAGCCTCACACAATGAATAGTCGATATCAGCACGTAGTGTATGCAAAGGGATACGGCCTTCTTTGTACTGCTCTCTGCGAGCCATTTCAGCACCACCTAAACGACCACTGATCTGTACCTTTATACCTTCAGCACCAATACGCATTGCCGAAGCAATACTTGTCTTGATAGCACGACGATATGAGATACGTCCTTCAATCTGTTTAGATATAGCTGCAGCTACGATTACAGCATCAATTTCGGGGCGTTTGATCTCTGAAATATTGATCTGGATTTCCTTACCTGTCAGTTTCTTTAATTCTTCTTTCAACTTGTCAACTTCCGTGCCACCTTTTCCAATGATGATCCCAGGACGAGCTGTATTAATTGTAACAGTAACAAGTTTTAAGGTACGCTCAATGATGATCCTTGAAATACCAGCTTTTGCCAAGCGGGCATTGAGGTATTTACGGATTTTATCATCTTCAATCAACTTGAAGGCAAAATCTTTACCACCGTACCAACTAGAGTCCCATCCTCTGATGATTCCTAGTCTGTTACCTATTGGATTTGCTTTTTGTCCCATTAAACTATTTGCGTTTCAATGTGTAAAAACTGCTGATTACTCTTCATTACCTTTAATTTTAGTTCTGCTGTCTACAACAAGTGTAACATGGTTCGAACGTTTGCGGATTCTATGAGCTCTCCCCTGGGGAGCCGTAGAGATGCGTTTAAGCATGCGACCAGCATCGACCTGAACTTCTTTTACATAAAGGTTGCTGTCTTCATAACGAACACCTTCATTCTTGGCTTGCCAATTGTTAACTGCAGAAAGCAATAATTTATAAAGGCGCGCACCTGCTTCCTTAGGCGTATGTTTCAGAATACCGAAAGCAGTTACCACATCTTTTCCACTGATGAGCTGTGTGACGAGTCTCATTTTCCGCGGAGAAGTGGGGCAATTGTTAAGCTTAGCAAAGCTAACATCTTTCATTTCCAGCTTCTTCTTTTCTGCGCTGATATGTTTTCTAGCTCCCATTATTTCTTAGAGTTTCTTATTTTTTACCTTTATCCTTGCTTCCTGAATGGCCTCTGAAGTTGCGCGTTGGCGCAAATTCACCAAGTTTATGACCAACCATGTTCTCGGTTACGTAAACCGGAATGAATTTATTCCCGTTGTGAACGGCGATGGTCTGTCCGACAAAGTCGGGAAGAATCATTGAAGCACGCGACCAGGTTTTGATAACAACCTTTTTCTTAGCGTCTATTGCTCCAAGAACCTTTTTTTCGAGCTTATAGTGAACGAACGGACCTTTCTTAAGTGAACGACTCATGTTTTTAAAGCTTTAATTCAAATTACTTTTTCCTTCTTTCAATAATAAGACGGCTAGAGTCTTTTTTCTTTGATCTCGTCTTGAAGCCCTTTGCAGGAGTTCCTTTACGCGATCTCGGATGTCCACCTGACGCTCTACCTTCACCACCACCCATGGGGTGATCTACCGGGTTCATTACGACTCCACGTACGCGGGGACGACGTCCCAGCCATCGTGAGCGACCTGCCTTACCTGATATTTCTAAACTATGGTCACCGTTTGACACGACTCCTATAGTAGCTTTGCATGTCTGCAAAATCATTCGGGTTTCGCCTGAAGGCATCCTGACGACAGCATATTTACCGTCGCGAGACATTAGCTGTGCGTGTGTTCCTGCACTGCGTACAATCTTGCCACCTTGTTCTGGTCTAAGCTCGATGTTGTGAATTAAGGTTCCGAAAGGAATTTCACTCAAAAAGAGAGTATTACCTATTTCGGGAACTACGCCTTTTCCCGTGAGAATCTCCTGGCCTACTTTTAAGCCTTGAGGAGCGATGATATAGCGTTTTTCACCATCGGCATAAACCAACAGAGCGATACGGGCAGTGCGATTGGGATCGTACTCAACAGTCTTGACTTTGGCGGGAATCCCGTCTTTGTCGCGTTTAAAGTCGATGATACGATACATCTGCTTATGACCACCACCAAGATAGCGCATGGTCATCTTACCCTCGTTATTCCTACCACCCGACTTACTCGTTGGTTCGAGCAAGCTTTTTTCCGGAGTGCTGCAGGTAATATCATCAAATCCGCTTATTACCTTAAAGCGTTGACTTGATGTTGTCGGTTTGAATTTCTTTAAAGCCATTTAATTAGATATTACTATAAAAATCAATAGTTTCACCTTCCTTTAACGTAACAATTGCTTTTTTATAAGCACTTGTTTGCCCACTGATAAAACCACTTTTGGTATAGCGGGTCTTGGCTTTTCCGGGGATCACCATGGTATTTACGTCCCTGATTTGTACGCTGTACAATTCTTCAATGGCTTTTTTGATCTGCAGTTTATTTGCTTTACGCTGCACGATAAAACCATATCGGTTCGACTTTTCGCCCATGGCTGTCATTTTCTCCGTTATGACCGGTTTGATTATAATGCTCATTTCTTTTAACCGTTTTAGTCTGAAAGTGAATGATTTACTTACCGAATGCTTGTTCAATCTCGTTGATCGAGCTCTCAACAATTACCAGATTATGAGCGTTCATAATCTCATATGTGTTTAGATTAGAAGCTTTTACAAGCCTGGTTTGACTCAGATTTCGGGACGACAAATATACGTTTTTATTTGCTTCGGAAACGATAAATATCGTTCTTTTGTCTGTAATATTAAGGTTTTTAAGCAATTCTACCATAGCTTTGGTTTTGGGAGCCTCGAAAGTGAAGTCTTCAACCACAATGATGTTATTGTTTATAGCCTTGTATGAGAGGGCTGATTTACGAGCAAGTCTTTTCAATTTGATATTCAACTTGAATCGGTAATCACGGGGATGAGGGCCAAATGCACGGGCTCCTCCACGCAAAAGTGGAGACTTGATACTTCCTGCGCGTGCACCACCAGTACCTTTTTGCTTTTTCAGTTTGCGTGTACTCCCTGAAATTGTAGACTTCTCAAGTGAATCATGTGTTCCCTGACGTTGGTTAGCTAAATACTGCTTAACATCAAGATAAATTGCATGATCATTTGGAGTTACATTAAAGACTTCGTCTTTCAACGTTACCGTTTTGGCAGTCTTTTCTCCTTTGATATTATATACTGTTAACTCCATCTTTCAATAATTAAATATGAACCACTCGGACCGGGAACAGAACCTTTAACAATGATCAGATTTTTTTCAGGAACAATCTTGATGATTTCAAGGTTAATAACTTTAACCCTTTTACCGCCCATTTGGCCGGCCATCCTCATTCCTTTGAAAACCCGTGAAGGATAAGAAGAAGCTCCAAGTGAACCCGGATGCCTCAATCTGTTATGCTGGCCGTGAGTCTTGCCACCAACACCCTGAAAGTTGTGACGAACAACAACTCCCTGGAATCCCTTGCCTTTAGATTGTCCTACGACGTCAACATATTCACCTTCTGAAAACACCTCGACTCCGATGGTTGCTCCAAGTACGTGACCATGATCATCTTCAAAGCCGGTAAATTCAGCTACATAATGTTTTGGTGTAGTATTTGCTTTTGCAAAATGACCCTTTAAAGCGTTGGGAGTGTTTTTCTCCTTCTTCTCATCATAGGCCAATTGGATCGCATCGTACCCATCATTGTCCATAGACTTGATTTGGGTTACTACACACGGACCAGCTTCGATTACTGTGCATGGAACATTTTTTCCAGAGGCCTCGAAAATACTAGTCATTCCTACTTTTTTTCCAATAATTCCTGACATTTTCTTTTGCGATTTATGTCAATTTAACAATACTGAGTACTTTTTAATTGTGCTCTAATTAGACTTTGATTTCTACTTCAACTCCACTTGGAAGTTCAAGTTTCATCAGGGCATCAATCGTCTTAGACGTGGTGCTGTAGATGTCTAAAAGCCTTTTGTAAGTACAGAGTTGAAACTGCTCTCTTGACTTTTTGTTAACGAAAGTCGATCTCAAAACTGTGTAGATCTTCTTATCGGTGGGCAAAGGAATCGGCCCGTTTACGACAGCACCGGTCGACTTTACGGTTTTAACGATCTTTTCGGCTGATTTGTCAACCAGGTTAAAATCGTAAGATTTAAGTTTGATTCTAATTCTCTGACTCACTGTTATTTTTATTTAATAGTTGTTCAAATTACAAACCTTTTGCTTTTTTTATCACCTCTTCGGCAATGTTGTTGGGCGTTTCAGCATAATGAGAGAACTCCATGCTTGATGCTCCACGGCCTGAGGTATTGGTACGGAGTGCAGTAACGTATCCGAACATTTCGGAAAGCGGTACTTTTGCCTTGATGATCTGGGTCTTTATTTTAGCTTCTATGCCTTCAACATAAGCACGGCGTTTGTTTAGATCGCCGGTTACTTCTCCAACATAGTCATCTGGAACAAAAACTTCAATTTTCATGATAGGCTCCAGTAGCACACATTTTGCCTTGCGGCCTGCTTCTCTGAATCCCATTTTAGCTGCCAGTTCAAATGATAAAGCGTCTGAGTCAACAGCATGATAAGAACCATCAATCAATTTTACTTTCAAAGACTCAACCTGGAAACCAGCCAATACTCCATTGGCCATTGCTAGTTCAAATCCCTTCTGTACTGACGGAATAAATTCTTTCGGAATGTTACCACCCTTCACTTCATTAATAAACTGTAAGCCTTTAAAGCCTTCGTCTGCAGGGCTCATTTCAAAAATGATATCAGCAAACTTACCTCTACCACCCGATTGTTTCTTGTAAACTTCGCGGTGACGAACAGTAGATGTTACTGCTTCTTTATACGCAACCTGAGGAGCACCTTGGTTAACTTCAACTTTGAATTCGCGTCTCAGACGGTCAACAATAATTTCAAGATGTAACTCACCCATACCACGAACAATAGTTTGTCCGGAATCATGATCAGTATGAACCTTGAAAGTTGGATCTTCTTCAGCAAGTTTTATAAGAGCATTATCCAGCTTATCGACATCGTCTTTACCCTTAGGTTCGATAGCAAGTGAAATAACTGGTTCAGGGAAAGTCATAGACTCAAGTACGATTGGGAATTTCTCATCACAGAGCGTATCTCCTGTACGAATAGTCTTGAAACCAACTGCTGCTCCAATATCACCAGCCTCGATGCGATCGAGCGGATTTTGTTTATTTGCATGCATCTGCATGATACGTGATATACGTTCTTTCTTACCTGTTGTAGTATTCAGAACATAAGAACCGGCATCAAGAGAACCTGAATAAACACGGAAGAAAGCAATACGACCAACAAAAGGATCAGTTGCGATTTTAAAAGCTAAAGCGCAAAAATGATCATTAGGATCTACACTGCGGAATTCTTCCATTTCAGTATCAGGATTTATACCTGTAATACCTTCAACATCCATCGGACTTGGAAGGTATGCTGCTACTGCGTCAAGAAGTGACTGAACACCTTTATTCTTGAAAGAAGCACCACATAATACAGGGAAAATATCCATTTTAACAGTTGCCTTTCGAATAGCATCCATCATCTCGACAACAGTGATTGACTCTGGGTCAACCATATATTTTTCGAGAAGTACTTCGCTTTGTTCAGCAACAGCTTCGATTAACTTGGCACGATATTCAGTAACATCGGCAAGCATTTCAGCAGGAATAGGTTTTTCAATTTGAGTAGCGCCTTTCGATGCTTCATCAAAATAAAAAGCCTTCATTTGAATAAGATCGACAACACCTACAAAGTTCTCTTCAGCACCTATAGGTAATGAAAGAGCGACAGGGTTTGCACCAAGTTTCTCTTTAATCTGACCCAAAACATCATAAAAATCAGCACCGGCGCGATCCATTTTGTTAACAAAACAAATACGTGGTACTAAATAACGGTCTGCCTGTTTCCAAACAGTTTCGCTTTGTGGTTCTACACCACCTACAGCGCAAAATAAAGCAATCGCTCCGTCCAGTACACGCAATGAGCGCTCTACTTCAACAGTAAAGTCAACGTGGCCCGGAGTATCAATAATATTATACTTGTACTTATCACCTTCATAAGTCCAAAATACAGTTGTAGCGGCTGATGTAATCGTTATCCCACGCTCCTGCTCCTGAACCATCCAGTCCATTGTGGCGGCCCCTTCATGGACCTCACCAATTTTATAGTTAATACCGGTATAATACAATATGCGCTCCGTCGTTGTGGTTTTCCCCGCATCGATATGAGCCATGATCCCGATATTCCTTGTAAAGTTCAGTTTAGACATTGTAATTTTTTATTATCCTTACCTGCTATTTTAAGTGGTGAAGAATTTTTGAATTTTGATTTTGCTTGTTAAAAAAACAGAACTAACCGTTAGAATCTGAAATGAGAGAATGCCTTGTTGGCCTCTGCCATCCTGTGAGTATCTTCTTTCTTCTTAAAAGCTGAACCTTCTTCTTTGTAAGCTGCCATGATTTCAGAAGCCAATTTCATAGCCATTGTTTTTTCATTACGTCTACGCGCATAGTTGATAAGGTTTTTCATACCTATCGACATCTTACGCGAAGAACGAATTTCTGATGGGATCTGGAATGTTGCACCACCGATTCTGCGGCTACGAACTTCTACACTAGGTGTAACATTCGAAAGGGCTTTTTTCCAGATTTCCAAACCGTCCTCTTTGATTTTTTCATTCACGATGTCAATTGCATCATAAAAGATATCATAGGCCAGGTTCTTCTTTCCTGCATACATCAGGTTATTCACGAACTTAGTTACAAGTACATCGTTAAACCTGGGATCAGGAAGAATAATTCTTATTTTCGGTTTTGCTTTTCTCATTTCGCTAAAGCTTAACTATTTACTTCTTATTACTTTTGGCTTTCGGACGCTTTGTACCGTATTTTGATCTCCTCTGGTTTCTACCATTTACCCCTGAAGTATCCAATGCTCCACGGATAATGTGATAACGAACACCTGGTAAATCTTTTACACGACCACCACGAATCATTACGATCGAGTGTTCCTGAAGATTGTGACCTTCACCAGGAATATAGGCATTCACTTCCTTACCATTGGTCAACCTTACTCTTGCGACCTTACGCATAGCTGAGTTTGGCTTCTTAGGAGTAGTAGTGTATACACGTGTACACACGCCCCTACGCTGCGGGCAGGAATCCAAAGCAGGCGACTTGCTCTTTTCCGTCAGCTTCACACGTCCTTTACGTACCAATTGTTGAATTGTAGGCATATCTGATTTTTTTTGATAATTTTTATCCGTAAACCCCTCTTTTTTTGAGGACTGCAAAATTACACTTTATTTCATTATAACCAAGGCCTAAATGAGAAAAAAATTCACATTCAATAACTTAGTATTTGTATCAAAAAATTGAAGCTTGAAATGATGTAAACAGGAAGAGGAAAAAGGATCGGGAGGTCAATAGGATGCTATAGAGCGATAACTTCTGTTAGCCAGAACATGAAAGATCATGTATCTGCAGAAACCTATAATTGTCTCTTTTGTCAGGTTTCCCACTTACTGTTGTCTAAATTTCAGACAACTTATCCAATCTTTCAACCGGATAGCTTCAGGGTTTTGAGGGTGCAAAAATACACAATTATTTTAATAAAACAAACAGGTGACTAAATTTTATTTATTTTTCTTTTCAACACCATAAAACAGTCGAAACAGAAGTTTTATATTTTCACTATCAAGGAAGATCAATGCCCACCGTTATCAGATAATTTAACTTTTATAGTTTTCATAATACGCATAATGAAATGCATATCATTGTCACTCAGATCAGAAAACAGACAAATCTGGATCATATTCTGTCTTACTAAATATTTACTATTATAATTAACCAAGATATTTTGTTCTTCCATTAACCTTCCAAATAGAGTTGAGTCAATTGAAACCGGAAGACCGATAGTAATAATTGCAGGATGCAATGAATCACATCCCATTGGAAACAAGTCATAACCAAGCACAGAAATCTGAGTTCTTAGCCATGCAGACTTTTCAGTAATATCAGCAAATCTCAATTTTACATCAATAATATCAACGGCTACGCCCAAAGCATAGAGGGCATTTGAATTCAAAGTAAACGGTATTCCATCCTTTTGAATATAATACCACAGATCCAAATAAACAGGCACACTGTTTTCCGGGACCTTCAACAAATCATTGTAGAAAACCACTGCTAGTCCCGGCAACGACCCAATCGCTTTTCCACTGCTGGCAGCAGCCATATAAACCTTACTCAGATCAAGCGGGATGATTCCAAAAGTACTGACACAATCAACCAATACTTTTATATCCTTCTGACTGCAGAGTTGAATCACATCCATTAAATCATTCAATACTCCCGATGATGTTTCACAATGAACTAAGTAAACCCATTTTAGATCATGATCCAATTCGAGAAGCTCTTCAATATAAGCAGTACTAACTTCTTTGCCGAGGCCAACCTTGTATTCCGTAAAAGATATTTTCTGACATCTTGCCTGATGGATAATTCTATTGCCGAATTCACCATTACTGACGATCAGCCCTTTTTGCGACAATGCAGAGAGATGGGCAACCATGATTTCATTGGCTAGTGTAGCCGATCCGGTAAAAATCTGCGCATGTTCAGCATTTACAAACTTGCAAAGCGAATTGCAAACCTTCTTATAATTCCGCACAAACTTCTGTCCCCGATGTGATTCCGGTTTAATTCTAAATTCTTCAGCTACAATATTTTTAAGATCTACTGGTCCGGGTAAGGCGTTTACTCCTTTTTGATGATTTGATTGAACAGCTTTGTGTCGCGATTGAAAGAAGAAATCCGGTGTCCCATACATTGGTTGAAATTTCACTTCGTCACCAACAACAGGTCCAAATGGAATAAAACCAACGCTTTTGTATAACCGCTGCTGTGACAATATTCCCGATATAATTGCCAGATCATATTTTTGATTAACGAAATAAGTGAAAGCAACTTTAAAGAGAGAATAGAATACCGACGATCTTCTGTATTCAGGCAATACGGTCAGCAGTCTGATTTCGCACAAAGATTTATGAGGAGGCAAATAATTATCCAGTTGATCCAGTTTAGAATCCAGCGAAAAAGGTCTGATACTTCTTAATGCAACCATCCCTACAATCTCAGATTCTACGAGGCAAATGACATATTGATTTTCTGAATGAAATTTATCAATAAGCAAACCAGTAGCAGTTCTTTCATGCTGTGGGATTTCTTCCGAAAATGTTTGATGATTCAATCTGCAAACTTTCTCAAGTTCCCAGGGTTGATCAGCAATTTTAATATTCAAGTTAAGATCGTTCATCTTTCAGTGATTTTCGGAGTAAAAAACAGTTTCAGATTTTCTATATGAGCGATAAAGATTATACCTGTCAATAACAAAAGTAGCAAAATGATTTCAAAATCATAATGATTAATTAAACCATAAACCGGAATTGATAATACGCCAATCAGACCCGATATAGTAAATTTTCTCAATAACAAATACCCTATAACTACAATAATTGCAATCACTAAAAACATGTAGAAGTTCCAGATACCTATAAAACCCATAACAACAGCAATCCCTTTACCGCCCCGAAACTTCAATTGTACCGGCCAGATGTGTCCACACGCCAGAGCAATTATAGAAAGTAAAGCATGTACCCCATCAAAATTGAAATATCGACATACAGTGGCAATCAGAACTCCTTTAAAAATATCAATAACCAAAGTAATGATAAATCCCTTTTTTCCAAGAATCCGCCCAACATTGGTTGCGCCAGTACTTTTGCTTCCTGAATTTCTAATGTCTTCCTTTGAAAAAAACAACACATAATAATACCCGGTTGAAACACAACCCAATATGTAACAAAACAGAATGAATAACAGAAAAGTGAAAAAGGTGACCATCCTGAAGTTTGATTAATCCAACGTAAAGGTCTTGCCTTTGTTTCCAAAAAACAAATAAATTCTTCATTTTCATCTTTAGTATGAACGCTTTTGTTCATTCTATTGGTAATAAATCACAAAACCAAAATCCCTTTGTCTTTATGTCTGATATAACGGAACTAATATTGTCCATTTCATTTTCAAGAGGTTTATATACTTTTTCTCCAATCGTAAAATCAATTTTCTTTCTGAACACTGGTCCATCATAACAGAATGTGTGAAACTCCCCGTTTTCACCACAAGGGTCAACGTTGGCAGGCAATTGTTCAATAAAAGAACTGTCTATTTCCCTACCCATCCATTCTTCCCCAAGGTATCCGTCATTGGTGCAACAAACTACAGTTTTGAATTGCAGATTGACAAAATCACTGATGAGCGCTGTAGTATCCGTTTTCCAGATTGGGAAGACACCTTTCATCCCCACCTTTGCCAAATTGTTTTCGCGATATAACCTTAGATCTTCCAAAAAGATGTCACCAAAAATCACATTATTAATTCCTTCCGATTTTGCCTGTAACAAAACCTTCTCCATTTGTCTTTCATACTCATTGTTAGTGCCCTCAGTAACCCTTACTTTCAAAAGCGGAATACCGATTGATTCTGCTTGAGTATCCAATAACTCTTCTCTGACCCCGTGCATTGAAATTCGTTTAAACTTATCGTTCACAGTGGTGAGCAGATACTTTACATCAAATAATTTCTCTATCAAAACTTTGTTTAAACAATAAGCAGAATCTTTCCCACCGCTCCAACAGAAAATCGCTTTAGTTTTATTCATAGTACAGGTAATTTGTTGAATATATTATCTTTATCTTCTATTGGTAAAGCATATTTATCCTTTGTCTGTTGTCTGGTAATTTGAAAAAGGAAATATCATCTCCTTGCAAATCAGACAATACAAGTGCAGGTCTTCTCTTCGTTCCTGATAGGTCAGAGAATGGGAAGGGAATGACAACAATATCACCCTTTACAAATTTTTCCATGCTTCAACTTCAACAGGTGACAGCCAGTCTTTGGCTAAAGCTTTTTCACTGGCAAAGTGGGTAAAAACTTTGTCTTTCTCAATATTGTTTTTTGTCTCTTTGCGAATTACTTTCCAAAATTCAACCTTCTCTTCAAACGGCAATTGTTTTACGAGTTCAACAACTAGCTTGAAATTAATAGGAAGAGAGATGCTTTTTGTTGAAGATTTCATAATATGCACTTTATAATCTGTTAACCCTTAAAATTTAGTCACGGATAATAGTTGCAAGAATGCAAAGTTACACTAAAAAACAATTTTTTTTATTTAGTTTAAAGATCAAACTATTTCGAACTTAATAATATGTGAAATCCTTTACAACTCCAATTAACTTTTTCATAAAAACTATAATTCGACAGCAAATAATATTTGTTGTCGAATTATAGTTTAGTTTCCGTTGCTGCAAAACACACACAGTTTAATTTAGCTAGTACATTTTTGAATCTGAATTTTAAAAATGCATCAAAATCCTAATCGGATTCAGAAAAATAGAAAAACAGAAGATTGCTAAAGGTTAGACCAACCATTAAGCTAAAACGAATTCATCATTTTTCTTTAATTCTTCAATAAAGAGGGCAATATCCCCGGATAATTCTGATATAACTTAAGGGTGGTCGATGGGAGGTCCAGGCATTGCCCACGACATCTCCACCCTTACTCCACCCTCTTATAAGGTGGAGTAAGGGTGGACAAAGGGTGGAGGTAGGGTGGACAAGGGGTGGAGGATGCCTACTTTATATGGGGTATTTCCGGGAATATTCCCTGGGTTTTCGATAGATTAAAGAATGATGGTTGAGGGGCTTTTTCCGGCTGATTAGAATTTGACAGGAAGGAGAAAAAAATCCTTTTTAGAAACCAAGATAATCCTTTTCAGAAATCAGGATTTTGAATTATTTGGAGCATTAAATTTTGATAATGCAGTCCAAAAGTAAGCTTTTCAAAGCATAAAACAAGCTTAAAATCAAAAAATTGATAAAAAAAATCAGAAGTTACAAGCATGAATTTTCACAATGCATTTGGCATAGATTTTCAAGATCTTTCAATTCTCTGTGGCTCTCCACATGAACCATCCCCAAATTAGTGGTAACTTTGCAGTTGCAACGAATGATACTGTGAAAGAAATTCTTGAATCTTTAAATGAGGCCCAACGAGCGGCTGTCGTACATACAAAAGGCCCTGTAATGGTTATTGCGGGTGCCGGTTCAGGCAAAACGCGTGTTTTGACTTACCGGATTGCTTACCTATTGGAAAAAGGAGCAGATCCTTTCAATATTCTGGCGCTCACCTTTACAAACAAGGCGGCCAAGGAAATGAAAGAGCGTATCACAAAACTGGTTGGGGGCGATGCCCGCAATGTGTGGATGGGCACGTTTCACTCCATTTTTGCACGTGTGCTGAGGGTCGATGGCCATTTGCTGGGTTATCCTTCGAACTTCACGATTTATGATATGGATGATGCCAAAAGCATGATCAAGGGGATTCTGAAAGAGATGGGGCTTGATTCTAAGGCTTATGAACCCAATTATATCCTTCATCGCATATCGTCTTCGAAATCAAACCTGTTATCGGCAACCGAATACGTTTCGAATGCTGAAGTCCAGATGCAGGATAAGGTTGCCGGGAAACCACTGACCGGCGAGATCTTCATGAAATACAACAATAAGCTTAAACGCAATTCAGCAATGGATTTTGACGATTTGCTCTATAACATGAATATCCTGTTGCGCGACTTCCCCGAGATCCTTTACAAGTATCAGCAAAAGTTCAAGTATATTCTGGTCGATGAGTACCAGGACACCAATTATGCACAATACCTGATCATTAAAAAACTGGCGGCAAGAGACGAGAATATTTGCGTTGTGGGCGATGATGCACAGAGTATCTATGCATTCCGCGGGGCTAATATTCAAAACATCCTCAACTTCCAGCGCGACTATTCGGATACAAAAGTTTTCAAACTGGAACAAAACTACCGTTCGACAAAAAATATTGTCAACGCTGCCAATAGCATTATTGCAAAGAATAAAGACCAGATTTTCAAAGAGGTCTGGACAGAAAACGAAGAAGGCCCGCGCATTCCAGTCCTGAAAGCCGGTTCAGACACAGAAGAGGGGTTGTTGATTGGAAGCTCGATTTTCGAGACCAAAATGAACAATCAACTCCATAACAGCGACTTCGCGATTCTCTATCGCACCAATGCCCAGTCGCGTTCGATGGAAGAGGCGCTCAGAAAACGCAATATTCCTTACCGGATTTATGGAGGATTATCGTTTTATAAACGTAAGGAAATCAAAGATTTACTGGCTTATTTTCGGTTAGTCATCAATTCTAACGATCAGGAAGCGCTGGAAAGGATCATCAATTATCCGGCACGGGGAATCGGCAAAACATCGGTGGAAAAGCTTACCATTGGTTCTACGCAACTGGGAATGCCCCTGTTCACATTTATTCAACAGATCAGAATGAACAACCCCGGGTTAAACAGTGGGGTCGTTGAAAAGATAGATCAGTTCGTGACCATGATCAATAGTTTCAAGGCACAGCTCTTTAAGCACAACGCTTTCGAGATGGCACAACAGATTATAAATTCCGTCGGCATTTTCCGTGATCTGAATGAAGACAAGACGCCCGAAGGAATCAGCAAGACTGAAAATGTTGAAGAATTACTCAATGCAATTAAGGAGTTTTCAGAAAAAGAACCCGATGTGCCTTCAGAAGACGGCAATACGATCAGGACGCTTTCTGACTTTATGTCTGAAGTCGCTCTGCTGACCAATTCTGATGATGACGACCCTGATGATAATGACAAGGTGAGTCTGATGACGCTTCACTCTGCAAAGGGTTTGGAGTTTCCATATGTATATATCGTTGGGCTCGAAGAAAACCTGTTCCCATCGCATATGGCGCTGAATTCACGGTCAGATCTGGAAGAGGAACGCCGGCTATTTTATGTAGGTCTCACACGCGCTGAGAAAAGGGTGACGCTGTCATATGCCGAGAGTCGTTATAAATATGGCTCGCTGACATTGTGTGAGCCCAGCAGGTTCATCGAGGAGATAGATCCCAAATATCTTGAAATGGCCGTTAAACACAATGCCAAGTCGGGTTTCTTTACAGAAAAGAATTCGGATGATTTTCGTGCACCAGTTGCCCCTACCCTGCCTCCAAGAAACTTTAAGAAATTAAATACGACCAGCCCTAACGGCTCTGGCAAACAGCCCGAACCGGAGAAACAACCTTCGTATCAAAGCAATAACTTTCAGCCCTCGGCTGTTGAGACTATCCAGGTTGGAATGGAAGTTGAACATCAACGATTCGGGCAGGGAAAGGTGATCAGTATGGAGGGTTCGGGGCCAAATAAGAAGGCTACCGTGTTTTTTCAGGGTATCGGCCAGAAGCAGTTGTTGTTGCAATTTGCAAAGCTGAGAATAGTTTAAATTGGTTTATTAAAGCGTGTTCTTTTGTCCGTAGGACATAAATATCAATAGAATAATGCACATCCCAACAAACATTTCCCCGTAGGGGATTAACGTTTTAATGTTAATCCCCTACGGGGAAAACCTTTATATATCAGATGGTTCTATTGATATTTATGCCCTACGGGCAAATAAAAATTATTACAATTTCATTTACTTTACCGGAGTCAGTTTTCCATGCAATGTAACCTGTGATTTTGAATCGGGATTGATAATCACTACAAAAGTATATTCAACACCTGCATCGAAAAGCTTTTTACAAATCATATTAGCTGTTGTTTTTTCAAAGGGTTTGAGGCCCTGAATGGTGCATGATGCAACTTCAGTTTCCTTATTGTCTTTATAGTATACAACTTTTACATTAGCCATTTTTGATTCCACCTGACCAAAATTCTGAACTTCAACCCTAATATTAAATCCATTAGCATTGGCAGTTATGACCGGCAACATTGGTGAAAGAATGGGCTCCAGAAAATTAACACCCGGCAGACGTGCATAACCGAATAGAAGTTTTCCTTTACTCGTTTTGCCTATCATCTTGGCTGCAAATTCATCATCGGGATATTTGTTGCCGGCAGCATTGAAGGTGACGATCAGGTCAGCACCCGCTTTTTCTGTCTTCAACACTTTGCCGCCTTTGCCAAAATTCACAACTTCAGGTTCTCCAAATTGCAAAGTCTTTAAGTTGATATCCTTTTGAGGATTAAATCCGGGCTCGGCTGCTATTTTAACTCTGACAGTTTTGGTAGCCTTTGTGATTGGTTTCGGATCAAGTATTGTAAGTAAACGGCCTACAGTGAGAGGAAGGCCTATGTTTTTTGAACTGTGAATATCGCTTCCTTTATCAAGGGCTTTTTCAACATCGATGACTGCGAAGTTTCCCTGGATGGCTCTTCCATATTTGTCCTGAAATATTTTCAATCGTTCATACTTCCACCAGTTTTCTACTGTTCCATCCTCATGTACAGAAACACCGGGCAGATATGCCTCGCCAGATTCTACTTTCCAGTTTATGCCATCTTTTGAACGCTCATAAACAGCAATTCGTCCGAGCCAGTCATTCACGATGAGGTTGTATTGGATATTGTCGCGCCAAACAACAGGATCTTCAAAATTACCCGGCCTTTGTGGATAAGCTTTAACAGGGTTAATCTTATTGCCGGATGTCAGTTGCGTTGGAGTAACCTGATTATATGCAGAAAGACCTGTCTGGCCGAACCACTGACCTCCTCCACGGCAAATCATCAGATAAGAGCCATCCTCGCGCTGGGCAAATGTAAAGTTGGAATTGCCTGCGATCATTTTACGGTCACGGAGTAATAAATCGAAATGGCCATAAGTCCACGGGCCATTGATTCCATTGCCGATATAATAACCGCCAATTACATAAATAACATATTTTCCGTTCGAAAGCCTGAATACTTCGGGGTTATGTCCCTTGCCTACGGTGTCTTTTACGACATACGGTCCAAACGAATTATCTGATACAGCATTAAAAACAGTTGATTGTGACCATGTGTTATGTCCTTTGGGTGAGCTTTCGAGCCAGCCACATACAAACTGGTGATATTTCCCGTCTTCACCCAATTTAATATTGCCTCCCCAGAAAGACCATTTTCTGTTTTCAATACCATTTTTGATGTCTCTTGGCAGGACATTGTCGGCTCCCCAGGTGTCGCGGGTCAATGGACTCAGCGTTGGCATGGGCAGAAACCTGTCCATGAAACGGCCACCAAAAACCAGTTTGCTCCATTCGGCAGGGCGGGGACGATCGGTAGTTTGAGCGGTCGTTGTAGAGGTAATTGCAAAAAAAGCAATCAAAGCAAAAAACAAAATTTTCATTCTCATCTGCGTTATGGGTTTAAAATTTGGACATGAAATTGTATTTCAATATAATATAATTTAAGTGTAATATATAATCATGTCACCCCTACGGGGCTTTAGTAACAAATATGATGATTGTTACAATCATGACGTGCCTACGGCACTATCCTCAAAATTAAATCTTTTGACTACATTGAAAATTTAATTACTTCAAACTAAAACGTAAAGGTCAAAATCTTATTCTTAAAAAACAAAAAAAAAAATTTCGCCAAAACTATGGATAGATTCCTGATTTATAGTAATTTTGTAGCATCGCTAAAAAAGCAGTGATTAATACAATTTGAATTCCGGTCTATTTTAACGACCTTTGATCAATATCTATCGGGTATTGACCTTTTTTACTTACCACAAGAAACCAGTTTTATCATGGAATATAATACAACGCGTCCCAATATGATCATCTCGGAATATGGGCGTAATATACAAAAGATGGCCGAGTACATCATTGGGATTCCCGAGAGAGATCAGCGCACCAAGATGGCGTATGCTTTGGTTAATATCATGGCAATCATGCATCCCGATGCACGCGAATCTGTCGATTTGAAACACAAGCTTTGGGATCATCTATATATCATGTGTGATTTCAAACTTGATGTTGATGCAGCATTTCCTCCCCCTTCACCTGCGGAGCTTTACACAAGGCCTGATCGCATCGAGTATCCTCAGGAAGATATCGCCCTTCGTCCCTATGGCAAACTGATCCACAAGATCATCAAAGAGGTGAGTCTCATGGAAGAAAGTCCTGAACGTGAGGTACTGATCAAGAATATTGCCAATCATTTAAAGAAATCATACCTGAACTGGAATCGTGATTCGGTAAATGATGAATTGATTGCAGAACACCTTGAGCTGCTTTCGAGAGGAAAATTAAAACTGCCCGAAGATACACGCTTAAGCCATACCAACGAGATCCTTGGTCGCAACAGGCCTGTAAACAACAGACCTAAAAAGTTACAGGTTGGCCGTCCCCCAAACAACCCTAACAATCCTGGCGGCTCAAATAGTAATACCAACCCCCGCACACCGGGTAGTGGTTCTAGTTCGCAAGGCGGTCGTAAAGACTTCAGAGGCAGAAAAAGACCATAAGTAAGATCAGATAATCAGCATACCGCATGAATTCATTCGAGATAATTGGTGGAAAACAATTAAAGGGAGAAATTATTCCACAAGGTGCCAAAAATGAAGCGCTTCAGGTTATCTCCGCTGTATTACTGACCTCAGAAAAGGTCACGATACACAATATTCCTGACATTCAGGATGTCAACAAATTAGTTGAACTGCTCCAATCTATCGGAGTAGAAATTGAAAAGACAGCACCGGATACCTATATTTTTCAGGCCCGCAGTGTTGATCTTGAACACTTGAAAACCCCTGCCTTTAGAACAAAAGCATCTAGTCTTCGTGGCTCTATCATGCTCCTTGGACCATTACTTGCCCGCTTTGGAGTTGGTTATATACCTCAACCGGGTGGCGATAAAATTGGTCGCAGAAGGCTGGACACGCACTTTATTGGTTTGCAGAAACTGGGAGCTCGTTTCGATATCGACCTTGTCAATCAGGCTTACCGGGTAGAAACTTCAGGATTAAAGGGAGCTTATATGCTTCTTGATGAGGCATCCGTTACAGGAACTGCCAATATCGTGATGGCTGCTGTCAGGGCCAAAGGAATCACAACCATTTTTAATGCAGCTTGTGAACCTTACATCTCACAATTGTGTCACATGTTGAACAACATGGGCGCCAAAATCACTGGTGTTGGTTCAAACCTGCTATCTATTGAAGGGGTTGATGAACTGCATGGTTGTACCCATACCCTGTTGCCCGATATGATTGAGGTGGGTTCATTTATTGGACTTGCAGCCATGACCCGATCTGAGATCACTATCCGTAATGTCAATTATCAAATGCTTGGCCTGATACCTGATGTATTCAGAAGGTTAGGTATCCGGGTTGAACAACGCAACGATGATATTTTCGTCCCATCACAGGAAAATTATGAAGTTGATTCATACATGGATGGCTCAATCATGACCATTGCCGATGCCCCATGGCCGGGATTTACACCCGACTTAATCAGTATTGCACTGGTGACGGCAGTTCAGGCACGTGGTAGTGTACTCATTCATCAGAAGATGTTTGAAAGCCGTCTGTTTTTCGTTGACAAACTGATTGATATGGGTGCACGAATCATCTTATGCGATCCGCACAGGGCAACAGTCATCGGATTGAATCATGAATACCCGCTCAGGGGAATCAGGATGAGTTCTCCGGATATCCGTGCAGGTGTGGCTTTATTGATTGCAGCTTTATCGGCAGAAGGTAAAAGCGTTATTGACAATATTGAACAAATTGACCGGGGATATCAACAAATTGACGAACGTTTACGCAAATTGGGTGCACAGATTCGAAGGATAGAAGGATAATAAAACTGTCATTTTGACCGTTTTCGATCTTGGCAAAATCTTTGTGTACTGATAAAGAAACCGAATTGAGTATACAAGCAATTATTAAAAATCTAAAACAAAAAAAACATAATTACATGATGCGTTTTAAGTCAGGTAAAACAGAAAAAGATGTGAAGGCTAAAGTCGATGAGATTACGGATGACAACCAAGAAGAAGTAGTTGAACGAGAAGATGATAAAACAGCTGATAACACTAAAGGAAAAAATCACGCAAAGTCATCACATGAAGAAGAATCTGTAAATTTTGTTGAAGAGGAAGAAATTCCTGCTCCTTATAATTCCGATGAAGAAGATATTCCAACCACTGACAATACAGCAGGTTTGGATTCAAAAGATGATCTGCAAAATAAAATAATCGACCTGAATGACAGATATTTAAGACTGTATTCAGAATTTGACAATTATCGTAAACGGACACTAAAGGAACGTATCGAACTGAGTAAGACTGCTTCAGCTGAAGTAATCCGTGCTTTGCTGCCTGTAGTGGATGATTTTGAGCGTGCCATTAAATCATGGGGTTCAGATGAAGTCGAAGATCCACATCTGGAAGGCATAAAACTAATCAACAATAAGCTACAAAATATATTAACGCAACAGGGTGTGGAAGAAATTCCGGCAATGGGTTTGCCTTTTAATACAGACTCACACGAAGCCATCACTCAGATACCTGCTCCAACACCGGAATTAAAAGATAAAATTGTCGATGTTGTCGAAAAGGGCTACACATTACAAGGCAAAGTAATTCGTTTTGCAAAAGTTGTTGTCGGAAGTTAAACCCGAAAATGTTGTTTAACACTAATCGAAGAAGAAAGTGACTAAAAGAGATTATTACGAAATATTAGGGGTATCGCGCAACGCTTCACCAGAAGAAATTAAGAAGGCTTATCGCAAGATGGCAATTAAATATCATCCGGATAAGAATCCGGACAATAAAGCATCTGAAGACAAGTTTAAAGAGGCTGCTGAAGCTTACGAAGTTTTGGGTGATTCCGACAAACGTTCACGTTATGATCAGTTTGGTCACGATGGTTTGCGCAATTCAGGCAGTGGATTCCACGAAATGAATATGGACGATATCTTCAGCCAGTTTGGAGATATATTTGGAAGTGCTTTTGGTGGCTTTGGTGGTTTTGGCGGTGGCAGTAGAGGTGGTCAACGACGTAAAGTAAACCGTGGAACTAACCTCCGCATAAAGGTCAAACTTTCTCTGGAAGAAATTTCCACAGGTGTTGAGAAAAAACTAAAGGTTAATAAATTTGTAAACTGCGCAACCTGTAATGGGACCGGGGCAAAAGGTGGCTCATCTTATCACACATGTACAACCTGTAACGGGATCGGTCAGGTGACAAGAGTGACCAATACTTTCCTGGGACAGATGCAAACGGCAACTACATGTCCGACATGTGGTGGTGAAGGTCAGATCATCACAGATAAATGCCCGGCCTGTTTCGGCAATGGTGTCGAAAAAGGTGAAGAGGTCATCAGCATCAACATCCCTGCCGGCGTATCTGAAGGCATTCAGCTTTCAGTTAGTGGCAAAGGAAATGCTGCAGCACGTGGTGGAATTGCAGGAGACCTTATTATCCAGATCGAAGAAGAAAAGCATGCACATCTTCAAAGAGATGGAGACAATTTGATCTATGAACATTATCTGAGTTTTCCTGAAGCAGCATTGGGTACAACTATTGAAGTACCCACTCTGGAAGGAAAAGCAAAAGTGAAGATCGAAGCCGGAACACAGAGTGGCAGAGTACTTCGCTTAAAGAGCAAAGGACTGCCGGCACTCAATGCCTATGGCCGTGGTGATTTGCTTGTCAGTATAATTGTTTGGGTACCGCGCAACTTATCCAAAAGTGAAAAGGATTTGATGGAGTCTTTGCTTGGTTCGGAGAATTTCAGACCGAATCCTAACAGTAAAGATCGCGGCTTTTTTGAAAGAATGAAAGAGTATTTCCATTCATAACAATCCTTTATCCTTATGGACATTTTTGTTGCCAAAGAAGTAACCAAGCGTTATGCGGCCCAGACAGCCCTCAACAAGGTGAGCATCAATGTACCGGAGAACAGCATTTATGGTCTGCTTGGGCCTAATGGTGCCGGTAAAACTACACTCATCCGAATCATCAACCAGATAATAGCTCCCGATGAAGGTGAGTTGTTTATTCTGGGTGAGAAACTTCAACCCAAGCACACAGCCTTGATAGGTTATCTGCCTGAAGAACGTGGGCTTTATAAGAAGATGCCTGTTGGCGAACAGGCCATGTATCTCGCTCAGCTCAAGGGTGTGCCCAAACAGGTTGCACTTAAAAAACTCAAAATATTATTTGAGAAATTTGAGATCCAGGATTGGTGGGCAAAAAATGTTGAAGATCTGTCAAAGGGAATGCAACAAAAAGTACAGTTCATCGTAACCATCATTCATGAACCCAAACTGCTTATTTTTGATGAACCATTCAGTGGCTTTGACCCAATCAATGCTACGTTAATCAGAGATGAGATTCTTGAACTCCGCAAGAATGGAGCTACTGTAATCTTTTCAACCCATAACATGGCTTCTGTAGAAGAGTTGTGTGATGACATTGCATTGATCAATAAGTCTAAGAAAATATTGGAAGGCAAAGTTTCGGATATCAAAAAAACATATCGTTCAAACAGTTACGAGATAGGCTATAACGGGTATTCCGAAAATTTATTTTCTTTACTCCCCGGAGGTTATACTTTGCTTGAAGAGTCAACAGCAGATAATATGCTTACTGCCAAGATTAAATTACCGAAAGACGAAAGTCCAAATACACTGTTACAATTGGTACTACCCCACGTTGAGGTACATGCATTCAAAGAAGTGCTGCCCTCTATGAACGATATTTTTATCGAGAAAGTAAATGAAAATCGCGCATCAGTCTCTTCTAACCTTTCATAACAACCAGCCATGAACAAGATCAGTCTAATTATAAAACGCGAATATCTTTCAAGAGTAAAGAAAAAATCGTTCATCGTCATGACCCTGCTGGGGCCATTGTTGATGGCGGGTATTTTTATAATACCTGTAATTATTGGTATGAAGTCTCATACAAAACATGACATCATGGTTTTGGATGAAACAGGATGGTTTCAGGGGAAGTTTAAAAACAATGTTGACGATAATGGCTTAACATTTAAGGCTTTTACCGGTACGCAAAATGCAGGAAAAGACAGTGTCAAGTCAGGCAAATTCTCTTCTTTGCTTTACATTGCCAAACCTGAAGGTAAAGAGACACCTCACCCAATCATTTATTCTGAAAAACAACCTGATATAAATATTAAAAATTATATCAGCAAAATAATGAATGACGAAGTTGAGAAAACGAAGCTGACTGAACAGGGCATCTCTGAAGATCAACTCAAGGCAATCAAGTCGGATGTTAACATAACAACTATCAAGATCAATGAAAGTGGACAGGAAGAAAAAAGTTCTACCGAATTGGCCATGATCCTGGGGTATGTTTCTTCCCTCATCATTTATATGTTTATCTTACTTTATGGTGTTCAGGTGATGCGGGGTGTCACTGAAGAGAAAACAAGCAGGATTGTTGAAGTCATTATTTCATCGGTGAAACCGTTTGAATTGATGATGGGGAAAATCTTTGGCATTGCTTTGGTTTGTCTTACACAGGTTTTATTATGGATCGTTCTTACCACTACTATACTAGGGGTCTTTAATACTGTATCGCCCAATAAGTTAAACCCAACCAAAACAGAACAAATCAGTAATAATACTAATCTTTCTGCCACAGGAAATCAGGTAGCCAAAGTTGAAACTCCTTCAGCAGACAAACAGGTTGGAAATGATATCCTGACAGGTCTGAAAAATGTGAATATTGTTCAGGAACTTTCGCTGTTCATACTCTATTTTCTAGGAGGTTACCTTTTATACGCCGCACTGTTTGCAGCTATTGGTGCAGCCGTTGACAGCGAGACCGATACACAGCAGTTCATGCTTCCGATCACAGTTCCATTAATCATTTCTATCGTTGCAGCCCAGGCGGTAATGCAAAACCCGGACGGTCCATTGGCTTTTTGGCTTTCAATCATTCCGTTCACTTCACCGATTATTATGATGGTAAGGCTGCCATTTAATGTTCCTATTGAACAGATTGCCTTATCGTTGTCATTGTTGGTAGTTGGCTTCCTGGCTACAACCTGGATTGCAGCAAAGGTTTACCGTACCGGTATTTTGATGTATGGCAAGAAAGTTAATTACAAAGAATTGTGGAAGTGGATAAAGTATAAAGGTTAATATGGCAAAAATTCTTGTTGTTGATGATGAAAGAGCCATCAGAAGCACACTCAAAGAGATTCTGGAATACGAGAAATACAGTGTCGCTGATGCTGCTGATGGTATGGAAGCACTTGAACTGGCCAAAAACGACCAGTTTGATGTGATTCTGCTCGATATCAAAATGCCAAGAATGGACGGACTGGAGGTGCTTGAAGAAATCCTAAAGTTTTCAGACACTCCTGTTGTGATGATTTCAGGTCATGGCACAATAGAAACTGCCGTTGAGGCGATTAAAAAAGGCGCTTACGATTATATTGCAAAGCCTCTTGACCTCAATCGTTTATTGATCACTATTCGTAACGCACTTGATAAATCTCTTCTGGTAAATGAAGCAAAAATGCTCCGAAAGAAGGTTTACATGCAATACGAGATGATAGGTGGAAGTCCTGCAATCAGTCTGATCAAAGAGATGATCGAACGGGTTGCTCCTACCGATGCAAGAGTATTGATCACGGGAGATAACGGAACCGGTAAAGAATTGGTAGCCCGCTGGCTTCATGAACAAAGTAGCCGTGCTTTAAATCCTTTTGTAGAGGTTAATTGTGCTGCCATTCCTTCGGAACTTATTGAAAGCGTATTGTTTGGTCATGAAAAAGGCTCATTTACTTCTGCCATCAAGCAACGTAAAGGTGACTTTGAACAAGCAACCGGAGGCACATTGTTCCTTGATGAAATCGGTGATATGAGTCTTTCGGCACAGGCCAAAGTTCTCCGTGCACTACAGGAGAATAAAATCATGCGGGTGGGTGGGGAAAAAGAAATCCCTGTTGATGTGCGCGTTATTGCTGCTACCAATAAAAATTTGAAAGTTGAGATCGAGAACAAGACTTTCCGCGAAGATCTCTTCCACCGGTTGAATGTAATTCCTATACATGTTCCTTCTTTAACCGAAAGGATTGAAGATATCCCGATACTTGCTGATTATTTCATGGAACAATTCTGTCAGAATAATGGTAAGCCCCCGATGTTTTTTGATCCTGAAGCATTTGACTATTTAAAACAGATCAAATGGACCGGAAATATCAGAGAGTTACGCAATGTGGTAGAACGGCTTACTATCCTTTGTGATGGCAAGATTACTGGTGAGGATGTGAAAAAATACGCAATGGTTTAACCTTTGAGTGAATCTAATTCAAGTTTTATGTAGAGACGCAATAATTTGCGTCTCCCTGAAACAAAGATAACAATACGTAGAGACGCAAAATATTGCGTCTCTACGCATTTATAGAGGCTGATTGCAAGAAAACAATTATGCCATTCCTTGTATTTCTACTTCTTCAACAGGAATATATTTCTGCTTTTCTCTTCGGATTCTCACCCACAAAACAAACCAGGTGATAGAACCATAAACGGCAGTCATAATCAGCATCACTGATATTTCGTGCCATACGTCATGTAATCCATTACCCATAAAAGCAATTTTTCGGAATCCATTCAGGAAATGCGTCAAAGGCAATATATTGGCAAAGGCCTGAATAACACCAGGCATCTGGCTGATTGGCCATGTATAACCACTGATGATGAAACTGGGCGTTGCAATAATCATCAGGATCTCTGTAGAAAGCAGCATCGTTGGGAATATCAGACTCACCATGATTCCCATTGCAAGCAGACAGATGATGAAAATAAAAGAGAACAACATCATGGTCCCAAACCCTCCGGCAATCTCAATCTTAAAGCAGGGATACATAATATAAAGCATTCCAATCCAGATAGCCATCATCACTATGATGTAGGGTATTGTCTTACCAAGCAGAATCACTCCGGTTGATTTGCTAAAGGATAATAGCTGTCCAAAGATTTTCTTTTCAAATTCCTTGGAGAAGATAATTGCGATAACGAGTAAGAAGATTTGCTGAAGGATTCCACCGGTAATGCCGGGCCATAGAAATCTCAGATAGTTCGACTCCGGATTATAAAACCTGTCGGTATTTACCGAGAATGACTGAAACTGCTTTTCTGCTATTGCAGCAGGCATACCTGTCTTCTCCATTGTCTTAATCTCTATACCGGCGTTTATCACCCCTAATGTCTTCAGGACACCAGCATTTATATAATTGGAGGTCAGGATATTTACGGTATTGAGATCGATCTGTATTTCAGGAGTTCGCTTTTGGTTGATATCTGATTCAAAGTTTGCAGGAATAGTCACTATGCCTTCAACTTTTGAAGTTCGGAGATACTCGCGTGCTTCAAATTCACTGCCTATAACTTTCCATATTTTAATATATTGATTGTCATCAAGGGCATCAATGATATCTCCACTCATCGGAGAACCATCCTTGTCCACAACTACAATAGGGAGGTCAACTGGTTTGGCATGATCATAGACCATTCCGATGAGGATCCCAAAAAACAATGGACCTCCAAACAGAATAGCAATTGCAATCGGGGTATGGAAGAACGATCTGAATTCACGTTTGATTATACCCCATAGCGCTTTTATCATTATTTATCCTCCAGAATTACAGTGATATTTGCATATAAGTCTTTAACTTCCTCAGGATGTATTGGAAAGAGTTTTAATTCATAGACCGATTCACCCATTTCATAATTGGCATAGCTCGATGTCTTATCTGCATAACTTGCAAGTTGTTTAACAGAAATAAGCTTACAGGGCACTAATTTATTATTCGCAACAATCTTTACAGTATACTCCTGACCAATTTTAAAGTTCATTATTTGCTTTTCGGCAACAGTAACTCTAAACCATGAACCATCCGTTTCATACCCTGTAATCAGGTTATATCCAGGCAACAACAACTCCCCCGCTTTGAGTGAGATCGATTCTATGGACATGCCCTTTGGAGCAATAATATATTTTTCTGTATAAGCGACTTTTGTTTCTGCCAAGACCCCTTCTGCACGTTTAAAATCACCCAGCGCCATTTGAATCTTTTCTGGTCTGACACCATATTCAATATCATTTTTCATTGAAGTCACTGCATCAAGCTGCGCCTTTGCAGCACTATACTTTTCAAATGTTTCATCGTACTTCTGAGGAGTAATCAAAGAATCAGCCATCATTGCCTTGATTCTTTTGAAACTCTTTTCGGCATAGTTGAACTGTTCTTTAGCCGCGTCCAGTTTTGCATTCATCTGTTGACGGTCAAAACGGGTAGCACCATTTTTAGCCATCTCATATTGTGCCTTTGCAGACAGACAGGCACCCTGGGCCTGTATCATTTTAGCTTCCACTTCCGGCAAATCGATCATGGCAAGGGTATCACCTGACTTTACAACATCACCCTCATGAACATATATTTTCAATATTCTACCTGGTATCTTGGGTGCAATGGCAATGGTTTCCTTTTTGAATTTTCCTTCTGTTTTATTTTTGAATTGCGCTTTGGGGCTGCATCCTATTATCACAGCTAACAATAAAACCGACAATATAATATTGATATGATTCCTTTTCATCGTAATATGATTTTTCCTTTATTCGTTCAAATATTTACTGATTTGTTCCAGCGTAAGATTACCGGTTGCTTCGAGCAGTTGTAAAGTAGACAAGCGTTGATTGTAAACAGCCTGCTGATAATCGAGACTTGCCTTCTGGAATTCAGTCTCTGATGCCATTAATTCTGTGATCGTGCTCAATCCGTTTTGGTATTCTTTCCGACTGATATCTAATGCCTGTTTGGCATATTTTCTTTTTTCTATTGAAACACTGATCAGTTCATTGCATTGATCAAGACTTACACGTGATTGTTCAAAATTCAACTCCAGAAGATCCTTTGTCTTTCTCGAATTGTTCCGTGCAATTTCCTGATCTATTTTATCCTTCTGGATCTCTCTGAAATTCTGTAAACCGTCAAAAACAGACCACTTCAATCCAACACCAACTGCCCATAAAGGATCAAGTGCAGAAAGATCCTGTTTGATCAACTCCCTTTTACCAAAGGCAGCAACTGTAGGCAAATAAGCCCCTTTATCGGCTTTATTTTTGTATTCGGTTGCCTGCATCACTTCATTCAAAGCCTTGAGTTCAGCACGGTTATCAACAGTAGAATCAACAGGTGGTATCAGGCATGGTTGAAGAGAAGGATGAATTGTGACAATCAGATCTTTAGATGTTCCGGTAAGTTGTTGCAAACGGGCAGCTACCAGTTTACGACCCGAATTAAGTTCAACCTGTTTGGATTTGAGTTCCTGCCGGGCAACATCAATTTTGGTCATATCATAAGATGTAATCAGTCCGACTTGTTTTGCTTTGGTAGCAACAGCGCTTTCTTCATCGAGTCTTTTTGAACTTTCATTTAAAACAATCGTAGACTGATCAATCAATGCAAGTTTATCATAAGCGGTGACAACATCAAGAATGATTTGCGATTTCATTTGTTCAGTCAGAAACTCCTCGGCTCTCTCCTTGTGCATTGCTGCCAGTGAAAGCATTGGAGCCCTGAAACCGGTAAATAAAATCATCTGTGCAGTCAGGTCCGTTTTGAAAATATTCCTGCTTTGTAATTTTAAAGGATCCAGTTTAGTCTCAAGAATGTATCCTGCAGGCAATCCAGGAAGGGATAAGGGTATTTTCAGCTGAGGAATTGTCATTAAGATATCACTGTTCAGCAAGGTGTAGGAAGAATTTAAAGTCAGATTTGGCATATAAATTTCTTTCGCTTTTATCTGATCAATATGACTCTTTTGTGCTTCGGCATGTTGATTCTGAATATCATAACTCTTGGCAATTGCTTGTTCAATCAGACTTCTGCGTGTTAATTGTTGTGCCTGAACGACTGAACTACTGATCAGTAATACAAGAAGAAGCACAATATTCAATATTCTCATTTTTGTTCTAACTTTTTTCAAAAGGATATCTTTATGTAGAGACGCAATATTTTGCGTCTTAAAAATTGGAGATCATTTTAACTTTGAGACGCAAAATATTGCGTCTCTACAATAACTGGATCTTTACCTTTTTACGATTCCAAAAAACAGAATCTGCATGATTCTGTCTATCCGATGTTCGATAGAGATCTCATTATGCGCAGCAAGTAATGGTATTTCAAGTCCTTTAAGTGCCGTAGCAACTGCAAGAGCTGTCAACTCAACATCTTCAATCCGAAAAGTTTCAGATTCAGCGCCCAATTGCAAAATGCTTTTAAGTAAAACGACTTCTTCATTATCATATTTCTTTCTCATTTTCTGAATGAAGTCAAGATTAGTAAGATATTCGCTATTGATTGCCTGATGAAAATTAATCAGTTCGTTTAGTATTTCCATCCTGGTAACAACATAAATCCTTAGTTTTTCAACAGGATCTTTCTCTTCAGAAACAGCATCAACCAACTTTTTCTTCATTGTTTCTGCTTCTTTCTCAATCACTGCCCGATAGACGTCTTCCTTACTGTTAAAGTAGTAATAGAGCGAGCTCTTTCCTTTACCAACTCCTTCAGCAATCTCATTCATAGTGGCTTTACGAAAACCATAATGGGCAAAAATCTCTCTTGCTTTCTCAACAATAGTATTCCTATTTAGTCCCTTCTCCATGATTATTTGTTTTTCGACTGTTTTACCAATTCGGTCCAAAATTACTAATTATATTCAATCAATAACACAAATTGATAAAATAATTCATACACCCAAATCAAATGCGTATCTTTGCAAAGCTATACAAAGCATTTCGGGGGCTGTTTGGTTTTGACAGCGAGGGAGTGGAGGTGTAAGCATGCCGGGCGTTGTGAAAGTGGCCCGTTAATCCCAATTCTCACAGCCAATAAATGGCAATGATTACAATTATCAGTTAGCCGCTTAATCTAGGTATTTCGCAGCAACTTGTTCTCCGGGAAGCCCCGACCGACGGCGGCCCGATTCGGAACATCACAAATGTCGGAATAGTTTTGTCTGCTCCCCGCAGCCAGGGCGAAACAACAGGGGATACGGAACAGGTAGGTCTGCTGACTGCCGGCCTGTTTTCGACAACTAAGTGACAGATAAGCATGTAGAAAGCAGTTTTGCTACTTGTTTGGACGCGGGTTCGAATCCCGCCAGCTCCACAAGGAAACTAAAAAGCCCTGTAATTTAAAACATTACAGGGCTTTTTGTTTTAAAGAATATCAGTCAAAAAAACAACCAACTATTTTAGTTTAACCTAATTCTGTGTAGCTTTTGGCTTCACTCTTTCTGTTTTTTCTGTAATCCAACGGATTGCATAATATTCACACTGACCCTTACCGGCATTTTGAATACCATGCATGTCATTAGGTGCAAGAAAAATCAGTGATCCGGGACCCAGTACATAAGGTTTCTCCTTTATCGTTTCTTCAACAGTACCAAACCTTACAAGAATAATCTCTTCGTCAGGATGCATATGTTCGGCGTGACTTTTCAGACCTTCATTTAAGGTAGTGGTGTGCATTTCCAACTCAATTAAAGAACGAGTTGGAGTTCTCATTATAGCCCTCGTCCCTCCCTTATCCGTTTTCTTAAATTCAATTTTGTCCCAATCATAAATAACCGGTTGATCTGCGTTAACTTTTGGATCGGCTATATGGTTTGCTGTCGATTTCCATCTAAAAGTATAATAACAGACCTTATCATCACCCAAGCTTTCAAAATCCCTGTTTACTCCCGGAGGGAACAAAATAACAGATCCTGCGTTCAATACAGTAATCTGTCCACCTTGAATTAACCTGACCTTCCCTTCTTTCAGAATCATAAACTCTTCCTGACTTCCGGAAACAGATCCTGCTTTAAATTTTTTGCCTTTATCAACTGTTGTTGCAAAGACATCCAATGATGCCAACGTTTTCGTTTCACTTTTAATGATTTGCCTCACTGCTCCATCTTTCACCTTATTCACTTTCAGGTTTTTCCATTCATAAACAGATGATGGAAGAAAAACCACTATCGCTGATGTAGAAATAAATACTAATGTAAACAGCACAAGCAATTTATAAAATCTTTTTAAAATCTTCATTTCTTACTTTTTTACAATAAACACCCTTTGATCGTAAAACTAAATTCAGGGATAAATGTACTGAAACAATTTAATTTATGGAACCTTTAAATTTGATTCTTCAAAATAAGAAAAGTGTAACTTTACTTCAAATTCAAACTTCCGGATGTATCAAAGGACTTTTGGTTATCATTCTTTCATGAAGCCTATATTACTCATTAAAGACTCAGAGAAAAGGTGGATAAAACTTATCCTTACACCACACCCTTTAAGAGCCTACCCCAAACCCGCGCCGCACATGGCCCCCATGAAGCTATGCGGTGAACGTACGGCGAAGGTGGGGTGAATGTACGGCCAACGCACGGTCTACCCTTAAATCTTATCCAAATTTCATGGATGTTTTCTCTATTTCTTCCCTGCCTTTTGTTTTCTTGTTCTTTCGGAGATAATACAAGCATCTAACGTTTCTCAAAAAATAGCCATTTCAATGAATTAATGGGGTCAACCACATAGCCGTCAAGCTAAGAAATCTAATTTACACTTTATCAGGGTTTAGCCCTGAAAGGGCGCAGTATAATAGCGATGGGTGAAGCCCATCGAATAGACGACATTTTGAATTTAAGCCCTGTAAG
>Ga0209125_1000054_pt1 | contig 194796 bp, 240 predicted proteins | sample BarGraIncub1131A_FD_184503 | JGI IMG/M metagenome (GOLD analysis project Ga0209125, IMG submission 184503) | Arctic peat soil microbial communities from Barrow, Alaska - Barrow Graham LP Incubations 11-31A (SPAdes) (version 2) | ecosystem: Environmental > Terrestrial > Soil > Wetlands > Peat... | reverse complement strand
CCGAGCGTGCGCAGGTCCGCTTCGAGTTGGTTGATGGTTACGTCGTCGTTCATAGGACCTCCCGAGTAGTAGTGGTTCGGTTTTCGTAAATGGAGAGGTCCGGGGCCTCCACCGTGAGCTCGAGCAGATCGGTCCTGCGGGTCAGATGCAGCGCACCAGGTTCGGGGAGCTTTCTGGCGCGGCTTTCGAGGATATTGGCGATGTAGTCGCTTCCGACGGCGTGGAGTTTCATGGCATCGGCCATGGCGCACCCCACGGTTTCGTCGCCGTGGATTTCGGCCAAGGCAACGATCTTCCTGACGTGGTGACCGCTATTGAGGTGGCGTTTATCGAGTTCCTGGTAGTAATCCAGTGAGCATTGGGATAGCGACAGGAAGCGCTGGAAGAGGTGTTGATCCCGAGCCTTCTTGCGCTGTGCGACCAGTTCCTTGGGGTGGTCCGGATCCTCGAAGTCGCGGTTACGCTCATAGGAGCGGCTGTGCCGGGCGATAAGCTTTTCCTCGTGGTAGAAGCAGAGACGATCCGGGTATGCCTTCATGGTGAGTGGATGACCTGCGAACCTGGCGGGGACCGAATAGCGGTTCGAGTCAAGAGCGACGCGGAACTGTGACGAGGCCCGCACAGAGCTGACGTTTCCGATATCGTACGGGTGCAGAGGTAGTGGCAGCAGATGTGGGTGCTCGGACAGGAGCATCTCCGCCGGTGTCTTCCGGGTCTCTCCGTGGATACGGATATTGGCGATGGTATCGAGCCAGATTATTGCGGCCGGATTGATTGCCGCGAAGTCGGCCAACTCCGCACCGGCGAGGAAGTTCTTCTTCACATAGCCGACGCCATTTTCCACTCGACCCTTCTCGTTCCCCTTGGCGACGCCGCAGGCGGTGACACTGAATCCTTGGTGTCTGGCGTAATCGAGATACCGCGGATTGTACACCGGCGCCTCACCCATCGCGTGCTTGAGCACTGCACTCTTGAGATTGTCGACCATTATTCGGGCGGGAACCCCGCCAAACGCGATGAAGGCGTTTTGATGGCAGGCAAGGAAGTGCTCCATAGTCTGGGATACAGTGAACTCGACGTACATCTGGCGGCTGTAACAGAGCACCATGACGAAGAAGCTCAGGCGGCGCATGGTTTCACCGACCCGGACTGAACCGTATGATCCCCAGTCGACCTGGGCGCATTCGCCCGGCGCGAAGGCGAGCTTGAGATAGGCTTTTTCTCTCTTCGGACGGACCTTGCGGACGAACTTCTTCACTGCGGTATAGCCGCCGGCAAAGCCGTCCTCCCGAAGACGCTGAAAGATTTGTGTTGCTGAATAGGGGTAGGATTCGACCATCTTGACGACTGTATCCTTGAAGGCGTCGAGTTTGCTTGGCCGTTGGACTGATTTGCGCGGCAGGAACTGCTTCGCATCAAGCCGCCGCTGCACGGTGCGTTCGTCAAGAGCGAGCTCGCGGGCGATCTGCGTGGTGCTGAGCCTCTTTACGTCATGAAGGTGCTTGATACGGGCGAATGTCTCGTAGTCGATCACAGTGAACCTCCCGCGAGTTTCTTGAATGCCTCGCCGGGCGCCTCGGTACTCTCCGGGGCGAGCACGTCGCCTATGGGGAGCACCTGGTAGAGAGGCCTCTTGTAAGCAACCAGCCCGGCTTGTTGCAGGACCATGCGGGCACCTTCGAGCACCGGCGCATCCATCGCAAGGCGCTCGCACAGGGACGGATCAGAGTAGTAGCTCAACCCCTGGCAGTCAGCGACGGTGACCAGAAAAAGGTAAAGCGCCGCGGCTTGGTGGCTCAGGCGTTCAATGTGGCGGTCACGAATCAGACGGTGATCCACCCAGCTGAACTGCTCGGGGATGCTGCGGATGCGGTCGGGGCAGATTGGGAGCTTGCGGGTCATAACGGCCTCCTGTGGTTGGATTTGAACCTATGACATCTTGTCCCAATTGTTCCAGATGGCGGGTGATCACGTCTATGTCATCTTGTAACACCGCACCGGTAAAATGAGCTATTAGCCCAATAAAAACAGGATGTTGCGTAAGGCAGAAATCTTGTAGCACAGTGGCCCGCACCGGCAAATCAGACGGCAAAAACGTGCTAACCTCCTGATCTAGAGCCGTTATTCCGGAGCAGTGATCTTGTAGCACGTCACCAGAAGTCTTGCGAGAGTGGCGCCCAGGGTTGGCTTTGCGCCACTCTCGCACCCGCTCGACATGGTCGGGGCCTTTGAAGTAACCGGGATTCTGACGGGACCATTGGCGCTGACTCGCGGCTTTGCTGGCTTTGCGGCAATCAGGATTGCGGCAATAGGACTGTTTCTTGGCGTTGCGGTAATCAGGGGCGAAGAACTCTTTGCAACGCAGGCACAGCCGCTCTCTGATGCTCTTCATGATCCGGTTACCTCCGGACCAAGCATCTGGCATTAGAAATCTATAAAAGGAAAGGATTAAAAACGAGAAGAAAAAACAAAGAATTTGATGGGTTAAAGCGAAGAAGAACCAGAAGAAGAAACAGAAGAATAAACATTTTCAAGAAGCCACAAAAACCACACTTTCAGCTCGCCGGTGACAACACATAAGGAGCTTGTCAAGATTGCTGAAAAATGGTTGCTTGGAACACGGAAATGCTCTTTTGCATTCACCGAATTGGTTTGCCTCGCGACATCTGAGATACCGGATGCTATTGGCTTTCGTGGAGACGGTTCGATCCTGGTCGAGTGCAAGGCCAGCCGGGCAGACTTCCTTGCTGACAAGAAAAAGATTTTTCGTCGTAACTCCTGGATGGGCATGGGGGCTTACCGCTTTATGCTCTGCCCTGAAGGGGTCATCCAGCCTTCCGACCTTCCCGAAAAGTGGGGCTTGATCTGGGTAAATGGAAAGGGAAAGGCCCGGCAGATAGTGGGGCCAAAAGGGAATTGCTGGAGTTATTCAGGCACAGATTTCCACCATGCGGAGCGGAGCATACAAGGTGAAATGGGGCTGATGATGAGTGCCCTACGGCGTCTACACCTTCGCGGGGTTCTACCTCTTATCTACGAAGGCGTAATGACAGAGAAGCGAGAACAACCCCCGTCAGATCTAATTTTCCCGTGATTACAGGATGAAATGGGTGATGGGATGAGGTCCTGCTGTAGGAAAAGAAGGGGTATTCGCAATAAGACGTTGCTGAGTTGCCAATCTACCCAAAGGAGTACATAGGACATGTTTATTGCAACCACCAACTGGCAGGGAGAATATGACTGGAACATAGAGATCAGAGTTCACGGATTTACCACTGCGAAGGAAGCCGCTAATTTCGGCAATATCTCTGCAGATAAACTCTGGCTGAGAGATGGCAAACTGGTCCTCATTACCACTGAAGATCAAGAGCTCATTTTAAAAGACGAGGACGTGACAGTCTTGAAACTCAAGGGAGATGCTAATATAGATCAAGGAATCATGTACCCCGGGGATTTCGAAGTGGTCGATATCAAGCCCGCTGATTTTCACAACGAGCCAGGTTTGAGCGAGGGTTTTGCAGTCTGGCGTATGGGGTCATTGACGAAGAAACTGGCCAACCGGTGGAAGTGGAAAGTGACTCTATCGAGTTGGAACCGCTCCGTGGCGACATCACAAGCATTCGTGAGCTTCTCGAAGCATTATCGCCGCCTGACGCTGTAATGCTAGTCGCAAAACCTGATTTGCCTATGGAGTTTGGCGACCTCACCATCGGCGGTAAAATTGTAAACGAACAAATTGCCGTCCTGGCGATTAAACATGGCGCCGTCAAACGAGACAATGCGGGGCGTTTCGCGATTACCGAGAAAGGGAAAAGCCAGTTGGAGTCCTACCGCTTTGCTATGGAATCTTTACCCAGAGTAAAGTGAAACTCTTAACCAACGAGTTTTTCGAATAGCTAAGAGGTAAACGGGTCTAAACGGCAACTTTAAGCCTTAAAATATGCCTATATTTATGGAAAGGGGGTCACTGCTTCACTGCAGATGATCCCCTTTTTTATTGCCTAAAATATCACTGTGCGATATAAATACTCATAGAATAATATCGAATTTTTCATCTGGTGCATGCCGTATTCTTTCCGGCCACGCATGGAGTTTTCTACCAATGAGATACTCCCCATACCGCATTGCGGCGAAAAAGGATAGGCCTGGCGCCAAAGACAGCAAGGAGATCACCGTCTGCCCGGTAGGTTTGTCCTTCAGCGACCAGAACGTGACTTGCCGCAGCTGCGTGAAACAGGGCGTTGTTTGCAAACAGTCTAAGCAGAAGGTTTCAGTACATGATGTCCCTGTAAAAACATCCCACTCCGGACAGGTTTTGACGACTACCCGCTATCTGAACGGCCTCAATTTTTGGCATGGCCGGCCGCCGTTCGTGTATTTGCAGGAGCGACGGGCTTGGGAACTGATTTTGGCCGGTACCTGGGCATTATGGGGAAAACAGAAGAAAGAAGAGGGTAAGCGGTTGCTGCTGGTCCGCAGGTTCGTCGTGGCCCCGCGGTGTCTGATCAAGGACCACGACAACCTGGTCGGGGGGATCAAGCCGGTTAAGGACATGCTGGTGAGGCAAGGTGTTTTTATTGACGATGCTGACAAATACCTCGAGTTCGATATTCAGCAAGAGGTGGACAGTGTGGATCCTCGCGTGGAAATTGAAATACGGAGATGGTGTGCCTAAACCATAGGCAATACGCTAGACCTAGCTGAGGACCAGAAGATAGCCACAATATAGAGGGATGTTGAGGAGGTTATCCCCAGACATTGTGGAAAACTTTATAGGTGTGAACAGAACGAGGGTGATGAATACCAAGGTCTAAAACAGATCATAAACGGAGGCTTAAATGCACAGAATGTGGCTACTCGTTGCTTTATCACTATTTTTAACTTTATCGATCGGAGCTTGCGCCGGCAATAAGAACTCGGCCTCGACAGTGCCTGGCGGGGGGGTAAGCCCTGTCTCAGGTCGCACACTACCACCTGAACCAGATCCTGCCGTAAACAAAGCCACTATTGCAGGGGTGGATTCGAACAACGATGGCTTACGTGACGATGTCGAGAGGTGGCTCGATGAAAAATACGGTGGCGATAAAAAGAAACTTTCGGGAGTGCGGAAATACGCAAGATCTGCACAAAGGGATATCGTTGAGGTTGACAAGATCACAGCAGAGACAAGATCCGCATACTCTAAAAAGGGATTGAAAGAAGGAGATTGCTTTATCGAGTTTTTTGGAGGTACGCCAAGAGAAAGAGAGAGCGTGCGGGAACAAATAATAGAGCAAACATTTAATACGATAGATCGGATTAAAATAAAGAGAGCCAGCGATAAAAAATTCAATGGACTTATGTTCGGTTTGTCCAAAGCAGAGGAGAATGCGGCGTGTACAGAAGAATAGCCATACTCATTATGTTGTTAGTACCTTCGTTTTCTTTTGCTAACGATTGCAATAATATTAAACGTCCAAATCTAATATTAATAAATGGTATTTGGAATACAAAGGGCCAGGCGGAAGTGAGTTTAAGCGAGCTCAAAGACAAGCTCAGAAAAACAAGTACATTTCAGAGTTATTCGTCTGTCAATCTTCTGCATAACGAAACCCATGGGGTAGTTCAGGATCTAGTTGATGTCCTAATACAAAAAGCGGAGGAACAACCATCAGCCGAAAAAAATATTATCAGCTTAGTGAATATAGCGCTGATTCGAGGTTACGGGTCTATTTATGATATGTTTTCAGCCGTGGTTTTGGACCCATTGTTATCGGTGTTTACCACTTCGGAAATAAAAACGGCTATAGCAGACCTTCAGAAAGCCGCAACTTATTCGGATTATATTGACACCGATTTTGAAGACATAGTCGCCCAGTTTTATGCTTTAGGCGCCGGGAATAGTTCGCCTATACTCCTTATGCCACATTCACAGGGTAGTATTTATGCGAACCAGTTAGGGAACTACCTTAAGTCTAAAGGATTTACAAACATTGAAGCAGTAGCTGTTGCGACGCCTGCCAATACCGTTCTAGGGTGGACGTCCGATATGTTGTACGTCACGCATGATTCAGACGGTGTGATCAACATGATCCGTTTTATTTTCAAATCAGTATTGCCATCCGACCTGCCTGGTACTGGACACGAATTTGTCAATGACTACTTGAGTGACACTCCATCTTGGGCAGCGATCCAGCAATGCCTAGCTCTAGCCGTCTCGCGGTTATCCGCTAAAACACTGAACGCTCCTTTTTCCTACACCACTTTTTCCTCTCAGACCAATGTAAATTTTGATCTTGTAGTGAGTAGCAGCACAGGCTTCGATATGATACTGGGGATGCAGCAGGAAACCTCTGTAACATCGTCTTCTGCAGGAGTAGCTTCCTACTGCCCGTGTGCCACGCCGACCAGGCCTACCGTCTATGTCGCCTTCGCTGTCCCACAGGGATCGAGTCAATTCACTCAATTCAAATCGCAATACACCACCTTTGATGATTTCCAATATGCCGATCACGCAACCGGTAATCTGCTACCAACATCTAGTGGAAGCGGATATATGCTCAATTCTATTTCCGTCGATAGCTTAGGAAAGGTTACCATCATTTAAAGTTTAGCAACTTATTTAAGCCTTATCTGTATCCGGAGGGCAAATGCTCATAAAACTACTGGTTACAGTTTCCATACTACTTTCATCTTTATCTGCAACAGGTTGTGCCTGCAAGAGGATATCGGTCATATCGCCTCAGGGCGGGGTAAGCCCGGTCTCTGGGCGCATACTCCCTCCTGAACCAGATCCTGCCGTAAACAAAGCTACTATTGCGGGGGTGGATTCGAACAACGATGGCTTACGTGACGATGTCGAGAGGTGGCTCGATGCAACCTATGGCGTTGATAAAAAGAAACTTTCAGGCGTTAGAAAATACGCAAGGGAAAGACAGAAAGATATCGCCGAAATCGAATTAATAACCCAAGATACTAGGTTAACCTATTCGAAAAACAGCCTGAAAGCAATTGATTGTTTTTTAGAAACACACAAAGATGAATCGTGGGAGACGCAGCAGGGAATTTTAGAGATCATATCTCAAACAACCTTTAATACCTTGCGTCGGATTAAAATAAAACACGAGAGCGACAAAAAATTTAGTGGTCTCCTAACCGGTCTATCAAAAACAGAGGAGGCCGTGAAATGTGCAGAGGAATAATTGGCATTCTAGCATTTGTCTTTTTAATGTCTCAACATGGATGATGTGGGTAAAACAACCGAGTGTATCCAAATGGAATGCTTGATTTTACAGTAGGTTATATCTCGGACAAACTCACCCTTTAGGGCAATAGAAAAAGCAAAAAACAATGGGACGTTAATTAGTGGGGGCAGAAATATTTTATGTGAAAAACTCCGGTGCCTGCCAATAAGTATATTTAATAGTACAAGCATTACACTATACGGAGGTCCAATATGCTTTCTGAACTCGATCTAGATTTTGAACAGGCGCTACTTTATTTTTCACAGGAAAAGACATGCCCTTACCTCGGGCTTGAAAGTTCTCGATGGGCAGGGACAGGTGCTCTCCAATCTGGCTTGTCTGGGCCGATAAAGGAGAGCACCTTTGAACACGTGTGCCAACTGGTCCCCAGTGAAATTATAGGGGACGAGATCACTTTTACTGCGCCAATCACAGTATCCATCGCCTATGCTGCTGGGGTGAAAGATATGCATAAGGCACACTCACTGGCGATAGACGGAGCTATAAATTGCCTTGAAAGCACTTTTTCCCGATACCAGGGGCCAGATAGTATTTTGCAGGGAGGGATTGTTGCTGCTATTTTCGACCATGCAACGTCGCCAAAACTCAACCCGCAACTGCACAGTCATGTATTTATAGCAAACATCTTCCACTGTGCAGATGGGAGATGGCCCGAAAACCGTCCTACATCTATGTTTAAAGATATGGATTTTATTAAAATGGCTTATCGCAACGACTTGATTCATTACCTCAATAAAATGGGTTTTGAAATTGAGTTCACGAATCGCGAGACTTTAGAATTTGTATTGAAAGGGATAGATCCCGGATTGATAAGTAAATTCACTGATTAATATTGCCTTTAAATAATGGGATTGCCCAAGAAATAACATTCTGAATTGCGTATAACCATCCTCCATTTGTTGCCGGAATCGTATTGATTCCGATTCTGGCCCTCCTATGTCTTCATTGAGCCGCAGCCAACCTGGATCCTCTTGTATCCCCTGGGGGTCCACTTATGCCTTTTACCCAGATGCCCCTACGTAGAGTAATAAATTCATTTGACAAAACAACAAGGCGCGTATATAGTATATACACGCTATAACAAAAGGAGAAACAATGAAAAATCCGAGATTCCTCTGCTTCCCGATCCTTTTTATCGCCTTTGCCCTGCTGACAGCCTGCGGTGGTGGCGGTTCCAGTAGCCCCAGTCTGACGGCAGAAGAGCAAGCTCTGCTGGGTGGAGGACTAGCCGGATCCCAGCCGGCAAACAAGGCGAGCGACTACTCTGGCACATGGTCCGGATTCGCCCAGACCAACTTAGCCACAAGTGAACCGTTCACCGTCAATGTCAGCTCGGCCAACGACACTACCGCCGCCGTAACCTTCGCCTCGGCCCATGCTTCCGGCACCGGTGCCGCCACGTATGACGCCACAACCCACTACCTCGCTTTTCACTTCACGACCACCGACAGTACCTCCATAACCTATACCGGCACCTTCAGCAAGATGGGCGCGACGCTCACACTTAAAACCCTGTCAGGCGGCGCGATCACGAGCGGAACTGGTTCCTGCACACCTCTCGTTGTGAGCAGCAAACCTGATTTGACAGGAATATGGACCGGCACTAGCGCGGCTGGCCTTGTCCAAAACGGGGGGATTGGTCAAGTTGACGGTGGAGCTGTGACAGTCTTGATTGGCCCTGATAGCAAGGGCGGATACATCGGCGTGCTTAACGACTCGACTGGTGACTACAGCGGCGTCCTGAAGGTCACCGACATGACGGCCTGGGGGTCTCCGGGGGTTTGGGACTTTACCGTTGCAAGAAGCGATTCAGCCGGAGTGAGCCAGGTATTCGTAGGCGGAGGAATTGACCTATCAAAAGTAACTTTCGGCGCTGACGGTAAGCCAGTTGGCGGCCTCAAGATCAACATGAGCGGACCAACTGCTGCTGCAGGTCCGAATCAGGACATTCTGTTCAGCATCGACATCCAGCGCAAGTAGCTTCGACGACAACGATTTTAGATAACCCACTTGATGGACCGAGCGTTTGGTTACCGATTTGAAGGGGAAAGCAATATGGCGATGACCGTTGTAAAGATGCATAAGCTCCTGGGCGAGATGATTGAGAAAGGTCATGGGAGGAAACACGTCTGTATGAACAAGGCGACCTTTCACCACCCTCTGGAAGGAGATGGGGCCGTGATCCTGGACGTGGACAATATTGAAGTACAGTCTTTCCCAATGATCGATGACGACGGCTTCACCAAGGTAAAAACAGATGGTTCAGAGAGTTGCCACACTGCTGCCGTCATCACTGGCGGCTTTGAGAAACGCTGACCAGAGAGTATCAGGCGGCCCCTAACAGGGCCCCTTTGCTATTAGCACCAAAGGAGGGCACATGCTGTTTCATTTCCTCATAGCAATCTTCATAGGCGCTTGCCTTGGGTCATTCGGGCACTGCGTGGTGTATCGGTCCCGCCATAACCTGAAATGGTGGGGAAATGAGCGGTCTGTGTGCCTTTCGTGTTCAGCTCCGATTTCTTGGTACGACAATCTTCCGATCGTAAGCTATTTAATCCTCAAGGGCAAATGCCGGAAGTGTGGATCCAGAATACCTCTCCGGTACCTACAGTCTGAGGCACTAGGGGCAATGGCTGCGGTTTGGGTACTGATGCTGTTCAGCTGAGGATATCCAATTTAACGACAAAGGAGAGCAAAATGGAGAAGATAGACAGAAAATTTCGCATCCAAGCCGTCAATGCAACCACTGGCAAGACCTACGATGAAACCGACTCGCTGTTGCTTTGTGCCAAGGACCTAGCAGTCCCGGTGGCATCGAAAGCCTACATAGACGAATGTAACAGGATCGGAGCCAAGCCCGGACATATCGCCAGTGCTCAGTTGCTCCTCGACCGGGTGATAGATTTTCAGAGAGTTCAAGAAAGCCACCTACCTGACACCTCCGAGGCGGAACTCCTATGCTGTCTACAGGGCGTAAATACAGACGACCAGCCCAAAGGACATTGGCAGCATTGTTCTCCGGCCTTGCTGGCCTCCGGTGTTTCGTGCGCGGATACGCTCAGAAGGGATTGCCAATGTGTGGACAAAGGTTCCCACGACCATTTTATTCTCGCTTAAGGCAAAGGACTGATATCCATGTGTGATTATTGCGAAAATGCAAAGTGGAAAAACATCAGGATGACCCTGGCCGCCGAAGCGATCGGCAATTTTTCCGCACAAGCGACAGAGGATTCTCCCGAGGGGATCGAGCCCTTTGTCCAGGCTGCAGTAGATAAATTTACTGACATGATTCAGGCGACATCACCCTCCCCTGTCTGCGGACAACTTTGCGGACAGCTCGTAGAGGGGATCACGAGAGCCTGGCCGAAGCTGACAGTCGAAGAGAAATTTCGCATGGCACTTGCCTCTGGCGCAATAAGGATGTAGCTCGCCCGCCGGGCTACTGGTCGAGATTTGATGGTAGGAAATAAGGGGGGACCAATGTTCAATATCTATTTTGGTTTGCTAGGGTTTCACCACAACGCAGGAATGGTCAAGGGATACCAGCAAGAAGATAAGGACGCAAAAGTGTTTCTGGTTACCTTCGGTCTTATCGGGTTCTGTTGGTGGAACAAGGCAGCTACGCTGATAATGTCCAGAGTAATGCGTCTGTCTATTGATGACGCCGCCTTGATCGCCAATGCTGCCAAGATAATCAGAGAGCGGGTAGAAATAGACACGGAAAAGCGTTACGTCGATCAGGCCGCACACCATGAATACCAGCAGGCGCGCTATCTTAAGGATTGTAGGGAATCGGAAGAAGATCGGCGGAACCTGAGGGGTGAAATACACGAGCTCAAAACCACCATCAAGGTACTGGGTAGTCTGAAAGAGAAGGCGTCCAAATTCCCCCAGAGACGAACCAAATCCCTTAACAGTAACAAATCAGAACTCGGGTTCATTCCTTTCATGGATTGACGCGTAAAAGCCAGTTCACCACCTCAATCAAGGCAGGGCGACGCTGAATACGGCCCCCCACAGAAGGAGATACTCTTGGAATACCGCGTATGGGATGTTGGAGGACATTGCTGGATACCCGAGACTGAGGTGGCTGTGACAGCAGACGGTACGGTCCTTACCTATGAAGAACAAGGTGACCGTTGGGCCAAAGAAGTCGTCCCTGTAAAAATCCTGTGGTCCACCGGACTGCGCGACAAGGGAGGTAAACGAATATTCGAGGGTGATATCTTCGACCGTGATACCGGGTCTCCTGGTAATGTTTTGCCGATTACCCTTTTGAGCGCTCACGGGCAAAGGTTTATGTTTGGGGCTGACCAGTTCAGCAGATCCGATGCGCTCAATGGCGTGGTCGTCGGCAATATCTATGAGGATCCGGATCTGCTTTACGATCGGTTGACACAAGTTAAGCATTTTGAAGTGACCAGGGGGAGCAACTCGACTAAAATCTGTGGCGCTTTACCCGGTGGTTCTGACTCGGGGACGAAACCTCGCGAGCAAAGACTTTACACATGCCTTGTCTGCGGGAAAAAAGAATACTGGAATGATGACTGGCGCCGTTACAGCAGTATCGCCCATGATGAGGCATGCCCTCATGATGTTCCGGTGGCCTGCTCGGAAAAGTGTATGGTGGAGGTCATGATCAAAATAAAGTCAGGGGCTTGGAAATTGCCGATGCTGGCCGTTGATGCTGGTGGATTTCGAGTCTCACACAAGCAGACCGGATACGTATCGGCGAAGGGGAAAACAGATTGAACCTCAACCTGTTCGGAGACAACCAGGTGAAAGAATTGCTGCGGGTCTGTCCTGTGCTGGATTACACCGTGAGAGGACTATGCGTGCGGCCTTATCCTTTGCACCCAAAAGGGTGTCCAAACGTAGGGAAGTGTGACCGGTGTCCGCCGGACGCGCCCCTGTTTGACGAAGTGTACGACATATCCTCGCCGATCTATGCCGTGGTCAATGAATTCGATCTGGCGGGTCATGTGGCAAGGATGGCGGCTAAAAATCCGGCATGGAGCGACCGACAATTGAAATGCGTGCTGTATTGGCAAAATACTGCCCGCAAACAACTCAGTGAGAAGATCGAGGTGGCTTTGGCAGCCCTCCCAGGATATACAGCGACAGGGTGTCCAGAGGGAATGGGAGTTGATGTGACGGCAACTCTTTCTCAAGTCGGAATTATCCTTGAATGGCCTCCGGTACGGGTAGCTCGGCACGTAGCATTGCTGGCAAAACCTGTACTCGCAGAGTGCTAAACCATGTGGAACCGTAAGCTATTCAGAACTTGACTAAATAGGGCTAGGCCTGTATATTGTATATACACGCTTATTCTCTAGAATCTGATTGAAATATCAGCTAGTGACAAGTTTTTCCAGATCGAATTAAGGTGTGGAACCACACCCCTCAGGAGGGGCAAATGAGCGAAGTAATCGACATCCTAAAACAGTTAGAAGGTTTCGAACACGACATTTCCATTCGAACCCCTATGGAGCCATATCGGTTTTTGGGGCAGCACCTATTGGAGCAGCGCTTGGTTCTGCAACGGGCAGTTACAACCATTGCATCTCTTCGCATTGAGGTGGAAATCCTTACCAATTGGCAACCGATCGAGACCGCACCAGAGGACGTTGATCTGATCCTGGCTGGCGTTATGGATCACCCCAATGATTGGCGGATCAAAATCGGGCACCGGGCCTGTTCCGATGAAGGATCATCCTATGGTTTCAAGATTTACGGTGCAAGCTGGGAGCCGCTGTTGTGGAAGCCTTTGCCCTCGTGTACTCAAGGAGTTAACGGGATTCCCAACCAGTGAGAATCCCTAAATTGTTCTTGAATTACTTGTGTTCCCTCCGTAATTCGATGAGCCAAAATACCCATCCGAAGGAGAAAAACAAAATGTTAGTTCGCGGAACAGAGGTAACGGAGAAGATCGACGGTGCAGTGGTGCAGAGGATGATGGCCTGCCCCTTTCAGTCAATGGATTTGGCAAATGTCGTTGGAGGAATGCCCGGCATCCCAAACATGGAGACGGCTCACCGTATTGCTGACCGGATAATCCAGAGAGAGAGCAAAAAAGGGAATATCAAGATCACAAAACGCCCCATGTGGCACTGGGTGGCAAAATAGTTTAAAGCGGGATCAGGCCAGTAGACGTCGGATTGTCATTTATTACATGGACTACGGAGATTTGTATGCAGACAAAGCAGATGGCAATATTGATGGTGCTTTTCATATCCCTCATAGCGGTAAACGGGTGCGGTGGTGGCAACCCCAGGGTTAAGGTGATCGATCCGGCCGTAACCACCATTGTGACGGCTCCACCTACCCTGCCTGCCAGGATAACCCTTGAGTCCGTCCCGATGATCATGGACCCTGCCCAGGTCCCTCCTGAACCGGATAGCGCGCTCAATAATGCGACACTGGCGGGGGTTGATTCAAATAATAACGGTCTTCGTGACGACGTGGAAATTTGGATTGCTAGCAGTTTCAAGTCACCCGCAGAGCGAGCGGTGGTCGCTCAAATGGCTAAATCGATGCAGTCGGTCGCCTATTATAAGGCTGGCAAAATGAGTGCCGAAAGTACGATGAAAGCATTCCAAGCATCAGATATTTGTGCCCAAGTAGCAACTCACGAAGAGAACAAGAGGCCATCATATTTATGGGATCGTCTCCAGAGAATAAAAGGACAGACTTTCAATAATAGCGACCGAATTAAATCGGTAAGAGACCTGGGGCAAGATCTAGTTGGGATTCATCCCGGGCCTGGAGACAATGGGATAACATTCCAAAATGCTTGTGAGATAAATTTGGGTGGTAACTAATGAGAGTTGCAGTTTTGCTGACACTCTTTTTTCTGTTTCTCGCACGGGAAGGACACGCCGCTTGCATTCCAAAGCCAAATGTTGTTCTTGTATATATCAATGGGATTCAAAACGATCCATTTGATGCTAATTCAAACCTGAATGTATACCAAGCGTCAATACAAGAACAAATTCCGAACATAACTGTTAAACTCGCATATAACCAATCCCGGGGTTTTTGGTCCGACAGTGATGAGGTGACTGCTCAAAAAATAAACGAGTTGTCTAACGTCAACCCCAACCTTAAAATAGACGCTTTGCGAAGTGCTTTTATGTTTGGAGACTATTCTCTCTTCACAGAGTACCTCCAACTAGCCAACGATATTAAGCAGGAAAGAATTAATATTCTTGTGAAACTTTACGAAAATTATGCCACAGCAAACGATACTGTTGAGGTCGTGAGCTGGATCTATAATTATTACCAGACGAACCATAATGCCAGTATCCTCCTTCTGCCACATTCACAGGGGAACCTTTACGCTAATGACGCATACACGGCACTCGTCTCAACGGGGAAAATCCCGAAAAACCAAATAGGCATCGTAGGTGTCGCCTCTCCTGCCTCAACTGTCTCTGGCATAACCTCTCCAAGCATTTCCGACTACATAACCGCCAGCGAAGACGGAATAATCAACCTTGCCCGAGTCAGGTATGCAGCACTGTTTGGATATTTACCTGTTCTCCCTTGGGACCTTGATGCGCTTAGCTTTGAGCAAATTGGTGCAAATATTACTGACACCCATGGGCTGGCAACTTTCTACCTGTCCAGCGAATTTGCTGCCCGCAAACCCATTTTAGACGCGATACTGGCCAAATATAATAACCTTATCCAGCAAAATCCCGTGTACGCATTAGAGGTTATCTGGGGTGATTCTCCAAATATGGACTTGTCGGTATCTGAGGCCAGTGGGAGAAGTAGCCTCGCGGGCACAGGGTCCGGCATCGGCAGCCTTACCAACTCAAGCACTTCTGGATGCTATGCCCTCACTCATCTTGAACAAGATGGCCAATATATAGCCATGGTCCACAATGGCTCTGGTTCATCAGTGCCGATCACTGTTAATGCCATTTATCCAGGCGGGACCTATTCAAATTCGATACAACTAGCGCCAGATTCCTTGTTAGGCACCTTTAGAGTGGGTTCTGTTTTATCGGATTTTGTGATAACACCCGATTTAGTCGCGCAATATGGATACCCTAAATATACTTACAACGCATTTCTGTAAACACTGTCCAGCAATTACGTGGACTGCGGAGATTGTATGCAGACAAAGCAGATGGCAATATTGACGGTGTTTTTTATATCCCTCATATCGGTAAATGGGTGCGGTGGTGGCAACCCAAGGGTCAAGGTGATCGATCCGGACGTAACCACCATTGTGACCGCTCCCCCTACCCTGCCGGCCAGGATAACCCTTGAGTCCGTCCCTATGATCATGGACCCTACCCAGGTCCCTCCTGAACCGAATAGTGCGCTCAATAGTGCGACACTCGCAGGGGTTGATTCGAATAATAACGGTCTGCGTGACGATATTGAGCGTTGGATCGCCAGTAGTTATAAGGCACCAGCGGAACGAGCAGTGGTCGCTCAAATGGCTAAATCCATGCAGTCGGTCGCCTATTATAAGGCTGGTAAAATGAGTGCCGAAGACTCAATTAAATTATTTCAAGCATCAAATGTTTGCGAACAAGGGGTTGCACCCGACGGGAATAGTGACGTAGTTTACTCATGGGAGCGACTTCAAAAAATCAAAGCTCGGACATACAACAATAGTGATAGGACACTGGCTAAACGAGAAAGAGGCCAAGAACTGGTAGGAATACATCCCGGACCGGGAGAGAACGGGATAACCCTCAAAAACGCCTGTGAGATAAATTTAGGAAATGCAAGCACAATTCACTGACTTCATTTCTCATGTCGAACCATACATAAGGAGGTTATTTTGAAGAAGTTCATTGCTATACCGCTCTTGTTACTGCTGGCCGCCTGCAGCGGCGTTAAATCTTCCGTAACCGAGGCATCTTCATCGGTTACTTTGCCTACGGCTGTAAGTCTGCTGTCCGTGCCGATGGTACTCAACCCGGCGCTGCTTCCGGCGTCCCCGAGCCAGGAAAGTGACAAAACGGTCGCCGGTGCTGACGTCAACAACAATGGTCTGCGCGACGACATCGAAATCTGGATAGCTCGGAAATACCCAAACAGCGCCAAGGCACGCGCTGCGGCCGCACAGCTTGCGCTGGTGCTGCAGAAAAAGGTAGCCTCGAAAAACCTCACTAAGGAATCGGCCTACGAGATCGGCAAGGAGGTTGCGACCGCAATACAGTGCTTCAGGAACGCAATTACCGACCATCCTGCCCTCAAGGATTTGATGGCTGTTCAATATAACACTCGTGCCCGCGTGAACGCATACGGGGACTTTCATAGCGTCATGGGAGGCAGGGCTTTCAGGATGCCCAAAGGGGATACCTGCTCCATCCCTACAGACCAACTGCCGAACTAGGAGATGACATACTAAAGCTTCGACTACTTCAGATACGATGCCAGCCCCACAGATCAACAGTTTAAGAGATCGGCCAAAAAGAGGAAAAAAATGGCAGAGGTCGCAAAAAAACCAGACAAGAAGGAATCCCTTGGGCGGTTGAAGTCCCTTGGGCTCACCCTCCCCTACCAGATTCCTCTACTGCTGCCTAACGCTTGGGATGACCTTACCTCGCTCGTGGACAGGTTCGGCGATCTGATCCCTGCTGCCCAGTCATGTGCAGTTGTCGGCCGCCTTGTAGGTACCCCTGAGGTGCGTTTCGGCGGTGCGGCCCCCATGTTGATCGGATACATTGCAGATCCTTTAGGAAACAAGCTGGGGTTCAATCTTTTCGGTGATACGAGAGAGTTCCAAGAATCTCTCCAGTCCCAGCCCGACCGTGTAATCCTCTTAGGCCAGATGGATATTTACGACGGAAGAAATTGGCTGAAAACGCCCGAACTGGTTTCAGAGACATGGATCGGCCGACTCCGTCCGAGATATTCTGGAAAACCAGGGGTCATAAAGGCTGAAACTGTGAGGGAACGTGTCCTATCGCGCCTCAACGAAACTATCCCGCTTGCTGGCGAGTTCCTCGCCCGGGAACTGGCGCAGTTCGGTGATCGCGCGCGCCTAGCCGAGCTGGCCGGGTACCCAGGTTGGAGCCTAGAGAGCATTCTTTTTCACGCTCACTTGCCCAGGACGATAGAACACGGTCAGGTTGCCCAGCAATCATTGCACCGCCTTGCAGCTCTTGGAATTATCTCGATAGCCTCCGCCGGCAAAGAAACACGGGTGTGCACCAAATCCCTCGATCTGCCAGATTGGAGAGTCCGGGCCAAGGCTATCCCCTTCCCTCTGACTGACGAACAGGAACAGGCCGTTATGGACGCACTGTCCGACATGTCCCAAGGGGCCCCAATGCACCGCATCATTTCGGGAGACGTTGGCACCGGAAAGACTGCTGTTTTTGCGATAGTCGCAGCGACAGTGGTAGATGGTGGTGGGACCGTTGCTTGTCTCCTCCCAAACTCAGTCCTTGCTACTCAGATTTTTGATGAAATCACTACATGGTGGCCCGATCTACCCGTACAGCTTATGACCGGAGCAACGCGGACAGAGGAACTGTGTGGGTCGATGGTGGTGGGCACGACTGCTATTTTGTTCAAAGAACTTGGCGACGTAGATCTAGTGATTGTCGACGAATTACAAAAAACCTCCCGCGCCCAAAGAGAGCAGATGGTGGGAGTGAACACTCACCTGTTGGAGTCTACCGCTACCTGCATACCTCGTTCACAAGCGCTTATACGCTACGGGGCCATAAAGGTTAGCCGCCTTACCAAAAACCATACACCAAAGGAAATATTCACCCGGATATGGCAAAAGAACGAGTGGCCAGACCTGTTCGCCCAAGTGAAAGATACCCTTGCCAACGGTGACCAGGTACTCCTTGTCTACGCTCTACGTGAAAAAGGCGAAGAAGCGGATCCGGCCGAACGGGCGCCCGAGGCGGCGGTTAAAAAACTCGACATGAAGTCGGCTACCGAGGTATACGAGAAATGGAACCAGATGTTCCCTGGCCTGGTACGCCTCATTCATGGCCAGATGGCCAGTGACGAGAAGGATAGTGCACTCGATGACATGCGGGCCGGCCGGGCGAACATTTGTGTGGCAACCACGGTTATCGAAGTTGGGGTAAACCTGCCTAAATTGAGGCGTGTGGTCGTTGTTAACCCTGAGAGACATGGTGCCTCGACCCTCCACCAGATAAGGGGGCGAGTGGCCCGAAACGGAGGTATTGGACACATGGACATGTTTATCCCCCTGCCGGTAAAGGCGGCGACTAGGGAGCGCTTACAGGTTCTTGTCGCGACTTCGGATGGATTCGAGGTGGCCGACTTCGATATGAGATTACGCGGCATTGGGGATCTCTCCCAGAGTTCCAACAAACAATCGGGTGCGGACATGACGTTTCTCTTCGGTCGACCCGTTGAAATAGATATTTTGGATGAAATGATCAGGACGGTTGGCGTATAGTTGCCAGCTTAGATGCCAGCAGTATCCATGAAACCCTTACCTGGAGGTTAGAATGACGAAAGCAGAAATCGCGGAACGTGTGGCTGAGAAGACGGATCTCCCGAAAAAGGAATCCGCCGAAATTGTGGAGCTTGTCTTTGAAACGATCAAGGCCGCCCTCGCTGCCGGCGATGACATCAAAATTGCAGGTTTCGGTAACTTCGCGGTCAAAGAAAGAAAAGAGCGAACTGGAAGAAACCCGCAGACGGGAAAGGAACTGCTCATTGCAGCCCAGCGAGCTGTTGGATTCAAGCCTGGCCTGGCGCTTAAAAAACTCGTCAACGAGGCGTAGATCGCCAATTGATAGGTGAGGCTCGGTTAAAGCATTGCCGGGCCTCACCATCACCATATATCCCTTTCCGTATGCAGGTCGCCCATAGTGATCTGTGCCCCCCCTTCTTGGAATTCTCCGTCTTAGATATTTTCCCAGCGAAGAGTGTGCGCGCATTTTTTTGGTGAAATATTTACCAGTATCGGTATATACTCAGCAGCTGTCCAGTTTTAATAATGGTACACTTATATAATAATTCTATAGTTTCACCACACCAGGCAAGACCTACCTATTTTGCCCATCTTGCGACACTTAAAAGGAGTGCCACATGTCCAGAGGCAAAACTGTCATCCAGGCAGAGTCCCCCAAAAAACCAAGCATTGAAGACCACATAGAAACATACGAAAAAGTTGCCGTACTGCTCAGAACATTGAAAGAAAAAGGGATAAAGCCCGAGCAACGAAGTAAAATGATCATCTCCGATCTTCTCAATATCGGCAAACCGGGAAAAACAGGTCCACAGGTACTCATCACAAAAACCGAATACAATATGGTAACTGCAATAGCTAAGAAAACAGGTTTACAGGAAATAGATTCTTACCGATTGATTGAACAGATATCTAAGGTGATGAAAGAGACCTTAGGACGTGGGGAGTCGATTAAGATTAACGGACTTGGATCCTTGTATGTCAAGCAGACCAAAGACCGGCACAGCACACACCCAATCACTAAAGAAAAAATTACTGTGCATGGGAAAAGTGTGCTTGTATTCAAGCCGAGTCATGTTTTGGTGAAAGAGATGAACTCACAACCTTAGGATGAGGTCGAAAAACACAATGGTAGGCGGCGGGGCAAGGGATCGCCGGCCGATTTAGCGTGTTGAGAAACATCCTGCTCCTTATAGCACGTCAGTCAGCTTATTGTTGGCGGCCGATTGTGGGCGTTTTTGAACCCACCATTTTATTAAAGATTTAGCCGCAAACATTGATATTTTCAGAAGGTTTCGACCACCAATGATTTGAGTTGCCAGCTATACGTCAATGTAGTATAAATGGTTTATGCTCCTATTCGTCGAATCTCCAATTTTCAGCAAGCATGTCTATGACTACCTTTCGGAGAGCGAATATGCTGCTTTCCAGGAGTTCTTAGCCCAGAATCTGGAAGTAGGTGACGTGGTCCAAGGGTCCGGTGGCGTCCGGAAGGTCCGGTGGGCAAGGCGAGGGATCGGTAAAAGCGGTGGTGTGCGGGTGCTTTATTTCGCCAAGTCAGTAAAAGGGCGGGTGTTTTTGCTGGTCATTTACGCGAAGAGCGTAAAGGATAGCATCCCTGGTCATTTACTGAAGAAGATCAAGGAGGCAATGGAAGATGGCCTTGAGTGAAAAAGAACTGTTCGAACGAGATGCTAAGCGAGATATCGGTGAAGAACTCTTGCAGGCGATCCAGAATGTTAAGGCCGGCAAGGTGGGAAGGACCTTCTCGGTTGCTGTGCCACCGATCGTGGAGGCCCGGCAGAAGGCCGGCTTTTCCCAATCTGAATTCGCGAGGATTCTAGGAGTGAGCGTGAGGACTCTGCAAGGGTGGGAACAGGGACGCCGTACCCCTTCAGGGGCTGCTAGGTCTCTGATCAAGATCGCGGGGGCAAAACCGGAACTACTCAAAGAAGCCTTATCGGCCTAGGCAGGGGCTTTCGGTCCCCGTCTAAATCCTCTTTGGGATCTAAACCTCCTGCCATAAAACGCCAGCACTTTTCCAAGTGCTGGTCGCAGTTAACTCGTCGAATATCCATAAATGAGCATTACGACAATAAACATAACTACGCAAAATATTCCCATACACCATCGAGCGATATAATCATGTCTCTTAAAGAAATTAGGGACTTTCGGGTATTTTTTGCAAAAAACTTCCAAACCTTTCCAGCCGAAAAGCACGAAAGGCAGAGCAATAAATGAAAACAACAAAACGTTGCCAACGATTGTCCGGTGGCCCCAGGCGTAATAACAGCCTACGGCGAGTACCGCCAAAACAATGCCGATGACGATTATCAAGGCTGATCCGGCGATAAGCACGGGCCAGTAGCGTAATATCAAGACTGCCAAAACAATTCCGAAAGCCACACCTAGAGCAATTGTAATCACCACTTCCCTCCTGTATTTAATATTCGCATGAACTCACTAGACCACCAGCCGAGGCCCGGCCCCGAGCGCCATTACAATATCACGATTTGCCGCGCTAACCTGCCTGAACCCTTCAGAAATGCGGTCATCCTTCGCAGTCCTTTCCCAAAAAACACCAGCCCAATGTAGCGCCGAGTCCCACTCGCCTGGGGCGCTCGACGCAGACGCGAATGGCATGAATACAGGCAATGGGGCAACTCCGTCCCTGGGCCGGTAGAGCATGGGGAGATTGTCGTAAGCAGGCGCCAGATCGAACCGCCTCCGTCCGTCCACCATAATCATAGAAACGTTTCCGAAATGCTGGTCAGTGTTGGCGATCAGATCTCCAAAAACCGAGAGCCAACGCAACGAGGTTGCCCCCTCTGCCGACAACCGGCCATCCTTTACCATTCTATTTGCAGCGGCAACCCAGCTATCCTGGTGGCCATAAAACTGGTTGTCGATCGCCCTCAGCGAAATGATCGGCAATCTGCCTAGCCGCCCTACCCTGTCGAACCTGGACACTTCCAAGAACACGCGATCGGTGCCCACAACTATACAGCTCTGCGCTGCCGCGATTCCCTTCTCTTGGATGATTTGCAGGGCGTGGTGCTCACAGATTAGCAGATCAGCCCAGCGCCGGCCTTCTTCACTACCGACCAACGGGGAAAACTTTACCAGGACATTCTGGCTGATGCCGCCGCGTTCTACGAGAGCTGTGAACTTTGGTTGCTCGCCACCCGCCGAAGAGCCCGGAGGTTGCCCGTCCATGGCGCAATGGGCCATCATCGGGTAGATCCTCGGTATATCCTCCTGTCTAACGGGAACCGTAAACTCACGAGCTGCGTGAAAATACCGATCGAGCGACTCCTGGCCTACGACCAAATTTCCCATGCAGTCATTTCCGCGGCGAGCCAGCGCCGACAGCACATGGTCGTCATGCCAATCATCGACTCGCGGGGGGAGATTGAGATCCTGGTATTGCTGCCGGACGAAAGCGCGCCCAACGAACCCTTCCGGACGCAGATCCGAAATGAACCAGGGGAGGCTTTTGAACAGTTCTGCAGGGCCGGTAGCTGGCAGCCAAAAATAGTCCTTATCTGAGACAGCAGAGAGCCGCCCGATCTGATGGGCGTTACCTTCGGTGTCGATCTTGAATACGGGGAACTCGCCCCCCTGCCCTCTCACGTCACGTAGGCACGTGTAGCGCATCGAGCGAGCCTTCCCGATGGTCATAATTCGGCTGCCACAACGTGAGATCAAGCGGGAGGCCGTGGCTTGGCTCATTCCAAAGCGCTTTTGTATATCGTCTGAGGTGCGGACCCCAGCGGCCAGGAAGGCCAGCAGGCGTACTTCGTTGTCAGAATTTGTGGAATCCATGTGTATCCCTTTGCAAAGATGAATAGATACTGCATAGCTAATATGAACGAATACACCCAATATATCAATAGATTATGTGCATAATCTCCACTTAGCTGAATAAATAGCTGCATAGATAACTGGGGCGTGTAAGTTGGGGCATTGCCCTCTACAGGCAGTCCCGCTGCAACGGGTACAGACTTTTTACGCTTTAGTCTGTCCGTGGCGGCCCCTCGATCGCCAGGGCGACTCCCTGCCTCCGCCATCATCATGCTGGCATCTCTCCACCTTTGGCCTTAGCATTTTTCCACTTGAATGCCCTACCACTAGGTGATATAGTTGCGGCATGATCATCAAGACCAAAAGGTTTGATCGCTGGGCGCGAAAGGCCGCTTTGTCGGATGGGCAACTTAGTCAGGCTGTCAGAGAAATGCTAAACGGCCTTGTGGATGCTGACCTTGGCGGCGGCGTATTTAAGAAGAGGGTGGCCTTACCAGGGAGAGGCAAACGCGGAAGCGTGCGGACCTTGCTTGCAACGAACCGCAACGACCGGTGGTTTTTCCTATATGGCTATGGGAAGAATGACCGGTCAAATATTTCAAATATAGAACTTGTGGCCCTTCAGTTGCTCGCTGACGATTTGCTCTCTTTAAAGAAGCAGCAAGTCCTGACAGCAACCGAGGACGGGGCCTTAGTGGAGGTACTAGGATGAAAAAGCAAAGTAGGATACTCGACGCGGTGCATGAAACCGCAACCGATCTTCAGCGCCTCGGGTTCATAGATAAACGCTCGATGGAGAATTACAACGCCCTGTGCATTCCGCCGGTACCTGACTATTCACCAGATCAGATCAAATCTTTACGTGAGAGATGCCGGATTAGCCAGGCGGTCATGGCCTCCGTGCTTAATACGAGCGTATCTACAATTCAAAAATGGGAGGGCGGCGAGAAACATCCAGGCCGACCTTCTCAGAAACTGCTGAATATCCTCGATCGTAAAGGGATGGAAGCAATGGTTTAAGTTCAGACGTCGCGCATTCCACTGCGTGACGTCTGAACTTAATCAGCTAATCAGTGTAATACATTCTTGACGACGGGCCAGCATCTACCATCAAGGACCACCGATTGTCTTTGTGAAGTGCTCCCAGAAATCCGTGCACAAACATCCCACGAACGGACCATAACGTCCCCATGCAAGTGGATTTCTCACCCATTTCCTTCAGCTTTGCACTGATTCCCCGGAAATATATGGCAAAATCAGCAAGCACAGGAGATTGCTGACCAGTCAGTGAATCCTCTCCTGATCGGATGATGTAGTTGACGCATTCTCCGAAAAAATCTGTATTTGACTTCCTCATCATCTGATCAATACCGGCAGCAGCAAATGCTCCAAGCATCATGTGGTAGGCGAGGAGGATGTCATGCATGTGCAGACCGTCGAAGTTCGCGAGAAGTTCGCGGCTCATTCCGTCCAAGGTATTAAATTTGCGCCCGGCGAACCGGAAACTATGCACATAGGCTAGCTCCTGGAAGAAGAGGGGAGTTGGTATACCATCAGCGAATCGCTTCACCCAGAAGCTATCTGGATCGTCCCCTTCATTACCCAAAAAACCTCCGTAACAGTCAGTAAGCATTTGCAGGGTAGCTCCTCTTGCTGCAAGCTTATTGATCCTGATCTCCAGTGGATCTGGGATTTTCTTGAAATTGTGATCGATGATATGCATCTCGCAGCGCTCATGCTTGGCGATGAGCTCAAGCCACGTATCTGGTACGAAATGCCATTTGCCCCAGTTCCAGGTGTTGTCGGTATGCCTGGGCAGTGCCGAGTAATCCCCGCTATTCCGTACCTGTTTGGCAAGTTCCGCATCATCATACCCGAACCAGAGGTTCCCAATCTTTGCCTCGACATCCACCTTAGCCTTAGTCGCCTTGCCGGAGACCAGTTCGTCAAGCATCTTTAGCGCGGACGGCGATGCCAATACCGGAGTGACTGTCCCCTGTGAGACTTCGTATTCCTTCGCGCTTTCAATAATCATCCACGCGTCGAGGTCAGCGAAGCTGGCCGCCTTGGCGAGTACCGCAGGGGTGTCATTGTGGACACGCGTGTCCCACGAATCTACTGGCGACCAGCCCCTTGCCTTCACACCCATTAGCTTGTGCAATGCGTATTTCCCCGGCATTTCCCAACCCTTCGCTGTGTGAGTTGTGGCTTCAGCCAAATACCGATCCAGCTCCGCAATCAAAAAGGCACAGTCACAGGTTATCGCGCCACGCTTTAAAACATGCTCGATCCGATCCTGAGTCAGTTCTTTCCTGCGAAGACGCTGATGCTGATATTTAGGCCCGTAGCCTGGAGCCAAGACAACGGTTCCGCCCTCGCAAGATCCGTAATGCTCGCCGTTGACGACCAGGCCCTTTTTGATTTCGGCAAGGCCTGCGGCTGTCGGCTCTTGGAGAAACGGGTGAAGCTGGCCACGCTTACCATTCAGGAAATTCCACAAGTCTGACAACAGTCGCCACCATGCCTCGCTATTTCCCCTCTCAGCCGTGAATGTGTCCCTGGCGGCGTACATACGTTTTAAGGCCTTGGTCTGCTCTTCGTACACCTCACATACAAAACCAATAATGATATTCCCCCGATTTCGTAGACAGTGAGTTAGGCTGCAAGTTTTTCTTGGTCGACCTCGTTTGGGGTCCGATACCCCAACGTGGAATGGATTCTCTTGCGGTTATAGAAACGCTCAATGTAACTAAAGATGCTCTGCCGCGCCTGAGCCCGGGTGAAATAGTGATAGTGGAAAACAAGCTCCCTTTTCAGGGTGCTGAAAAAACTTTCAGCCGGTGCATTATCCCAGCAGTTGCCTTTGCGGCTCATGCTGCAGATTGCGCCATATTTAGTCAGAAGGCTCTGAAAGTCTTTGCTGGCATACTGCGACCCTCTATCTGAATGATGGAGCAAACCTGGTGGCGGATTCCGCCTCGTGACTGCTAGGGTAAACGCGTCCATCACAAGTTTCTTGGTCATGCGCTCTGACATAGACCAGCCAACAACGGCGCGAGAGAACAGATCCAAGACGATCGCTAAGTAGAGCCACCCCTCGCCGGTCCAGATATAGGTAATATCTGCTACCCATACTTGGTTAGGCCGTTCAGGTGTGAAGTCCCGATCAAGCAGGTTTGGTGCAACCGGTAAATCATGTTTAGAATTAGTCGTTGCCTTGAACTTTCTTCTTGTTTTTGCTCTGAGGCCATCTTTCCTCATCAAGCGGGCGACCCTGTTTAGCCCGTGACGCTTGCCGCGCCGCAGTAGTTCCTCGTGTACCCGAGGACTCCCGTAGGTGCGGTGACTCTCCAAGTGAATCGCTTTGATTGCCTCGGAGAGGACCAGATCTTCCTGACTTTTTTTGCTTTGCGGCTGCTTGAGCCAAGCATAGTAGCCGCTCCGTGAAACTTCAAAAACATTGCACATGACAGAAATTGGGAATTCCGCCTGGTGCTCACGGATGAAGCTAAAAGTCAGGTCTGGTCTTTGGAAAAGATGGCCAATGCTTTTTTTAGGATTTCACGCTCCGTCTTCAGGCGCTCGACATCGCGCTTGAGTTGGCGGATTACCTCAGCTTCAGAGGCCAGGTTCCCTTTACCAGGAAATGCCTCGGCAGGCTTGGCTGAAAATTGCCGAATCCAGTTATAGAGAGTGTTGGGGTGAATTCCCATGTCGGCGGCAATCTGGTTTACGTCGCCGCCACCCTCGGTAACGAGTTTGACGGTTTCGATCTTAAACTCGCGGGTGTACGACTTCCTTTTCGATACCATGACAGTCCTCCGTCTGCTCTTGTAGCAGCTTTTCGGACTGTCCACAATACCGGGGGAAGTTCAATAATGGATTCGGAGTGCTCATTCTTCCTCTTTGTTTTCTTGGCCACTTTCGGTGCAGTGTCTTTCTGATCGGTTTTCTCCCTGGCGACTAATTGTTCCATACCCTTAGAAAATGACGCATAAAGCGTTTCGTAATAGCCGTATTTTTTGAGGAACTTCGACTTCTGGATCGACCCGGTGGCGGTGATATAGTCGTCAACTAGGAATGAAGCAAGCGGCTTTTTTTCACTATTTCTGAAAATTTCACAGACCACGCCTGGATAGATTTTGGGATTGCTTCGGTCAATTTCTGACATTCTGCACCTTATTGTGTAGATACTGCCCATCCCTCCGTCTGTGAAGGGCATAGGAAACGTGTGACACCCCTTTGCCAGTTTGCGATATTCAGCGCGCATCCAGTAGGGGGATCCAGGCATTGACTCGCCCACCGCGATCACCCGGGACAGCGACCGTGAGACAATCTCCGTTTCCCCTGTATCTTTATTTATCAGGGCCCATCCCGTGTCGTGAGGGATGGCGATGGCTTCGCAGAACTGTTTGAATTGGCCCTTTGTCGAGAATTCGAGGGTGTGATTTTCATGGCCTATCTGGTATGGGCCCGTCTCGTCAGAGTTGTACCTCAGCCAATATCTCTGCGGTGGATCTTCACTAGCGGGCTGGTATTCGTTCTTGATAGCAGATTTGAATTCCTGCCACCCCTTAAAATTGTATAGCTCCGCAAAGAGACTCCAGCAAGAAATCAGTGAATGGCCGTAGGGCTTCAGGTGCTTGTGCAGCGCTTTAATGTGAGTAGTTGCAGCTGGGGCGCAGTTGAAAAGAGGGAAAGGGCTTAACATCTTAACGATGCCCGCATCATCGACTTTGATGAGTTTTGCGGTGATGGCGGGAGCGTCAGTTATATTTTTTGAGAGGAGTAGATCGGTAAACTTGGTTTTCAGGTCAGGAAGGGATGGTGTCCCTTTGAACCCGAAGAACTGCGTAGGCATAAAGAATCTCCTTTAGTCGCGCAAATGGGGCAGTGATTGGGTGCCCGCATTGCCCATACCCCTTTTGCCTGACAGAAGGCTTCAAAGGGAACGACCAAAAGAATACTGCGGCCAGTGCCGGTGAGGGCTTCTCCGTTCCACTAGAAGTGGTGCGGGCGGAATGGCGCTGTATCGCCAGAACAAACAATATTATTTTTTGAAACATGTGTCAACGGTAATTCTTTCAACCGTGTTCATGATCTTTTGTGGCGTGTGATAGACTGCTGGCCTCCACCCCTTAACCATATGATCATTGAGTAATGCCTTTCCAAATTACCACCCGCTGCGCCCCGATCTCCCCTCCCCGGCCCCGCTGACAGTTTCACCTCGACCGTGTGCCCTCCGGCGCACCATCCTCAGCCGTCCAACTGTTTTCCACTCATAGTCCCGCCTCGGCCAGACCATCCCTTGCCCCTACGGGGCAACCTCGTGCGCCGGTTTTTATCACCATCTGTTTTCCTCTTTAAAACCTTATCGGACTGTACAGGCGGTCAGAGTTTGCACCTTCGACGCCCGCCGCCACGGCATCGCCCCTCCCCTTTCGGTTTTTCTCCTAACCCCTCCTGGGTCCGGATACTACCGCGTGGTGCCTGCCGTCCGCTATGCCACCGGTGCGCCCACTCTATTTTCCTCTTTAAACCTCACTGATCCACCCGGGCCGGCTCAGTCCGGTCCGGATCGCCTTGCCGAGCTGCCCAGGCCCATCGAGTCTCAATAAGTCCACTGTGCTTCTCTGACCGTCAGGTCCGACAATCCACCTGTTTCGCTCTTTTAAAACCTGCCCAGGTAGATGGTCAGTGACCAGCTCGCCGGCGGCCATGTAGCGTGGCATATCATACAGAGATCCAGGGGATCTCTGAGCGGCCGCTGGCCGCTTGGCTTTTGAAAGCGCAAAAAAGTGGGGAGAGGCAAGGCGAAAACCGGACGGTAATGGGGCGGCGACGGGGTGGGAAACCATAAGGCATGAGCCAATGATCATGCGGGTTTTAATTGATTAAATAGATAGTTGCGTGCGTGGTGGTAGATCGCATGAGTCGATGATCATTTAGCTTGACAGATATTGCTGATTGATATATTTATCATTGTGCGTTAATGAAATCAGTTCTTGGCGTACTGCAAAATAGAGGATACTACCCAATGACAGAAAATATTCTGTTGCCTTTTGGCTGGACAAAAGAGGCGCAAACAGATGACAAAAAAGGCTTAATCTCAGTGATCACAAACACCATCAGGTGCCACGTTACCATCAATTTCAAGAGCCGCTGGTGGAGCCTCGGGCACGCAACAACGGCTTCATCTTCTTCTCCTGGGTGCAGTTCAAAAGGCAAGGCATACTCAGGCCGGTTCTGGCGCAAAGAGTTGGTCGAGGACGCCCTTTTGGCACTGCAAAAACTGGAAGATTAGACAAAATAACCTAAGTATTTAAGACACCAAAGGAGTCATTGAAATGAAGAATATCATAACCATCACCATGCTCATGGTATCGACCTTTCTACCTAGCGTTAGCCTGGCCGCAGATGTTTTATGCTCGATCAGTTGTGATTCTAGCTCTGGCTCACTATGTAATACAGAGGATTATTACAAAATGTTTTCTTGGCCTCTCAGTTGTCCCGACGTGCGCAATGATATGATGGTTTTTGAGATTAGAGATGACATGATTGCCTTAGGATTTACCAGGGTTACTGACTCTTACCCAATTATGGTTTTTTCTAAACCATCTGTCTGCACCTCCCCTCGCTACCCCGCCGGATGGGTCGCCTTCCCCGATCCGACTATCACCGCTGGATCGACACAAATCAAAGCTTCGCACATCATAACCGCTCGCACCGACATTAATCTGATGCGTGCCGACGCGGGCCTTGCATATTGCGCCTGGACCGATCCGACGCTGACGGCCAACAGCACCAAAATCCGTAAAGTGCATTTGGATGAATTGAGGGCATGCATCAGTCAGGTCTATACAACCTGCAGTCAAGCGGCCCCGGTATTCACAGACGCTACCATCTCGGCCGGAAGTACCAAAATCCGCAAAGTTCACATGGACGAGCTGAGATCCGCTACGCTCAACGCTCCATAACTGGCGCCCCGGAAGCAACAATCACCACAAGAAGGAGAAAGCATTATGAAAACCCTGGCAAGCTACTGCGCTGAAATCCTCAAACTCCTGGGGCAGCCGACCCGCATAAATATTATTGAGAAGCTGCGCGATGCGCCCTCCGGAGAGCTCTTCGTCAGTGAGATATCCTCACAGACCGGCGAGGAGCAGTCGAACACTTCCCGGCACCTCTCGCTGATGGTCGCAAACGGCATTCTCCTGAACCGAAAAGAAGTCCCCAAGTGCCTCTATAAAATTAAGGGGCCGGAGATCCTTGAAATTCTCAACCTGGCGGCAAAAGCCTCGCAAGGGGTTAGCGCGGCAGATACCCTCAAAGCTCTCGGCCAGGCAGAGCGCATCAAAATCGCTGAGGTCCTGGGCGATAAAGAGCTGAGCGCGTCGGAGATCAGCTCGGCAATTAACGGCAAGCAGTCGAACACGTCGAGGCACCTCACCTTCATGGTGGAAAACGGTCTGCTCACGAACAGGCGAGAAGGTGCAAAAAGCCTATTCGCCGTTCGGTCACCGGAGATTATGATCATCATTGAGACGGTCAAGCGTGTCATGGAACTCGAAACCCGGCAGAGGCAGGAACAGATACTGTCGGGATGCACGTTGTAAAACAAATGAAGGGGTTCACGAGGAAAGGAGAGGAGTATGCTTAACATCGGGAAGGCTATAAATTCGCATGGTGAATCGATTGTTTTTACAGTGGCACTGCCCGACAGTGCGCCGGTCTATATGTCTGTCCAAAAAACTAACTATTGTAACGATATGCGTACCGTTGTTATTGTAGATGCTGCTAAATTTCTCCAGCTGTGGCAGGCAGAACCTAACAGTATCTGCAAAGAACTATCGCACGGAAACCCCGAAATTTGGCGGAACGACAGAAAATACCATCATGCAGAAACAGGCTTTTCACGTGGGGAGATCAACCCAGTACCTTTAGCCGAGGTTGCCTGTGCAACAAACTCCCGACAAATTGTTACGTACAAATTCCTGCGTTTCGGACGGTGCGAACACACTGAAAATTCAGCCTATTCCTGCTTTACAAACGGCGTGACTCGAACCATTTGGCTATTAAGCAAGGGATGCAAAACTTTCCCTGTCGAATGTAATATCTCTAGTGCCAAGCTCCTTTATGAGGCGGCTTCCGCCCCAGGAAGCGACCTGCTCACTGTCGATGAACTATATACCCGTTATTGAAGGCAATTGTTGCTGCAGGCTGAGGGGGGGTTACCATGTTCCGGATCGACCGTATCGATTTCATTGCCGCAGGCATGCGCTGCAGATTTTGTTCTCGCGAACTTAAGAGCCGGGTAGCCTTCATCCTGCGTGACGCAGAGGGAAAAGAGTGTCTCTGTGGGCCAACCTGCCTCAGCACACACGCCAAGATCGACAAGAGTAAAACGGAGGCCTTTCCAAACTTCACTAAAGCCTGCCTGGGCGACGTGACTGCCAACAAAGAGAAAGCCCCAACCCATGAGCCGAAAAAAGATGGGGAGCAAAAAGCACGAAGCGGCGCTAGGAAGGTGCAGGTAGGTTCAGAAGAGATTGAGTACCTGGTTCTCCGATTCCGTCTGCTCAGCGGGTTCGCCGGGATGAAGATCAAGAGTCTTGAAGACGTCTATGGCAGATACATGAAGGGTTTGATCACGACGGATGACAGGACGCATTTGACGCGCCTGATCGCAAAAGTCAGAGCGGAAAGAAAGGAGTATTCACCCGAAAATCTCAGTGCGTGCTACGCATACTCCCATTGGATCAAAATAGCCCTGCAGGATCTCCCTGCCGAGAAACAAGGGTTCCTTCGCCAAATGCTGTTCACCATTTACGAAAAGTTCTATCTCTCCCCCGGCCAAGCCACGGCCGTCAACAGGTGGCTCGCCAAGATCGAGGGAATGCCGGCACTGGATCCGGGTGCGTTTGTCGCGGCCAAGGCAAAGCAGTCAGATACCACCTTAAATGCCTAGATGAACTGGAGGGGTTCAAGCGCACGGGGCATGTATATCTCGCGCTATCTTATTTCACACGGTCGCGCGGTTTACCTTGATCATATGGTCTCTATAAGATAGTATCCGCCGCATGCCTCTGTCATGGAATGAAATCCGCGAACGATCGGTTGCCTTTTCCAGGGAATGGATCAACGAAACCAGCGAAGATGCCGAAGCAAAGAGCTTCTGGGATAGTTTCTTTAATGTGTTCGGTATTTCCCGCCGACGTGTTGCCACGTTTGAAACGCCGGTTAAAAAAGGCGATGGTTCAGGCGGGTTTATTGATCTTCTATGGAAAGGTACATTGCTGGTCGAGCACAAGTCTCGCGGCAAGAACCTAGACCGGGCGTTCAAACAGGCTATTGATTATTTCCCTGGTTTAAAAGAACGGGATCTCCCTAAGTATGTGCTAGTGTCAGACTTCGCTCGCTTTCGGCTCTACAACTTAGACACTGGCAAAACCCACGATTTCCCTCTAAAAGAGCTTTACAAGCATATACGCCTTTTCGGTTTCGTCGCCGGATACCAGACCCATTCCTTTGGTAAAGAAGATCCGGTCAACATAAAGGCGGCCGAACAACTGGGCAAGCTCCACGATCAGCTGAAAAACGTTGGTTACGACGGGCACCAGCTGGAGCTTTACCTTGTCCGCCTGCTTTTTTGCCTCTTCGCCGAAGACACCTCAATCTTCGAGAAAGGTACCTTCCAGGAATTCATCGAGCAGCGAAGCAATCCCGACGGCTCGGACCTCGGCGGCCACCTCGCCCACCTATTCCAAATTCTTGACACACCTCTTAGCAGGCGTTCTACTGTCCTGGACGACCAGATGGCCGCGTTCCAGTATATCAATGGTAAGCTGTTCGCCGAGATGTTGCCCCTCGCCTCCTTTAACAGCAATATGAGGGAAACGCTGCTGGATTGTTGCGCTCTGGACTGGAGCCGGATCTCGCCGGCTATCTTCGGGTCTCTCTTCCAAAGCATTATGGACCCCCAATCAAGGAGGGAGGCCGGCGCTCACTACACCCGGGAAGCAAACATCTTGAAAGCTTTGCGACCACTGTTCCTGGACGAGTTGAAAGGTGAATTCCAGCGTGTTCGCTTAGACCCCAAGCGTCTGGCTAAGTTCCAAAAAAAATTGGCATCCATCAGAATTCTGGATCCGGCCTGCGGTTGTGGGAACTTCCTGGTAATTGCTTACCGCGAGCTACGGTTTTTAGAAATTGAGGTGCTACGCGAGCTCTACAAAACTAAGGAGTCCGGCTTTCTGGACGTTGGAAGTATTGTAAATGTTGATGTCGATCAGTTTTACGGAATAGAGATTGGAGAATTCCCTGCCCATATTGCCCAAGTAGCCCTCTGGCTGACAGACCACCAGATGAATATGATGGTTTCCGAAGAGTTTGGTCAATACTTCGTACGTTTGCCGCTCTCGAAGGCTCCCAATATCGTGCACGGCAATTCGCTCAGTTTGAATTGGAACGAAGTATTCCCTCTCGACACTGTTGGAGACATAATCCACCCCTCTTACATAGTCGGGAATCCCCCTTTCGTTGGAGCCAAGAAGCTAACCCCGGAACAAAGAGAAGACGTCTACCGTATTTTTCACAACACAAACGGCGCCGGAGTCCTGGATTACGTGGCGTGTTGGTACCGCAAGGCCGCCGACTTTATGGCCGCGCATGCGGAGATGGGATTCCCTCGGACTGCCTTTGTATCCACGAATTCAATAACTCAGGGCGAGCAGGTAGGGGTATTGTGGCAGGACCTTTTCCGTTTAGGGGTCAGTATCCATTTCGCACATCGTACGTTCCAATGGACCAGCGAAGCCCGCGGCAAAGCGGCCGTGCACTGTATCATCGTCGGTTTTGGACCTTGTGATGTCAATGAAAAATGGCTTTTCGACTATGACACCCCAAAGTCAGAGCCACATTCCATTAGGGCCGGGAATATCAACCCTTACTTAGTGGACGCCCCAGACATCCTCCTGTCCAAGCGCTCTAAACCAATCAGTGACGCACCTGCCATTGTCACTGGCAACAAACCTATCGATAATGGGGCGTATCTCTTCGAGCCTGACGAAAAAGCAAAGTTCCTGGCATTGGAGCCTCGATCTGAGCCATTTTTTAGACGTTGGATGGGAGCCGATGAGTTCATCAATGGGTATGAGAGATGGTGTCTTTGGCTAGGTGACTGCAATCCGGAAGAATTGAGACGGATGCCAGAAGCAATGAAAAGAGTAGACGCGGTGAAAGCTTTTCGTTTGGCCAGCATAAGCGCCCCTACCCGAAAATTGGCTGCGACACCAACTAGATTCCACGTAGAAAATATGCCGGATGCTGGGTATCTAGTGGTGCCTCAGGTTTCCTCCGAAAATCGCTCTTTTATCCCTATCGGTTTTATGAGCCCAGAAACCCTGGTGAGCAACCTTGTGTGCCTCATACCTAATGCCACCATTTATCATTTTGGGGTGCTCTCCTCGACTATGCACAACGCCTGGATGCGCGCAGTCTGCGGACGAATGAAAAGTAGTTATCGATACTCCGCAGGCATTGTCTATAACAATTTCGCCTGGCCGGCCCCGACGGAAAAACATCAGAATGCGATTGAGACTGCGGCCCAAGCCGTACTCACTGCTCGAGATCATTTTCCGAACGCCACTCTAGCTGATCTTTACGATCCCTCCGCCATGCCACCAGAGTTGGTTAAAGCTCACCAGGCCCTCGACAGGGCAGTTGACTCCGCTTATGGTGCCAGGGGCATGGATTCAGAAGCGAAGCGCGTCGCATTCCTCTTTGACCGATACCAGTCGATTATTTCCCCTGCAGGTTGACATATCTAGCCACTCCTGAAGCTGAGGTTATAGTGCTAAACCTGGAACACATTAAACACATTCCCAAGGAGCAAAAAAATGTCAACATTGGTAGAACTCACTTCACAAATAGTTGCGGCACATGCGGCAAAAACGCCAATGACAACGGATGAAATCATGGCCGAAATCAGCAAAGTTCATACCGGTCTCAAACAACTTGAGAGTGGCCTACCCATTGATGCAGGGGCGGAAACCAAACCAGCCATCACAATCAAAGAGGCATTTAAAAAGAACGAAGTCATCTGCATGATCTGCGGGCGTGGCGGCTTCAAGGCCCTTGCCCGCCACCTAAGCACTTCTCACGATATGAAGCCGGGCGCCTACAAAAAACAGTTCGGTATCCCCGGTAAGCAGGCACTGGCAGCAAAGAGCTATTCGGAATCCAGAAGAAAGATGGCCATCGAGCGTGGACTGGGAGATGCTCTGGCCAAAAAACGCGGAGTCAGAATGGCCAGTCACAGCGGCAAAAAAACACCCTTGGCCAAAGTTTCTAAGCCGATCGCCCCCGTGAAGGTCTCGAAAGCTGCGGCGCCGGCGGCGGCCAAGGTTGCCAAAGCGGTTACTGCTGCCCCGGTAAAGGTCAAGAAAACCTCTGCCTCTGCCAAAGTGAAAAAGTAACTTTCTCCGCGCCAAAGTAGTGGAAAGCCGCCAGGAGATAATACTCTCGCCAGTCACTTAATCTGTTGATATCAAAATCTGGCGCATCATATGCTATAGCCCCTAACTATGGACAGTTAGAGGCTATTTGCATAAATTATATGGGTGTGGCATTTCAATTCGAGTATTTCCCCCCTGTTATAACCCCCCCGGACTATTAATATCTCTACTACCTATCTGAACTCCGCTTACGATAAGTGGATGATATTCTTGTCACACCAGTGGTAACAGAAATGATCATCCCCTGTCTGGTGTACCGTGAGAAAGGTGATTTCATTATCTTTTAAAATTTCACGGAAGGCCGATACTACGTCTTTGAGAGATATTGCCCCTTCGCGACATTCCATCTCATAGTTAACAACTATGATGCCTCCCTCGGAGTCTTCTTCTTTGCACTCTCCATAAGGAAAAGGATATATAGCTCCAAGGATGCTGGAAGGCGTCACATTATTCTTACGATTAAATTTTGGAATCACCGGGTAAATGTCCCTGTCCTTACCCTTGGTAAAATTGACAATGACATCAAAATCCCTAAGACACATATCTTCTGTTGCTTCTGTCATCACGGCTACACCTCGTTCTAATGCCCACATTGACAAGAAAACTTGCCTAAATTAAAAATCTCCGAAAGCCATGCACCGTAGTGGATGCCGGACTTCCGGAGATTGTTGTCGTTGACACTGGGCTGAGAATCTACTCGGCGGTCAAGGTCACCAGACCGCCCGTGGTTGCGACGTTCGGAGAGACGACACCATTGATGTTCACCCAAGCTATTCGCGGGTTGCCTGCGGCATGAGCGCTTACAATGGAAGCGGTTATGTACTTCACGCCTGCGCCTGTCCCTGTGACCGTTGTGGCCCCGACCGTAAGGGGAAGGTATCCATCACCTCCAGTAGAGATCGGCCCGGCGTAGGTCCCACTATAAGTGCCGGTGACGGGTGCCGTAGTTACACTGGTAGTTCCGTCGGCGTTGGTCACAGTCAGCGAAATGGTACCGGCATAATGAATGTTATCGGTTGTCGTAACATTGATTCTCTTATCCGTGATTGAAGCGAAACCAGGTGTCGCAGCGGCCACCCCGTGCCAGTTGCCTGCCAGAGCATTCCCCATGTCATAGTTATGCATTACCACGTTGTAGCGTGAACTGTAGCTGTTGTTGGCTACTGTGTTGTAGCCCGTCAAGTCGAACTGGATGGTGTCGAGCGGGTTGCCATTCACGAGGGGAGTCGTAACCGAGAAGCCATTTGTCGAACCAAGATTTATCTCGTAGTTGACCCCGTTTGCATTCTTTTTCTGCAGGAAAATGAACCAGTAACCGGAAACCTTTTCAATCAGCAGCGCTCCGTGAAGCGTGTTGCTCGCAGAAGTGAGCGTTCCTCTGTAATTCCCACTGCCGTCTGCCGCCACCACTGCGACTACAGATTCATCCGGCCCCTGAATCCCAAAGGTGTCCCCCGTAGTGACGCCATTCCAAACCCCGGCGAAGTTTAGCGGGCTGCCCGGGGCCTGCGCTGCAGGAGCGGTGCAGGAGCCAGAACCGGTTGTGCTGTTGCCGTAGGTGTTCAGTCCAATGACGGTTCCAAGGGACAAGCCTGCCGCAGTCTTGAGCATGCTTCCGCTGAATGACCCTACCGCACCATCTGTCTGAGTTATCGCGTAGCTGAGATGCCCTGTAGCCGCATCGAACGTCCCTTTCACCGTACCGACAATGTGCTCCGAAGCGAACACACCGGTAGCCGTAGTATCCGTTGCCGACCCGACATAGAGAGTGAAGGGTTCGGAAGGAATTACGTTTGTCGAATAGGTCCCAGTCCAGGTACCGGCGAAGTCAGACGCCTTGGTTGCGATCGAGTCCTTGGTGGACGGCGGCGGGTTAATCGATGTGTCAGGCGGCGGTGTCGCGTCGGTTGTTTTGGTAGATCCACCGCAGCCTGCAAGGACCGATAACATAGAGAGCATTGCAACAAGTGCGAGAGTGTGAAAAAACTTCATGGTTTTCCCCTTTTGTATTGTGTGCAGCTGTGTATTGCCGTTATCCATATTTTGATAATACCCTATTACTACGGTATCGTCAAGCATATTATCACGCGGCATCTCTTTCGCCGGAACCTCCTGCAGACCCACCGGAAACGAATTCCTTAAAAGTCGGTATCTCCCCCGCCTGCCCTGCCTCGACGTACCCGACCAATTTTACGATGAGCGTAACCCCACCTTGCCCGACTCTTAGGTTACCTCCACGCTTCATTTCCCGGTAAAGGGACACCTTGCCACCCTCATCATCAACCTTAAACGTATTGATTGCTCTCACCGTCCCCCCTTGTTACCACACACTCTACTACCTTGAGTGACGGCCCCGATGTATTAATCCGAATTGGGTCTACCTTCTAGTGCGTCCTTCTGTTTTGAATCTTGGTCATCTGCTCCTAGAGCATCATCAACTTCCGGGAAAAATGCCCACGCAACCCCTACCCCTCTATCTAACGTTTCCCATCCCATCTTATCGTCCTCCAGACATTAACCTTTAATCCCTTCAGTACAGGCTTTCACCGTAATCGAATGCAACACCACGGTTAAACCCTATTGTGTGGATTTGCAGATCGCCCCCAGGGGTCGAATACAGACAAATATCCCCTTCTGCCGTCTCAATGCGAGCAAACGGGTTGCCTAAAATTGCTGTTACTTGATCGAACTGCATCCCCTTAAAGAATTGACTAGCCATTCGCAACCTTCCTTTTAGTATTTGAACCTTCCCACTGCAACGAAAATGCCTCCATGGCCTTATCCTCTCCTTCAGAGGATACGATGTCAGTTGCAAGCCCATTTTTGAAACAAAGCAGTGCCCACAAATCGATGTCTATGGTGCCATCAACCAACGGTATTTTTATAATTACAGGCCTTTTTTGGCCGTTTCGATATGCCCTATCTTCTCCTTGGTTTTTCAGAGCGCTGGTCCAGGGAAGCGATGCATAAAATACATAGTTTGCCGCGGTCAGTGTAATGCCGACCCCTGCCGCTAAAGTTGTCCCGACGAAGGCGCCGATATCTGGATCATCCTGGAACGCGTCGACGGCCGCCTGACGCTTCTTAGGAGAGTCATCACCAGTGAGAGTCACCACCTCAATGCCGGCCTTTTCGAGAAGATCCGCAACAAGGTTCACGTTCGCCTTAAATTCGCAGAAAATGATCAGCTTGTCAGATCCACCCAACTCTCCAACCATATCCATTATTACGTGCTCGATCTTGGCCCGTTCAAGCATTATCCTGAGCTTTCCGAGCTTTACTAAAGCCGTGAGCAATGGGTCATTGGCAATATGATTGTATTTCGCCATCACTTCATCTGGCAAAGAGGTGTAGACCAGCTGACGAATCTTCCCTGGCAACTTCAGCACAACGTCCTTCATCCGGCGCAGCATCCAATCCCCGATCCGCTCATTGAGCAGACGCCGGAACTCCTGGTTGCCACCAAACTGAGCTGTGAAATCCTTGACCGATAATTGCCCCAGGGGGTGTCCGGACAGACGAAGAAGGGTGTGAATTTCAGCTTCTTTGTTCAGGATCGGGGTCCCAGTGAGAATGTATCTATAGGGGATATTGGCACCGACTTCGAAAACCGTTCTGGTGCGTGCAGCGGAGGGGTCCTTCAGTTGGTGGGCCTCATCGGTGAACATGACCTTGAAATGGTCAATGTAAGGGAGAAGCGCACCAAGTTGGTCATAACTCGTTACGACCCACCTGGCCTCGGCATCCCACTTGAACGTCGAAATCTTAGCCTGGGGCGCCACCATTTCTATTTCTCGTGCCCAGTTAAGCACCAGGCTCGCCGGGCAAGCCACAAGCCCCTTCATGCTGCTGTTCCCGCCATACGAAAGCAAGATCTCTCCGGCCACCACCGCCTGTCGAGTTTTCCCCAAACCCATGTCGTCCGCCAAAAGAGCAGATGTGCGAGAAAGCAAATGGATTACACCGTCGACCTGGAACGGGCGATAGAGTGAATATTTTGAAAGCACCCCCTCGAGATCCTTGCCGGCAAAGCTGGTGGGTTTTAGGGGCGAGGTAACAGCCAACAAGATCCCGCTATCGAGATCATCCGTGCCAGGAGATCCCCCAGCCTGCGCACTGTTCGGCATCATGATCCCAACAGCGTCCTTAGGCCGTGGCTTGATCATGCCGTCTTCGAGCACGTCATATTCGCCCGGCATCACCTCGAGTTGATACTCCTCGAAGGGCAAGGATGTCATAAAACTGTTCAACATCATGGCCGGCGTAACGTCGCTGATGCACCAGGCCTTCATAGCTCTGAAAAACCGGCCGTGCATCGAGCGGCAAATGCCAACCACTCCGGAGTGATATTCCGAAAACGTGACGGCGGCCCCCCCGTCTTGCAACGGGTAGATGCAGCCGCTGAGCTCTGAAATGAAAGCTACTGGGTCCGGGTTCCCAACGGTGAAGCTGAGCATTTCGTTGAAGACTTCCCAGTCCTCGTCTACACCGTGAGGTTTTCCTGACTCAACGAGTTCATCAAACATCTTGCGGGTCACGCCGTCCAGGCTGTCGAGGGAGAACCGCCAGTAACGAAAATACTGGCTATCCTTACGTCCAACGAACCGGCCGCCGTACTTGGTCAGGATATGGTTGATCCCGGGATACCAGGCGAAATATATCCCGAGATCAAAGCCATCGTAAACTGCGTTATAAATTAACGACTCTTCCAATTTAAGCTGTCCTTGTCATCAATTTGGGAGATGGTCTGGCTGTATGGTGCAACCGTTCCCGCTTGCAGGCTGTTCGAATGCACGCCCACCCATTGTCACCACGCCTTTTAAGTAATCAATCGATCTGGGTGTTGTATTGAGATAGGCAAGGTAAAACTTCGTCAGGTGATCCTGCTGAGGAGGAGGGAATTCGCTAAGATAGCAAAAGACTGCGGATCCAGCTTCAAGAGCCACTTGCTGGGAATATTCACCTTTTGTCGTGGCCGCCCCCTGGACAGACTCCGCTGCGGCGCCTACTGCCAAAACCTTTTGGACGTACAGAGCCATTTGCGCCGAAGCTGCTCGCAATCTTGCACTCTTCGGGTAGGTCTCTGCAATCCACCTCTCAATGTCGTCACGCAGACCGTTCCGGTTTGAATCGATACCGAGCAAGGTATCATTGTTGGCTTTGCCCGGATCCGGAGGGACAAGCAGTGGGTTGAGAATCATCGGAACCAGTTTTACCGATATTTTAGTTGGCAGGTCAGTAATACTGGTTGCCACTGGCGCAGGCCCCGCCTGCAACTTGCCAGTTTGGCCCGGGTGCACGCCAACTGACGTTTCTTTAGGTTGCGTTGGTAACCGAGCCGGCGGAGTAGAGGGAGGTTGGGGACCAGTAACGGGAATGTCCAAACCTACTTTGCTCACCCCGCCACTATCCGGGGCACTCGTGACTGCTATGGCCTTCCCGTCGCATGCCGCCAAAACAGATACCACCCCTACTACTGCAAGTATTTTATGGATTCGTTGCAACATCTGGCACCTCCTGGTTCCCTTTTTTTCCCGGGCTCGCTGCCCGTAAAGATTCCATCACTTCTTCGAGTACAAAACGTGAATACCTGCCAACCTTGAAATGTGGAAGTGTGCCCATATGCGAATAAATCCAAACTTTAGGGACAAGCAGGTGCTTGGCTAGCTCAGAAACACCTACTATTTGAGGGCTGACGCCCCCTTTGGCCTGCAACTTCTTGGTTTTCTGCGCTTCCATCAAGTCCTCCGAAATTCTAGTGGATTTCTCCATAGAAAATATTAAATCAATGAGCTGCTGCGAGGGAAAGTCCTGACTCCCTGACTTCACGGTATGAAGTCCCTGATGCAGACAGAACCTTCGCAGGAATATGAACAAGGCCGGGTTTCATCTTAAACCCTACCAGAGCATCCGTAACGGCCCCGGCTTTCTCACCAAAAAATGCTTTGATGTCCAGATGCAAAATTTCCAGAGCAACCTCAGTTGGTACGGCCTTTCTGTAAGGCCTGTTCTCAGTCATAGCAGCAAAGCGGTCGGCGATGTTTATGACCCTAGAAATCGGGGCAATTTCATCGAGATCCAACCTAAAGGGATACCCTTTGCCATCCGGCTGTTCATGATGCTCCCGGACAAACCGGGCTATCCTCTGTAAGCGCTTATCAGGAAGCGTAAGCAGCATATCCGCTCCCCAAATAGGATGGCAGAGGATATTCTCTCGCTCTCGGTCCGTCAGTGACTCTTTTTTGTCCAATATCTGCGTGGGGCAGCTAAGCTTTCCAATGTCGTGCAAAAGTGCGGCATCACGGATATCGTCTAGGTACGAGGCCCTGTCTGACTCGCTCAAACACCAATCCACTTTTGCCGCGATATGAATTGACACTTTGGCCGTCCTTATGCTGTGATGATACGTGGCCTCATGCACGCTCTCAAGAGCTACAAGCGCCATCCGAATCATGCCATTTTGTATTTCACTTAATTCCAACGTCTCACTCTCCTATTCCCGACAACAGTTAACACCCTCGACGCAACAATTAGTTCCTGGCCCCACCTACCCACTCTTTTGTAGGCGTAAGGCTTGGACCCGATGCCTTGCCCGTTGAAATATCATCATCGTCATCAGTTTTCTTCTTAGCCTTCTTCTTGGCCGCACTTCCACCAGTGCCACTTTTCACAACGCTTTCGCCAGAGCCTCGCCGAACTAATCCGAGCAATAAATACGCACAAACCGCAACAGCCGCCCCAAAAACAAACGCCAAAAGGACCGAACTTAATATATTCACCGAGCACTCTCCGTTTTCTCTTCTACGATCTTTAATAGACGATCGGCTATTTCTGGAAATTGTTTTCTGATATTTTTGATGACCTGCAATTTAGCTTTAGGCGTATATGCCAAGCGGAAATCACCGAGTATTTTTTGGACCTCTTTGAACTTTGGCTTTAACGCCATAATCCTCTCCTAAACCTTTGAAAAGTGCCGAGCCATTCCGGTCACGAATAGAGCTGTATTGTCTGCGGCCTGCAGCAGGTAGGCCTGGCCAAACATTCCATTTTGCCAACTATACAAAAGTGCAGCCATCACGATTGTCAACGCAACAACATATTCACTCGGTGTACGGGTAGCATAGAGATGGAGACCTGTGCGTTTCCCCCGGGGATTCCAAAACGGTAACCCTGAATTCCCGAGTAAGTCTTCAGCGAGGTGGCCGACATAACCAACCAATATGAAAAAACACACGTAGAGGATGTAACCCGGTTCGTGTTGCATAGACCTCCATACCAGGGCCGCCGGCATTAGTGGCAGCCAGGGGTAATGAGTGAGAGTCCGATGCTTTATCAATTTCAGCTCGAGTACGTCCGGCAAGGCAGACGCAGCCGTCGCGATCGCCGTAGCTGGGAACGATCCGGTCAGGGCATAAGTAACTGCGCAGGTTGTTAGCCGATGATTTTTCCACTGCATACAGAGCACCCAAATCCTATAAATGTTGCGAAAAACTGCTCAGCAAAAAATCCCTATATCTATAATCGGGTCTATATGGCTACAAAAAGAGCGATATATTTTATCTCTCACGCATATTATTTTATTGACACATCTATATTTGGGGCTTAATCTGAATTCATAGCAATATATAGCAATAAAAAGCCATAGAAATAAACCAGGCTAAAGGGGGATAAAAAACATGCATTTCGCAGTCATTCAAGAAGGGCACGGAGTCTACGGTGTAGGTGCAACAGAGAGTGAGGCGATTGCCGCCTGTAACCGCCTGGGCACCCCCGACAGGGTACGGGCTGCCTTGGTCCCCCAGGACAGCGCACAGCATGGAGATATCGTGCTGGCCGAATGCACTGAGGACCTTTACCACCAGGTAACGTCCTACGGCTTTGAGCCTGAATTTGAATATAGTGAGGACGGTATCGCCGACGTCGACCACTCCCTGCAGCAGCACTCGGTCGAAGCCCGACGCCATGCTCATTGAGATCCAGGCTAAAAGCAAAGAAGACGATGGCTGGGATACAGTCAAATTATCTGAGATGGTAGGAGAGACACTTCGAGATGCTTTACTGGGATTCGACGGAAAGCAGATCGTGGTTGAGATCGATATAGATGGGGGGAAACATTATTGTTGCGGAACGGATGCACTCCGGGCAGTCATGGCCCCAAGGGGGCGAGCGGTTACCAGTCAGGATGCCGGCCGCTTATTCGACCAGATAAATCCAAGGATACTGGAGATATGTACGGGATACAAAACAGTTGAAAAAACATTTGAAGGATGCCGGCTCGAAAAGATAACAATCGATATCCCTGGACACACCGAACAGCAGACCACATTTTTTACCGACAACGGGTAAGGAGAAGAAGCATGGCACGGAAAAGGACTAATCCACCAAGTGAGGTAGGGCGATATCTCCTCCCAATTACCCTTTTGAAACGTATTGAAGAAAATGCCACGAAGAAAACCGGCGGGAATAAATCTCGCCTCGTCATCGAGCTCTTCGAGGGCCGGATGACGCTGGATCCAAAAGAAGAGGAAATATGAAGATGCTCCCGACCACAATGAGAAAACCAGTTTGGCTAGCGCCAATTTGCGTCATCGACCTCACTTTAGGATTGTTCCTACTGGCAGTGATCACCATCCCCGGGTTCACCCCCGACCTGAAGGAGAAAGCTGCCCGTCGCGGGCTCACCGCACTCATCCTGTCGGTGGCAGGCATCAATATCATAGGCCCGATTGCAGCCCTGTGGTACCATTGCCGGGCAAGCGAGCGTGACGAGCGAGGGGAAGCCGGGGAGAACGGCCTGTGACGAACCTGGTGCCCTTTACGCTGTTCACCTTCAACCGCATGGAGATCAGCCCTCCGCCGCCCGCCGCCTTCGAGGAGATCATAGGATATTCAGGAGATCTACGCTTCGTTGGCTTCTACTACCAGGGGTCGTCCGTGTGCATCGAGGACGGTATGGTCAAAGAGGTGGGCGATCGGAGTCCCTGGTCGATCTGGTACCGGTCTCTCGGGGTTGAGATCCACAAGCACTTTTGCTTCGGTTACGACGGGCGGGATCCGGAGCACATGTTAATCCTCGACCGCAAGGCGCGAACGCTCTATGCGGGCCCCGTGCAGGCGGCACGTGATGCTCTGAGGCAACAGGTGCCCTGTCTGCAGGAAACGCAGTCAGAAGCACCGTTGCAGGCGGACCTGGATGAGAAAGAAGAGGACCTGACCTATTTGCTGGCAAACACCATGTCGACCGCGGACTGCGAACGGCGTCAGGCGAAGAAGAAGGAAGGGATGGAGATGTTGGAGACGTGGCTTAGGCGCCAAGGTTAAACAAGCCACGCCGATCCACACAAAACTGAGAAGGGGGCATATCATGAACACGGCACAAAACTCAAATGGCTACAAAAACCGATTTTATCGCATCACCATAAAGCAGGCCCTGCTGTGTGCCTTTTTCCTTTTCGCTTTAGTCGTCATGTATAGACTGACCGGATTCGCGGTTATTGGTACTCTTATCGGACTTTGCGCCCTATTTTCACCAATATTCCTCACTGAGCCCGCTAAATACTATTGCTCCAGGCGCACCAGAGCAAATAAAGCAAAAACGAGTCCAATTAAGAGGATACTGTTGATTATGTTTTTCATTGCAGCACTAGCCATTATGTTCAAATTGACAGGATTTTTGGTCATCGGCGTGCTTATTGGACTTAGTGCATTATTTGCTCCGATATTCTTGACTAAAGCCTCGCGTAATCCAGATCGTACCAACATATTTACTGACCCACTTTATAAAGGTTTATCGGGGAATTTATACAATGATAAAAAATAAAAAGATTTAGATTGTTTTAACGCCTATTTTATTCTAACGGGGGTTACTGAGGAGATATTCAGCAACCCCTTGCGCTTTTATGAATTCATCCGACTGTATTGCAAGAGTTCCAATAAAAAATGCCTCATATTCATTTACTTTTCCGTATATGTGAAGATTAGTTACCATTCCAAGGGATTCATCCTCAACAAGGGTTCCGCGTACATGGCTAAACATGGCAATCGGGATTTTAACTTTTATACCATTATATTCCGCAATTAGACCGTCAGCATCATAACGATATACCAACTGTGAACCCTCTTCAAAAATGAATGAGCTATCAACAGAACAAATCGCCGAGAGACCATCACCATTAGGTATTATACAAGTTGCTTCCCGTACCATAATCCCTCCTAATTCGATAATTTCGTGCATTTAATTCCAATCCTAACGCCGATTACCCCCATTTGGCAAAGGTCCTTTTCCCCCATTGCTTGTGTCACCGCCCGGCTTTGCATTTAGATATGTCCCCCTTGAAGCGGGTGTGACTTTAGATTTTGCAGCTGTCTCTTTACCAATTGAGGTGCGTGCAGCACTGGCCGTTTGGGCTATAGGAACAATATCCTTATACAAATTTTGCACCGTGCCAACAGTCATTTCAACATTTTTTCTGTCAAGGCCAACAGACTCTCCTATTGCCCCTATAGCGGTATTAGCCGCTCCGTCGACTACTGTACCGGCATTGATCTCCGTCCGACCGGCAAAGAGCACGTCTCTATCACCAGACTGAGAGAATGTCGTGTCATCACGCTTCGAGGATTTCCCAGACAGCGTGACATCTGTGTCATCACGCTTCGAGGATTTCCCAGACAGCGTGACATCCGTGTCATCACGCTTCGAAGATTTCCCAGACAGCGTGACATCTGTGTCATCACGCTTTGAAGATTTCCCAGACAGCGTGACATCTGTGTCATCACGCTTCGAAGATTTCCCAGACAGCGTGACATCTGTGTCATCACGCTTCGAAGATTTTCCAGACAGCGTGACATCTGTGTCATCACGCTTCGAGGATTTCCCAGACAGCGTGACATCTGTGTCATCACGCTTCGAGGAAGTTCCTGACGCCGTGCGATTTGTCCGATCTTCGGCGACTTTATCGTTAAGCGTCGCCGTCCCCCCACCCTTAGCGTCGAAGCCGGTAATTCTGTCGCCCTTATCCCGTGACATCTGGAAATCGAAACCTTTAGGCCCGCCCTTGGCGTCTGCCATTTTATCAATTTCTTTTGCTGTGTTTTCAAATCCTTTTTGCTTCCGGAGTTCATCGGCCAGAGCATGCATCTCCTTCTTTCCACCAACGGATCCTTTCTCCTGGGACATAATCTTGTTTCCATCTTTATCCATAACTTGCGACTTGGTTACCTGTCCATAGCCATTACTGGCGGAGGTAAACGACTGCTGGTTAGAACCTGCTATATTTCCCATCTGTGCCAAATACCCTGCCTCGGTGAGACTGCCATTCTGCCACATAGCAGGATCCTGCTTCATCTCAGGAGAAGCATTCTGGTCAGCCACAGCCCTACGAACATTATCGGACGCCATCCCCATCAGTTCACTGTTAGCAGCAGGCTTGCCAAGGGCCACGCCGGTCGCAACAGGTCCTTGCCCAGTGGCTGCCATAAGTTGATCTGCCTGAGAGGATTTCTTCGCCATTTCTATCGCACTTGAATCAACCATTGACTGAATAGCGGCGCCCCTGTTGCCCCCAAACTTGTCTGCGACTGTTTTGTTAAATGCATTGACGTCCTTATTGTTATTTTGCGAGGCCAACTGTGAAATGTCTTTCTGAAAATCCTGAATCGAACCGCCGGTGTAACCGCTCTTTTTAGCCTCATCATAGGCTGCAACAAAGCCCTTGGTATCTCCGATGTTCTTATCCGTTGCCACGCCCGCCATATATCCAGCCATTTTCCCATCAGTGCCCATTTTTTCTAATACTGCGTTCTGGGATGCCGCATCGTTCCTGCCAACCCCACGCGCTTGTGAATCGGTAGTATTCCCAGACTTTGTAGACTCTCGTGCTGTATTCACCGCGCCTGTCTTGTTCTGGCCCTGCATCATGGATTCGGTACCGCCTCCGTAAGCCTTCATCATCCCAGCGCCTGAGGCGGCACTCCCAAATTCATTTCCCGCCATTCCGCGCCCCATATTGTCCCAACCGTGGGCACCGTTACCTACAGCACTCATCATGGCAGCTGAATAAGCACCAGCCACCCCAGATTTCGCTGCTGAATTAGCCGCATTTGGGTCAGCGAGCGCCGCCTTGGTGCCGCTATGTTCCGCAGTTGCCTTATCAGCCAACCTAGACATAGCCGAGTCGCCAAACTTAAACAAGGCTCCCGATACAGCTGTAGCCAGGAGAAAAACCGAGTTCCTCATTGACGCAAAATTCCCGAGATATTGATTGGACAACAGAGGCAATCGCATTGACGCATCAACGCCCATCCCCGCATTTGCTAGAGCCGCTGCGGCTGCTTGCTGGTACTGGGTCACCCAAAGATGAAAGGTGATCACATCGAGAGATCTAAGGAGAGCAGTCCAGCAGATAAGCGAGATGATCAGGCCGAACGCATTCTTCCAGAGCGGAGTGACCAGGAACAAAACGAGGATAGGCATCAGCATGAATGAGTATGCAACGTAAGCGTCAATCATGTAGGGGTTCATCACCCCTGCCATAAACCCGCCCGAACTCCCATTTTGAGCTTGATTCATCAAGGTCTGGAACTGAGCCGTTTGAGCACCATTCCCTGACACGAGCGACTGCGCTGATAGGTTTGCAACGGTAATGTTACTGATAAATTTACTTGGATCTATTGTCTCGCCAGTGGACCCTAAATACATATCAGAGAAGAGTTGTTGGCAGCGCCCAAGATCGGCGAACCCTGTCCCCCCACAAGCATTCGACAACGGTTTGCTCGAATTCGCGGCATTACCGTAAAAAGATGATAATTCCGTATAAACGGCCTCGCAGGTTTTCGTGTTCCCTGAGGGACTACCAAAATTGCTTGTCGTGAAATTGGCGGGATTATTCGCATCGGCGATCACATCCATAACCGTTTTGCCGCAGCCAGGATTCATCACCTTATTCATAGTAAGCGTCGACCCGGGACGATTAATCTCAAAGGTCACACAATCATCAACATAATGCATCATGGTCTGAGAAGCTTCGGAATCCTGGACATACTGCGAAGTCGTGTTCTGCATAAGTCTCATGCCAACCGCCCCGCCAAATTCAGCATACTGCATAGGCGCAAGTTGCCCACATGCCGTAGTCGGTGAAAGCGGAGCATTAGTATCGAACGTGTCTACGATATACCTTTCAATATGGTTTACCAAACCAGCGAGGTAAGCGACTCCAACAGGGAGACCTGCAATAACCTTATTCGAACCATAGACAGGATCGTACACGGCCAATGTTGTGGTTGGGACAAATAACGAGAGGTATAAAGTGACGCCGATGAGAAACGGGAGCAACCACCCGAGCGGACCACCTTGGCCCATCGCCATCTTGATGAAACCACCCGCGCACCCGAAGAAAAGACCAAGCACTGCAAAAGATGCAATGATTCCCTTGTAGGAGTTATCTGCGAAAATCAACGCTATATTGTCGAATGCAATAGTCACAGGTGAGAATCCACCGTAGGTATAATACTCATTCAAAGCTGCGGCGGCCGGAGACACCGCCACCAATATGAACGCTAATGTTAGAAATACTGTTTTTCGCATTTGTCCCCCGACCGCACCTTTAAGGTTTTATAGTGTACGCATCGCCCGCTGGGCTACAGATGCTCCAAAGGTCCTGGCTATTTCGCCCTTCAACTGACTGTCAAGATTTTTAAGTTGGTTATTCATTGAATAGGAGGTGGTGAACTCCTGGAGGCTCGTTTGAAAACTTTCGGACATGATCCTATTAACAATATCGATATTCTCTGTGATTTTCCCAAGTTTCGTGTCAAGTTCCCCTTGAAATTTGCCAAGTTGGCACTCAGCGCTGAAATTTGATAGCTTCCCAGTTTGATGCATATAACTCATTATTTCCTCATATCGAGCAAGAAGATCCCTCATAGCCTTCATTGACAAACCAGCCGCTGCCGTCTTAACCAGCATTGGAGTAAGGCTCAATTGTTGTCCTGTCGTGATAGCCACCCTAAGACCGTATAAAACAGAAGTAGGCATCGCTGTAACAAAACTGACATCTGCCGTTGAAAGCGCGGATTTTGTCAGGAGGGCCGACATAACCGCCTGCATCTTTACATCCACATATGTAATCATATTTGTATCTGCGCTCGGAAGCACAGAACAAATTCCCGTTTCAGTCCGTGACCAAATATTCCCTGTATTTATGTCGTCAATAGTAATATTTTTGCTGTTCGGACATGCGCCAACATACTCAATAGGCAGAGATACATCCCCACCTATTATGCTGTTTATTTTAACGTCGCCAACTAAACCTCTCAAAAGATTGACATACCCTGCCGGCAGTGACATGTCGTTAGCCACTACTTTTAAAACACTTATCGGATATTGATTCGAGTCTGCTGGAAAAAGCTTTTGAATATCAGCCGGGCACCCTGCCATTGATGCAATAGTTGTGCTGGACATCCCTTTATTCATGGTTGTCCAGGTGTTCACGTCTGACAGTGTAGCAACCGCAGGGACTGCAGCTTTCATATCCGAATAACTGTTACTCAAACCTAGTTCGAGGGCACTGCCTACATCATCCTGTCTGATTCCTTCAGCTATGTTCATTGACATGTCACGCACGCCCGTCATAACCCCTTTTGCAGTTGAGCAATCATCCATCGACATTGCATTAAGCTTATTGGAGAGGTCCTCCATATTGGACATAATGGTCGCGCACTTCGGGCATAAGGTGTCAAGCGCCATCTGAAAAGCGACGCCGGCGCTGTTCTGGAGGACATTCTGTAGCTTCTTTACGATCATATCGGCCTTAAGAAAGCTTAGAGACCCAGCGTAAAAATCGATTCCCCCACAACCGGCTGAGAGCTTAGGAGGAGCACTACTTAAGAGGTTATTGTTTTGACTCACCGGCCAGCGGGCCGACATGGATCCCGCTGACAAATATCCTCGTGCCTGCCCATTCATGTAGCTTGGACCCGACTGGGTTGAACTGCTTGCCCAATCGGCCATCCAACCAGACCCCCATGATATCGAGGGAAATACTTGGACCAAGATGAAAACAGACGCTACAGTCGCCCCAATTTGCCTAATTTTTCGCATATATCCCCCTTGCCTATATCCCTGCATTACCGGTGAAGCGGCGCCGTCGGATCGAACGCACCGCCTCTCTCATATTCACGTACCCCGTATTGCTCAGGAGTGGTCTGCCCTTCATACAAACGGACTCCATTGAAAACTCGCGTCTCGAGCTCATCGAGAGCAATCACGCCATAGGAAATCGGGATAGGGGTTTCATTGCCACGTTTGACGAGAACCAGGGAGGGGGTAATTGTGATACCAAATTGTGCGGCCATCCCCGGATTTTCCTGAACATTAATCGGCTGGACGTTAAAGTGGCGAGACGCGACGAAATATTTGAGGATCTTTTCCTCCGCCTCACAAAAAGGGCAACCCGGCTTGAAAAAATAGAATAGGCCATAATCATTTGATGCCGTGGCCACCCTTGAAGTGACCTCTTGTGTTTTGGAAATGCGGTTAGCCTCTTTCCCTGGGACCGCAGTCGGGTAATCCCGTTCTGTGGAAACCTCAGGGTATTTATTCACCACCATCTGCTGGACGTTCGTATAGGCCGAGGCTTTACGGCGTGCAATGTCGATCATGGCATAGGTGTCGTGTACGTGTGACTCCGTTGGGCGCCAGACCGATTGCTCCTTGAATGCGTCAAACAGGGCGTTGAACTCCTTGGGTTTCATATCCCAAACCTGCTGTGGGGTGAACTCGACAAACCGAAGTTCCTCCCTCGCTTCCCACTCGTATTTCTTCGGCTCGTCTTTCATCGGATCCTGCTTTGCGGCTTGAGGCGGAGACTGCTTAGCCGGAGTTTCTTCTTCCTCTGGCGGAGGGGCATCTTTGCCCCAGTAATAGCCTGGGTGGTCAGAAAGAGTGTAATACTGAGCGGACGCTACAGCGGGCGCCAATAGAACCAAGGCCAGGAGGCCCATACTCACGGCCTGAGTGGTTACGGACTTTATAAGAGAGACCATGCCACCTCCTTGACCCGGCTCCTTAAAATGAACCCAAAATAGCGGGAATCGAAACTGTCCGGATGATCACCTATTGCAAACACCATCCCCTCAGGTACCTTGCCATTGAAAACAAAAGGGACAAGAGGATCTCCAACCAAAGACATCCTCTTCGCCTTTCCGATAAATTTACCGTTGCAATTGTAATTATCGTTTTGCACCGTCAAAGTGTCCCCCGCTACACAACCTGCCCGCTTGATAAACGTCAAGAGACGGTCTGTCGGCTTTGGCACATACTGATCGAAGATGATGTACCACCCAGACTTTATTGGCTTCTCTTTTGAACTGTCCATAACCGACCAAAAAACTCGCTTGTTGAGGGAGTTAGTTAAAGTAACTTTGAAGTGATCGCAAAATAGCCATGTGGCAAAACTGACCGCAATCAGGATTGACAGGTTTTTAGCGAACTTCCATCGTGAGTTTTTTAACCCGCTTTGCGTTTCCAAAAATTATGTCTCCTGATAAAACCAAGTAATTTGGGGGCAATACATCAACTTGCCGTTTAGCCTCGTCCCAAAGTTTATTTGCCTGTTCTTCCGTAATCCTGTTCTCAAGCCTGGCAGTCCTTACCTGCGTTAAGAACCCCGGCATATCAAACGAGGCGATCTTTATTGCGAAGAAACGGTCATAGACGACCAGGGACAGGGCCGACATCGCCAGACTGACAAACAGGACGGCCTGGTATAAAACCTTTACGCTCACAAACTGCGGGACTGCGGGCTGCGGTGAAGGCGTTGTTGCCGAGGCCGCCGGCGATGCTGTAGATAATTCTTCGGTTTCAGCCATGATTTTAAAATCCTCCTATCTATAATCGGGCACAGATGGCTACAAAAAATCCAACTTTCTACAATTCTTTTTTCAAAACGTCGGAAAAAGCCGCCAACACTGAGGAATTCGCACTTTCTGCCACCCGTGAAAAGAGGTAGGAAAGGGACGCGTCTCCATAAATCATCCACCACGGATTCTTGGCGGTAAACGATTCGTTCTCATCAATGCCCTCGGTCGTGTCGGGACCGCGAGAGGTAACATCTCGTGCAAAAACCACCGCAGGGACCTGGGATGGTTTGTATCGGCGATATAAATTAGGGTCGATCTCAAATGCGGGCCCGTATGTCAGACAGTCTGTACCTTCACAGGTTCGGTCTTTTTTCAGCATGTTCGCAATGAACTGCACTGTCGGTGCAAACGTTTTCATCCCGCCTACAAAGCCACGTAGGACGAAGATGATGTTCGGGTCATGGAGTTGGTCAACATCTTGAACGTAAGCCCGTATGGTGGCCTCAGGCATCGAGGAAGATACAAAGATGTAGATCCTCTCGTCAGACGCAAGGCGGGTGGTTTGGCCAACATTCTTTGCTTTGGCATAATAGGATGGCTTCAGCTCAGGCGAAATGCCATAAACCTCTTTTTGTAGGCGTTCCCGCTCGGCCAATACCTTTTTCTGAAACTGAGGGGCATTCACCACGTCGGCCGATACCCGTGCAGCTCCAGCCTGTGCTGCCCCGGTGGCAACACCCTCGGGGAGCTTACCGTCGGAGTAGAACTGGGAGGACTTGGTTTTTGCAGAATCGAGGGCAGACTGCATAGATTCCAGAGACTCCGCACGGGTTACCTGGCTCGAAAACGCCAACATCATCGCTACGAAAAGGGCATATCGCATCAGTTGGCACCTTTCAATTTCTGACAGCACTTCTTTTTTTGGAATAAGACAAAGAGAAAATTCGAGTCATTGTACGCAGGGGCCTTCCCTCCGCCCCAAATAAATTCTGACTGTGCGGCCCAAAACGGAGTAGCCGATTTTACAGGCTTTGCGAACTGATACCTCCACTGCGAGGATTTCATGATGTTCGAGGGCTGCCCCTTACAAGCCAACTTGGTATAGTCTAGGATGGCCTGCTCTTGAGTGTAGGTGTAGACTTGTCTGGCCACGATCTGTGCAGATGAAGTGAGAACACTGCCACTCGCTACGTTGCCGGATAGGGGGTAAATGTTGTCCCACTGGCACCAGAAAAACGAGTCATAAGCCATAGGGAACCAACTCCCAGGAAGTTGGGCTATGGCAGCCTTCCCAATACATGCAATATCCGCTGCTGGGTTCGCAAAAAGGAAAATCTTAGGATCCTTCAGCGCCGACAGATAATCATCATTGTAAGTCGGATTCGTCTCCGACATATCGCCCGGGGCAATATCCTTTCCAGCTTGAAGGCACTTAAGATCTCCGAGCATCCCAATCATGTGGAAAACCGGGAATTCAAACCAATGGATTTGTTTAAAAGTATGAGCCGAAGGGATAGCCTTCGAGTTGGTCCCCGAATGGTATCCCTTTGAATCCAGTCCACTATATTTCATTCCTACCACCGGCGAACAATATGCATCGCCTACAACCTCTGCCATATAGCTGATATCCCAAAAACTGATTTCCATACCGACATACGTTCCTTTCACATCCTCGCAGGTGCATATAGGATTTACCGTCCCAGTGCTAGCATCAGGAAGTTCACTATTAGTTGCGACTGCAACCCCCCCCACCCTGATCGGGAAAATCCCATTCCATGCAACATCAGATATGGGATTGAACGGCTTTGTGCTGCACTTCGCTTCGACTTCCTGCGCGAACATTGCTGTTATTACACAAAGCACAGTCAGTATGGGAACACTAAGGGACAAGGATTTCATGTATTTCAAGAGAAACTCCTTTCTGGCATGCCACCGAAGGCACGGCCATTATTTCAAAACGCTCAACCAGCGCAGGATCGGCATAGAACAGAGGCCTCGACAATATTTGTTCTGTTTTGCCAATATCCCCGCCGGTCAAAAGGATTTTGGAGGCAGATTCTTTGACATAAGCGTTTTTCCTCAACCAGGCCATCTGACCGCGGTCGCCGGCGTCGGCAAAAACGACACAACCCGGCAGAGTCATGTATTGGAGAGGATTAAACGAAAAGCCCTTAGGATATAGGACACGAGATATATCTCGGGGATCCGGGATATCTATATCAAGCGTGTAGGACATGTCTATCCGACGTACGCGATCTGCGACCGTTCGCGGTAACTTGACAATTTCAGGACGGCGCTTAACCACCTTTTCTTTCAGCGAATCCATTTCTTTTTTCCAGTCTACCTGTTTTGCTTTGTCCTCAACTTCTGAGAGCGCGTCCCTCTCTGCAAAAGGGAAAGTTTTGCCCACAGATCCCAACACGTTTGCGTAGGACCATGCGGGGACACAGAACAAAAGAATCGCACTCAATACTATTTTGATCATGGTGTAACTCCCGGGGTAACAATGGGCACTGCCTTGGATGGGTCAAAGATCTTTTCAGTGTCAGAACCAAGGCTTTCCATATAGGTATCTAACAGTGGTTTAATGGCATCAATTTTATCTGACAGAGATTTTTCGTATTCTGTCATATCCATTGCGCTGTAATTAAGTTGCTGGAACTCCTCGGGGGTAAATCCGCGACAATTTGGGGTGCGTGGGGTTCCCCAACCTCCATCTTCGCCAAATGCAGGTATTAGTGGGCGTCCCTGTTCTTGGAATACCCTAGCCAGCAAACTTGAATAGCAGCAACTAGTCTCTTTCTGAATCATGCAAATCCCTAGAGCAGTTGAAGCACAATAGGCTCCTACAATATGGCATTTGCCATTTCCCGCCAGGCCCGCCTCCTTGATCTCATCAGGTGTACATGACGCGGAGAGAGGATTTTGTGGAAAACAACATTTTGTAACTTTAAAACTTCCCAACATACTCTGCGAAATGGTAGGAGCAAACGTTGTTGCAACATCACTCACGCCCTGTAAAAACGTTTGGAACGCAGGGGTATTCATCATTGCCGAGGCGGAATTGCCCAACGCGGTCATCGGGGAGACGAGGGCGTCCGATACGCCTGTTGCGAGGATAGGACCCAAAGACCCGTCGGCAAATGTTTGCATCACATCTCCTGACGCAGTGGTTACGAAATTGCCTCCGGATGCGGCCGGAGCGAAATAAGCACCCATCCCGGCAGCGACCACCGAAACCCCCGCACCAATCAATGCACCCTTCGAATTGAAAGTCCCCGTAGCCATCTCAATACCTGTATTAACCACTATCGCAGCAGCTGCGTTCGTTATAGCCATAATAATTTGCGCCATCATTGTCGCTGCTTGCACAGCTTGAGCTCCCAGCATGGCGCCAGCCAAAGCCGCACCAAGCCCAGTACAAGATAGGATAATCGAAGCGACCAACTTACTCCAGGCAGCAGTCGCCCCGTTGAAATCCTTCAGACGGCACCGCATGTCCTTGCCGTTATAGAGATAAATCTGACCGAGGCAAGAGCCTGATGCAGATACTTCGCCATCATTGTTTTTGTCAGTAGTGCCACTAAGAGTGTCGTTGGTGCTACCCCAACCAGAAGTGTCAGACTGGCAAGCATTTGGGGAGCAATACTTAACAGGGACAGTCTGTGTGGTCGGATCGATTTGCTTACATGGAAAATCACCTATCGGGCAGGTATAAGTCGCATTGAAACACTTATTTGTCACATTGTCATAAACGCCAGTAGCACAAAAAGGAATGCTATCACACTTATCAATCGGAGGCGGGTTGTAACCTGACCCGGTTGGGCAGATTACCGTAGCTGGTGGCATTGCACCACAAGTGTCAAATACGCTGTTGTAGGGTTTATCAGGTGGGCAATCATGTGAATAAGGTGTATGGCATAAGTCTCCGCCTATCACTATGCCGGCGCTCTCAAATGTTATATTCCCGTTGGTGCTTGTTGGACAATAAGCCCCTGTATCTGAGGAGCACCTACCATCAGCCGTTTTCGTTGTTCCTGCAGGGCAAGCTTGCGCAGATCCTTGGCATTGATATGCGGGGTTTGTACAGTCCTGTATGCCAGTATTATTCCCCCACAGGGTTTTCACGTCCTGGCATTGAGAGGCAGTTAGTGGATTACTCAGCGAATATCCATTCGGACAACTCAAGAATTCGGAGAGGTCGGCGATCCCTTTTGCACCACCATCGTAATATTTATTGAAATACTGAGGAACGGACGCGACGATTGCACCTGGGAGAGTGCACGGACTATAAGCATAAGTGTCATAGTCATAACAAGTTGACTCAACCCCCGCGCCTTGACATCCGTAAAGAATTTCCCAATTTGGACCAGTGCCATTTTCTACCAAAGTTGGATAAGTAGGATCTGGGCACGTCTGCACGACATCAGCCCCGAAATATTTAGCTTCTACGGTAAGATTAGGCCCACTATATGTCTTGGTCAAATCTACACCTAATCGGAGCCACCAATTCCAATTAGGACTATCACAACCGTTATTCCCAGCTCCGCCCCACGCACAAATTGATTGAAGAACAACAGCACCGTTGGCAACTCCAAAAACCATTCTCACATTATCAAGTGTATTGACCTCTGCGGCAGTTTTCTTATAGTCGGATGCGCCAGTCGGTACATTGTCTCTTGCATAGTATTTATCAATAGTGACGGGCCCGCTCGTTGCCTGTGTGTAAACCGTTGTGGTTTGGAGCGGTGATTCACACTTATTCGTTACATCATTATAAATACCCTGTGAACAGAGAGGGCGAGACTGGCAAGTTACCCCATCTGCCGCAAGTACATAACCACTTGAGCACCCCTTAGTAAATGGTGTAACACAAGCATAAACGCCAGTCCCGGTAGGCGGGGTAACAGTGCCCCCGTCCGGACATGATTTTACAGAATCAGCTTCGCATACCTTTCTATCATTATTAAGAACCATCCCAGTGTTACACTGTGGTTCCTCCAAAACCGGATTACAAGAGACTCTATCATTTGGACATAATTTGTCTCCGTCCACTGTAGATGTGCATTCTTTTAAGGATGTAAGCGATGCTCCTGCATGATCGACACAATATTTTGCCCCAGTTGCGGCACCATCCAGAGCATCCGGCACAACTACGGTTGGAGGGGTTACTACCTTAGCACAATCCAACGTAGTATTCGGCCACTCAACAACTCCCTTCAGAGTTATAGGGGTTGTCCCGTGGTCCCCTTCGTCAGACCATGTCCCATCAGTGTTAATTGTGGCCCAAGGCTCGCCGAAACAATTATGGTCCTGCTGGATCGCCTGCTCTGCCGAGGTGCAATATCCGTCTGGTTGGCCCGGCGCCCAATTTGAGTAGGCCGAGGCATCATCCACCCAAGAGAAACGCAAAGGCATAACCACCGGGGGGGCTCCCTCTACCGACCAGGCTGGAGAATTCATCGGGTCCAACAGATCGATCCAGGCCTTTTTGCCCAGTTTAGATGACGGTTGCGGCGGCACCGTGAAATGGCTACTGAGGTTTGAAAATATCGCCGTATTTTGATCCGCTTTAGTGATTACAACTAATCGCCCGCCACCAGTTTTCGCCAGAGCAGCGGCATCCTGCCAAGTTAGGAGCTGCTTGGTGACGGCCAAAGTACTCAGACCGTCTGATGAAAGCGTGAACCTCTCGAAATTCGCCGTATCGCAGGTCGAAGTTGTAGCTCCTGCAGGCCATACTCCGAGGGAGAGACTACATATCAACACCCACGTCACAACCGATTTAAACCTGATCATATTCTGCTCCGGAAATGTTAGGCTAGAAGTCTTAGGCCTGCAGAAATGTCAAATCATGCAGGGGGTGGGGGTGGTTTCTATATTATTCTATGATTGTTTATATCGCAGAGCGATACTAAAGGCAATAAAAAAGGGGCACTTTACTGGTGCCCCTTCTTTGCTCCGCCGCTGATTTATCGCAAGTTCCCTCGACATACTATTTAGAACATATTGAATCCTGAGTCGCCTCGTCAGCCGCACTGAGCGCTTTAAGCGCATCGGTCATATCCGCATTGCACCCACACTGGGTCACGACTATTTCTTTATCCGAAGACACCGGGCAGTTCCACACTCCCTCCCCGCTGCCATTGCAGTTTTTGAAAAAATATGACCAAGCTTCACCTGCAACTCCTTTCTCAGTCAGGGTTTGAGTCGACGGCAAACCAGTCGCCACCACAACCGATTTAGGTGTCGCAATTTTTGTCTTACATACCTGAGAACACACAGGGGTCTCACCATCCTTCGGGATCCCATAGGTACTAGTAAGGCCAGCATCCTTGTAGGTCATCGAACTATTCGTCGGCATGGTGGTACTATCCTGGATCCCTTTGATCCTTGAAGGGAGATCGTTGAATGTATATCCTGAGCCGAGGTTCGTGCATGTGAATATTTTATCCTGCCGGAACCACGGACGGTCTGAAGGAGTGCAAACATGTGCATTGCGTACCGGGCCCGGCACATCAACACACATTTGGCCTTGTTGAAAAGCCCTTCGCGTCCCATGGACTACTACCGGCCGATCATCCCATGACTCTTCCTGGATGGTGCAGTGTACAGTATCCTCCTCAAACGCTTTGCACCCTTTTACGTCATTTGTCACGATTTCCTGAGAATCAAAATATATCGTGAATTTAGAGGTATACAATGGTTGCTGCTGCTTTGGATCCCCGCAGTTAGAGGATGTCTGAGCAATCACTGGATGGTGCATTGCATATTCGGCTGACCAATAGGCAGACGCCGATCCAGTAGAACAACCATTACCAAAAACATTCAAATACCCGACGACGGAAGTTATCTTATATCCAATTGTTGTTGCTGGCTGAACAAAATTGACAACGTCAACTGGAGCAGCATTATAATTGAGGCCTGCGTCAAATGGCGGATAGGAGCAGTGACTGCCGTTGCTCCCAATTCCCGAGGGTCCGGTCCCTACAATGCCAAGAGCAAAGGTATTCTCACCTGATTGAGTTAGCACCGCAAAAGACAGTTCATCTACACAATAATTGCCTCCAGGACCCGCCTGGTCTATTGATCGCGATTTCACTCCGAGGGAAGGAGTCATCAGATTGACACATGATACTTTGGTACCAGACTGGTTCTGAGCTGCATTGGACACCACATTAAAGAGCGAATTAGGAGTGTTGGTCTGCAGTTGTTTTGCGGCGTCGGCACTCGTTGCAAGTCCATTTGGATTGCTGTAATAAGACTGCATTGTTTCCGCATCGTCTGACGAAGTGACTGGCATTGCAGCAATCTGCGCTGTAGTCATAGACGCTGTTTTTGCCCCTTTTATCACGTTGTTAGGCGAAACTCCATAATATGTGACGACCCCAAGCCCCTGGCTGTTGGCGCTGGTCACTATAGACCCGGTATTCGCGGCCAAAAACGTTGCGAGGACACCTCCTCCCACACTCGATGCAATTGTGTCAATATCCAATACAGCACTATGGTCTTTAGAACATGCCACGTTGAAACAGTAACATCCAGAAAGGGAATTGACATTCCCGACCGTATCAGTGGCGGAATTTGGTCCGGCCACATCAGAAGACATGACTCCAGATGTTGCGACCGACCAAAGGTGATAGCTGCAATTAGAAAAAGTCCCCGGGTCGCACTGGATGTACCCGTTGGCACAAACTGTAGAAATCATTTGAGCCGAACCAATTGGAGGGAACGTCACGGCTGAAGTGTAGGCGCCGGTGTGCCCAAGGTCTTGCTCAATTATGATCACCTTAACGTCGGCAGTTGCCAAGTTTGGCTGCGAAGTAACCCTCATGATTGGGGCATCTGAGGACTGTAGGGTGTTAACCTTGAAACTGGTCTTCCCGTCCGGGCTGTACAGCAAACCACCAGACATGACGGGCACCACAAGGTTGTTTTGAACCGACTCCTTTGTCCCGCTATAAGGTGCTACTTTGTCCGTAAAAACCGTCTGGCCAGATTGGGCCCCAGTATCGAATTCATTGACTGCCGGAGGGGGCGTAGTCGCCCCCCAGACGGGCGGAACCGCGAGACTAAGCAGCAGAACGATATTTGTTAACCATTTCATGGATCGCCTCCCTATATTCCATCCCGCTTTCTACCATTTTTTCCATTTCCGCGATCTCATCTGCATTAGAGGTATACAAATAATAGCTGAAAGGGTCCACAGCCAGGCGCACGATACCTGCGCCAAAAGGAGTGTCCATGTAAATTTCAGAGTATTTCGTTCCGTTCCTTTGCATACTTTTTAGTAATTCGACAGTGAATTCGTCGTAGTCAATGAGTTTTTCAGCAAGTGCCTTCTCATAGTCTTTCGATTCTAGAAGTATCTTGTAATCAGCATTGGCCCAAATAATGTCACCAATTGCCCCGAAAAGTTGCCTATCAAGGATTGACTGAGTAATAATGAAGAACGCACCGCCGTACTTTCTCGCACGTCTGAACCCGGCTTCAATCATATCAGCCATCATTTTATTACCACTTGACCCTGACAGGAATTGCCAAGCTTCATCAAACGCAACCATACGCCTTTGCGATCTGTCTGAGAGATAAAGATCCCTTGTCACGGCATCAAGAACCAGTAGTGTGACTACCTTGAACAGGTCGCGGCTATTTTTAAGCGCCTCCAATTCAAGGAGCAGAAATTTAGAGTCTGCTATATCAAAATTTGATTCACCGACAAAGTAATGTCCGTAGCTCCCGTTAGAAGTGAATTCGAAAATGTTATAGGCCAAATGGTGGGCGTGTTCTTTAATCGCTTCTGTATAATTTCTCCCGGGGGCTAAAAAATCGGGGTATTGTTTGAGATACTCGTACACATCATCAACGCTGGCCGCAGACTCCTTCTCAGCGTAGGCCCAGCGGACAGCATCTTTCACCAGGGTATATTCGAGCTCGTCAATATCCGGCGCATCGGAAGATGAATACGCCATCTGCATTACGATCGCCGAAATAGCCGGCAAGTCCTCTTCAACGTCAACAATATTGGAAAACGGATTGATGCAAATATCGTTGCCTGGCCCGAAGTCGAGATAATCACCGCCGACGATATGGCACAACCTTTTGTAACTACCCCCAATATCCACTACCCGCAGTATTGTCCCTGCAGTATAGTGAGAGAAAAAGAGAACATTCCCAAAGAAAGATTTCCCTCCGCCAGAGGTCGCAGCGACGAATCCATTGAAGTTATTCGCTGCTTTGGAAAAAATAGAAATCGGCACAATCTGGCCAGACCGCCCCTGTTGGAGCATGACAGCCTCGTTCGAACCGCTAAAATCGCCCTGGATAGGGAGGATATTACAAACTGCAGCTGGATCCGCAATCCTGTCGCGTTCCAGCATGTTAAGATTCTGCTTGGAAGCTCTCATCCCCAGCGGTAACGAGGAGAGCATAAGGGCCGCAAGAATGGCTTTCTCTTCTTGCATCACATACCCAGCGGCCTCCCACATTGATTTGCCGCGTTTTATGGCCTCATCCGCCTTGTCGTAGGTGTCGCCAAGGAACCACATCATCGGCATAACCCGGACAAAAACCTTTCCTTGATCGATTTGGTCAATAGCCCAGGTGTGCTCACCTTGCTTGCGCTGCAAAGTCCTCGCAAACGAACCTGCCGCAGATTGCAACAAAATTAAGTCGCATTTGTTCCGGATAGTGTTTTTCAGGTTGTCAAAAATGATATTGAGCGCATAGAGATAAGGTGTGCGATGTTGTTCATTGTCGCTTCGCACCCCCCAAATCCCTCCAAAAAGTTCTTTTGTGGTGAGAGGATCCACTTCCTGCGGATAGGTGGCAGGGGTCATACACTTCCAGGTCCTTTTACCTACCTGGATATGATCTTTCTCGATGTCTATTTCCGTACCTGAGAAAATAGCTTGTTTCCCGATAGGCAAATTGTTGTTGTATGTACTGGCGAGTTCACTACCATCGGCCATTTTCCGCTCAGGAACCGAATCGTTCAAAAGCCGCCTTAACCACTCGAGCAGTTTAGGTGGGGCCATAACACGAGGCTGTAGCCTCATAGCGCTCAATGTTTCGTAGACCGTAGAACGGATCTCGGAATGTTTCACCTTTGCCCGGGCCGGGATTTTCAAACTGACGATCAAACGGATATTGCGCAGAGGAATATTAGAAAGCTGGGGTTTGCCCTCCGTGCATTTCTCCAGAAAATCGCAGTAACTATCGACAGCATCGTGGACCAACGGGTTATCCGAATCGGCCCGCAATTCCTTATACGCTTCAATGAACGGTTTGATATTATCGTCAGAGTGCAGAAGGAGCTGAAGGGTGCTCATAGGAGGGAGTGGGAGACGCATCAAAGCTTCGGAAATCTGCAAGGTTTTGTCTGCGGAGAAAACTAGAGGCCTGCATTCCCAGATAAAACCAATTGATCCGTCCGTGTTATGGTAGGCCTCAGTTTCTTCATCGAAAGCCATATACTGGAGGTAATCGCTAAATTTATTACGATAATGAAGCGATTCGACATCAGAAACGGTTGCGCCCTCGGTATCTTTCCCGAGAAACCTACCAAACATTTTACCCAACAAAGAGCTGACCATCCTATTCCTCCGATAGGGCTGAGAGATAATCCCCCATTGCCCATCTTGGCTTATCAGTCATGATGAAAGTGAACTGAGCCATGTCGAGTTCCCCATCGTCGCCCTTACGCGGAAGAATCAGGATTCGCATAACCGTAGGTGGGACAACAACAGGTGTAACGGGATCCTTAAGTAACTTGGCGACCTTAGCCAATGACGCTTCCCGGTAAGCTGACTCCCCTGCAGTCCCTCCAATGGTGTATGTTTGCAACTGTGGCGTAGAGCCAATAATTGCGACCTCGCTACTCACCGGCTTACAGCCAGGGCAAGAATCTCCAGGGCCCACTAGAACCGTAGCCGAACCCTCAATTTTGTACTTTGGATCGATTTCCGAATAAATTTCAGGAGTCGAAGCGCATTTGCCGAACTGCGTCTTCTTCGAACACTTAAAATCATCTTCGTAAGGGTTTAAGACACTCCCAACGATAGAACATCCGCCGAGAACAAACGCAAGGCTAATACCAAGGAACAGTTTTATAATTCTTAATTTCAAGTGAGACCCCTTTTGTCACAACCAGAGTAATTTTTTTCCCGTTCCCGACCTCGATCACTGGCAAACTACCCAGTGTGAGGTCCTCGAAAATTTTCGCTAGCCCTTTTGCCGAAGAGGATATTGCAGAACCAGCAATGTTCATCCCCATATCCTTCGCGCTTGTTCCAAGCGAACTTACCTGCCCGAGGGGACTTGTAGCAGTCGACGTGGAACTCAATGCCATCGCATCACCCACACCTTTAAGCAAGCCAATTGCGGCCAGGCGAGCGACTGCAGCTCCCATCTTCGATACAACACGTCCCGTCAGCCCTATGCCTCCGTCAGAATCCTGTACAAAGCCGTTGATCTCCTGATCAATGACGGCCATCCCTTTCTTGGACAGGCACGAGATGCTGACGAGACGACAATGCGCACGCTCGTCCGAGAGCGATCCGACCGCCTCCGCGATCACAAAGCACCCCTTGAGGTTAGCCCTCACCGAATTAGGTAGGACCGCGGGTGCTGCAATCCTTATAATGAGTGGCACGGGATTCCCTCTACCTGCGTCACTGGTCGGTGCGTTCAAGCCAGACAAGGTTACTGCTTCCATAAACGAGGGAGGGAGGTACACCGCCCGTTTCGAATCTTTTTTTTTACCAGAGCCATCGCCGGCGGTCTTAGCGACTTCCTTGATTTCATTGACGTGCACGCCAATCCCACCAGCGCGTGGGTTGCGCTTATCCGCAGGCGCCTGCTGATAATATGGCGCACTGCTGCCGCCTCCCGGCGGAGGGGGCGGCGAAAAGCTCATTTTAGTCCCCCCGTTATGATCGGCGGAGGGCGGCACAGGAGGCAAAGACCGTTGTCTTCTGTTCGCAACAGTAGGCGCTGGGCCTTGCCCAAAAGCTACGGGAGCCTGTGCGTTCTTCTGATTGATGATCTGGTCTAGCTGTGCAACCGCAGGTTTACCCTGAGCCCCTGGGGCCGTTGCAAACGGATTCTGCTGCCCAACCAACCCGCCGTTTTGCGGGAGACCAGGTGCCCCTCCGTTCTTCATGCTCTCTACCAGTTTTTTGAGATCTTCAACCTCCTTATTTTTCTGGTCATTTTGCATCATGACCGTCTTCTCAAGAAGCTTGTCGTCAACGCTCAATACAGATTTACCTGCAGGCACACCGACCGAGACACTGACCGGCGGAGGCGTTTTGGAAGAAAGAGGGGCGATTAGAAATGCAAGGCCGGCAAAGAACCCAATCCCACCAACGATCATAGCTATTGTTGCTTTCTGCTGCTGCTCCGGACGCATGGAGGCGTATTTAGCTTTTAACTTAGTCCACATTTGCAGCTCCTTCAGGCGTGAGTGCCATCTTGAATTCAACTATAAAGACTCGCACCGGTTCACCTTTGAAAGGCTTTTGCTTTCCGGGCTCAATGGCTATTGCTGCTGGATTTGCCGATAACTCTTTGCGAAGGAATTGTTTTTCCTTCAGTTCAAGACCATCAACTTTTGAGGTAACGGTAAATTCCTTGACAGTCATCCCCTCTCCATCGATGACAGTCGTGCGAGTAAGGAGAACGTCTATGTCACGGAAAATACGAATTGGGATGGCAGATTTTTTCACATCAAAAGATTCGGGGAATTCCTCTTTCAAAGCTCTTTTCATAAGCTCGCGAATCTTTTTGCTCGTATCGTCGTCTTTGAATATTGACGCATTCTCACGCGCTTTAGCCACTCTGTTATTTCCCAGACGGATCACCTGCGGAGGGATCGGCATCGGTACCGCAACTAAACTGTAAGTGGTGTCGCCGCAAATAATATGAAGCTCAACAGGGTTCTTGCTGTAAACGGGATCCTCGCCCACCTGTTCAAAATTGAATTTGATGTAGGCACTGTTCCCGTAAAACTTGGACATGACCCCTTTTTCTTCCGAGTAAATAACGTCCTTGATTGGCTCGGGACAGATCACCCGGTTGACGTCAGATCGGGACATAATCGCTTTCTGGACGACTTCTGGCATCGCTACCTGACCACCATATTCATCATCCTTGGTAGTTGGAGGCAAAGGCACATCACCATAAACGTTTTCGGATGTAGCGTCCGCACCCGACTTGGCTTTAGCGTGCGCAGACTTGCCTTTTAGAGCCTTGCCGCCCTTCCCCTTCGCCTTTTTCCGCCCGTAAAAGTCATCGAGGGCCGCATCCTTGGAATTACCTTTCATCTGTTTTATCTCAGCAGGATCAGGCTCTGCAGACTCTTCATCCTCTACGATGGAGACCTGGGGGAGGTCCGGTGAGGGATTAGCGGCATAGGCAAATGAACCGAACATATTTGTTGCAAGAACACTTAAAATAACAAACCGTCTCACTTTGCACCCCCGTTTACTGCTGGTTTAGCGGCATCCTTGGCGACCGGAGGTGAGGCATTCCTTCCAGCACCTAGACCAACAAGCTTTTCTGTGATTGCGGTTACCGCAAAGCGGCCGTCTACAAGTTTGAATGAAATCATGTAGGTCTTTTCTGACGTATCAATGAAATTTGATTCAACCCACTGTCTCTGTATGCCGGTCACCGAAATGGTCTGTTTCGCACTGTCAATATCAATTGATTTTGAAATGACAAATGAGGAACTAACCCTTGTTCTTTCGATAGTATCCGCCATGGAGTAAAAAGCGGCTTTCGCCACAGGGAAGGTATCTGCAGTGAAATACTGCAAAAGTTCCCCAAACTGTCCCCGGGCCGTCGCAGAGCTATAGTTGAATGCCAGGCTTGATACGGTCCTAGCAAAGATTCTGATATATTCTTCAGAGGCTCGATCACCAGTTATAGTCACCTTCCTGTCCAATCCAGCTGGTACCAGGATAGTGCGCTGATATTTCATGGCCTCATCGATTTTATGGGAATTCCACAACTCCACGCATCCGATCACAACGACCACGAATTTGAGCAGTTTGTTTTCGCCACGGAGATTGCCCAATATTCCTTCAAACAACTTAAATCGCATCGTTGTTATCCTTTTATTCCCGAAATTTGCGCATGAAATACGTGGGGTATCCATTCATGGAACTCAGCCCCCAAGAGTAAAGGAGGTGCTTAAAAAAACCTTTTCCGCCTTTTCTCTTCCCTTTGATGAACAGATAGGGCACTGGAATCACCATAAGCCAGTAGATCCCACCTAATGCCATCGCAGAAGAAAACACATATAAAATCAAAAACCATTCGTCCATTTCAAACCACAGAACTTGTAATTGCATCGAAAGGTATTGTGGAAATTTGGTACCGTATGTGACGGACATAAGACAATGCTCCTAAGCAATGTTTCTTGGGGGAGACCGGCATCTCCCCCAAGAGATTAGACCAGGAACCCCATCGCCGTGACGATCTTCACGCTGTTGGCAATGACGATCGCTGCCATGGCGCACCCGGCCGCAGGCATGATCTGCTGTTTGAAGAGAAAAAACCCGGCCATTGAGACGCCGCCGATCGCGATTACCATTGCAGGAGCGCCGGTGGTAAGCTTGTTCGCGAATTCGTAACCTTCGAAAAATAATTCACCAGCGACAGGCGCCGTGAAGGCCAAAGCCGCACTCGCCGTTGCAAGCATGGTTGCGATTACCGCAAGAAAACTTGAAACGATTCTTTTGTTCATACGGAATTACTCCTTTTTGGTGAGATGCTGCTCGATTGAGGGGACGTTTGCCCCGTTGACGAAAAATCCATTTATGTAAAAAGCCGGGGTGCCGCTTATGCCGGAAGCGGCAGCCAATGCTGCTTGTTTACTGATCAAAGCGGCATTTAACGGGATAGTCGGGGCGGGCGAATTGTCATACTTGCCGCTTTCTACCTCATCGTATGCCTGTATCTGGTTAGGAGACGACAGGATGTAATCCACGTGGGCCTTAGCCGCGGGATGAAGTTGCGGCAAAGGCATCAGGAACACATACCGCGTCACGTCAGTACGTTTGGAAAAGTAGTCATGCATCTTGCGGCAATAGGGGCAATCGGGATCCACAATCTCGATCACTTCGTTCGGGCCATTGCCGATTTTCACCGCACTGGAAAGGTTCGACTTGAAGTTGGCATATTTCGCCGCCTGGATCTTATTGCGGGCCTCGGCGGTGACGCTGGTCCCCTTGGGCGACCACAGTTCGCCGAAAAATACATGACCTGTTTCCGGTGCAAAATAGAAGACGTTGCTGCCTGCTACGACTTCGAAAACACCTTTGACCGGGGATTCGGCTACCGAGTCAAAAGTCAGTTTAGGAAACCGCTGCTTTAGAGCATCGCTTATCTGCGGGCCAGCAGCACAAGCTGACGAGGTGATGGCAAGAGACGCCAGAATTATGATACGTACAATATGGCTTTTCATGATTATTAGTTCCTCTCCTTGACTACAATTTCAGCGCGCCGATCCATGGAATGTACGCGCCCTTTTAGATGTTTTTTACCAAGGCCTTCGACGCTGGCGACCTTGACGCCCAGCGTCTTCAGGTATGACGCTACGGACTTCGCCCTTCGTGAGGAGAGTTTGCGGTTGTAAGACGCACTGCCGATTCGGCAGGTGTAACCGTCAACTCGGACCACAACAGAGGGATCGACACCGGCTGCAAGAGCTACACGTATTTTTTTCTTCTCAAGCGTACTGAGACGCGCATTGTTAAATTTGAAATAGACCGTTATGCGGGGGATTGCCGTCTTGGACTCAGGTTCCTCGATTTCAGCCGGAGTTATCTCGGAATATGTCACGGGCTCAGGGATAGGTTCAAAGCGAATTGCCGGCCGCGGCAGAGCCGCAACAAGACCCGGAGCCTGCGGGCAGTTATCACAAATTAGCTGTTGGTTTTCTGCCAGCCCGTAGACAGCGGCCCCCCCATCGTACCTTGCAATGCCGACGCGGAGATCCGCACCGAATAAAGGCGCCGGGGCAATTGATACGATGATTGCTAGCGTTGGTAAACAAAGTCGTTTTTTCATCTGCTTTTTCTCCGTTTAAGCCGAAACCAGAGCGTCGAAACTGATACTTCCTTTTCCAACAGCGTGAGGCGCTTCCGGAATGGCTTTTTTGGCGGTTTCTATAACTGCAGGCTCAACTGCCTCAAACGATTCCAAATCCCCGTCATTTAAAACCCCTGCAACCTTAGGGGGAAAATGAACTGCCAGTTCCTCATAAGACATTTTGAGAGCCATTGCCGCCGCGCCACGACCCTCATCAGTTTGGAAATAGTTCTCGAGCGCCAAGGAAATCACAACATTGAGACGCTTGTCCGCACGTGCTGTATTCAGTACCCTCGCGACCAAAACATCTCGGGTCGTCAGCGTCGCATTGAGTATCTTAAAAGTCTTGTTAGTTTCATCATCTGCCATGGCAGTTACACTCCCTTGTTGTGATTTTGAGCAAGCACTTCGAAACCACGGGCGTTAGCAAATTCAGGCTCAGGTAACTTGGTCATTTTGACTGTGTCGGAATTTAATTCCGGAAGGTAGTGCGTGCCGCCGCCGAAAAACAGCACTTCGCTAAATGACGCGGCGATACCTACGTGAGCCTGGAGATCGGCAACGATGTCGGAAAGCGTATCTGTGGCATAAAGGTTCGCACAAGAATCAATGTCCGGGCCGATGTCGATCTTGCTGAACCCGGAACCAAGGCAGCGTTTTTCCAGGCACTGAGAAATTTCAACCGGGGTGGGACTTTGACCAGAGAGGTGGTGGCTGATTTTGGGGAACAAATACTGCGTGGCCATTTGGTGGATACCCTTTTTGTAATACGTGGCATCCCAAAGTGTTTTTTGCAGGTCTGTTGACCAAAGCGTGGCAATGATGGTGTTAAACCCTATGTCTATGGCAAGCAGGTTGCCTTCAGGGACCTCCGCTGAGTCGGTCAGGTATGAGACGATACCGCCTCGGCCCTGCGGAAAGACATGGACCTTTGAGATATTTTCGCCAACCAGACCCTTTTTTAACTGATCAATGGCGGAAATCTCCGTGCCGGTCTTTTCCTTTTCGCTTTTCCAAAAGGCATACGGCAACCCGACCGAAAGCTCCACTTTCTCCGTAACTCCGACCAGTTCAACCACATGGCTGACAAATTCCGGGTAGAATTTGACTAACTCCGCCGGAGTTTTAAGGTAGTTCGAACCTGATTTGTCCAAGGCCCTGTCACCTACAATCATGTCATCGCCGAAGCGCCTTAAAGCAGATGCAGTGCGCCCTATGAGCCCACCAAATTTGTATTTCGCCGCAGAAAAGCCGAGGTCAACGACCAAAATCGGGGTAGCAGTTTTGCCTGTCATAAGCACTCCGTTATTTTTATATTAATATCACCCAGCGATATTTTTATCATCGTATATAATTTAGATGATGTCAACAGGATAAACATGAAAACAATAGAATTACCTCGAAAACGTGGGAACTGCGGGGATCAGCTGTGACAATGACGGGAAGATGTCAAGCAATTCGGAAAAAAAGAGGCTACTGGATTGGCGGTCCCAGTAGCCTCATATTGTCCATTATGTATGATCGGTTCGCTGAATAAAGCAGCATTAGACCTACGGCACCCTAAGGGGCATAGGTCGCAGATGCTGCCGTATCTGCCACCCTAGCGCTATCGACACGGACTCCGTAAGTACTAGCTCCATTCCATCCCATTAAAGTCGGATATGCCGGTGACCAGACTATTTGGGAATTAGTATTATCTATCGCCGACCCAGCAGGTGACGTGCTATTTGAAGCATCAAATATCACATGACCATTACCATAGTTTTTCCAACCGATCATATTAGCTACAGCGGAATGACGGATTGAGTACCAATTCGTTTGGTCTCCTGACAGGGTACTTGCAGTTACAGCGTTTCCACTTACGCTAATCCCCCAGGTGCCAGAGGCACCCACGCCAGTCAAGTTCGGCACGTATGAATTATAGTTAGCATCATTGAGTAGTATGTGCCATGAATTCCAGTATGCGCCGTCTCCGTTATGTGTCCTGAATGACATATTCCCACCAACAGAATATTGAGCATTCAACTGCAAATCATAATTACCATTCCCGCTAAAATCAACAATCGGTCCAGTCCAAGGCGCATTATTGGAGTAAGAAAATCCGGATACATTGGATCCCATGGCATTTGCGTCGAGCGCAAAACCTTGGTAGCTGAAAATATAGGAAGGTTTATCGGTGATCCCGCTCCATGCTACATTCGTGGCAGTTGCAGCATTACCTGTGACGTTGATTCCCCAAGTTCCGGTGGCACCAACGCCAGTCAAAGTCGGCGAGTAGGAATTGAAGTTATCGCTAGCAAGCAGGGTTTTCCATGCCGTCCATGAATTGCCGGAGTTGACGTCGTAATTGCCAAAGCGTACTTTTAAGCCTGTACCTCCGTAAGTAGGACTATAAGGGGTGTAAAGTTGGAGCGCACCTCCACCACCGCCGTAAGTGGTCATGTTCATTACTGAACCATAACTTGGGAAGCCATCAGCACCCTGTACAAATGATGTTTGAACGCCTAGATTGTAACTCGCCGGGAGGGTGCTTGCCGACCATGAAAAATTGCTCAGAGCACTTAGCAGTGGAGAGGATGAGGCAGTTGTAGCGTTCCCATTCAGGGCGCCGTTGAATGTGGTGGCGGTCATACTACCCGCAGATATACTGGTTGCACCAGAGAGAGCACCGGTAAAATATACTGTTCCGGAAATCCAAGCGTTAGCTCCATTTGAATATAGACCTGCGGGAAAATAGGCCGCACTGCCGGTTCCTGCGTAGTTACCAGAAGAAATATAACCGCCTAAACCTGCTGCTGCTGGTGCATTCATCTGTCTATTGATAGTTAGGTCACCGGGAGTAGTTAAAGATAGCGCCCTGTTAATTGTTTTACCGCTGATAGCATTACCTACGATATATGTATTGTCGCCACCGATTCCGGTCCCCCAAGAAACTGTTGACTGTTTTGTCATACCGATATAAGACAGATCCGAACCACTTGCCGGCCTTGTGACACCGAAAGATGCGTAACTTAAGGTGTCGGGGTCGCTTCCACCGTCTGACACTTGTGCTGATCCATGGACATCTAGTGTTGATTTCGGCGTTATTGTCCCAATCCCGACGTAACCTGAGAAAGAAGATTGTGCAAGACTATCAGAGCGAAACGCGTAGTTACCTGCTCCAGATGGAGGATAATTTACAGGTATATATATCGCAGTATTTCCCAGCAAACCGTTTGCCGCCGTCGCCCAAACTCCAATATTCGCCCCGGTTGTAGCACTGATTGCTTCAGGATTTATTGCGATATTAGACCCAGTTAGGCTCGATGTATGGAAATATCCCCCAACCCCAGGAGATAATTGGTTCACGTCTAGTCTTGCGTTAGCGGATGGAGTTGTGGTTCCAATCCCTACGCTTCCATTCGCTGAATTGTAAAACAACCCGCTGTTTGGTTGCCAGCTTGTGCCATTCCAGTAGTTTGTCTGGCCTGCAACTGAACCGGCTGCGATGCCGCCACTGAAAGGAACTCCGTTAAGATAGTAGTTGCCGGTTATGTTGATACTCCCTGCCACGTCCAGGGCGTAGGCTCCTGGTATTTTCCCGATCCCGATACTTGTCCCGTTATCGAAAATCAACGAATTACCAAGCGTATTAACCCCAGTGAATTTGGACAAATACCCGATACTGGATCCAAAAACATCAGCGACCTTGTTACCGTTCTGGAATAGCCCATTACTGTAGACATTTGCCCACTGAGACCCTATCGATCCCAGGTTGTAGGTGTTGGCGACAGAGGGAATAAGATTTCCTCCGACACTGTTCACCCCGACCAGATTCCGTGACGCATCGAGCACCGTAACACCACCTATCTGCAATGGACCAGATGCAACGTTAAGTGACCCTGAAGCCACGGTAATGGATCCGGTCCCAGTGTCGTACATCAGGCCGTTGTTCGCCGCCCATTTGACTCCGTCCCAATAGAGCGTCTGCCCTGCTACCGTACCTGCGACCGTAGTGGGCAGGAGAACCCCCGCGACGTAAAGCGAGGACGCATTAATAGCACCGAGGGCATTAATTGAATATGCGACATCGGGTGCGATACCAATTCCCAGGTGGCCGGTACCGTCCAGCGCCATGATGTTGGAGGTGCCGCCATACCATTTAAAAGACGAAGTTGGCAAGTTCACGGACTGCCACAGGGCGTTCCCTTCGATACCAAGCGCGAAGTCCGCACTACCCGCCCCAAGAGTTGGAGAAAGGACAACCTTTGTGCCAAGGCTCCGGACCATAATTGATGGGGCGCCTATACCGGCACCTCCCATGACCACCATGTTCGAGGTGGCGTTTGCCATTGACAGCACTCCGCCATCAAGCGTCAGGCTATTGCCAGTGATATTATTGCCCGTAATGTTGCGGCTTGAATCAATAACCGCGGTCCCGCCGACAAGGAGCGATCCCGAGTCAAGGTTGAAAGAATTACCGACCGACATAGACAGAGTGTTCGCCGCGCTCCGGTATATTTCCACCTCGCCCAGGGCGATACCGGCAGAAGGTAGGATCCCCGCAGCCAGTTCAAGTTTATGGGTAGGAGTTGGAACCCCAAGTCCCACGTTATCAGCAGGATTGAGCAGAGTGACGCTGGGGCCGTTATCCGACCATCCAGCAACCATCCCGTTTGATGACAAAACCTCACTATTGTAAATATTAGACATGATGTCATCACCAAGAGCTGCAGGCGCACCACATGTCGTCTGAAAGACCTTATCTTTCCCCGAGCTGATAATCTGACCGATGACCCCACCGCCCGGGGCCCCAACCGTATTCTGCGAATAGCCAGCGTTTATCGAGTTGGGTACACCGGTGTCCCAGTTGCAATAACGGTATGGGACGCCCCATTCATCCGAGAGATTCAGAGGAAGGGATACCGGCAGCCCTCCGCCAGATCCACCCGCCGAGTCCTTCAACAGATCAAACACCCCGTCAGTTTCAGGGTTCAACGCCTTAGATATGAGATACGATCGCACCACGTTCATGCTGTTTTTTGTACTATTTGCCTTGAACATCTGGGAGGTCTTGGCGACCACATCCGAAGCGCGTGACGCAATCAGCAGAGCTGGAGGGATAATCGCAGCAAAAATCAAGATTTCCAAAAGGGCAAATCCGGCATGGTTTCTAAATTTCGACATCACGGAGAGACCTCATCGCTGACACTGGTTTATTTCTCTAAACATCTTGCAAGGGCGTTACTGACGACTCCATTACCCCCGCCAACCTATTTAAGTCGCCTGGCCCTGGATCTGCTCCGGACCCGGCAAGGGAGCAACTACCGCTGGTTTTCCGGGTGCTGGTGCAGGCGCAGGCGCGGACTGAGGCGGGGCTTGTTGCCCTTTAGCCGCGATCGTTACATCAAAGACGGATGGGCACTCGGTCCCTACGCAAAACTCTCTATATTCGAGAGGATAAGGAAGTGTGCTTAACGAGGTAAAAAAGCCAATCACATTCTGAAAGTTGGAGAGCACGGCGAACTTCTTTGAATCGTCTTCCTTGACGGCTGTAGCGCCTTCTTCCACTTTTGGGTGCAGCACGGTAATCCTGATATTACGTTTCTCCAGTTTCACCTCGACCGGGAGTGAATACAAAGCCGCGTACCCCTCGACCATTTGCCGGGCTGTAATCAGATCGGTATCGGACACCGGTTTGGCACTTTGAGCATCAACAGCATCTTTTACCTTGATCTGGCTCAAGATGATTTCCTTGTCCTTGTAGACCTGAGCCGTCTTAATTGCCAGAACCAGACTGGCTAGGACCAGCAAGATCAAAGGCAAAAACAACTTTACCATCCTCATATCGACCTCCTTTCCGAGCTATGAACTCTCTCGTGTCGTTCTCATTTTTGAACTCAACCACAAAGGCCAAATTAGTTTTGTCGACTTTTTTTATCTGCTTGATCATGGCGCCGGCCGGGCTGGTCATGTCGGCGACAGTTTTGATATACATGCCCACCGGTGGCATACCATTTTTAGACGGTGCCACTGTCGCCGTCTGGCTCATTCGGGCCGTCTTGACGGAGATCTCTTTATAGCCGCGCAAGGTGATACCATAACCAGCCAGCAGCGCAATGAATACAGCCAACATGATATAGGTGACTGGCTTATAATGGTGAGACAGCGACCACTGCAGATACATCGTCTGCGGGATGTCTGATGCCTCTCCAGATCCGGCAAGGGCTTCAAGGTCAAGGCAATCCTGCGGCACGCCCTGGTGCACCATTGCCGTGACAACGCCATCCACATTATGCTCGAAGACATAATACTGGCTGCCGTATTGATAAACGTACTTGCCCGGGGTGAGCATCGCCGGGAGAAATCCCGGCACGTAACCTGCCAGATACGATTTGCTTTTGAGAATTACGAAGACCAGCTTAGTGCCGATGTACGTGTATGCCGAGTAATAATCATTGCTCTTGTACCTGTCGGTATCAGGGAACAAGTCGAGGGCCACACCCCTAATGATTAGGGGAATGTTCTTCGCATTAGGAGCGTCCATAGTGTCAACCACAAACCTTTCGCCGAACGAAAACTCCACCACCTTACCCTTCCCGGCAGGCTTATCTTCCGTGACGTCAACGCTTGTTCCGAGTAGGGATTCCTCTGCCGCCAGATCAATGGCAGAAGACTCCGGAAGGTCCATGACCTCTTCGGAGGGTTCATGGAAAATACGCTTAAGGACAATAGGAACCACCGCCTGGGCAGCCTCCTCATCATGGTTTTTTTCCAACGCTTCAGCTTGCACGTATACCTCCTTAAAAACTGATTATTGCGGAACTCCACCAGCCGACATTTTCATGTATGGGAGGACCACGCCGAGGAACATGAGGATAATGATACCGATAACCATGACGCTGACAGCCAAGTACACCTTAGGCCCCAAGGATTGCATTCTGCCCATGTACATACCGTAGTAACGTTTCGATATCCTCTTGCAGATAAACTCAATCCTTTCAACCGATACGGCGCCTTGGAGCATCCCCCGTTCAACACTGCTGAGCGAAGTCAAAGCTTCTGCCACGCCAGCATAACCAGCACCAGCCTTTAATCGGCGTATGGCCTCTTCAAACTGTTTCCTGACTGTGTGAAAATTGGCCGATCTCGCTACTATCCCGAAGGCCAGGACAGGGGAGACATTCACACTCAAAAGATTGGCCAGAGACGAGAAGGCGACAAAATAAGCGCGGTAGAAAATGAAATCCCTCAGAACCGGCACTTTGATCAAATACTCCTCCAACTCCTCCTGGTACAATTTGAACAGAATGAATCCGACTGCACTGGCGATCACAGCCAATATGATCCCCGCCGGTATTACGGTGGACAGCGTTTTCATCAAGGACAGATAAACACTGGTGTTTGTGGCACCTTTTGCCTGCCCTGCCAGCAATCGCGGCATGACGAATTTCGCATTGACGAACAATGCCTGTATGCCGGATATGAACATGATGGCCGGCATCGTCATCTTCTTCACAAGCTCTTTTTTCATTTCTGCCATCTGCAAAATATGTTCAGCCATAGTCACCAGGGTCTCAGGGATCTTACCCGCGTTCTCCCCAGCGATGACCATGCCGATGACAGTTGGCCCAAAAGCAGCTTTATACTGACTCAGGCCTTGAGACAGGGGCCTCCCTTGGCTGACCAACTCCTGAACTCGGCGCAAGATAGGAACCATCGGCGACTTCTTATTCAAAGACGGAATGATGTCATTGAAGGCATGTGTCAGGTTTTTGCCAGAAGCAAGCAGGTCGCCGAGGTTGGTAAATACAGCTGCGATCTCATCCGTTTTGACCGTCTGCCTCATATTGAATGGTGACGGCTTTTTCACAGAGATTACAACCTTGCCCTCTTTGGCAAAGCGCCTCCGGATCTCGTCCTCAGTCCCAGAGAATTCCACCTCGCACTCCGCCCCGCGTAGTAGATAACGAACTATGGCCAAAGTCTTCCCCTTTAAGCAGTGGCTTCTATATCTGCCTGGTCACGTTCTGACACGCGCTCTATTTCCTTCCAATCCGTCACACCTGCATCCACCTTCAACCGTGCATCATCAGCAAAGGTGTGATACTTCAACGTGCCATCGAGAATCCCGGCAACGTCACTTGGTGCAGAGATACTTGCAAACTCTGCCAGCAAGGTCCGACCGTAGTAACCTGTGCCTCGGCAATCGTCGCATCCATCGCCCTTACAGGAAGGGCAAATTTTGCGAACAAGCCGCAGGACCAAAACGGCTTTGAGTATGTCCGCCAGGGCCGACCTAGGCACCCCTAGAGATTCCATCCTGGCAATGGTCTGGCGCACATCACGGGTATGCAAGGTAGAGAAAACCAAGTGCCCCGTGTCTGCCATGTGGATCGTTGCGTTAGCGGTCACCTTGTCACGAATTTCTCCGATTAGGATGACATCCGGATCCTGCCGGAGTGCGGTCCGTGGGAACTGATCAAATCCGAAACCCACAAAGTCGTTTACCTCACACTGGGTGATGAATTCCAGTTTGTATTCCACTGGGTCCTCCATCGTGATAATGGACCGCTCATGTTTATTGAGATTGCTCATTGTTGAATACAGCATCGTCGTCTTGCCCGACCCCGTAGCGCCGGCAACTAAAATCAGACCGTTGGCCATCATGGTGAGGCGTTTGTATTCCTCAATAAAGACAAGGCCCAGGGTATCCATTCTCAAAGTGAGTTGGTCCCTGTCCAGAACACGAATCGCAATCTTCTCGCCAAAGACGGTGGGCAGGGTTGAAACGCGGTAGTCAATGCTCTTGCCTCCCACGTTCATGGAGAAATCCCCGTCTTGTGGTTTCCTCTTTTCGCTCTCGTCCAGGCCGGACATCCCCTTAATCCTCGAGAACAGCTTATCGGTCTGACTTTTTTTCAAGGTCTGGGCGTACACAAGCATGCCGTCTATGCGGAACCGTACACGAATCGACTCGGCACAGCTCTCCACATGGATATCCGAAGCTCTCAGGTTATGGGCCTCAAGCAGTATCGCGTCGATCACCTTATTGACATCTTCCTCTACGGAAAGATGCTGTTTGTAGGTTTCCTCCCCACGGGCAAGATTAGCGAGATAAGAAAGTATTTCTCGATGCGAGACGGGAGCGAATTCAACCCGTTTGCCAGACAGAGCCTGCGCCTGGCGTCTGACCTCCTCCGGATCCTTGCTCAGTGTCGCTATTTTGATCAAGTTTTCCGTATCAACATGGATCATCGTTTCAGTCTTAATCAGAAAATCGACAGAGAGTTTTACGTTGCGCTTTTCACCGCCGGTAACCCTCTCAGGAGCAATTTCCATCAAAGCTTCGTCCAATTCAGCCTGGCTGACAACGCCGAACCGGACAAGGATCTCACCCAGCATCTCGCCGGAGACGATCTGCTCTTGTAAAGAAACCTCCAGGGACGTTCTGTCTATCTTGCCCTTAGAAATGAGGTATTCGCCGAGTAAAACTTTTTTTCTCATAAGTATCCTTTAGGGCTACTGATTGCTGATCCAGTTGGTAGCATAGACAGTTGCAGACGCGGCAGGATCTGACATGTTGCTATAAGCAGGGCACGACGTATTGTAAAAGAACCTCGAAGCGGAGAGGTTCGCTGCAGTCTTTTTAAGGGCCAGAAATTTAACATCATTGGCGTTAGAAACAGTGGTTTTTACACAGACATACCAGCCATTATTGGGAGATACCTGCCCTGTCTGAAGCGCCAAATTATAGCCACTTACTCCATAGGATCTATCAAATCCATTAGGAGCCACCGGCGGATAAATGTAATACGATACAAAAGTCACATCATTTAAACCTGTCGGGAAAACGCTCTTTTCGTTCTGATAATTTTGAAGGCTTTGCCCAATATCTGCAAACGACACCATCAGTTCACCCGATATTGTGTCTGCTGCATACTTGCTCGGATTTACGTTGGTAGCTGTTACGGCATAGAGTAGAGACAAAACTGTCAACGCGGCCAAAACCTCAAGGAGGGTGAAACCCTTGGAATTGTGAAGGGTGCCATTTTGTGTACTCATTACTGGGACCTCTTTGTAGCGGGGCCCGTGGGCCCCGCAATAGACGTGGAATTAATGGGAGAAAATGGGCTGCAGCGCGGTGTATGTCGGGCCGGCACCGAAGCACTGCGTCTTCTTTTTGGTGTCGACGGCGCCCGGAGGAGTTGCGCCGGATACTGCCCCAGCGAACAGCTCGTTGATTTTTTTACAGGTACCTTCACTGACGCCGGCAAGGCTAACAACAGTGTCAGCACTTGCAGAGGCCCACCCGGAGTAGGTTGTTGTGTCCCAAACATATGGACTGGCAGATGCTTGCGTCGGCGGTGTCGGTATAGCCGTGAGCAGACCAGAAGTTGTCAAGGCAGTCAGATCCGCAGGCTCAGACGTGGTGTCGGCGAAGGATTTCTGCGATACGTTGAAGACTTCCTGGAAGTCCTTCGCAATCCCCAAGGCCGCTGCGCGGGGCGAGGAATCACCGATGATGTTGTTATAGGCCGTAGCGGAAACCGCAATGAGCAAACCGGCGATGATCATACAGACCAGCAGCTCCATGAGAGTGAAACCCTTTTCGTTTTTCAGCATGCTAAATCTCTCCTTCATTGTTCCCTCCTGGGGGTGGTTGTTTCAACTGCGCCAAAGAATGCCCGTTTGTTATCCTTTCCACCCGGGCAGCGATTTATTCAAATTCGAAGATCGTCGGTTTTACGACTAGGACCAATTCACTTTTTTGTGTAGAGGCTGCATACGACTTGCTCAGATAATTTTCACCAGGCAGGCCCAAACTCGTATTATTTATCTTTTCGTAGGTCAGGCCTCCGATGATCGCAATGTGTGAGGGCGAAAACCGGAGGAAGTCCTCAAGGCTTTTAACGGTCTCCTCAGGCTGGTTGACCGTACCGAGCTGTTGCCCAGCCTGCAGGGTGACCATCTGTGTAACGCCTGTAACGTCCACCTTCAGCGACATTGAAAGGCTGCCTTCGGCCTTGTTGTAATAAGGGATAATCTCGATCTCTACGCCGGATTTGGCTGTGGCTGAAGTGAAACCTGCAGTTGCAGTAGAGGATTGCTGGGTGAGAGCTGTGAACTGGACGGCAGAAACGTAAGGCGTTTTGGTCAGTACCGCAAATTTGCCCTTGGTGCCGCTCATGGATTCGATCCGGATGTTTTGGGTGATACTGTAATGCCCATATCCTTCAAGAAAATTCAGCAGCATTCCGAGGGAAAAATTCTTTGCTTCCACAAAAACCTCTGCCCCCGTCCCTGTAAAGACCGAAGCAAGGCCCGCCGAAAGGGCTGTGAGAGGATTCGAAGTTGAAGTGGTGGAGCCAGAAGTAACCCCTGCCTGGTTAGTCGCTGCAACGCCAAAGGGGTTCTGTGCCTGGGACTTATAACCAACAACCAATTTCGACCAATCGATACCCGTGTTTTGGTTGCTGTTGAGAGAAACTTCCAGCAGCATTACCCTCATCGTTACGAGTGCGGCATTGTCGCGGAGAGACTTTATGTAACCCTTGATGCGCCGGTGCCCATTCGAATCCGCGGAAAAACTCAGGGTCGACGTGAAAGTATCGTAGGCAATATCTCTCGCGCCAAGGTTCTTCAGACTTGTTTCGATTTCCTCTTGGATCAAAAAGTTTTTACCGTCAGCCCGCTTATCCTTTTGAAACGAGGTGTAGTTCGGGATGACCATGTTGAAGATTTCCCTTTCCTTCACGACTATCGCCCCGGCCTCGGGATCGTAATGGAAAAAGTATCCGGAAGAAGTGGAGAGGATTTTCAGAAAGCCCGACAGTTTACCGGAGTAGGCAATGCTGATTTGCCTCTGATGGTCTTGTTTATCCGTGTACTGCTCAGTTGTAGCTGCGTTCACTGAATCCGTACCACGCCCAGAAGCCCTCTCCGCCGACAGAGTGCTGCTCGATGACGTGGAAGGGTACCTCGGCGCTTCGTAAATGAAGTTCAGCTTGGTTTTCTTGTGGGAAATAGAATAAAGAATCGTTTGAATATCCGAGTTAAAAAAATCGACCGACTTTAAATTCATGTCCAGGTGCTCGGGTATACCTACGTCCGGGGCAGAAAGCACAAATGATTTGCCCATTGGCATTCTCACTATCGCCGGGCCATCAATCGCCAACATGTTCTCCGCTTGTTTCGCCAGAGCAGTTTGGTCAGGGATCGAGTTGGGGACAACCATTTTCGGTGACACACATCCGAACATTCCGGCCGTATAAACGAGTCCGCATAATATAAGGCAAAACTTCTTCATTTTTTTACTCCTTGACCCGCACATTGTTGGAGTTCAGAGCATAGTAAATGGAATTGCCTTTCCGCTCTTTCCTGACAACACTCTTGCCAAATAGATGGTCTGCAGAAACCTCTTCCTGTTTGGCCACACAAAAGAATACCTGCCCATTTGCCCGGCTAACCTGGACATCTCCAAGGGCGGCGTCCTTATATTCCTTCGCGGTCCCTTTGACCCAATCAGGGGGCGCTACAACGGAAGCTTTCAGGCCCGCAAACTCCAAGTCCATCCTCATTCCATGCACCACTGCGGCCTCAAGCTTTTTCTTGAGTCCCTCAATCGTTTCGCGATCGGAGAGGGATACTGAAAGCCTTCGCGTTAACTCTGCGTTGGCGCCGGCCAGCCTGGCACATTCGCTCTGAGATTCACCCAGTAACTTATTAAGCTCAACAACCCGGCCTTTGCTTTTTTCAGACTGAACCTTCAGACTGGCGAGTTCAGTATTGGCAGAGGCATTGGCGACCTTGTACTCCGAAGCCTCTCTCCTTACCGAAGACAAATCACCCAGGGTCTCTGCTGCTGATGCCGACAACTTCTTAGCCTGAGCCTTTTCCTTACCAGCATCTTCTTTCAAACCAGCAATTTCAGTTTTGGCCGCTGCACTGGTTTTCTTAGACTCTGCCGACTCTTTCTTGAGGTCCGCCAGTTCGGTCTGCAGATAAGCGGCATTATCTGCCAAAACCTTGTCACGAGTTTTGTCCTTAGCAGACTCCGTCCTCAAAGCAGCGAGTTTCGCATTGGCTATCTCCGAACTGGACCTATGTTCAAAAGCGTCTTTTTGTGCAGAAGCCAGATCGGTCTGAAGCTTCACGATTACCTCGGCGAGGCCATTAAATCGGTCCCTTTCCTTCCTGGCGTCTTCTTTTGAGACGCTAGCATCCTGGACGGCAACAGGGACGACAGCGTGAGTGTCCGCTTTATATTCCGAGATCTCGCCCAAAGAAGCATTCAAACCCTCACGCATTTTAACGACCGTCTCTGACAGCTCTTTGATCCTCAACCTTTGAGCCGATACGGTTTCTTCCTCTACCGCCCTGGCCCTCGCCTCCGTCATGAAATCCTTTCTCGCCTGGGCTATTTCAGCCGGATCGCAAATGACCTCAGGGTAGCGGACAAAACACCCTGATTTCATCGACCCGTCCTGGACAACTGATCTGCCACCGTATTGGTCTATCAGGACCACCTGGTCGTCTATCCGCCCCCCTGGCGTGAACACAGGCCTTGAGTGCCTCTGCAGCCCCATAGATTCAGGTTGACGACCTCGCATATCTTTTGAGGGATAAGGCAGGCTACCGGCAGACACATTAGGCAACGACGGAAGAGGAGGCACGACAGCAACCGGAACTGACGCTACCGTTTTCACTACAGTCACTGGCTTTTGTGCAGAGCCGTCTCTGCTTACCGTCCCCAAGAAGGGGTTGAACTCGCCGGCAAAAGTAGATTGGGCCATCAGCAAGACCGCTAGCGCTGCACATATCCTTTGCATTGGTTATTCCCCTTCTTTCGCGGTATTTTTCTTGCCAACCTGCGAAACCGACAAAACCCCACCCGACTCTCTTAACCTTGAAACGCGAAACCAAGAGTAGAAAAAATCGGTCACCGGGACTTTAGTGGTTTTCAATTCTGATTCGATAAATGCACTGATCTGTTGGCGGGGCATAAAGATCACGTCGCAGACAATATGGGTATCGTTCACTTCGACAGGTTGAAGAATGGCATAGCCAATGTTGTCCTCCACCAACCGCGGGATAATCGAGCCTATCGATTTTCGTGCCTCTGCAGCAAGCTGGGCCGTTTCATTACTGATCGGTATAGTGGATCGCTGCGCCTGAACGCCAGTAAGAGCTGTCGCCGCAGCAAGGCCACCCTGCTGTGCTGACTTAATCGCTGCCGTGGCCATGGTCCGGTTCGGGTCCTTCGTCAAATAGTAACGTCCAAAATCCTTGTCTACGACAACGGGAAGGATGAACAGCCTGTAGAATCGCTCATCCCCAATTTTCTCCCGCTCACGGGACAGGAGACCCCCATAAGGCGATTGTGCAATAATTTCCTCTGTCGCCTTATCACGATCGAACTGGGGCACTTTGCGAGCATTGAGTATTTCCTTCTCTACCCCCGCAATCATGAGCGCCTGGTACACTCCATCCCGGCTGCCTGCAGGTTTATTCTTCTTGGCGATCGCTGCGATCACATTACTGAAAGAGTAGACCTCTTGAACATCGGAATAGGTGTAGGTAGTAGATTGGGAGCCAATCTTGGCGATAGGCGCATAGGCATAAGCCATGAAGGCGAGCGCCGCAAAACACGCAGCAAATATGATGGCCTTCCCGGCCTTGCAGTGAATCAAGCTTGAATTAATATATTTACCTAGCCGTAAAGCCATAAAGCCTCCGATCCTAATTCGTGTTTTTGATGGACTGGTTATTGAGCACGTAATAAACCCGGGTCGCATTACCCGCACCTGTCTGATAGCGCTCCTTTGCAACACTTTTCAGGACCCGCTCGCCGGATGTAATGTTTTCATTTTCCAGACGGATAACCACTTTCTTGCCGAGTTCGACCATTCTTGCCTTGCCGATGCCTGTCAGAAGCACATCCCTGCCCTTATCTTCAAGAGACTCGATGACCTCTGCGTAGGGGAACATGGCGCGAAACCGGTCCAACCGATGATCCTTGGTCTGGACGTCTGCCTTCAGCTTGACGATTTCATCCTTCAACGGCTGAATCTCGGCCACCTTGTTTTCCAGGTCCTTTACCCTGCCGCTCAGCTTTGTATTCTCGGTCTTCAACCGCAATTCCTCAGCAGTCACGTCCTGGATGATCTCGAATACCTGTGTCGCCTTGCCCCCCGGGGCGCTGGTTGCTTTTGCCTTGGGCCCTCCCTTAGCCGGAGGGTTGTTGGTGACCGGCGCCGACATGGGCATGATCACCGTAATCTCCGCTGCACCGTGCTTCACCTCGGGGGTATGGTCGGTATGCAGGGTATTGATGATTTTCCTCCCCACATATCCTTCGTTCCCCTTGTATTCCACCTTCGCCCACTTATTGTTCTCCGCGACAACGGTGAATACAATTGTGACCCCTTTTTTGAATGAGCCGATGGTTCGTGATCCCATCGAAGGCGACTGCCGGACGAACACGTTACCAGACGTGACCCCAGTATCGGCCAGGCACACCGAAGCCGACAAAGTGAGTGCTGCTCCAAGCAAAGTAGAAGCTAAAATCCGTTTCATGTGGTCTCCAAATTTTTGTAGAAATATCGCTGATTGATATTTTATATCATTGTATAGAACCACAGCGATGTCAATGACAATCTGCGAATACGGGGGAATTATATGAATATCGAGTTTAAAATAGAGGTGGGTGCGGTCCAATGGGTGGTAAGGGCATGGGGCGGTCTGGTGACAACCGCCCGGATCTATAGCAGGCTATTTCCTAGGGAGGAGTCTCAAAGTGCGGATTGAGTTGAAAATTACATACCGACTTTTTAATGCTATGTATGCGAGGTCCATTGAATCACCGAAACTTACACACTCCGCGAGTTCGTGAACATAAGCATTATAGCCGGTTCCGGAAGGGTCCGGATTGATGGTGACCGAGTATCGAGGAGGCGTAGTGGCATCCTTTGATGGCAGGCGTCCCAGGGGGACAGGCAAACCATAAATTTTAGGGGCTAGGAACCTGAAATCCTGTTGCAGCGCAGCATGTGCAGCTAATGACATTTCATTTGTCGAGTCGACCACAGTTTTCAAAGCCAAAGACGCTTGAGATGCATCAAGACCATGAGAATTGGTCCACTGGACGAACGATAGTTTTGTTTTTGCTAAAGCCTCTGCCAACGCTGGATGCACCTCTAACTTGTTCCACCACCCTCTCCGCGGCAACTTTGCTATAATCCCAGCATCCCGCATAAGGCCGTACATATTAATACAGGTTGCATTGCCCAGTATTCTTGATATCTCGATTACTGAATATCCTTTCTTGTCTGCTTCATATAAAGATTCTTCTAAGAGAGGAAACAAAGTGTCTTTTTTATCCCAACTAAACTTAATACGCGTTATTGCTGCCATTTCAGACCCCTCTTTCTACCACTACAGCCGCGAGCACATCAGTTTAATGAACGACCCGAGGTTTCCGACGGCTGAACGTTATCCACCCTTGCGGCGACTTGCGCCTGATCGCATCTTTGACCTTAACGAGGATGCGGTCAAATAGAGTCCGGGTTGCAAACCGGCTCATGCCCAGTATTCTAGAAGTCTCCGCTACTGAATGGCACCCATCAGAAGCCAGGCCTAATACTAGGCAAAGGACCTTTTGTTCGGAAGGCGTGAGAATATCCAAAGCACTCCCCGTCACCGCCTCAAATTGAAGGTTAGTCTCGTATGTATCTAGGCATTCCTCCGTAAAGGTGCAGAGATCTTGTGATTGGGGTTTCGCAGGGTGGGAGTCGGATTCGTCGCTTTCTTTGGAACCAAGATATTCGAAGTCGATCAGGTAATCGTAGGAGTCCCATACGTTACGCTTGAACTTTGGCCAGAACAAATCCTCTAGCCTCGCGAAATCGCCAGAGGCAAGTATTTCAAGCGCAATTATATAGCCTTCACTGACCAGGTCGTCGAGATCCTGGGCGGACAGTTTGCCATTGATGCTGGTGGCCGCATTTAGAATCCCACCTTTACAGCCATCCACATATGAGATTGCACGAGACTGCAGAATCTGGAAATCACTTTTGACCATAGTATCCCCCCATAGAAGATGCCGGGCCGGTTGTAATTTTAGGAAGTGCACTGCTGACGGCCGGAGGTAGGGCCCCTATATATTTAGCAAAAGACTCTGAAATATACTGACTTATCTTTTTTACTCCCGGTTGACCACCTGGCGTCCCTTGTGCAAGGCTTACCGATTTTTTCCCGTCGATTACCATCGCTCCGATATCACTAGATATCACTCCTGATGTATAGGCCCGATGTGCATACCACGCCCCCGCCAATGCGAAGACCAAAAGGACGGTAGTCAAATTCAAGAAGAGGAACCCATTATTCCGTCGTATCATCTCTGCAATCCTCTTGTTTTTACGACTTCTTGGTAGAACCGCCTTACTCTGCAGTGTAAGATCACAATACTTTTAATTTGATTATTAACGATTCTTATGCTAAATTAACAATAAAATTGGTTATATCGCTAAACGATATTAGCGATAATATAATGCGTTCAGCGATACAATGCAACAACAATAACTAACAAGAAACAAACTTTTTGTATTTATGGAGTTTTATGACCGCCCAAGTGCTTTATTTTGCTGGCGCATTGGCCTCACGGAAGGAGTGTAAAATGACAGGGTTTAGATCACCACAAGAACGGATTAAATATATTTTTGAACAAACAGGGCAGACCCAAAAAGAATTCGCGGCAGCATTAGGTATTGGCCAACCTCATTTATCAGGGGTAATGGGAACCCGGAAACCTTCGAAGCGGCTTCTCCTAATGATTTCCGAAAAAACAGATGCCAGCATAAGTTGGCTAGAGCTCGGAGAGGGAGAAGTATACGAAAAAAAACCAGGACATTTTGTTGATCCACCAGAACTGGCTAAGGTAATAGAAGAAAGTAGACGACTTTGGGAAAAGCTACCTGAGGATATTGATCGCTACGAAATGGCCGCGACAATGCTTCGTGCCCTAGCCCAGAGAAACAAGTCAAAGAGAAAAGCAGGCGAAATAACTGAGCCTGCCAAGGCAAATGAGCCAGGTTTAGTAGTGAAGTCTGATAAGGCGCCAGAATCTGTCTCACCTGCAAAGCCTGCCAAGGTGGCAAAGCCTGCCAAGGTGGCAAAGCCTGCCAAGGTGGCAAAGCCTGCCAAGGTGGCAAAGCCTGCTCAAACTGCAAAGCCTGCCAAGGTGGCAAAGCCTGCTCAAACTGCAAAGCCTGCCAAGGTGGCAAAGCCTCTTAAACCAAAGGCACCCACCAATGTTAAGGCCGCGAAGGATTCAAAAGCAAAGTAGACAAACAGCAAACCACTAAGGGAGCCCTCAAGGGCTCCCTTTACTTATTTACGTAGCCCGCCTAACTCTCCAATAGACCCCTGGTCCAATCCATATCTGCAACAAAATATGACAATCCCCATCTTCCTTAGCGCCATGGATTCCACCCCCTAACGCATAGACTACGCATTAGGTCCTGGTTCCGATAGGCAAGCAGTCCTCTCAGAAGATCATGCAAACTCTTTTGACGCTTTAACCACACCGTGTCCATATTGTTTCTGAGCACAGGCAATTGATCCTCCACGCACTAGAACCAGATCCGATCCTGCTGAACAACTAAATCAGAGACCCAGTCCAAAGTCATCCGTATAATTCTATCGTTTACAGATAATAAATTTGAATTCATATTATTCTACGAAAAACACAGGCGAGAATTGGTATTTAAAACTCAAACCCATAGAATAGCCCCATTTATATATAATAAACGCAGATAATATGCAATTTATCTACCGTTCTAACGCAATAACCCCATTTCAAGCAAATTCTATGAATTCCATGCGCGCAATATAAGGTCCCACCACCTCCACGGCCAGAATCCCACTGGAACCTCGCGTCGATCTAAGGCATCCACATCCGATGCACGTCCTTTCTATCACTTCGCTGTGAAGTGGTCACCCCCAGGATGTGATCTTGTCATATCTACTCCCATCCCTTATACCTCCACTTCCATTCTCCCATTATGTATGCCCCAAAAACAGGTATGTTGAAAACGCCTATCAAAAACCCTGCGAAGACCCACCTTAGATCTCTTATAGAGATCTAAAAACCTTTAGTTTTCTACCGCAGGGTTTTAACCACTAAAATCCAGAAAACTCATATTAGTTTTCTAAATCCATCGGCATTTTAACCGCCGCCGTGCCCGTAATGTATTGACCATATTGTTTCCAACCCTTTAAAATAATCCTTGTATTAGCTCCTCATCCGATGGTGTTCGTGCCATACCATTTGATATCTCAAACATGATCCGGGCCAGCAGTCACGTCCATGATGCAAACCCCAATTAGCCCATAAAAGCGGACGTCCCGCTCCAGCGATAGTAAATATATATTCCGACGTGATTGCGGCCTGAGTTGCGCTCGTTCATGTCCGTGATGCTGGCTCGAATTCGGCACATCGCAGGAATTGCAAAAGGGTGAGGACCACCACATCACACGGCACCCTACCGGCTACTGACAAAGCACCTCTCCCTCTGATCCGGAAGACACATACTCCGATATTTAATCTTCGCAATTTCAGACGGTCGTTTTCAAAATGGACTTAAATGAAACCTCCTATCAAAAACTCTGTGAACGAGCCCCTTAGATCTCTTATAGAGATCTAAAAACCTTTAGTTTTCTACCGCAGGGTTTTAACCACTAAAATCCAGAAAACTCATATTAGTTTTCTAAATCCATGTGCGATTTCACTTTCAAAATCCCAAACAAGGCCATCCTCTTTCCGTCCCAACACCACAACAATCCATCCATATCGGCTTGCCATACACACCGTAGGAACCAGACTCCATACCAACAATTTCCCACGAAAAGCAGACATCAATTTGCCAACCTACCTCTCGATCGCATCCTCACCAGAGACACTGACATTACCGGCAATCCCCGGCGGCGCCACCCTGCCCTGCCATCACCCGATCACCCGTTCGCCGCCTAAGCTCTCTGTCGAACCTCGACTGACCAGCTCTACCCCGTTGGCCCGAGCATCGCTCTGTAGGGACGCTCGCGTCTCGCAAGTGCGGCCGCCAGAGGCGGCTATGCCTTCCGTGGATTGGCCCCTGGAGACTTGGCCGCGGCACCAGCCGCCCAGAGCATCCCCCCTCACCTCCCTGTCGCGGCTCGACCCTCAGTAATAACTTCGAGCTGACCCACCCGGCGGCGCACACCCCTAACCGCTTTTCCTCTTACTCCCACAGAGTGAGCGACACCTCCCCACCGGGCGACCGGGGTCTATGCATGACATCCCTCATACGGTCGGCACGCAACCGTGAGACAGGACATCTCGGGCGGCCCGGCGGAGATCCGGGCCGCCCCCCCCGGCGGCGCCACCCTCCCCTGCCATCACCTGATCACCCTTTCGCCGCCTATGCTCTCCGTCGAACCTCGACTGACCAGCTCTGCCCCGTCGGCCCGAGCGCCGCTCTGAAGGGACGCCCGCGTCTCGCAAGTGCGGCCGCCGGAGGCGCCTATGCCTTCCGTGGATTGGCCCCTGGAGACTTGGCCGCGGCACCAGCCGCCCGTAGCCTTCCCCTCACCTCCCTGTCGACACGCAACAGAGATGCTGGACATCTCGCACTGGTCGGCGGAGATCCGGGCCGTCCCCCGGCGGCGCCACCCTCCCCTGCCATCGCCTGATCACCTTTTCGCCGCCATAACGCAGTCTGTCGAACCTCGACTGACCAGCCCTGCCCCGTCGGCCCGAGCCTCGCTCTGTAGGGACGCTCGCGTCTCGCAAGTGCGGCCGCCGGAGGCGGCTATGCCTTCCGTGGACTGGCCCCTGGAGACTTCGGCGCGGCACCAGACGCCCAGAGCATCACCCTCACCACCCTGTCGTGGCGCAACCTTCATCAGTGACTTCGAGCTGACCAGTGGATCCGACCGGACGACCCTATTTCGCTCTACCAGACGAACCGCCCGCGTCGTCACCTGGCGGCCCGGATCTCGGAGATGTCATCATCCACCCTGTCGAGGTGTAACCGGGAAACCAGACATCTCCCACACGAGGCCGCCGGAGACCTTCCGGCGAGTGGGCCGCCAGGCCCGCCCCCTCCGCCCGTGGATTGTTCCCTGGAGACTCGCCTGCGGCACCAGCCGCCCAGAGCGTTCCCCTCACCTCCCTGTCGCGCCACAACCCGTTCCCCCGACATCCCCCTGGGGGAGCTCCCGGATTCACCGCCGGCCGACATGCCGCTGGCCACCTGGTCATGGAACCCGGCGGGCCAGAGCACCGCGATCGAACTCCGCTTGCCGCCTTTTCGGTGCGATCCTTTTTCCAGCTTAAACCCGGCTTAAACCAACCCCGAGTCACCGCCAGTGGCGGCCTGGCCATCCCGCCTACCCTACCAGGTCATGTCAGACGGTTGACCGTTGTGCAGTCCTACCGCAACCTGATGCGGAGAGATCTCCGCCGGACAGGCCTCGATCTCGATCTGGACCTCCGGCGGCGTGCAGCCATCAGCTCACCCGGTTGCCGTAGAACCGAGAGCGGTGAGATGTCATCCGGGCGGCGCGACATGAGCCGACCACCTGGTCATCGCGATCAGGGTGCCGGTCTCCCTGCCACGCTGCGACGTTGACCGAGGACATCAGCACGGGCCTGGTCACCCGGACCTGTCCGTCGGCGACCCACACTCGGCATTAGTCCCTCTGACGGACGCCAACAAGGCGTTACGACATCGGAGCTAGCCTCCGGAGTACAAACAAGTTTTGATGGAAAGCGTTTATAAAAGCAGAAAGCTCTAAAACTCCCCCTTTAACGGCCTCACAAAAGGTGAGCCTCATCGGTGCATGAAGACAGCTCATTAAATGCCCGCATTATAGCAAATTCTTCGCTCAGCGATATAAACCGCAAACTAGGAGTGGTGGTATTTACCGACAGCAGTATCAAATTTTCTGTTGTGACTGATCTGCTACCGAGCAGATCGGTTTTGATGTTTGGTTGCCAGGGTTTCCGGCGGAGACGGGAAAAACCACTACGACGGTTGTTGTTGTTTCTTTTAAGATATTTAAAAGCCTTTAAACCTTTAGAACCTTTAAAACCTTTAGGGGTCCGTGAGGCCGCTACCAGAGCGGTTTTACGAGACCAACTAAGTAGGAAATTTGCACAAGTACGTAGGAAATTTGCACAACTACGTAGGAAATTTGCAGAGAAAAACGCCAACTAAGTAGGAATTTTGCACAAGTACGTAGGTAATTTGCAGATTTCTGTGGATAACCCTGTGGATAACCCCATTTCCAGGGCTGGCATCCTCCAACTAAGTAGGTTTTTTGCAAAGCGACCTCACGTCTGACCTGGAAACATCATTGCGAGATGTAAAAATATTCCTAAAGTTTCAGATTATCGCTAAACGATTTTATTTCTCTCATAAAAGCTCACGATCGTCACCAACAGGGCTTAGAGGTGGATGAAGCTGCAAATTCCCTACTTAGTTGGAGTGTATATATCCGTTATTATTAAATGTTTAGATTATAAAGTGATCTTCCAACAGTGAAAATTTCCTACTTAGTTGGGACATTTGTGTAAAACAGCGTCGAGGTCATAGTAAATCTGCAAATTTCCTACTTAGTTGGTAGCTAACATGCTGAATTACCGTTATTAACAATTTACTACCAGAGCCGAATATCCATCGTGTTGTATATCTGAGTTGCTCTGCAAATTTTCTACTTGTTGCTCTGTAACTATCTATTACTACATACTTTATATGTTGCGTGACTTGACGGTTGGGCAAACAACATTAACAGCCTCGGCTCCCGAAAAAAATCCATGCATTTTTTGCCGTACCAGTGAAAGATTAGATGCCGATGTAAGTAAAGGACGAAATAAAGCTTTACTTAGTTGAAATCCAGACCAATACTGGTCCCAGTTATGGAGGAAATGATGACTGAAGACCAAAATGGATTATTGCCATATATCGCTCCGGATACCGATTATCGCAAGTCTCACCTCGTGAGCCTTATGCAGTATTCGCTCAGTTTGGCAGAAGCAAAATGCGTGACGGTTCTCATGTTCCTTGCCAGCAAGCAATATGAGAAAGACCCCGGACAAATCGTCTTCACTACGGACATGAAATCCGTGTCGAGGCTCACCGGAGTCACTTACAGAAATGACGTATTCCGGGCGCTGCTGGCCGGGCTTGGGGGCAAGGCCGTCATCCTTAACTACATAGGGAAACACGGTGAGTTCCGGGAAAAGTCAATGAACATCATTGCTGAGACGGATATCTCCACCGAAGAAGGAAGCGTCTTCCATTACCAGTTTCCGGAAACAATTCGCAAGCAGCTCATGGACCCGGACTATTTCACCCTGATCCGTATGATAAGCATCCCAGAGCTGAGCAGTAAGTATTCATTCGCGATATACGAATATTGCAAATCGTACATCGGTATCGGGGTGACCGAGGTCAGAACTATCGAGGGTTGGCGAGGGTTTTTGTGCTTGGGCAACGACTACCCCCTTTTCACAGAGCTGGAAAGAAACGTGTTCAAAAAAGCCGAAAACGAAATAAACAACAGCAAGAATATAGAAATCCGCATTTCATATAGGAAGATCAAAGATGGAAAAAAGATAGGGGCCATTCAGTTCAGTGTCGCAATGAAGTCCCGATCGGAAGTGAAAGGGAAACACAAGGTGGCCGATACCTCTGTAATCACCGTTGCCTCCTTGCTGGGCCTACTCCCCGAGAAGCTAAGGACAGACAAAAACAGTGAGACCTTGGCCACGTACCTTGCTGACAGGGGTGACGCATTCTGCGTTGGCACCATCCAGTATGCGTATGAAAATTGCTCGCAAGAAAAGGCCTTGTCCAGCTATCTGGCCAAGGCACTGCAGGGTAATTGGGGTCACGAGGTGTGCAAACGGCGTGAGACTGACGAATTGTATCGTGGCATGAAGGGTGGCCGGCCGAAGATCTCCGACCTGGACCCGCTGGCCGATCAGATATACTCGGAAGCATTCGAGGTAGCATCGACCGTAAAACAGAAAGAGATCCAGATGGAGCTCGAGCGGTTGGTCCTGGCAGGATCGATACGAAAGACCCTTCCGCATGAGACAAAGGCTCGGCAAGCTATGCAGAAAATGGAGATCTGGCTTTCATGATCGAAAAAACCGAACGAGCCAGAACCGTAATAGCTGCCAATTTCGCTTGCTGCGTGTGCGGGTGCGACGAAGTGCGCCATTTCTTTTCCATCAAGGACTACAACCACGACATCAGGATCCAAAACCTGCTTTGTCTAAAGTGCTACATCGAGGCGAAGTATGACCCGGCCACCTTCGTCCCCAGCGAGCGACTGCCGGTAATGCCCTACCCTGAAAGATATGGTGCGGGTGCTATGGAAGACAATAAAGGATACCGGTGATGAAGCTGAGTTTACTGGTCGACCTCGTGGCCTACGGCGTCATCGTACCTGGTGCAATCGCCTGTTTCGTTCTCAACAACCACGGATTGGCAACCATGTCAAAGTTAGTTTGGGTAACGGTTCCCATCGCGTGCTGGTCACTGGCCTTAAGCCTCAAAGTGAGACCTTTACTGAAAAATGAAGGAGTGAAAAACATGTGCGACAAAAAGTGTAAAACCGTCAACTTGGGCCCACGCATAGGAAATAAGGCCAATGCTGAGCAATTTCTGACTTTTGATCCTGATACTCCAGTCCACATGGACCCTTACGACCTTGCCGGCAAAGGGAAGAAAACAGAGGCAGACGGCAAGTGATGCCACTCCGCCTTGAATCAGATTTCCGGGACTGGTACGACCATGCCTTCAGCTCCCAGGGTACGCCCTTCGAGCGGTTGAGCACCGGCGGGATGTCCCGTCGTGAGATGTTCCCTTACCTGGAATCCCTCGGGTTGGAGCCCCCCAGGCACGGAACTGTGTCTGCGGTCGCGGCGGAACTGCTAGAAGAGTGGCCGGAGGAATCCAGAGCTTCGGCCGCCGAGCAGATGATCAGCCTGGTCGTGTACCTGGATCTATGGGCCCACTCCGGAGAGGGCAAGGTCAGGGTGAGTGCGGCAGACGCATTGCTGTTGTACCCCGACCGGTACTGCAGCGAATTCATGTCGGCCACCACCTCCGGCGGCGCCGGCCGGTCACTACGCTACCTGCAGGTTGGGAACCGGCAATGGCACTTGATGTACTGGAGCGATCATGACTGGCGATCCAACTACGGCGAAGGCGGGGTAAAGGTCCTCGAGGAGTCGCCGCTCGGTTACCACCCGACCGTCACTGAGCCGATGTTTGCCATCGATTTTTTACTAATCGGCCAAAAGCTTCTGGCCGTCGACTTCAACACGGCCCCCGGGTTGGCCCCGCTGAGGGGATTGGTCACCCCGTCCGAGATTGTAGGCCTGCTGGGCGCGGCAATAGAGCGTGCGGGAACTGAACACAATAAAGGAGAATACCTATGAGCGCAGAAAAGCAGGCGACCACGGTTCCAGGAGACCTCGTGGGTAAAAGTGTGATAAAAGGAGGTACTCCGTGGTGGAAATCGGAAACCTTTACGAATATTGCAGGTTCCATAACAGGGATCAGCCTGGCCGCTACCCTAATTGGTGTGCTATTCGCCGTAACGAGCTGGCTAATTGACCAAAAGGAAGCGGTTGCCTCTTCTGCCAGCGTTGGGGCGCTTATATCTGTCAAGTATCTTGGAAGCAACGGGTTTATGGATGGCAGGCAAACTCAAGTTGAATCTGGCAGAGGAAGCTTTCTGGTTGCAGGAACCTTCCAAGGTATAAAAGATGTGCCTCTCGTAGTGGAGGTCAGAAAAAGGGGTGATCGCATGTTGTGCGTTACTGGCGACCACGATTCGTGTAGAACCCTCCTGGAGTGAGCTGGCAGCCAGACAAGCAGTGACCTAGTGCAGTGCAGGATCGAGGAGGAACAGGGGGTGAGGCGATGAACGCTTCCCCCTTTTTTGTTGCCTTTGGTATCGCTGTGCGATATAAAGAATCATAGAAGAATATGAAAACGGGTTTTAAACCTTTGCCTGCACCGGCACCGGAACCCGGTGGTCGTGATCCATTACCGTCCGGGCAGAATGAGCCGGGTAGCGCTAAATAGGACGCCCAACGCCGGCAGGTTGGTCAAAAGCCGGGGCAGGCAAATACCCATTATCTACTTCGAGAGGCATAGGCAGAGAAGCTAAATAGCCTCTACACAAGCCAGGGCCGCCTGGTGCAGGCTACGGTCGAAACGGAACAGGGAGAATATATGAACGCTCAAAAGAAAGTGAAGCGGATCCTGGTAGTGGACGACCAGGCAGTTGCACGCAGGGTCATCTCCGGACTCCTGGTAGAACACGGGCATGTAGACCTCGCCGAAAACGGTCAGGACGCGCTATCCATGTATGCGGAGGCCATCGAGGACGGATGGTTGTATGACCTGATCTGCATGGATATTGAAATGCCTGGGCTGTTGGACGGCAACAAGACCGTCAAATGTATCCGCCTGCACGAAAAGAAGCTGTCCGTCGTGGTCCCGGTACCTGTGGTAATGATCTCTTCGCATAGCGACATGAGGGATCTTGCCGAATCCCAGGGGCTAAACGGAGCAAGCGACTACATCACAAAGCCTTTCAGCCAGGTCCGAATCAACGAAGTCATCAACCGGTACCTGCAACGCTGACCTGGAGCTCGTGTTCATTATGATAAGCCGAAGACAGTTCCTTACAGGTCTCGCCCTGACCGCCGCAGCAGCTGCCACCCCTGCCCTAGCGCTTGCAGCCATCCCCTTTCCCTCTGACGACATGGGTAGCAACCAGAATGGCGACCCGCTGCCGGATTACGACGAAAGGAGCCTGCAGGGGCGGCCCGAGCAGCAACCGTTGTACGTCGACGGAATGCTCAAACTCCGGAGGGGGCACACCGGCGAACGGTACGGGTTCAATTTCAGGGACGTGCAGGGAAATTACAACCCGGAGATCATGCTGTCACTCGACTGGTTTATGCGGTGCAACTACGATGACAGCTACCTGAGGATGGACACGCGGATCATCGAGGAGTTGAACTACATTGCCAAATGGTTTGGAAACCCAGAGATAACGATCAATTCAGCCTACAGGACCCCGCGCTACAACCAGCTGATCTCGAAGAATAACGAGAACGTCGCCAAGAATTCCCTCCACATTGTAGGCCGTGCGATCGACTTCTCAATTCCCGGTATCCCCATCAGGCAAGTGTGTCAGGTCGCGCAAGCGACGCGGAACCTCGCCGGCACCGGCGGGGTGGGCTACTACCCCTCTCAGAATTTTGTGCACATAGACTGTGGAACCAGGTCGGCGACTTGGGTCCGCTGATAGAATTCCTGACAGCATCCTGTTTGCTAATGCTTATTATTTGCCTTGGATGGTTCTTTATCTCTTGCTGATCAGGTTGATCTCCCTCGGCCCGGCGGACCTGACCAACTGGTCGTGGATCTGCCGGGCCGCTCGGTTGTACCGGAACAGGCTGCGCTCACCGGCGACATCCGGGCAGATCGCTTCCACGGGCCCACCAGGGCCGTACCTGTCAGCCAGGCCCAGCGACTCGTGATGGGATCCAGGATGACCCTCCCCGGTCGCGGCCAGACCGGGAAGCTTTTCGGCGAAGCCGCAGGAGGCCCGGGTGATCCGAAGTGAACCCCGGCCGGCATTAAGACTATCGCCATGGAAAACAACCCCCAACCCTACTTCTTTCGGCTACTCTCCCCTTTTGATTCCCCCGGAACGCACACACACATCGGTATCTCCACGCCGAAGGCGGAGTCGCACGGCCCCCTCCACTCCGGCGGCACTGACGGCAAGCCCGCCAGCAGGCGGGGTCAGTCCGCACCAGGACAGAACAAAAAAGGGACTGGACTGCCCGGCGCCGGTGCTGGTCGACAACCGACAGGGTGAATGGCCCTGGACATCGCCTCGAAGTAGGATCTAAGCTTTCCCCGGAAGGGGCGGGTTAAAAGGGATCCGGATTAGAGATGACCGGCTCTACCGGGTTCCACACACACATGAAATTCGCCAGCGGCAGCCAGTGGCCCGGCGGGAGCCTCCCTCCGGGGAGATGGCCAGGCTCCGGCGGGAGGAGCTGCAGGCGGAAGCGGATCGGCATGACGGCCCGGCACCGGTGCTGGTCGACAGCCGACAGGGTACGTTACTTGGTCATCACCTGGTGGCTGGATCTCCCCCGGAACGGGCGGGTTAAAAAGGGACCGGATCTCGATGACACCAGGTCGACCGGGGACTACACACACATGGGTGCCGCCAGGTGGGCCCGCGATGACATCGGCGACGGGCCGCCCCTGGGGGATCTGGAAAGGAAAGATGGAAGATGACCGGTGCACGGCGCTGATAGTTGCTGTCCGACAGGGTAGGCTCGCTGCGAGGTGGGATCTCCCCCGGAACGGGGCGGGTTAAAAGGAAACCAGAATAGAGATGACCGGGATAGACGGAGATTACACACACATGGGGTGTGGCCAGTGCTGTGCTAAGGCAACCATATTTCGAAAAACGGCGGGTGCGCTAGTTATTCAGGCATCATAAATCTACGCGATCGTATTACCTCTGGGTCATCCCTCCGGAAACCGGAGGATCGGAAAAAAGGCCCACCATTTCCCTCCGTCTCAGACAAAATCAATCAAACCACTCGATAATCCAATGGCGACAGCATGAGATCTGTTGAGCGCATCCAGTTTTTTCAAGATGTTGTCGATATGGAATTTCACTGTCCTTTCGCTTATATCAAGAATAACGGAAATATCCAAATTACTTTTGCCGTGTTTTATCCAATTGAGTACTTCTTTTTCCCGAGTTGAGACCTGTAAAACTTTAGGACTGTATTGCCTGCGCAGAACATTGTTGAAGGCTGCATGCAAATGAGTGGATAGATTGGCTAATATGTACTCTGTACGCGACTGATTTTCTATGTCTCCGGTTGCCGAGGAACGACATTGCTCTGCTTTCGAAAGTTCATCTTTACCAGGGATATGACCATGCAAAAATTTGAACTTCTTGCCAACATTACCATTTCCATGATTATCGTCCTTATTGTGCAGGTTGATAAAAGAAATATCCCCCAAACTAACCTGATCTTTTCCGAGTGACTTTATATTCTTGTATATATCGAACCATTCAATTTGATTAGAAAAGTTGATAGCGTTATAATATACTATTGAACCGTCACTAGCCAATTGTGCCAATCCATACCCGGCCTTATTGGAACCGATCAATGCATCTGTCTTCTGCATTATGGCGTGTGCATCCTGACCGGTGACACATTTAGCACATTCGTGGATTATTTTCAAAAGATTGAGCGCATCTCTATTGGAAACTATTGACTTGGCGTCTTGCATAACCATCTCCTCAAAGGCGTTGTACGTCTGAACATACCGATTTATTCGAATTTTCCTGACAGCTTTCCTGCTTGACCGTTAAAATATCGGTTCTCACATTCTTTATGACGCAAGTGAGTCGGGACGAATGTCCTGCAACTATTCATGAATAGGTGATGATAGTTAGATTTGCGTTTTGTATCCAAAAGTCATGCCACATAGAAACGAGCCAGCACCACTACTAAAAACAATGAGTTGGGAGTAGCTTGTCTTTAGTCGGCAACGGCGCGGGTGTTCCATATTTTACACCTGGCTTGCAATCGAGACTGAGAATGCCTTACGAATTGGATACTTAAATGCCAACTGTAAAAAAATGAACTGTTCGTTTTTTTACAGTTTTATTGTATTTAGTTAATTGCCCTGCGCTGCACAGACCCGTTTTCTGCACTCACTGGCCTACTGAATGCTCTGCTTCATTGTTCCTTGTTGGTAATCCAGATTAACGACACCGGGTGAATAATTGATCCATGAATTGATCAAAGCGGAAAGCTGGAGGGAATCCACGATTTGCTGAGGACTGATTGGCTAGGAAAGTTCTTGTAGATCATAGAATAGTGCGATGATCGAAACGATAGCGATTCCCTACTGTCGGTGCTCTACGGCGAACGGGCTCAAGTGGCCGGGACACACCCCAACGACGGGGATCCTGAAGAGTACAGGAGGGAGAGGGATTGGATGCCGGCGGTGAAAGTATTGAAATTTGCCGACAGACGAAACCTCATCTCATACGTGAACACTCTGCAAGGGCGCGCTCATGTCATGCGTTGACGCCCCAGAGGGGTTCAAAAGAGCCAGTGCTGCAATGATTGCGGAAGTGACTGATTGGAATAATAATATGAATCTGAAGTTTAAAGTTGGTTTTGACGTGTAGGTATTCTATGGTTTTGAGAGAATAGTTGGAAAACGGGGTTTAAAAACAGGCGGGACGTAGATTTTAAATACCACTTAGGATGAACTAACGCTAAACGGGGTTTAAACCTGGAATCGATGAAATAAATATTTGCACACAGAGAAGGCCCTTGCGATCATTTCCTCATGCCTTCTCTTATATTGCTTGTCTGCAATACGCGAGCGTTTCGCCAAACACTTCCTGCGTGGCCGTCTAGTAGCGATCATTACCTATTATTTTAAAGATAAGCATGGAGGGCCATAAGAAAGGCACCCCGAAGGACACCTTTCTTAAACATTCATAAAATTGTGTAAAGAGGGTGTTAAGCAGGTTACTTGTCGAAATCTGAGTGGAAGGCACACCATCGACCATATACTGGGTCACACGCGCACGGTTCGTCTGAGGGGTGTAGTTCTAGTATTTCCCGCTGTCTCTCAGCTTTTCCAACTGTTACTATTATTCCCTGCCCCTTACAGCCCCCTTTGCCCTTCGGTAAGATCATCCTGATTGCATCCCATGAGTCCCGTTCGGTCAAGAGGTGGGCCGCTCGGACGAAGTAATAGGCACCGGGCCATACAACATCCACAACAGACCTTTCCCACTCTGTACGATCCGGCATATCAATATTGTCCGGTGTGCCGTGCATCTCAAAATAAAAGCACAGGAGTATTCCGCACACCACGGATTCTCCACTAGAATAGCCATTTTTTAGGCAACCCGGTTTCGGCTGATACCTCTGAGTTTTCACGTTGAATCCGAAAGCCGCACCGACTGCCCCCGCCAGCCCTCCCTTTGCTGCAATATCAATTGCGTTCTGCAAATCATCGCTTGTCATGGTGCCTCCCGGCCAATAAATCTAGGTACTCGACCATCACTAAGGCATTGCCGAAGCAACACCTGGGGGTACTATTACGGATAAACAACGTTTAAACCATTTAAATATTTATGTATTATTTTATGTTGTTAAAACGAGGTTTAAACTTAAAAAAGAGATACAAACTATTCCTTCCTTTTTCTGGGCTTATGCCGCCAAGCCTCATCAGGTCGCCCCATCCCCTTTGCTTCCAACACGGAACGGATGTAGTTTGTCGCGCCAGTAACCGTGATGCCGGACGCGCCATTCCTCTGGGCAGCATATTCAGATGCTACGGCCGCAGATCGGGAGAACACAACCCCCCGGTAGGTGGCATGTTCATCATCCGTCCCTTTGGCCAGGATCCCGGCCGCCTGCAGGATGGTAGTATCGGTCCTACTAACACCCTTCTTCCACCCTCCGAGCTTCCCGGCTTGCCGAGACTGCTCTGCAGCCTTCGGCGATCGCGGCCCCTTCGGGTGAGGTAGCAACTGGGCCGGGGTGCCTTCCTTGCCGCAGCACAGGCATTTCACCAGTGCGTGCTTGCACGTTTCTATCTCTTCAGACATCAGCCCTCCTCTACAAGGATTGTTTTTTGTGGAATTTAGCATAATCCGCAGCATTTTGACACGTTTTGTCGAGCATGCCCTGGGCACTTCCGCAATCTGACTGATCAAACCCGGACCAGGACGGATCCGCGGTGAAGATTCCAGTAGAGGACGCACCAGGTATCCCCCTGTTCCATCGGAACGGTATTCGGTGGCGCAGCGGGACGCCCCTGCTGTCAGAAGTTCCTGGTCATATCCTTCGCCTGGGAAATGCAGAGTTCGAGGGTCTCCTGACTGTCAGCGGCCAGAATGCCATCAAGAGCTTTTTTCAGCCTCGGACCCCATACGGACCAGTCGGTATTCCCGCCCTTCGCCAGTGACTTGAACTGGGCCACAGCAGGGGTCTTCTTAGCCGCAAGCGGCTTTGCCCCCTCGCCATCGGCGGATTCTTCCCTCTCTTTGACCGTCCTGACCGATTTTGGAGTGGCTTTGTCCTTCCCACGCTCGCCAGCCTCGGCTATTGCCGCGGTGAGTGTCTCGATCGCCTGGGCCGATCCCTCTTTCTTCATGACCTCGACGGCCAGCGAGGCCGATACCTGCCTGGTGACAACCATTTCCCTTACCTGTGCGGGGGCCCCCGCCAGCGATAGCATGGAGTTGACGTAGGTTATGGATCTGCCAATGCGCTTGGCTATTTTGTTGTCGTCCCAACCGAAACTCTTGAGGCGCTTTAGTACGTCTGACACCTCCACCGGGGTCAACTCCTTACCCTGGTTGCGGGTGATGAGCGTGAGAGTCCGGTCCTCGTCGCTAAACGACTTCGCCTCGGGAAAGCAGGGCAACTCTTCAATCGGCGCACCTTTGCTGATTGCGATATTAACGGCCTCACGCCGGCAGTGGCCATCGGTGATGACAAACAAACCGTCAGCTTTGAAGAATCCGGTTAGGGGCTTGCCTGCGTCGTATCCATGCTCAAGGATAAGGTCGGCCAGCCTGTTGATGTGCTCGTCGCGTTCGGGCGAGCTGATCCTGACGTTGAAGTCGGCTTCCATGATGATCGTGTCAAGAGGACGATAGTATGACTCAATCCGACGCGAACCGAGCTTACGCATTGCGTCGCGGGATATGTGCTCTACGGGCATGAACTTCGATATTTGTGCGATACTTGCGGGCGTTTCCATTGTTTATTCCTCTTATGGATGTCGGTTGGCCTTCCACTCTGACACTATGTGTTCACTTCGAAATTTTGGGTATCCGTGAAAGCTGTGGTTGGCGAGTAAAACAACCTACTCATTAGCCCCACAATTGGCGGCTTTTGCCTGGCATTATCTGTGATATCCTGTCGGATGGCGGGATAATCAGTAGTTATGCCGGAGAATCAACACCCCACCCACCTCGAAAACAGTGATTGAGTATTGATAATCCCATCTCGTTGCTAACAGGCACCATCCAGCGATGATCCTTGATGGCAACCATTTGACTCGGAGTGACGCCGCCATCCCGCGCTATTTGATCCAGCGTTTTTCCGAAATACGTCTCAGCCAGATCCTCTCGGAGCATCGACAGATAAATAACGCCCGTCAGATCCTGTCCCTCCTCCAACATGATAGGCATAACCACGCCACTGGACGCAGGCGCGGCAGTCTGGTTGCTGTTTGTGGCTGTATCGCTCATGTGTTGGTCCCTCTACATTATGGCCTCGCTGGTCAGGGCGTAGCCGTTATCCTTCTTCACACACCGTAACCGCCTGTTCCGCGCAAACTATCATCGCCTGCGCCATCAGTTCCTCTCGGATTACTGCAATTTTTCTATCAACGGGAAAAACACCGCTTGAAACGTGCTGGTTTCCCTCGAACCTCCGATCAAGATGAGGATGATTGAAGGCCACTTGGGCAAACCTCTTCTTTTCATTCGGCCATGACTTTTTGTCAACCTTGATTTTGTGCGAAAAAGTAAAACAATTGGCAGATACAACCCATTCTTTCTTGATCCCAATTTGGAAGCACGGCATTAAGTTGAATTTCAATACATCTGACTGGAATCCACCTTCGTTCCACTCTTTCCACTCGCTAAACCCTTGGGCGTCAGCAAATAAATCGAGAGGAAGTTTTGCCCAAGCTCTGACATCATGGATAGACTGCCTGTGAAATTCAACATGACACTCAAATCCCGGCCTCATAATTGACTCGACTCCTGCAACTGCAACCTCTTCCGTGCAATTCAGCATGATAATCAGATTCTCAAACAGGCTGTGCTGGTTGAAGCTACACACGGACATTCCCATGCTACGCAGCACTTCAATTTTTTCTGACAGCAGAAACTCCCGCCAGGCATCAACCCGCGACCCAACTTTATACAGATCGGAGATTTCACGAACATAATATGGGCTGTCACACCAGCTTTTTGGCTTTATCGCCTCTTTCATCCTGTACCTCCTCAGAAGGATAGCAAGTCGCCCGACACCGATCTCCTACGGTCGGTGGGTCAACTTGATCGTTATGTAGCTCAGTTGAGTAACTAAACGCTTAAACACACTTTTCACGGATAGCCATACTCTTTTGCCCCTAGGTATCCCGCTGAGGGTCTGGCTTTTGTGTTTCCTCTCGTTTCTATAAGTAGATAATACCGTAGGAATTGGGTATTGTCAAACATTTAAATAATGAATGTATGAATGTATTACAGAAATACATATAATACGGGAGGTCTGGCTTACTTTTGTGAAAAAAGGGATGGATCGAACGCTGTCAGTCGGTCTGCGACGGTGAACACGGAGTAAGGAAGGGGTAATACTAGAAGGTAAAATCTGTCTGCTCCCAGGAACAGACCTGATCCTGCTTAAGATCGGAGTAACATGCCAGCACTTCCGCTGGTACAGGAAGTCCCTCAGCAAGAGCTTTGATTACGATGTCTGAATGACGGACGGGCGTATTTAACCGCTCAAAGATGTCCTCAACCTCGTCTCGATCCAGTTTGATTGACCCGGCAGACGCCTCATTCCAGCGGGCCTTATCTCCATCCCTCACCCCGGAGAGAAGGAATTCTAGCCTGAGTGCTTTCACTGTGGCCTCAGATCCACTCGATTTGGTAAACCTCGACTGCACGCTGTTCGGACGTACCGACTCACGCTCTGCATCCCACTCCGCTTCTGTCATCTGCCAAGGCTGTCTTTGCACGGTGCCCCCTCCCCTCTTTTTTTCTTCTAGCGCGTGTTTGAATATCTCAATTACGCGGCCGCCAACCTTGGTGCCTGCATCATGGCTCACGATATTCAACCGCCGGTGGTTTTCCTATTAAAAGGGGAGGCCACATCCTACCAAAGTATCAATGAAATCGCCTAATTTCATTCCATCTGAACAGTTATTTTCAAGAAGTTCCCACTCCACTCCATCATTCCCGCCAACTGCATCAAAGGCCGCCTGGACAACATTGGGGGCAATACTGGTGGCATCAAAAAGTGTCGGTGTTTTTGAGCCCGTTCCGATTCTCTCTGTCATTTCATTTTTCTCCCAGGCTAACCTTTGTTCGGGTTTCGTTCTGTCCGTCGCGGATCGACAGTATCGAATGCCTACCCATTTCTCCTCACGGGTCAAACGGTCAAGGGGTGGGCTTGCCATACAGGTATTTGAGCATCCCTGGGCCAACCTTTACCTTTTGGCGGCTTTTCACGAACTCAAGCCCGAAATTACAGCCGCGTGTGGTTTTGTGGTACAGACCTTTGTGGGCCGGATTGCAGTATATGCGCTTGCCAAAGGCTGCAGTGCTCTCGTTTTCTTTCCGCACCAGAGGTCTGCCACAAGGGCAGTATCTCTTGACCTCCTGGTTCGTATCATCAAGGGATGGCATTTGGAAACTCCCTATGCTGTCCCAAATTCGGGACCTGTTACCTTTCGGCCATGTCAGCTATATGGTGTGACAGCGTTCGGTGCGAGATCATGCTCTCGTCGAAAGATCGCAGCCATACTGAGCAAATTCGACTGATGCAACTTAGCGCTTGCCTCTTCAAACTCCGGCGAACCAACACCAAATTTGGCGTATGTCGTGCGAACTATTCTCCGCTCCGCTTCCAGTTTGTGATCTTCCTGCCTCCTCAAGAAATTAGCCATTGTTCCTCCATGGACTCCGCGGGATCCTCGACAGATGCCCGTATCCTGTGTATTGGCCGCAGTTTCTCCCATGCGAGCGTGGCGGTTATTTTCCATAACTTGATAAATAGATAATACCGTAATGAATTTGATTAGTCAATACAATATCGCATTATGTATGTATGAAATACAATAATACATTGTTGATGTTTGTCTGCATGTATGTTTTTATGATTGTTTGTTTATATGTATGTCTAAATTGCAATATGCAAAACGTAGTGAATTGCATACGCTATTTGAGGCCTATGAATGCTGCCGAGATCAGACTACAGCGGTGGGTGTCGGTCGCCCAGTGACCGGTAGGGGCAAAAGGGCCGTAATCGGCGAATAACAGGGCAAACCAAGGGGGTACACAGACATGATGACGGGAAGGGGGCAAAACGGGGGAGAGTCACGGGCTCATTACTTAAGCTGCCCGTGGCCCTCCCATTGGGGTAAAGTGGCTCTACTCGGTCTTTTGCTTCGCCAATAATTGCTGCTCCTGGGAGAGAAGCAATTTCATAGCCTCTCGCAACCAAAGAGAGAGGTTCTTGATCCCCAGTTTGGCGCAATGGCGTTCAACTGTCTGGTTAAGGTCTACGGGTATCCGAATCGACAGAGCTGCAGCCGCCCTCCCCTTTGGTTCAGGCATTGCGATAAGAAAAGGTTCTTTGTACTCGACCATAGGCCAAACAGGCTGCAAATCATAACCAAAGGGGTTGTCCTGGGCGGCCGGAGACTCCTCCTTGCCAGCAACGCCTCCTTTCGATTTTGCTGGGAGAGGCTTTTTGGCCGCAGATGGCGCCGGCCTGGCCGCTTTTACTGCGGTTGGCACCTTCGTGGGCTTGACTGTGCTGGCGATCTTCTTCGCGGTCTGCACCTGGTCGACATCCGTAGATCCGCCAACGGCTTCCCCCTGTTGCGGCGAAACAGCGGAGTGCTTCTCCGCTTCTGCCGGAGCTTTCCCCTTCGTGGTGGAGTCAAGGATACTGAAATTGACGGCACTATCTCCCATTCTCTTTTTCTTATCGCTCATTTTTTCTTCCTTTTTGTAACTTCTGCGGCAAGAGTGGCTACGATCTGGGCCTCTTCCGAAGCGGGGCGGTACTCACCGATGAGTTTGCCTTGCCCGGACGCCTCGGTATAAACAACCCGTCGAGGCACAACTGTCTTAAATACACGGGCCCCAAGGTTCGATCGCAAATGCTCGATTACCTCTCGGTGGATTACCTTGTTCTCCACCATCGAGCATACAACGCCCGTAACCTCTAAACTCTCATTCATGTTTTCTTTGACTTTGCTGTAAGTGTTCAGAAGCTGGGCCATTCCTTCGAGTGAGGCGGGTTCCGGCTGCATGATGATAAACACCTCGGAAGCATAGCACAAAGCGTTTATGGTCAATAACCCTAGTGATGGCGGGCAATCTATCAAGACGTAATCGTATTTGGTCTCACCTTCCATCATCTTTTTCAAGATCAGCTCTCTCCCCATCTTGAGAAAGATCGCATATTCCGTCTCGGCCAGCTCCTTACTCCCTGGGATCAACCAAAGATTCTTTCCCTTGGCATAGATGGCCTCCTTCGCCGTAACCTTCCCCAGGAGAACCTCGTTGATAGTCTTGTCCACGGGGAAATCCTTCCCCGCCTTCATACCACAAAAGGTAGTGAGATTTGCCTGTTTGTCGAGATCTATCAACAGTACCTTTTTACCGAGCGAGGCGAGAGCATAACCTAGATTGCCGGTAGTTGTGGTTTTACCCACACCGCCCTTTTCGTTTAACAACGCGATTATATCCACGCAATCCCTCCTTTTTCAAGACTTTAGCTAAAATAGACTTATCAGAACTTCAGACATTAATCAAGCCATTATGTTTAGCAACATCAATTAAAAGATGTATTTTTGTATGTATGAAATACACTTTTGCACACATAATGACAGGAATTATGAACTGCCATCGAGCCAAAGAGTTGTGCCTCTCCCCGGAGATCTAGGGCTTTGACAGTTCCGGTGCAACCCGGGAATGGCTCCAGAGTAGGGGAGGGGAAGCTGCAGAAAAACCGGATTTACTACACACGGGATATTCGTCCAGGGACGCTGTCGAGAGAGGCCCAGCATTATTTATTAGAGGGATATCCACTCACTGCCAGACCATCAGTAAGCCTCGGTTCCGCTCTCTCCGCAAGGTTCTCAATAGCCTCAATCTATCTTTATTACCTACTGTCAAGCAAAAGTGTTGACGTATCCGCTGTTTAGGAGTATATACTCAAGCAATTTTTATGGAGGGTACCGAATGGCCCAAGGCATGATCATCTCAATCATCAACAACAAGGGCGGAGTCGGCAAAACTGCTACCACCATCAACCTCGCACACGGTCTAGGAAACAAAGGCAAGAGGGTCTTGGTGATCGACCAGGATAGCCAGTGCAACTCCACCTCTTCCCTCCTTCCTACAGGTGTTCCTCGGTCGCTCAAAAACATATACGGCGGCGACAGCAACGTCAAGACATGTATCTACAGCTCGAAGTTCGAAAACGTGGATATTCTCCCCAACGAGCCGTCAACGAGTTCAATGGAAATGCTGCTCTACGAGAATCTGGCCAAGAGCGCCCGACTATTCGTTGATGTCGTCCGCCCCTATGTCATCGAGCACTATGATTACATCCTGATCGATTGCCCTCCTACCCTTGGCTTATGGCTGATCATGGCCCTGGCCGCCAGTGATTGCGCCATTGTCCCTGTCGATGCTGGATCGGCCTATGCGATCGACGGCCTGACCACCTCGATCCAGATGATCAACGATGTGGCCGTACAGGCGAACCCTAACCTTACCTTCCTGCGGATCCTGATTAACAAAGCCGACCTGCGCACTTCTATTTCGCGCACCTTGGTAGATTTCATCCACCGCACCTTCGGAGAGGATAAGGTCTTTCGTACTACAATACCGCACAATACCGCAATACAGCAGGCAGAACTGGCGCGAACGAGCGTTATCCGCCACGCACCCGCGTCTATGGGAACTAAGAGGTTCAGGGAGCTCGCAGATGAAGTAATCAAGATTACGAACGAAATGGAACCCTCCCTCTTCGGAGATAAGAAATGACGAACAAGTCACCGCTAAGTGGGTTGCTACTTGCTGCATTTGGGGAGAGGACTCTTGATGCGTCCGCGACTCTTGATGCAATGGAGAAGCGCCCTGTACCGGCGGTGGTGCCTATACGTGGACAGCTTAAAAATGTTGGACAACTTAAAGAGCAACATGCAGGACAACATGACGGGCAACTTAGCGAGCAACCTGCTGGACAGCTTACAGAGCAACTTGAAGGACAACTTGCTCCGGTCGAGCAACTTGTTGGACACCTTAGTGAATATCCCGCTGGACATCCTGACGGACAACTTACAGAACAGGTTGTCGGACAACCTAGTGGACAACTTGATTTGCAGTCGCGATTGCTCCTGACTAAAAATCAAGTTGCGATCCTGCAGTTTTTATATGAGAAAGGAGGAGGGTTCACCAACATGCAAGTGCTGTGCAATTCAACCGGCATAGCTTACGGAACTGCCCGACATTGCATAGCTATTCTTGAGACAGGGGGATACATAACGGGTAAAAAAGCCCGCAAACAGCACGCTTTTCATGGGTTTGTTTATACCCTCGATGAACAGCGATGCAGAGAGCAACTTGGACAACTTGGAGGGCAGGTTGCTGGACAACTTGAAGGACAACTTCTCACGTGTGCGATTAAGAGGGTTTTAGAAGGAGAAGAAGCTAAAACCTTACTACCTTCTAAAAGCACTGTGCCTACTGCACCTGGACAACTTGAGGGACAACTCACCGGGCATCAAAAACCTGGCAGCTTCTTCGCCGACCCCGAGCACCTCTACTGGAAAGACCTGGGCCTCACAGAAAAGAAGGTGGCCTCGTGGATGAAGGAAACCGAGATGGACACGGAGGAAATTGACCTTTCCCTCCGATACGCCCGGTTCACCTTCCTGAAAGATCCCGGCAAAGTGAAAAGCCCCATTGACCTTTTCTACACCATCATCAAACGAGATGGGTGCTTTCTGCGCCCCTCCGATTACAAGTCGCTCAAGCAGATCCGTTTGGACAGAGCTGTCGCCGAACGCGAGCGGAGACTGCAAGAGGACCTCCAGGAGGAAAGGCTTGATCGAGAATTGGAGTTTGACAAAATATTTCAGCAAAAGGATAGCGACGAATTCTTGCGACTGAAAACGCTGGCCGGCAAGTCGGGGGGTATGGCTTTGAGCGGGCGAATGCTGGAAACGTCTATGCGCGAAGCGTATTTCAGCTCACTAGATGGGACATCCGATTGATACCTGTCTCGCTGCGACAGGGGGATGAACCAGGTGAACGAGGGCAGGGGAGCACCCACGAAGGGGTGCAATGATGTTAGCGAGATGGCACCTCGACCATAGACGTTGCCCTGATCATAGCCCCGGTGCTGGTGCTACTGAGAATTCCCTGAATACGATCGCCAACTTCCTTGGCCGTCGCGTAATGCTCAAGTTGATCGTTACATGCTGCACGCAGAGAGTCCGCCACTAAGCGCTCAAGACTTATCGGGCGAATGGCTTTTAACATGTTGGTGCGAACATCAACGAGAAAAAGGTTAACCAGGTTACCAGACCCATCGAGATATTCCTGGATGGGAATTCCCTGCTCCTTGAGTGCCAGCACGTTGATGCTTATATCGAAAGGCCAGCGCAGGAGAGGGAAGTACAAGAGGAAAAAAGGTATCCGACTCGTACCAGATAAAACCCCGTAGCGCAGAGTTCCTCGCTTCCATTCCTGAATTCCTTTTGAGTTCAACCCAGATCCCCAGCAGATAACATCAAACGATTCCCCGTGTATGTTGGCATAAACGCCAGATGCCTTACCCTGCGGATTTGTAAGCGGGAATGCCTTTCCTAATTCGTATTGCGATAGCATAGCAGTTTTGTCCTCCCTTATTTATACAGGATCATTCGCCGATGGCCCCTTGGGCCGCTCTCCCCATGCCGACCCCTCGATGTACCCCCAACTCATTACCGTCCTTACTACCCTTGGCGAATGCCGCGGCATCGACATAACTCTTGCGACCCTTTGTTGTCTTGCAGTGCCCGAAATCCTCCATTGCTCTTTTGATAAGCTCGGTCTTTACCAGGACCAGAGCACCGGTCGTAACGGGTGTCTGCCCTTTCTGCTCACGCATCTTGGCGCTGATCGCAAACGCGGCGCCCAGGTAGAACGATTGCCGCTGAAGCTCACGGTTTCTGTTCGACATGGTGGACGTGGCCGTTTCTTTCATATAGACGCCACAAAGCCTGCGTACTGAGGAATTCAAGTACGAAAAGGTATAAGCGGCGATCAGAGCATCCGGGTTCACCCCGATGAATGTCATCTTCCCTGTGGACGGAATGTGTACAGCCTGGCAGTCAAACCCGGAACTGACACCGCCTGCAAGGATACGCAACCACTTCGGCAAAACCTTTGGTGCAAAGGTCTCCACCTTTTCCGCTTTATCCGGATGGTGAGATGCCTCGATGTCTGCCATAGCGAGGTTATGTTGGGCGAGGAGTCTCACCACATGTGCGGCGGCCAGAGCGGCTTCATGCTCGTTGTTACTGCCAGCAAGAGCCAATAGCTTCTTGATTTTCTCGATGATCGGCGTTTTAGGCATCAGTATTTCTCCCCCGATCCGCTCTTACCATCCCCGGTGGCTCCGGTTTCGCATCCTGCGGTTCCAGTAGAACTGGCAACCTCGTTTACCTCGACCCATGATATGACTGCTTTGGTCATATCCCTCTCAAGGAGCTGCGCTATACCAGGATACAGATCCCCGGTCTTGATGTCTGGACACAGTTCGGCCACCTTGGACCAAAAAGCGTCATAAGCCGCCTGAACGATCGCAGACATGTCACGGTGTGGCCGGACGCTGTCATGTGCCGTAATCGCCAAAATTTGGGTCATTAAATACTCCTTTTTGCTTCTAAGCCTTCTACAAATAACTGCCTATCAAGAACACAGAAGAGTTCAGCTTTCTTCCCCTTGGCTAAGTACGCCGACAGCAGGCCGACCTGACCGCAATAATAAACACCCTTGGCATCGTCAATCACTACGGCCTCAGTGCCATCGAGAGACGACAGACACCGCCGCAAATCTTTGGCTCCCACAGGAGTCTCTGAAGTGGCCCATTTCCCCTGGTCCCTGACCATTAGTCGCAGAGGCATTTTTCTCGCAGCCGGGCCATCGACAAACCAGCCTTCCGCATCTTTTTTCGGGTTGAAAGACGCCACTGGCTCACAGGGGAGGATGTGGTCACGAAGGGTGATGTTTCCAACTCCGTGGGAAACGATGTCATGCCCTTTCTCGTCCTTGCACAGAACGAGATATATTTTTGTATCTTGCATGATCGTTTCCTGTGCGGATATTGTTAGCCTCCGCTTCTAACTAATGTCTGCCATGCTGGAAAGTGATGATCCTTGGCAGCTACTCTAATGACGGTAAATTTGACCAACTGACCACATTCCAGTCATGTGACAATTCCGCATTACCTTCAGCGAAACGCCAGTCACAATCATCATCATCTACCCTTTTCAGAAGTACATGTTTTTTGGTTTGTGTGTGCCAATGCTGGATCACAGCCAATACTGGCTTGATCGTTTCAGGGAAAGTAGCGTTGTTGACAACCAAGACAGGCATTACAGTGTTAGCAATAGAATTAACACTCAAAGCGATACATTCCTTAGTCAGACGCACCGTTTGGCGCATTGCGTGAAGCAATAAATCTAGGTCTTTATCCTCTATGGCTTTAATCAACACAGCACACAATACAGGGGGTGCTTCACCTGGATATTCGGGTTCATTGTCAATAGCATTTAATACGGCATTCAATTCTATCAAAACGCTCATTTTAGACCCCCTCTAAATTGCTCATCCCTGGACTAGGCACTTCTTGAACCACGCCGAGATCCTCGCAGAAATTCTCGGCAAGAAGGCTATTGGCACTCCAAGGCTCTTGACCCATCGGCCACCTTGAGTGTACTCAGTATTGCCGTCTATCCTAAATCGGATCGTTACAGGGATGAGGATCTTGCAAGATCGGCAAGCCCCAACTCCCTCCACAGACACCACCGAAGGGATCAGGCTGGACACATTGGCCCTAACATCCTCATCAGGCAAAACACGCCCACATTTGCGGCAAGTAATTACGATTTCTTCCCAAGTATTTTCACCTAGTGTTATCGGCAAACTTTCCGAAAACTTAGGGGAATTACACAATGCACGGAGTTTCTTGATGTCAGCCATCGTTCAAGCCCCTGAGGTAAAACAACATTTAATAAATAGATAATACCGTAATATAAATGAATAGTCAAGGTAAATGATAGCAACTGAAAAGGTTCTGCTCCACCGGGATGAAAGAACGAGTTGGCAAGCGATCTGGTCCTTGGAACAGAACGTGATAGGGATGGTCTCAGTCGCAGCGCAACCTGGAGCTACTAGAGGGTAGGGGTTGGTCGGATCTGGCGGTATGCGTAAAGTGACTTTAGAGAATTCCTCAAGGAGGGGGCCGTAGCGCATACAAACGGCCGGCGGAAAGAGTTTTTGTTAGTTGGTTGAGCTGGTGCGCGTGATGCGTGGTCCGTTATCCATACGGCGGAGGCGGTAAGGCCCTGTCGTGTTTCCCATCGCTATAGCCGAGAAGCCAATCATTGTTGTCCCTCCAATTATCAAGATATGGGTTGATGCACGGTTCTTCCGCCCACCCAGCCCCGTAACCTTTGTTGTATGCCGCACTTGGCATGCTACACCCTCCCAAAATCAAAAAGCGGCAGACCAGTCGGACGAAACGGAGGAGGCGGTTCTTTAACCTGCACCGGTTTCGGCTCCGGCTTCCCTGTTTCCCTTGCCACCATGTTCCTCGCCCAGTTAATGACATCCGCGAGCCTCTGACCTTCCAGGCGATCAAACCCGATCCACTTCCGCGACCAGCGCGCTCTCCGGATAGCTCGCGCAGCTGCTACCCGAAGAGCTTCCGTCCGAGTAGCAAAAACAACTTGCTGACCGCAGTATTCGTTCTTTTCGATGTTATACACGCAGCCATCAACAGAAAACCTGCCATCTGCGAGGGCAAAGATTCCAATCATATGACGGCTGCCGATGTTGCGGTGCACCTCTCGATTGGCCCACCAGTCTTCCGTAGGCCACAAATAGTGGTTGTAGGGTCGTACACCGTCTATCCGCTCAATCGGCCCGTCATACGGAGAGGGATCAGCGCCGCCCATCGGATTTTTCTTTGCCATAACCCCTCCCTGGTGCCGACCCTTCGGTGGCACAACTCGTATCCGTTATCCCTTGGCAGCAAAATCCCGACATACGATGGGACCAGCAGCATGGCCCTTGCACTTCGGCGGCTCCAGATCTTCCAGAGTGCAATCTGCACATTCTTCGTGGCTTCGATCTACAACAACCAATACTTCGGCCAGGGGTACATCATCATTGACGCAAAGATTGCAGCCACCCTCGCCATTTTGGCCGAAAGTCCGCAAGTCGCTGCCGTTGAATTGCTTTTCCTGCCCGAGACGTTTTGCTCGGTCTCTACAAATTAAGCGATGCATAGGCACTCCTTTCCCGCTGGCCTCCGAATGGGGTAACCAGGAGGCTATCTCACGCGGATCGCTCCGCGCCCGGTGAACGCCGGGCCGTTAAGCCTGCTCTACACTGTTCCACGCTTCGACATCTTCCCACGGGAACAGAAGGCCGTGCGTACCCAGTCCGCTCTCGACGTGGCCGAGTGCTGGCACCATGATGCAGTACATGCCGTCCTCGGTCAGGCTGCGGATTGTCCCGGTAACCATCTCCGATAGACGCCTCACTTTTACCGACACTTGCCGTCCAGCCTCAAACGCCGGTACGATAGCATTATCTCTGATCCATGCCTTTATCGCGTCTCTGGCCGCTCCATAAAAATCATCACTTTCCATGACCTCTACCAGCTCAGAATCGCTATCCCATGAAAAGCGATCTTCCAGGTACTTGGCCCGGTGGTATCCATCGGTGCCATTTTTCAGAGCCTTCATAACCTGTTCAGCTATCTCTGGCGCTTCGTCGACGCGGAACTTGCCCCACTGCATAACTTGCGGCAGCAGCCTGTCCACGACCATCACCAGAACTTCAGGAGAAGAATAGTTTGGCCTCGGCTGACCTTTGTAAAAGCCTTCCGGTATGGATTGCTTCGGCCTTGTTTGGCCTTCCAGTAAAACAAGTTGGTTCTCTTGGCCTTCCATTTGTCCCCGTCCTTTCGCCGGTTTAACCTCGGCGTGGTGCCCGTCTCCGCTTCGCTACGAGGTATACGCCGTAGCCGTTAATTATGGAAACCTTCTTTTTTTGTATTACCCGTTGAGCATGGCAAGAAACTGGTCTTCGTCCAGAACCTCGATGCCAAATTTCTCCGCTTCGGCAAGTTTCGATCCCGCACCCGGGCCTGCCACAACATACGTTGTTTTTTTGCCGACAGAACCCGATGCCTTGGCCCCCTCTTTTTCCGCCATCGACTTTGCTTCATCCCTCGTAAACTTGGTGAGTGACCCCGTAAAAACGAATATCTGCCCGGCCCACCTCGTGCCGGTTTGCTGCACTCCTTGGGGCGTCACACCGGCGGCCAGCATACGCTCAACGCGATCCCGGTTGTCGCTGTCCGCGAGGAAAGAAACGATGAAACCTGCCGTTATAGGGCCAACGTCGGCAATTCCCACAAGCGTTTCGTACTGTGCTTCAAGAAACATGTCGATCGAGCCAAAATGGTTTGCCAGCCGCTTCGAGCCGCCTTCCCCTACCTGACGGATGCCGAGGGAGAAAATAAATCGGCGAAGCTCACACTGTTTGCTGGCTTCAATGGCAGCAATAAGGTTCTCGGCACTCTTGTCACCTTGGCGGGGAAGGGCGGCAAGCTGCTCTACGGTGAGGTCAAATAGATCGGCATAACTGGTGATGAGGTTTTCAGCCAGCAGCAGTTCAACCATCTTGTCGCCAAGGCCGTCTATGCTCATGGCCAACCGACTCGAGAAATGCGAAATGGATTCAGAAAGTTGCGCGCTGCACCCGCTCGTATTTGAGCATCTGAGTGTAGCTTCTCCCGGTATCTGTACGACAGCAGCACCGCACACGGGGCAATTGGTGGGAATCTCGATCTCGCTCGCGTCTGCCGGACGCAGTGCCAGTTCGACCCTCACGACCGATGGTATCACGTCTCCAGCACGCTGAATAATAACGGTGTCGCCTTTCTTCAGGTCGAGTCTACGCAATTGGGAAAAATTGTGCAAAGTGGATCTCGACACAGTTACCCCTCCTACCACGACAGGGACAAGTTCGGCAACTGGCGTTATGGCCCCGGTGCGTCCGACTTGAATGGTCACACCGGTAACGACTGTCATAGTTTGTTCCGCCGGGAATTTGGCGGCAATAGCCCATCGCGGACAATGCGATTTCTCACCCAACCTTGACTGAAGTGCTATTTCATCGACCTTGATGACCATACCGTCGATCTCATATCCCAAAGTCTTTCTGAGTTCGATCATGCGATGGTAATAATCAACAACTGCCTTTGCTCCTTTAACCACTACGGTGAGCGGATTAATAGGCATCCCCCACTGGTTAGCAGCGTATTGGAGAAAATCGTATTGTGTGGCGAACTCAACATCATCTATGACGCCGGGTGCGTAGCAGTAAAAGGCGAGATCGCGTTTCTTTGTTTCCTCCGATTTAAGCTGGCGAAGAGCACCTGACGCTGCGTTACGAGGATTAGCATAAGGATCCTGACCCGCCTCTTCTTTCTCCAAATTGAGACGCTGGAATGACGCTAAAGGCATGTATACTTCACCGCGCAATTCCACGATGTGCGGGACCGGGCCGTTGGCATCAATCCTGAGCGGAATGGATTTGATGGTACGGATGTTGGGCGTGATTAATTCTCCAATTTGGCCATCGCCGCGCGTTCCCGCGGTATCGAGAACACCGTCAGTCCAGCGAATGTTCGCGGCACACCCGTCCATTTTCGCCTCCAGGCACCACGCGAGGTCATCTGCTGCCACACCAAGAGCCTTTGCCGTCCGCTCGACAAAATCTATGATCTCTTCATCGTTGAACACGTTTCCAAGGGAGATCATCGGCTTTGAGTGCGTTACCTTCTCGAACTTCGAGAGCGGCGCTGCGCCTACCCTATGGGTCGGGGAATCGTCGGTGGCAAGCTGCGGGTTGTTTTCTTCGATGGTCACGAGTTCGCGAAAGAGACGATCATATTCCGGGTCCGTAATCCTCGGCAAGTCCAACTGGTGATAATCAATATTTGCCTGATTGATCTCAGTGCGGAGGAAAGCGGCTCTTGCTGAATTTTCGGATATTCCCATCGTCATGTCTCCTTGTCTGCATCTCTCTGACTCTTTAAGTATATAATACCTGTTTGTTACGGTATTGTCAATGTAAATGATACGTTATTTGCTGCTTGAAAGAGGTAAACCGGCACATGAAAGCGCACCTGGTCCCGTCGATAGTAACCTGTTGACGTTCTCGGTTTCAGGCCGACCGTCTGCATCAAATGGGGGAGGGTGAGCAGGGATCTGGGAAAATGGGCATGGTACGCGGGGGAGGGGAACAAAAAGGGCCAAAACGGGGCAGGGGAGGGCGGCGGCTCATCACCCCGGTCCTCCCCTGAGGTCTATTGCTAGTTGAGGACCAACCGCACCTGTTCGACTACCATCATTGGTGGCCGTAGAACAGAACCATCCTGCTTATCGTAGATCGCGGCAAGCACTATCCGCAAAGTCTGTTCCAGCTCACCCACTCTGTCGGGCCTGCCCTCGCTCCCCTCTGCGACCAGCTTGAAAGCCTCTCTCACTTTGCGGAGTGGGGAAGAGTCGGACGGATACTCTTCGCACTGGATCACGGCAAGGCGCAGGGCGTCGCGGATCTGGTCGAATTCTTCGTTAGTCAAAGTTACCAATTTATTTTCTCCTTGAAACGGTTACGGTTTCACCGTTGTATCGTTAAGTCCCGGAACGCCAGCAGCAGTCGGGGTAGCACAGGGTTCAGGGTTGTCCGGCTCCATTCCTTCTTGCGCGGGTTCCTTCTTTTCGGGTTGTCTCATCTCCTGCATCTGGCCCGTGTCCGGGGTAACTATCTCCCCCAGGTCTGGGTTTGGCGAAGCCGTGTACGCAAAAGCTGCAAAGACAAGGCAAACAGGAACCATTGCCGCTATCACAACGGGATTGATATTCAAACCCCTCACCATGCAGAGGGCATATTGTCCTCCGTATCCTGCTGTCGCAAAGGCATGAGCACTTGTCGAGTACAACGTGATCAACAGGGCGAGGGAGATGATCCTCTTTAATGGGCAGAATCTACGGGGCCTTTGGCCTGGTCTCTCGGGAGCCTGCTAACCATCACCTTTTGGCCCTTAATTCTCTTCACGACACATCGCTCGCCTTTAGGAAGAAAATCGTCCGTAACGAACTGCCACGCTTTTGGCCCGAAAATTTCAACCAACATATCGCGTTTGAAGTTAAATTCAGCATCAAACACAATGTTAGCCTTTTCCTTTCCGTCAAAGTGCACCGTACTACAGAATGTGCCATCTTGAGAAAGGATCGTTCCCGTCTGTCCCAAGGTTGGTTTATCCCTGGTGGCCCCAACCGGTAGGCAGCATCCTGTGAGATTGATTTCCCAGTACCACTCACGATAAATTATTAATACGGAAATCAAGGTGAAGGCAAAAAACTGGATACCTATCCCGGCAAAATCAAAATAGTCTATAATGGCACCGGCCAGAGTCCCAGCAGAAAATGCGAAATAGCTATTAATATCGAACATATTATGCTTACGTAATCCATCGAAAATACTGAGTACAGATAAAATAAAGAAAAGCACTATCCAGTATTTGTACATGCGATTACCTCCTGACGTTAGATGTTGAGATTCCCGGATACCCGTTTGTATGCGATGAAAGCGAAAAGGTATCGTCTTGTCCAAGAATTCTGTACCCGGTCCATAATATTTTTCGGATTGTTTGCTAAAACCGGCATGATGGTTTCCCAAGGATTGATCGTTTGCGTGGGGCGATATGTTGCTGGCCCGGTATAGCTAACGTCAATTATCTCCCCGTTTGTCCTTACACCCCACTGGTGAGGCCGCTCTTTATCTTCAACTAGGAGGTACCCGGATACGATCGTAGCTGACTTTCCTTTGACTAGCACGGCATTAGTATTTTCAATGCGGCAAGGCCCCCATTTTATAAAATTCCTGTTTGTGCTTGCTTCAACCGCCCCGATTAGTAATGGTTCAACGAATACATATGCAAGGCTACACGCAGAAACAAGCAAGAATATTTGTAAGACCATAACGAAGGTAATTTTTTCTGGAAACAAAGCCCACCTCATTTAAACGGGTTCGCTATAGTCACTGTCTGTTCCACCTCGACCTCCTGCGGGAGCACTCCGGCGGACTCCATCCCCTCCAGCTCCGACGCAACCTCCCAGATCAGCTCCTTAAGCGCCAGTACCAGGGCCAGGCCCTCCTGGTCTTTGGTGAGGTCGATGCTCCCGAAGATCGAGACCCTATCCAGTCTATTTTCGACCGTCAACGATCCGATCTCGATCGAGGCCGATTCATCTGCATAAGGCGTGAATTTGCTCATTGGTTCCCCCCGCGTCGCTGCTGATACGTCCTTGGTTCCGGCAGGCGCATGGCATTGTTCCTGATCTTCGCCGAAAGGGAGGGAAATAGCCTAATCCCTGTAATTCCCTCAAGCTGTGCGATGGAAACCACCTGGTACTGCATCCCCGGTGCGTTGGCGACAACATAAGCCCCGGCCTCCCGGCGAGCAGGATCGTAAACGGCCTTAAATAGCCCTGTAGGGATCATCACTCGCCCTTTGAGGGATTGTATCTGGTTCCCTTGGAACAGTGGCCCTGTGAGGACGTATAGCTCGCCCCGGCGTTTTGTTTCATTCCTGATGGCTGTTTCAATCCCCTCCCATAAGTTGCGGTTGTTATCAGAGTCCTGGGGAATCATGTTAGACAGAAAAAAAGTCTGATCGCGTGAGGCTTCCGTGTGCTGATCGGCTAGGCTCGCTTGATGCCCACGATCGTAGCCGGATCGTGCGAAATCCCTCAGTTCTGCCCGTTCTGAAACGGGAAGGCGGGGATCCGGACGGAATGAGTTGACGCGAGGCAATCCCTTTGCCCTCTGCAGGCCGTCCCGGGTAAGGCGTTCTGCGGCCCAGAGGGGGGTGCGGGTCAGGCCGCTATGCTCGACGCCGTACCCATCGTTGCAGAGTTGTCGGGTCTTTGGCGTCAATTTCCGATTGACGAAGTCAGGAGCAACCCCGTCGACGTAGAACTGGGGACAGGCTGTGCGGCCGGCAAAGGCCAGCGAGGCGGTTAAAAGAAGGATGAAGAGTGCGGAAATGGACGATCTGGTCATAAGGCCTCCTTGTTGCGAAGCGCAACACATGCGAGTTGGTTTGAGCGCATGCGCTCATTTTGTGTTTCGCGCTCGGCGGCACTGTCGGCCCAATTTATCATCAGATTCGCCTCGACCACCGTGAGAGATCGGTCCATCTGAGCCACAGCCAACCTGTATGCCTCACAACTGGCATCCTTGCCACATGCCTCGGCAACTTTAGGGCAGAGGTGTTGGTTGGATTCTTCATCAAGTAAGGTAAGCGAGGAAAGAGTATTTTCTGTTTTATCCCACTTATCCATCATCGCATTCCAGAGACCAACGAACAGAATTGCTACGAAAAAGCAAATAATGCAGCTAGTGGAGTTATAGTAGGGTGAAAGCGATCCTGACACTAGGGCGGCTACCAGGTCTGAGCCACTAAATAATATAACGAGAGCTGCCATGCCGCTAATACCTGTTCCTATGGTCGCGACAGCAAGTCCAACGATGTAATAAATCCTATTCTTTTTCAGGTTAGAAATGAACGCGGCAATCTGGTCTAAGGACGGTGGTACTTTTTCGAGGTTGAATTCTAACATGCAGGTTTCTCCTTGTTATTCGCCATCTGATTCTGCTCAGGCGTTATGCCGATCTGCACCCGCCGACTCGGATGTATCTGGTGTTTCCATGTCGGTCGCCTCCGGAGTCCCCGACTGCTGCACCAGATATTGATTGTTCGGCGAGTACAGACCAACTCGTTTAATGCTGTTGCATCTCTGCCACAAGGGAACGTGGGCATTTCCATTTGGACGCTTCATTCGGAATTTCACCTTCCTCGATTTTGCGAGCTACAAAACGGTCCCACTCAGATGACTTGTTGACGCACCCGCCATCATGAGCCATTGATTCTTTCAGATCTAAAAAATAGGCTGCAAATTCGCTGCGAATTTGCTGTTCAGTCTTTGTTGCGCATTCGTGCGGGCTCCTGTCTCCCATAGCCCTCTCCTTAGAACTGTGTGGCATTTATTTCCGGTTACTCACTTTTTCAGCCACTCCCCAAAAATTGGGTCTACCACTCGCCAGCAATCGTCAAACTTCTCGATGTAATCCAGGCCTTCCAACTGTTTCAGCGAGTTTTGCAGAGCCCCGATAGATCCGAGATTGTGGACCCTGGCAAAATCCTTGGAAAAGGGGGAACTTGTCGGCTCATGTGCAACAGCCCTGAGTAAGAGGCGCTGCTGAGAGGGCAAAGACTGAAAACGGGCCTCAAAGACGCCACCCTCCGAATAGAGCAGGTCAGCGAAACCCTCTTTGACATCTGCCTTTGTCACCGTCTTACTGCAACCGTCAAAAACAAAGTGCGAGAGTTTTTGTGCGTAGCTGGGGTAGCAGTCGGTCAGCCAGACGATTTCCGCGGCTTCGTCATCGCCGCACTTCTTCCCGTTTGCAGCGAACTGGCCCTGGATGAACTCGGCAAGCTCGGCTGCCGGTAACGGCATGAGCTGATAGTCGAACGCCGACCGATAGAATGGCCGAGCTTCCTCATCGAAGATCGCCTTAAGGACCCGGCGCTGGCTCCCTACGAAAAAATAACTTGCCTGGTGCTGCTGAATCTCGGCCCTCATCACAGCCTCAATCTTATTACTATCGGCAAGTGTGACGATTTCCTGAAACTCATCAAGTGCAATATTAACCAAATGATCAGTTTGCTTGATGAAACGCCCTAGAGACTCCAAAGTCTCCTTAAGGAGTGGTAACCCCCTCACGCCCCCTGTGTGTTCGACCGTAAGATCAAACCCGCCTTCTGCTTTGGGCCGGAGCACTGGCCGGAATGAAGTAATAAAGCGAACGGCCTCTTTCCAGATCGTCTCACGGTCGAGGGTGACACGGAACACAGCTTCGGCCATCTTGCCCGCAACATCATCGACTGAAGCGACACCGAAGAAGTCGGCGTAGATGACGATTGCGCCCTTGTCGGCAAGGCGCTTCTGGACCCGGCGCACAAGCGAGGTTTTACCGAAACGGCGAGGGGAGTGGATTACTACGTTGTTTTTGGACTCAGCGTAATCAATGAGGGCCGCGATTTCCTTCACCCGATTGCAAAATGGGCCATCGAGCGGAATTTGTTTTATGTAGAACGGATTGTGCACATGAACTCCGTGGTTACTAAGGTACCATTATTATGGTTCAATAATTACTCCATAGCAAGGTAATTTATTATCATGTAATAAATAGAGTCTTTGACAAGCCGGTGATAAAGGTATATATTAAATACATAGGAACGGAGCAAACGACCCACCTGTTTCCAACCCTGACGACAGCGAAATCGTTCTGAGGGTTACCTAAGACAGATTTGTAAAGTGAAAGATGTAAGCCCTTGGGGGCTTAATATTGATGAATTAGATGGGAAAACTGTGACTATGGCAGTTCCGCTTACAGTCTCTAATCCGTAGTGAAACCACTGTAGGTCCTTCTTTCTGCAAGCATATTAACTTAAATTAGGATATTGTAGGTATACCCAATTAAGGAGGACGACTATATGGTTGGAAGTATAGACGCGCAAACCAGTAGGCTTTTACTAGAGGTTAAAAGATTCGGAACTTCGAGGATTACTGCACAATATCAAGCTATGGATAATGGTGCAGTTACAACTCACGAAATTGGTAAAGAGGTTGGGATCCACTCCCAAGCCACTGCTGATTTTTACCGGGACACATGGAGAAGTATCGCCAGGATGGTGAAGGATGACTATGGTATCAATGATTTAGAAAAAATCACTAGCGAACACGTTGTAGCTTTCCTAGAATCCAAGATTACTAGGAATGTAGCTAAAACAACTTTTTTACAATACGCGTCAGCGATTGAAAAACTTGAGGTGGCCTTAAATAGCTACGCTAACTTCATAGGTTCACGTATTAAATACAATTTTTATCTTAAAAAAGTAAGAGATACGGCTCACATAACGCTGCAGCTAACTGCTAATGCAAAATTAAAAAAGAAAAGACTATCAGAATATACAATTAAAATGAGAGAGAAGGCTAAAATTAAAAAAGATGCCAAAGTGGCAAAAGAAAAAACTAATAAAATGGCAGAAAAAGTAAAAATAGCGGCAGAAATCGCTGAAGAAAAGGCTGCTGAGAAAAAACAGTTAAAGTTTGAGAAAGCGGAAAAGAAAAAAGCGATGGATCATTACCTAAAACTCAAAGAAAGTGGTTTTTTTGATAATAAAAAACGCAAAGTCAAGTAGTTATAGCTCGATCTGGAAATTTACAATGGCGCACATACATTATTCGCCAGTCACCCATCACTCTATGCCTGTGTCACAACATGGCCCGGGTTATCTCGCCATTTCTCGCATGTATCCCATCTTGGGTTAAGACATTCAAATATGTATTGCCCCCGTGGTATTTACCCTCGCGGGTAAACGAAACCCCTCCAAGTTAGCTAATTGCCGTTTTAGCGGAAATATGTCCGCCCAAAACCGACCACCCCACTTCACAAATTTACTCCTGTGTATGATGAAAAGGGTGATTTGGCCCACGGCGGAGAATCCAAATCCCGTTAGGCCCCCTTCTCGTGATATGTGGCATCACGGCCAAAGAGTCACATTCTACTCCATCCAGGCTATGTAACGGGACGTTGGGAGAAAGCCCCGTGATAAACTTGGTCTTGCCAACCTTTACTGATGTTGGAGTGCAATTACAGAGATCCTTCAGCAGGGGTGCGCCACTAATGTTCAACCATGGCACTGCTAGTTGCATAACCCTAGCTGTTTTTACGCCCGTAAATAGGGTTATGCAATCGAGATATCGTTTTGTCTCGGCGCCAAGGTTGGCAGGCCTCTGTGCGGCCATAGTTTCAATGGGCACCCATTCCGAGGTTAATACCTGCTTTTCCAATTCATCCAAAATTATTTCTATTTGCTCCAAATCTCCACGGCAGATCTGTTCTCTGCGAAGCGGCAGCATATCATGGTCCCGGGGGAACCGTCCACTATTGGGGTCAACAAGAATTGAGCCAAGTGCGGATTCCCAGTTGGGTTCCGACGGTGACCAGAGATGGATTGCTTCAGGGAAGGAGACTCCTGAGGAGTTTTCGTCTGGTGTTCCAATAAAGATCGAAATGCCCGTAAAGGATCCCAGTTCTCGCAAGACCCTTTTCTCGGGTGGATGTGCATTACCGTCGACTATGGATAATTCGAGGACAAGATCAAGATCGCCACAAGAGATTGCTCCTCTTGCAAACGATCCCACAGCCCACACATTGTCGATACTGAATTTGCTCGCTTTTTTAGGCAACCAATTATATGCACCCGTCCAGGACACTTCGTATATATGGGAGGGAACGAGTTTTGCCAGCATCTTTCTGAGTACACGGTCAAATGAAGACCTGGGCCTCCGTTTGCCGATTATAGAAGTGGTTGTTTCGTCCACGGTAAAGCCTCCACCACGCTAAATCATTTTTTGTGCAGGACGGGGTCATAGCGAGCATCCTCTGGAACATTTTCAGGGTGCCAAAACGGTATGGACGTGCAAGGCCTTGGGGGAAAGAGGGTGTGCTGTCCTACTGGAACAGACAACCAGTGCCGCTCCGCACAAAGGGCACCAATCCTTCCGGGCCCTTATCTTTCCCCTTCTTCCAGCTTTTGATCGATCAACGCCTGCAGATCTAATCCTGGGTCCATAGTAATTTGGGACAGGCTAAAAAAGAACTTGTCCAGCACATAGCAGTATTTACCTCCCCACGACCTGACTGCGTTTTTGAGGTTTGTGCTGTTCAGCTCCGCTATAAGGTCAAGGTCCAGGGCCAAATGGACGTCCCCCTCGTATGTTTCTTGCTCGTAACAAACCTCGCCGCTGCCAAACAGGGGATATGTACCATCTTGGTTCGCCTGGATACCGCGCAAAGCCCATATCAAGGAACTAAATGGTTTCCTAAGTTTCAGCCCTGTTCCATGAACCTGTAGCTTCAGCCAATAGGTACCATCAGTCTTGTCGAAAATAGGGTTTTTTTCATCACCATCTGCAAAGGAGGTTAAACAAAGACTATCTCTCATCCGTCCCAACGGATATCCTTCAGATTTAAATCTTTCCTCCTGCTCTATGTATTTTTTATTAATCCGCTCAGTGCGAATCCTTTTCCAATTCAGTGCATCCTGTTGGAACAGTTCGTATATTTCACCTTCTTTGGCAATGATTGCCTTGGCAGCAACTTCAAGACCGAAGCCATAGTAGCAGCACCATTTTTCGAGACCTACAGGCATACTTGCTTTATCAGAAGGGGTTTTGAAGGGAAGTCGGGTGTTCAGCTTCTTCTTTATCTTATCGATTTCACCGCTAGGAAGGATTTCCCCTCGAAGAAGGTTCTTCCTCCGGAGCATCTCGATCACATAGTTTGGTTCATCCTCGACGTGGTCGAGAATTTCCCACAATTTCGCAGATTCCTTATACATATCAACGATCGTCTGCATCTGTACCAACCCCTTTGAATGGGTAATTATTATCGGGTATCCGTAATAAGTCGTGGGTAGAGAGTATTAACGTTACCCGTTTCGGCTAGGCGACTCCCTTTTCGGGATGCGGCCTTTAAGCTTATCCAATTTGAATTTATATGCCAGTAATCGAGTCTGATATTGTTCTTTGGCAAAAACAATTGCGCCGTGTTCGGAAAAAAGATAGTCTAGTTCAGCAACATCTCCATCTTTGTACGTGAAGTAACCCCCAACAACACAGCATAGCAACATCGTGAAGAGAGCCCCGTTTCCTGATGCTACCATATTTTTTTTGATGAAATAAACCCAAAGCATGAAAAGAGCTAAACCAAAAAAACAGGCGAATAACCCGTTACGCCTGTAATGGTGACGTAGGCCGTCAAGCGTCTGACGAACAAAACTATCAAGTTCTTCTGGACTCTTTTCGGTGTTGTTCATAATAAACTCCCACAAAAACAACAGAAATACCCAGAGGTATCTTGTTGAAATCGAGTAACTCAGGTGTGTTTAAAATTACACACCAAAGATTTATTTCGAATACCCTTATCTTTTAAAACATTTCCAGTTGCGCATCGCCTTTCAGCATTTGAAAAGGGGAGGGCGCAACCCCACCGCCCCGCTCGATCCCCCTCCACGTTTGGCCGGTCGTTACCATCTCTTGAAGCCACTTCTTCGGTAAGGATCGGTAGCGGCAAGTTTTGAGGCTCCCAACAAGAATAGTGGCCGTGGCCACCCCAGCCCGTATGCGGGGAACAACCTCGAGGACCTTCCCGGTGAAAAGGTAGCAACGACTCGCACCCTTGTGTTCAAGCAGCAAATCGTCGCCGATGACAGCGAGGCACATGGCGTGGTGACGTTTGTTGTCGGCAAAGAAACTGACAGCGCACCCTGGCGTTGGGCCGGTAGGAACAACCAGGGCCGCGACTACCGAGAGATCATCGTCCTCCTGCGACAGGGTGTCAGACTCCAATCCATTCAATTCCTCTGCGACCTGTTCCAAAATCATTTCAGATCCTTGAGCATCAGCTGGACACTTCTCTTCCCCTGCCACTCGTTCACGTCAAGAGTGAAAGCCAGATCTACTGACTTCCCTATTTTTTCCCCGGCCATCCCCCAGCCAATTGCATCGAAAGACTTGCCCCCGATATCCACCGTCAGTTTCAGGTGCTTTTCCTTGAGGACTCTTCGGCCATTCACGGTGGCCCCTTGAACACAGAAGACCGGCGAGCGGTTGCCCATTCCGTAAGGTTCCAACCTTTTGAGATCCGCAATGGTCTGCAGGCAGAGATCGTCCGCCGTTGCGATCGAGTCGATCATGATTAGTGGTATCAGGTCGTCACTCGACAGGGCACGAGCCTGGGCCGTTGCATCAAAGGCGTCCCGGAAGCGTTCGATGTTGTCCATGTCGATGGTCAGGCCAGCGGCCGCCGGGTGGCCGCCGAAACCCTTGAGGAGATCCGCAACCTCTGACAAACCATCGTAGAGGTTAAAAGCATCAATACTGCGGCCCGACCCCTTGCCCGTGCCGTCGCCCATGTCGGCGATCATAATCGTAGGGCGGTTATAGCGCTCCTTCAGACGGCCACTCGCGATCCCGATCACGCCCGCGTGCCAGCCCTTGCCACTAAGCACGAGGGTGTTACGGAGCAAAGAGGGGTCCAGTTCGACCATGGCCACGGCCTCAGCGACAACCTGCGCTTCCAGTTCTTGTCTTTCCAGGTTAAATCCATTGAGAATCAGCGCCAGCTCGTCGGCACGGTCCTCATCGTCGGTAGACAGGAGTTCGAACGCCAACATGGCAGAGTCGACTCGCCCTGCAGCGTTAATGCGAGGGGCCAGTTTAAATGCGACCTGGCCGGCAGTAGGCGCCACCTCGGGACTCAGACCGGCGACTCTGGCGAGAGCGCGCAAACCAGGTATCGTGTTGAAGAGTGGCAGGCCTTCGGTCACGAGTACGCGGTTCTCGCCGGTGAGCTGCACGACATCAGCGACGGTAGCAAGCGCGACCAGGGGAAGCAACTCTTGATAATCAGGTTCCCCTCCGACAGAGAAATACCCGCGATCTATGAGGACCTGGGTAGTAGAAGCCACCAGGGCATAAGCTACGCCTGCCCCGGCAAGATTTTTAAACGGGTATTTGCAAAATTCCAGATGGGGATTTACAACGGCTACCGCCGCTGGGAGCTCATCCCCCGGCGTATGGTGGTCGGTTATTACAAGGTCTATCCCCAATTCTCGGCAGAAAATAGCCTCGTCAATGGCGCTGATGCCTACGTCGGCGGTGATGATCAGGGACGGGTTGTACTTGTCCTTGATGATCTGCAGGCTCTCACGATGCAGGCCGTAGCCCTCTTCAATCCTCATTGGAATGTAGACCGGGAAATCTGCACCACACATGCGGGAGAACCGCAGCAGTAGCGCCATCGAATTTGTTCCGTCTGCATCCATGTCTCCGAAAAAGACCACGCTTTCGCCGTTTTCGATCGCGTCGGCGAACCTGGCTGCCGCCTCCGGCATCCCTGCCATACGGTCTGGGTTCGACAGGGTGCCGAGAGAAGGATTGAGATACCGAGCTGCAGACGCCTGGTCAATGCCACGGTTGATCATTACGGTCGCAACAAGGGGAGATATCGAGTGAGCGATTGACATCCCCAACACGGCTGCAGGGTTCGGTGAAGCTATTTCCCAGCGGCTTGCCAACATTACTTCACTCCCTTTACCACCTTGAGTGCATGGAGAGCCTCATCGAAGGCTGGATTCCTGGGTTTGATCCCCATTGCTTTGCTCAATGCAGCTGTGCGTATGAATTCACTGCGCGACTGCCCGGGAGCGGGTGTCTTATCGACGACATCCCTGCCCGCATCAGACAGAAGCAATGGATAATGGCAAGTCGTCTTGTCGATGTCAGAAGGCACCAGGGCCTTGGGGATATTCTCGGCCAGCAAGGCCGGATAGTCTCCACCGTGGTCGATGGCCATGCGTATAAAAAGCGCGGTCGAAGGTAGACCAGCAAGCTTGGCCGCAATCTTGAATATTGCCATTTCCTCTTTCATCAAGACGAGGTGAAACATATTGTTAGTCTTGTCTTCCTGGGGAGTAGGTGGACGGCCACGTTTTCTCGCCGGTGCTTGTGTAGTTTCCTCAGACATCTTTTTTCCTCCTATAGTCGGCCACATCACGGAGGTCGTGCACGTCCTTAGCCTGAACTGAAGGATGCGAGGTGCATGATCTTGATCGAGTGACCGTGTATTTATTATACACAGTCATATCATGTCTCTCTTGAGATGGTAACTGGTTTTTGCTCGCCCAGTGAAATGAATTTCCCGCCCGTGCAGATCCGGAAGGCACTTGTGTAGTTGCGGTAGGCACTTGTCAGCGGCTTCCCACCAAAGGACCCGAACACACCCGCAATTTTGACCTCATCCCGATCATCAAAATTGTCCTCGCTGGAGAAATAGGCGGGGTATATTCCGTGGCTATGCAGGTTGACTGCCAGGCTTTCATGCTCAGCAAGGTCAGGTCTCTTCGCCTCAAGATGTCCCGGGCCGGCGGCGATCGTCTGCATTGCATGATACCGGAGCTGCTTTGCTTGATCGTCCCAGACCAACCAGGCGCCGAACTCGTTGGGGAAGGCAATCTCAGCGTCGGATATGAACTGGTTGATCAGATCCGTCGGAACCTTTCCAAAAGCGAGATCGATCTTCTTTTCCAATTTGCCATAAGGAGCCGGGAAATCGGTTTGGGTAGCGACCGGCCAGATAAGCGTCATCCAGGGACGGTTGATCTCGATCCACAAGCCATCGCTGGCGGAGAGGAAACGGTGGCCAGGTGCGTCCAGCGGTGCCAACTCACCGTACAGCGGAACCATGACGGTCGGACATGCACCTTGGAGTGCAATATCGAGAGGGTGCCGCGTCATTGGGCCAACTCGTTGGCAAACGTGCGCTGCTGTGAGACACGGATCCCCCGGCGGAAGCTTTCGAGCTCGTGCTTTTGCTTTTCTGTCAGTTCCAGCCCGTCCGCCGCCTCGGAGATGTCTTCTGGCACCTCCAGACCTGCATCGGAAAAAACCTTGGCAGCCAGAAAGGTGAACAACCCGTAGAATTCGTCGTTCAGCGGGGCGGAGAGGTACATCTCGGATAACGCGCAGAGGCATTCCGCGTCTGTGGCCTTGTCGATGTAATCCAGTATCTTCGCCACGTCGGAACATGCCAGTATGGATTCGCGGTGGTCGTTAATTCCCTGAAGCACTTCGGCGCTTAAGGTCGGAGAGAGTACCACCCTGACCGCTTTGGCCTTGATCTTTAGCAGCTCAATATCGCGGTCAAACATACTTTGTTTGCTCATGGTTCCCTCCTTTTCCAGGCTTTTTGATTGAGCATTCCTGTGTGTCGCACTGCCGGTCACCCTTTTGCCCTTAGATGACAAGGAGTGTCGTGCCTCGGTGCTATTCGTTAATGGAAGAATCATCTGCCTTAAGATAATTGTTGTAAATCTGGCCGAACACCCTCTCACGATCTTTACTTTTGTCGAGGTCTACGTTGATGAATCCTGCACCGCTGAACTGACGCCTGCGTGGGCGTACTCCATCATCGTAGCTGTATTCCACTCGGCCATCGTCCAGCACGACTAAAAAAGTAAGAACAAGCACCTCGTGTTTAGCTGGGTTGTATTGACCCACTAGGTAGATTAAGGCATCTATCCCATTCTTTGCGAAAACCGCCTTATATGTCTCCGGAGTAGCCTTCTCGCCCTTGGCAACTCTGCCCCTGAGTACATTACCCTTCAATGGGGTCAATTCAGACCGATCTATGACCTTTAATGTTGCCCCCTTCGCAGTAAAAAGCTTGGCGAGAGTGTCGAACGCCACCTGATTGGTTTTGGTGTGTTTTTCACCTACAACTACGCCATCAACAATGTCCATCTTCCCTGTACCATCCCAGAAGTTGGTAACAATACCGTAACGGGCAGCGGAATGATTAAGGCCGCTATTCTCAAGAGCGATGCCACCAGCATGTGCGGTCATTGGAGTCAGAATTGCCAGCATTAGGAAAGTGATTAAAGTTTTCATTGGCGGCCTCTTTGTAGTTGGATTGTCTACCTGTATTTATTATATACATGTAGTATTGGACTGTCAACATGTTTTTGCGCTACTCCCAGTCCCCCCTCCCCCACAAAATTTCTACCAGGCCAGCTCAAGCTGGGTCGCTCCGATCGCTCCCGACATCTTCTTTTGAGCATTTATCCATCCCTCGTATTCGTCAAAGGTATTGGTCTTATAAATGGCTCGCGGAGCATTTATGTATCTTTGGAAATGACGTAAACGTATAGTTTCATACGTCTCTTCACTTTTCGTCGGGTTATTCGGGTCAAGATACCGCATTATATATGGCTTTATCCCGAGTTCCTTCAATACTCTAACTCTTTCCTGATCTTCTAAAAAATCGGTATTAAATCCACATAATACATAACACATTTGAGCTGATTTCCTCACAAACTCTGAGAGTATCTCTATCCCTCTTAATACGGAAGCACCAGCTAGTGGCATATCCCAACTATAATGAATGGATCGCCAATGTTTTATCTCACTCAATGCCTTAGCAATTTCCGGAGTTAATCGGCGCACATCTAAACCCTGTGTTAGGTCTACCACGAGTTTACGTTGTTTAATTTCGAGTAATATGTCCATTATGTCTGGATTTGCACATATGGAATTATCAAGAAGAACTATTTTGTTACTTCTAGGATTAATTATGTCATTGAGTGAGCCAACACGACGAAGAACGCCCTCTTTGGCCGGAACGGCACACCAAGGACATGTCTTAGCCGTATTCACGCATCCCCTCGACAGAAAACCAATACCTGCGTTGACGATTTCCTCTGCTTTAATCCAGGTGTTTTCCTTCTTCGCGATTCGGCCAGAGATCCGGGAAAATATATCTGCTGCGGTGTATAGAGAGTAATCAGGGTGCATATTCTCAATTTCGTCTGGCAGCTTCTTTTCCAAGGAAAAACCTGTTCCTCCGAATTCAACGCCAGGGTAGCTCCCGTAGATCGAGACCGCTTTCTCTCTGTCCTTGGTGAAAATCATGGAAACGTAAGTCTTATCCAGACCGATAGGCGATAAAGGATTAAGAACAACCTCGTGGCCTTGAGCTTTATGAAATGATGACAATTTCTGCAAAGCCAAATTGGTTATCTTCCCGCCTACGTCTACCAGTCCTACTCTCATGTGGTGCCTCCGTGTTCTTGCTTACATGTATATAATATATACGCAATAAAACGGTGAGTCAATAAAAAAAGAGGCCGAAGCCCCTTTAATATATTGATTTTTCTCTGTCCCACTCGAACCGCTAACAAACCTTCCTTTCCCCTACCAGTTCACGGTCTGGCCGGAACCTTAGGCCGCTTTCCTGGCGGCCTCGTAGACCTTCCTACTGCGACCCTTCGCCGACATGGTGTACCCGTCCTTGCCGTAGATCGCACTGGCCATCGCGTCGGCTGCTTCCCTGGGGCCGCTGCACTTCCGGGTTTCTTTTATATCGGATCCCGGTGATTTGGCCACATATCCATACTTATCATACCTGACAAATATTTCGGCCTTGTCACTGATTCTCTCGCTCATACGTTCTCCTGATCTTACCTTCAGTAGCGGTTTGCTCTAAACCGGATCACCATTCGAATGGTCGGGCTTTGCAACCTCGTTGACGTACCCATAAACTCGCCCGTGTTTGTCCGAGATTTCCAGAGGTAATAAAGTTTGCTCCTGGGTAAAATAGCTTGCTCGTGTGTAATAAAGTTTAGCCCTGACAAGCTTGCCAGCTTCAAGGGTTGATCTCCCCGCTTATTTTGCTAACTCACTGTAATTACTTGTGATCATGGTGATTTGCTTCTCCAGCAATGCAAAGAGATATTGCGCCTAAGAGCAGCAGATAATGCGACTGCAATGCAAATCAACAAGAGATATTGCGACTGGATTGCACCTTTCAATAATGGCGATTTTGTTTGGTCACAAGTGATTTCAATAAGTTATGGATATGCACGTTTTAGCGAGTCGCAATAACTTTCAACCAGTCGCATTATCTCTGGCCTATGACACGAGGATCAAACTTTAGGTTTTCAGATTGGTTTAGAGACGACCCGAGTGTCTGGCTGTCGGGATACGACCGAGGGCGGGCCTCTGGATTACATCAGGCATATCCTTTCTTGGTCCGGCCAGGATCCGGGCATGCCCTCAAGGCGTGCTACAGCAACGCGGAGTTGGCTACTTTACTGATCGGCATTTTTGCACGCTTCCTCATCCACCATGACAACTTCGTGCCATCCGGGCGGGGGGGTGTCGAGTTTAACGAAAAGGATCGAGTTGGCTCGGTACATCTCGGAGCGCCGGGTGGTGTTATCGAGGTCTATCAGGGGTTGGACGGTGCCAGACCCGAGCGTGTGGTGAATTATTCTAGTCCCTGGTGACATGGGCTACCCCTTCTTGAGCTGACTTTTTATGTCGAGAACCATCGTGTAGACATCCGACCACGCGGAATCCGGGTTTTTGTAGATGTACTCCACCAGTTCCAGCATCTTGGGGCTGGCAACAATAAGTTTCGCGTTTTCAATGCTCTCCGCTTCGTCATCTGCCCCAGCCTTGCCGCATAGAGCGATAATCTTGCCGGTGCCATCACCTACCGCGATGAAGTCACCTTTAGCGACCTCGTACTTCATCACCACGACTGCCATCCACTCCACCGCCGTTTTCTCTCCTAAACCGTGATCAGCCATAGTTACTTGACCTCCGCAAGTGCAATAGCCAGTAAACAGGCGTCCACGGCTGCGGCCATGTCTCCGCTGCCAGACCATGCTTCTTCCACGAGACGGACGGCATCGAGCAAGGCCGGAGAAGCGGCGTAAAGAGTCGCGTCAGCCTTTGCCAGTGCGATCTGCTCCGGGGTCGCCTTGGCTGCATCTTCCGGGCATTTTGCCCCGATAGGGAAAACTACGGCATGGGGCAGCTTCCCAACCTGTGCAATAGCGAAGTCTACGCGGGTGAACGGTCGAATTTCCAGCGGGCCTTCAGTATATTTTTGCATGGGTCCTCCTCCTTTTAAGCCTCGTATCCCTTGACGTTGGTAGTGGTGCGATCCTGCAGATCGTGGTGCGACAGCAACCAGGCACGGAATCCTGTAAGGCATCCTTGGTCGAGGGCCGCGTCCATCACCCTTTCAACATCACAAGGTCGCAACAGGTCTGAACTATCTGCGCTCAGAGCCAGTATGCTCCGGTACTGCATCAGATTTAATTCCACAACATCCTCCTTTGTTCTTATTTCCCATTTTGAATGGCGCCAGATGTTTTGGCCTTGGGCCACTTCACCTTTACTGCGCGTGCGAAAAGCCACTCCACCGATTTGAAGCACACGATTATCCAGATAAAATCACTCAACCAACTCGTGCCCACCGGGGTGAGCGTGAGCCAGAGCGCGGCCCATACAACAAACCGTTGGACCCACTCCCGCGAATACCCGTAGACGAAAATGACTGGTATCGCGAGAATCGCCCACGAGAAGAGAAGATTGAGAAAGGATGGTTCGACCATTGACGGCTCCCTAGTGGCGTGTTCTGCCTCGCTACATGTATATATAATATACATGAGGTTGACGGGAGTGTCAATACTCTAAAATGAGATCTCGAATAAATAACCGGATTTTTGGGGGAGATAGTATTACAGCGCCAACACCATTTTGTTACTTCGTGCATCGTCAGCCGCCCGCCCACACGCCTGAAGTTGTGCCCGATTGGGTTCATAGCCCTGCATCCGTGCAAGTAGTATGGCGACATCAATGGATTTTGGACACTGGCGCCTTGTGACTTCTGTGCGCCCTGCTACTGTGACCCGGACATAGGTGTCAATCGCTTCAATCGTTAATCCCTCTAACCGATATTCCATGGCATTCCCCTTATGGTTGTCGCCAACGGCTCATTGTTGCGCCGGGTGTTTGCATATCCATCCCGAATGGGTGCTACCTTATCCCCTTGCCGCCAGCACAACTCCGATCTCCCGGTTCTCCACCGACAGGGCATCCAACTGTGCCGTGATGCTCGCGCTGCGCTGAGTTCCGTTCGCACTCAGGGGGAGCGCTCCCTTCCTGGCGTTCAGGAGTACCAGCTCCCGGCGGTTGGATGCGACCCTGGTGGAGAGGGCATCCACTGAAACCGTTTTGTACCGTTTGACCAGGGCGTCGATCTTCGAGGCCTCCGCACGGGCGTCACGCTCATAGGTCGTAATCCGTTGCTCGGGAGGGAGGCGGTCGAAGGTCTTGATTGCCTCCTCGATCGCGCCCTGCTTGGTCTTGGCGGTCATCCAACCGCCACCGTCGAGGTTGAACCTGTAGAGCCACACGTCGGGACGGGCGTGGTGTTGTTTCAAAAGGCCAATAGAGATCAGAGTGTCCTCGGGATTTAACGATGCCTCAGGGCAGATCGTTCCTTGAGGATCTGCCGGACCTGGTTGCTGAATGACCGTCATCATGCTGCCTGCTGGAAGCCGATCATGGTGGCCGGCGATTTGAACATGATTGCGTTGACGCCTCGATCATACGAGGCCCGTCCCTCAAAGGAGTCAACCACTTCGGCCTCTTCAGGGGTCAGTTTGCTGTACTTCCGTGCCCCGTAGTCATCAGGAAGCCAATTTTTCCCACGACAAGCCACGACATTGAAGCGGCGAAGAATATCCAAATCACGAAACTGTAAATGCACGGTCCCTTTTTTGAACACTGTGATCTTGAAGAATGTGCTAAGTATTCCACTCTGTCGGTCCCACCTCGATGATGAGTGAAAAGCATTGTCTAGAGCTGTATAGATGGAGACATAATCGTTCATTCCGTCAAAGTTCGCCATCACTACATCTATGTCATTCAGCAGACCGCGTGTGTCATGGCAAACCTCCCATCTGTTCATAAAGCCATTCCAGAAAGATCTGCCCCAGCTTTTGCCAGGGATGATCACCTTTTTGCCACATCGGAAGGCGTTATTTGTTTTCCAGCCATTAAATAAATGGATATTGTCGTTATAGAGAGTCCCATTTCGATAGCTGTGATCGATGGTGAATTTGTCGAAAATTTCCTGAACTGCATCGCTGAGTGTGTGCTCGTAGCCGCCAATGAGATTTATGACAAACTGTCGGATATTTCCTTCCGTAAAATCCATGAATCCCTGTTGAACCAAAGCGTGTTCAAATTCTTTTTTCTTCTTTTCAGTGAGGCGCTTCCGAACTTCGCCCAGGTCAAGGGTGCGGCGCCAGAATGACGATCGCAGTTGGACCAGCAGGCTGTTAATCTGGTTCTGCATGTGGGAGGTAGCGCCGTTACCTTCCAGGGCGTTGGACTCCACCTTTTTGTCAGTTGCACTCAGACTGAGGTAGCCGCCGATTTTTCGGTGATTGCGGTAGAACCCGATGATTGTATCCGTCCCTACTTTGAGCACGTCATTGAATTCCGCTACCAGCTCCTCAATGTTCCTGCCGGTGGATACCTCGTATTGTGTCGTTATCTCCGCGTCTGTTTCGCTGGCGGTGTCATCGCAACCGTCAAATAGCCCGGAGTCGGTACTTTTGTCGATTACGATATTGATCAGGGCCACCTCCACCCCGGTCTTGCGCTCTGCATCCAAAAACGCATCTTGAATAAACTCGATTTCTGCGCCCAACTCTGCCAGCTTTTTCGCCAGCAATCTCCGCTGGTTCGTGTGCGGGTTACGAATTGTCTCTGCATTAAGTAGAAAAATGATCTGGCCGCTATACATGATTGAAATGGCCTTCATCAGGTGCGCGTCCCCGTTGTCAAAAGGCGGATTAGCAACGATGAGGTCGAACTGGTCAGGGCCGCTATAATTCAGAAAATCGGAATCTATGAGATTTATTCCCTTACCCCGCAGAGTCGCCTGCAGGGTCGGGTCGATCTCGATGGCAGCAACATCGGGCCGCCGTCTCAGCTTCCCGAGGATCCCCTCGATCAAATCAGCTTTGCCGGCGGAGGGATCAAGGAACCTGCTTGGGTGTCCCTTGATCTTAGCTGCCATTTTGGCGATCAATGCCGGAGTACTCGGGTAGAAGGTTTTGTTTGAAAACATGGGAACTTCTCCTTTAAGCCGCTTTCCTGAAACCGTTGAATATATCGCATGCATCAAGCGTTCTCTTGTCGATCCACCATTTTGCAACCGTCAGGAACAACATAAGCTCGACAGGGTTTTCACCCGGTCGTCGGTCTGCCAGTAGGGCGGTAAGGACTTTCCTCCGGATCTGGACCGCCCATTTTATCTGAGCGGGCGATCCGACGGACATAGCGGGTAGGACAAAATCCTGTCCGTCGATCTGGATGACCTCCCGTCCGCCCTTGATCCCCCGGCAAGCGAGGCAATCCGTTTGCTTTAACTCGCGGGCCAGGCGCTCACGCGAGAGGCGAGTCCCGCCCTCCATGCGTTTAACCTCGTGGCCGCATAGGTGTTTCACGTAAACCGGATACAGGTAATCGTTACTGGCCATTTGTCGGTTCCTCCTCGACTACTTCCTTCGGCATACGTGCGGACCATATTGCGGCGCCGATGTAGGTGCCGAAGTCATAGGCGTGCTGCGCCTCCGAACGATCAAAGGTCATTCCTGAGGAAAGCTCCGGACCCTGCTCGGCGCCGTCAGATATGCCAGCAAACATCGCTTCCCTGATCGTGTTTTCGGAATCGATACCCAACCGCGTGGCAAGCTCGGAAATAGTAGCTACGGTAGCGTCGGAAATGGTGGATAGCATGGGCGGTCCTCCTAAAGGGGCGTTCTTATGTGCCTGCGTCCTGTTAGGCCGCAGCCTGGAACAGAACCATCTGTGAAGTCCTTACGCTGTAGGCGAGTTGACGGCGGTTACCATCCTGCAGCAGGGTTGTGGCAATCGCTTTGCGCCGTACATTTTTTTGCTGGTGCTTAACGATCATTTTGGCAACTATTTCCTTGATGCTGCTTCCCCCGTGGGAGTGCACCGCGGCCTGGGTATAGTAGCCGTTGGGATCAGCAGACTCGATCAAATAGCCGAGCTTGCAGCCATACGTTCCGTTGTGGCGTTCCTCGTTTTTGAGCTGAAAGTTTTCATCGGCTTCCTCCTGTGACCACTTTCCCCACTTATCAAGTTCCCTGGGGGATGTGACTCCAAAGATTCTCGCCAAGGCTTTTGCTTCTGCCACTTCAAAATATCCCGGCGAATTGTGCAGGTCGAAGTCCAACTCTGTGGCGTCGTAGCAGGAATCAAAATCCGATTCTGCCTCTTTGGAAATAGCCTCTACACCCTTGCGCGTAGCCTCAGTAATAGGACGACCAGCGCCGAGAAAAACACGGGTCCTATTTGCGTCAGAGGAAAGGCCCGTTTCCGGGGAGTTCCAAAGCACAGCATCAGAGTAGGCTCCGAGGTTCTTGGTCCCAACTCCTAAAAGGTGGACCCTGGCAGGGCGAAGTGTTGATACCAGCTTTGCCACATCGGCGGGGCTCCATGCTGCCTTGTTACAGGCAAATGCCAGGGTGAACGGGCCAATGGCCATCTCCAGAACCCTGTAGTGCTCTACATAGGCCGTAATCGTCCAACCTCGCTGGAATGGGACCATAATCTCAACGCCCAACAGAGCCAGTGTCGCTATCTGATCCAGATGATGAATTTGGAGATCCGCCGTCAGTTGCATGTCACCTATAACGTCAGGCGCGACTACCGCAAGATTGCCGGGATTAGAAGTCATCCCAGCCAGAAGGGTGTAGCGTTCAAGAACCTTATCGAAATCGACAGAGTGACCCTTTATGAAAGCGCCAAAAGCGCCTGAATCTACGAAAACTAGCCCGCCTGCCGTTGCATACTCCGCAATCTGTGCGCAGACAACGGGGCTAATATTCTGCACTTGGACACCAACAGGCATTCCTGTATCAGCACATCCTGAGAAGTCTGACGTACTCGACATTCCCGAAAAATAAGATTTGATTAGTGCCAAGGTCTCACCCCCCGTTGTTTCTTCTTCAACATGTATATAGTATATACATTAAGCAAAGAGAGGTCAAGGTTTAAATGACTGCGAGAAAATTGAGAATAAGAAAAAAATGCGTTTTTAAGGGAAAGGGGATTCTTCTACGATCTGCAGAGTCCAGGTAAAATCGAGGGAGTTGAAAATGAGGACGTAATTGTTGCCGGCGGCCGTCACCGCGTAGCTCACCAGAATAGCATCCCCGTCACGGGACTTCCAGACCTGGTTTACCATCTTGACCATTACACGGTCCGAGGCCAACTGGGAAATGCGCTCGAACCAAATTGGACGGATTTTGCCGTATTCAAACACGACGGCGACCCTGGCGTCAGCGGGGGATCCTGTGGGTTGAACGATAGAGGACATTTACCGAGTATGCCACAAAGTCCTCAGGCCGCGCCACCGATAAACGAGACCACTCCGGAGCGTGTCGACCTGGTTCACCCGCTCAGTGGAAATAGAACCATGCCGCCGTCCCGACGAACGAGTAAAAGAGAAGGCCGGTCAGAGAAGAGAACGCAACCTTAACATCCTGTCCACTAGGAACTGAGCTGTAGGCAAAAACATATATTGTCAGGTACATGAGCAGAATATGGGGAAGATCCAGCGGAAACCAACGGTACCAATTTTTCGCTAAAAAAAACCCAACAACATTGAGCGCGAGGGGTGCCATACCTGTCGGAAACGATGAAATAGGACCCGGTCGGTTAATGGTCACAGAACCGAGAATCCAACCGCCAGAACCGGAGCTCGTGTCTCTGTGTGGGAGGATTGTAAAGCCGGTGGGCTGGGCCCCCGTGAGTTTGCCAACGAAAAAATGCGAAAATTCGTGGAGCGCGATTCCAAAAAGCGACCAGCAGATCTGCCAGAAGGGGCCGACTCTTCCAACTCTCGCCTGCATGACTGCGAGAAGGATTACCAGCAAAATCCCAGCAAAATGATGCCATAAAGCGGGTTCGATAGCGAGGGGCGGTAGAACTTCCAATATCGATCTCCCCGGTAGCACGACGACCATGTGACCTACCAGACACTTTCGGCCCTAATCGTTCGGGTCGTGATACAACGGGTGGAAAACCGCATTAGGTAACCCCGCCAGTGCATCAGAGGTGCTCTGATCACTGCGTTTCTTCGCCAGGGCCTTCGCCTCGGGCGAGTTACGCATCTCCGCCCGTAGTCTCCTAAACTCAAGTTCCTCAGCCGACCCTCTTGGCGGCCTATATATAGCTTCATCTATCGCCTGCTGCTGCTCTTTAGTTCTTTTGCGCGCAAAAAACATTGGATATCTCCTTTGCATCGGTTGGAAAGGTAACTTTTGGCCCGGCGGGTGGTCCTGGTTACGAGTGTGCTGCCGGGCACCCCGTTCGGGTCTGAGAGCTGGGTCAGCATTGGGCCAGTGCCGCAGTCTGCACAACTTACCGAAACTCATCTGAGTGGACTTTTGCAGAGCATCGGTCACAACGATAGGCAGACCGCGGAAATCTCTGGGCTTCCGGTGACTGCAGTATGGCAAGTGAAACCTCTTAATTTAGCATCAAAATTACAATCCTAAATAAAATTAAATATATAGCAAAAGAAATAAAAACATAAGCTGGAGAATAATTGGCTATTTTATATAGCTTTAACATCTCACAGTTATTTTCGTCTTTCAACTTTTTACGTATAGCGTCGGAACTGCTCCAACCTAAACCCAAGTTCAGGTATATATCTGGATGTATACGTTTCATTTTGAAATAAAAGGATGTGTTAGTATACACTATTGTAAAAACGCCAACGATTAAAAGCAAAACTCCAAAACACACCATTATCCCGACCATAGACTCCCCCTTGTTAAAACAGGTCTAACATTGTTGATGTTGATGTCTGAATTCTGTAAAAAGGCACTGCGCCGCCCCAGGGTGTCGTAACCAAACCCGAAGGCTCCGGCGAGCGAGCTGGTCAGGCTGGATAATCGGCCAGTGGTGTAGCCATAGGAGACCGTATGCTGGTCGGGCGTTCCGGAGAGCGCAATCACTGAACTCCGCAGGCCGGCGGCGTTGTAGGTATAGGTGACAACCTTGGCGTTGGAATCAGTTACGGTCTGGATCCGCCCCATCGTGTCGTAGACAAAGGTGTAGCCAATATTCTGGTTCGTCGCCGTGGCCAGACGCCCGCCAGCTGTGTAGGTGAAGGTGTCCCAGGATCCGTCCAGATAACTTCGCCCGGTGATCCGGTTCTGCGAGTCGTAAACATTGACGATGAGCACATTGCCGGATGCGTCTTCGATCTTCTGCCAAACTTGGCCCGAAGGGTAGTAGGTATACCTGATTGCCTTGCCAAGCGGGTCCGTCTCCTTGGAAACCCGGCCCACCTGGTCGTAAACAAAGGCAGTTGCGTTCCCATTGGCGTCAGTGAGCTGGTTCATCAGGGGACCGGTGCCGCAGGCAGCACAGGTTTCAAAAGTCATCTGTGTGGACTTCTGCGGAGCATCTGTCACAACGGTGGACTGACCGCGGAAATCCGATACCACGTTGGTTGCGTTCCCGTTGGCGTCCGTCACCTTGGAGGCGTTCCCATTCGCGTCATACTCGAAATTTGTGGTGTACGTCGAAAGGGAACCGGGTACAGATTGTGACAGCACCTTTCCGGAAGCGTCGTAGACGATCTGGGCCGTTTCCTTCACCGCACCTGTTGCATCGAGGATAGTGACGGTCTGAGGAAAACCTTTCCCGGTGAAGTTGCCAAACTGCTTTGTAACTCCCGAAGGGGAGGTTGCCGAAACGAGGCGGCTGGCAGAATCGTAGGCAAAGCTGGTTACTGCGCCAGTAGGTTCCGTGGTGTCATGGACCGTTCCCTTCGGATTGAGCCGGGTTATGGTCTGGCTCCCGGCCGGGTCAGTAACCAGGACCTGGTTATATCCGCCAGCAAGGGAGTACGCGAGCGAGGTTACTGTCGGCGGCGAGTCCAGGTTGTTCGTGATGCTGGTGATCTGGTCATAGTTGGCATTGTCGTAGGTAAAGCTGTAATCCGAATCAACCGCATCGTCAACGCTCGGTGGACCTGTGTGCTGTGAGTGTCCCTGGACGCCGGTAATGTTGCCGTAAGAATCGTACTGGTACTCCTTGACGTAACTGGTGGTGGCATCGACTGGCGCCGCTTCAGCCCCGAGGAAACCGGCAGTGTTATAGGCGTAGGTCGTTGAGCTACCGTCCGGGCCGGTCTGCCCGGTCAATACTCTGGCTGCGCCATCATAGGCATAACTCCATATCCCGCCGTTCTCTTCGGTGAGTGTTGCGGCCCCGCCGGCAGACGCCATTGTTTTCGAGCCAGTTGGATTTGTTGAGCCAGACACCATGTGGGTCGTGGGATCGTAGGAGTAGGACACTATATTGCCCGAGGGATCAGTCTTCGAGGACAAGAGGCGGTAACTGTTGTATGCGAACGGCCAGACTGGCCTGGCTGCGCCGATCGTGGGAGCAGGGTAGGTGACCTTCACCAGCAGTCCCGATGCCGCATCGTAGGTGAAATCATAGTTTTGCGAATCGGGGTCGGAAACAGTGAGGATCTTTTCGTTGTTGCTGTCGTACAGAAACCGTGTAGCCCTCCCGGAAGGATCCGTAACGGTGACCGTTTTGTTGGCGGTAGCTCCATTATCCACGAAAGTAACAATGTTGCCATACCTGTCGGAAACTGAAGCGAGGACCCCAACCGAGTTAAATTGGTATTTGGTCCCGCTGCGCTCGGTGAGGGTATACGTGTAATTGGCATTTCTGACCAGGACTGAGAAATCGCCCTTTTGAGGGAGAAAGGTACTGCCGCTTGGTGTATAGAACCTTTTAGCCTGGCTCCCTCCCTTCAAAACCATTGTATTGTCTGGATTTTTGAAAAGGGAAATATCATAGGAATGGGTCCAGCCCTGCCCTAGAGGCAGTTTGTAGCCAAAATTACGCCCGGTCCCGGTGGGGATATCCTGTTCGTCGCGGCTATTGTAAAACAGTTGGAGGCTTGTTGAAAGCGGAGATTCTGTGTTACCCGTGAATAAGGTCTGCTCGTGGCTCACATTGCCAGTCATCACGTTGGTGGTTGAGTTCCAGCAAACATTTGTCGAAGGGGCGTTGGGAATGTCCGGCGCACTAACGCCTAGCGGTATGGTGTCCACGTTAATAGTTCTATAAGAAGAGACTCTGGGGCCTATGTAAGTCGCAACATCCACCCTTAGGACATGGGCTCCAGCATTGGGCATTGAACCACTGAGTGAAAAAGAACAATTTTGTGTGGTGCAAGATTGTGCCGACCCGAATTGAACGCCATCGATATATGACTGAACCGACCCGTAAGAGATTGGCGGGTTTACTAAAGGGAAAAAACTAACATTCCCTGTGACCTTAAATATCTTGGATACGTTCCCAATGGGGCCGGTAATGGTATAAGGTGGGGTTCTGTCGACCGTAAAACTAATAGGGGGGCTTTGAACCCAGGTGGTCCCTTCCTGCGCCGCGCAGTAAACCGTATGCGTGCCCTGGACAGCTTGGTTGAGAGATCCTGCGACCTTCAAATAATCGTAAGAGCATGAGGCAGATCCGGCTGGGCAACTTCTCCCGACTAACTGGGAACCGTCCAGATAAGCCGTCGTATTGGTAATATACTTTCCATCACTTGCAGTGGAGTCACAAACGATATTGAACGGACCCGTATATTGACTTGCTGCCGGCGACGAAATTGTAACGGTTGCGGCCAGCACAGGGCCCGCGCACGACAAGGAAATTCCGAAGACGATTGCCCACAGACCCACGTTTCTGCTTTTACGACCTTGCAACTTGGCTACTTGCTCCACATACCCTCCTTTCGAACAATCTGAATTAAAACGAGGCCCAAGGCTTCGAACTCAGATCACATCCATGATTGTATAATTGTGCGACCCGCAACCCGGGCACGCCCCTTCGGTCGTCGTTGGGTCGTCGTCGGGAGCAACGATCACCTTCCAGTCGCAGTCATCACAGGCATATATCTGGTTCTTCGGTGCCGACTCGACCGGGTCCTCTATTCGATATTTTGCAGCATCGATCTTCACTCCATGGGAGTCGATGCACCAGATCGCCGCCCCGTTTCCCAGTGCCAACCGAATCCCCTGCTCGGTAACGCCACCTCCTTCCTTGTCTGGCGGCAATGCGATCACGAGGTCTGATCCCTGAACAACCAGGAAGCAACATCCGTTTAGGGCTTTTGGGCCTTTAGCCAAGGCCTGCGGGGTAGGGTGGTAGGCAAGGACGGACTGCCAGGCCTCCTTCTTCTCAGGATCCGGAATGTCCGCCAGACAGACAACCTGGTCGCAAAACTTCTGCACTTCGGAATTGTAGTCACTCCAAGGCACGTACCCGATCGTAGCGAGACCAGCAGTTCGCGCTTCGGTCATTGCCAGCTCGGCCACGCCTGTCGCGCAATTGCTAGCAACCTTGGCGCCGGGGTGGTTGGCCTTAATCCAGACGATGGCCCGCTTAACAGCTTCCCGCTGGGCCTGGGATGGGTCACGCGACCCGATCAAGGCAATCTTCATGGGTTTCCTCCTGATGTGCAACGGGAAGTTTGTATAGGAACATCAACATCGGGCCGCTGTCGGTGGTGACCACAACAGAGTTGTCGTGGAACTCCTTCACGAGCTGCTCCGAATCAGCGGAAGATCTTTTCAGCCTGCCGTTATCCCGGATGGTCTCGCAAATGGTCGCGGTAATCTCATCGTCGGTCAGCAACAGTTCCAGCACGTGTTCCTCACGGAAAACAGCTCGGATTTCTTCAAACTTGTCGCTGAACCTTTGTTTCTGGCGGAGAATATCCTTAAAGGACTCGTGCAGACCACGGCCATGGCCGGTTATAGTGTCAAGTTCCGCCCGCAACCCCTCGGCCACGAATTCCGCACGAACCCGGTTCTCCGGCTCTCCGCAGCACGCGCACTTTTTTACCGACTCAAGTCTTTTCTGCAGCCCCTCAACCGCCACCTTTTCTCCGCTCATATTTTCCCCTTGGCAAATCCTGCCACCTCTGCGCGATACACCGTTGTCGGGATGATCCGCACCCCGAACTCCTTCCCGCACCCTCCGCAATTCTCGAAGAACGCCTTGCCAACCTTTACTGCTGAGAGGGCGACCTCACCCGTGAGACGGCAGTAGGGGCAGTCGAACTTGATGGCCGCCTGTACTGCGAGGGCAGGGGAGGTCGGCACCTTGCCAGGTTTCCCACCAGTATCCTGTTTCGGCACGACAGGGGGAACACCCAAAATCTTGTCCTTCACTTTTTTCTTCGATGCTCCTGGTGCGCGTGCCGGACTGCTGGCGGCCGGCTTAACGGGATCCTTCTTCTGGGCGGGCAGGCGTGCGGCGATCTTCACTACTGCCGGGGAGGATGGTTGGCCCGACATTTCCTTCTGGACCTTCACACGCCGCGCAGTGCGGGTTGCTCGCGCCTCCTGCACCTCGTCTATCAATGACGGCTCTGCATCAGCCCGGGCGGGCGCAGGGGGAGTCTCACCACTGAGAATCTTCTTCCACATTACGGGGAGAGAGGATTGGGTGTAGTGCCGTTTGCCGGGATCTTTCCCTACCACGACGTAGAACCGACCAGAATACTTAACGAGTTTCTCGGCCCCGCTCACAGCGGCCAGGACCCCATTAACTTGTCGATCCTTCAACCAAAAAGTCACGGCCGACAGGTTTGCCATGGTACTCCTTCCTCTACTTGATTAACCATGCTTGTGGACCTTTCCGCAAGCCTGGCACTCTTCTATCTCTCTTCCTTCCTCGTCTGTTCCAACATAAACTTTCAATCTACAAGCACACATTTTTGGTCTTTATTCCTTTATCCTTTGTTTTAACTGGAAATGGCACAGTGGGAATTTATGCCCATGTGCCATTTCGTGATGTTCGGGCGATGCCCATCAAACCTGATTAGCTAAACTGTTTCCCCTTTTTTTGTGGAGCGCCTGCTTCAAAGAAGTGGTGGCGCCTGTCGTAGGGGATTTAATTACGCTCGATGCGTTCGGTGAATTGGGGCGCTTTAAAGCCTCGCGGCCATCTTGCTTTTAAATCATAGTGCTTCTCCCTTTCGACGGTTGCGTACCCGCTCGCAGCAGGTATCCAGTGGGTTCTCGGAGGATCGTTTATACCATTAGTACCTCCTTCCTGTGATATTAATATCATTCAGCGATAATTCATTATTAATTCATAAAAAGTGGCATGTCAACTGAAATGTTATTCAGCAGCTTGGCGGGCCAGACAGAAAGCAAAACGATTTTTCGCGTAACCATCCATCTTGCGTACATTAAGATAGTTGTTTGCCTTCGCTGCCAGAGTTCTATCGACATTGTCTAGGGCCAATACTAATCGCTGAACGAACATCACCAGGTGTTGAATGATAGATCACATATTCCCCCTCTTATCTCGGTTTCACTTCGATTGCATGGGTTGCCCACCAGGTTCCATCCCACTCCGGGACCGCTAATCCACATAACCACGGCACCAAATGGTTTGTCCACTCGTTGTACGGCAACCAGCCTCCGACGCTCATGGCGTTGACGTCGAAGACATCCCTATTGCCGTTTCGTATGGCAATCCAATGCGTTTTGCGGTAGCGGTCGAACATCGGCATCCCGGGTAATGCCCAAGGACCTCCCCATTGAATCCTTACCAGTCCGTGAGAGACGGGTGGCAATCGATCTGAAGGATCGTCACTCTCGAATATCTGACTGTAATCTGCGCCGCATCGGGCCAGCACCTCAAGCATGAGCTCCGGGTCGGTGTACCTCTTTCGCTCGAAACTCCCCAGTTTCGGCCGGATCTCGTCGGGCGTCAAATTCAGAACCGCGCACAAGGCGCCAGGTCCGCAGTTGAATCCCCACTCCTCGAAGGCACGATGGTTGTCTTCCACACTGAAACGAACCGGACGGATGATTTCGTCACTCTCTTGAATCTTCAAGGTGTCTCGATCCACTGTCGCTCGTCCAGGACGCGGCCGTAATGTTTTATACCTATAAGTACAATGGGGATTTGAAGGTTTGCGCTTAGTGCCGCTAATGTTTGTATGAATTCTTGCTGTCTCGATACTAAACAATTCAGCACATTATGGATATTATCGACAATGAGAATTTTAGTCCCGAGTTTTTTAAAATAGAAAGAAACCCACTCTTGCTTTTGTAAAAGGCTATCCTGATCTCGGCTTGGGAGGTAAAGCCACAAAGTCTCAAATATTGCATCATAAAAACCCCGTTCGTCTGTTCTAGGAGGTGTGTTAACACACAGAACAGGGACAGCGGCACTGTTCCAGCCGTCAGTGAAGGGGTGGGCGCGAAAGAACCTATTAACCAAGGCGGTTTTCCTGTGGTTAGAGGCACCAAAAAAAACAAGCGATGTACCTGTGGTTTTAGGAGGCAAATTAAAAAGGTTCTCTAGTTTTCCGACAATCTGCATGTTTTTAGCCATTACCACAAAAACACCTCCATTCCGCGAAACGTTATTTCCTTTTACTCCGGGTCTCCGAATTTGGGAATCCCCTTTTACTACAAATCCTTGTGTTTTATCATCACTACCTGCTCCTTTTTATATGGTCTCGATGTATTCCTGGCCATCCAAGATGCGGCCGGAATGTTTTTTGCCTATTTTGTGCAACACTGCCACAGGATAGCTTGCCGTATCAAAATCGCTGCCATTTACGAGATGTTTCCCTGATTGGTCAAGGCAAACCCCACCATTCACCCAAGTATCTCCTTTGTGGATCCACTGTAGTTTGTCCTTGAATTGCCGGAATACCGGCAGCCCGGTCCCCATATTGAAGGACCCGGCGCCCCACTCGCCCCACTGCTTGAACAGGAAGGGTACTCCAGCTGTTTGTGCCTGGTCGCGGAGAGATCGAATCCAATCGGGATGCGCCGGCCGCGCGCCGGGACCGCTCTCCCCTCCGGTGATGATCCAGGCTGGGAGTACAGGCCAGAGATCAAGGCCGAGATTGATGTGGCCAAGAAGCGGCTCGCACAATACGCCGACTTTCCATCCCGTAATTGCGAGGTTAAAGGCATACCGCGATCGCTCGTTGGCGCGCTGTTGGTCCTCCATGGTGACCATGATGGTGACATTGGGGAGTGGGTCAAACCGACCTTCCTTGTAAAGGAAACTCTGAGGCCTCTTCGTGATGATCAGGAAGTGATGCTGAGGGCACCTCTTCATCACATCGTGGGTCAGCGCATGAAACCCGAAAGAAACGTCCTCATGGCCAAGGTCGCTCCAGATCGCGTAGACGCGAGACTTGCGTGAGCGGATAGGAGATCCAAGCCGATCTTCGCGGCAGCGGACCACTCCGTTGAATACTCCGTTGGGCGCCAGAGGACTCGGGGTGTGTTTCTGATAGCCGGTTGCGGTCCCTTCAGCGAGGGAACCGGTAACGCCTTTCTCAACCTTGGCGCCTAGCCGGCGCTCCATGGCCGACAACCAGCAGTTTTTGCAACCGGGGGAAACCGGAGAACATCCCTCGATTAGGCTCCAGGCATCGGTCCAAAATTTTCCGGTCAGAACGGTTTTTCCTAAAATCGCTTTAAGTTCCAAGGAGGTACCCCCGTATTGTCCTAAAATGTGGTGTTAGATTGCCTGCGCGAGCGCCGGTTCTATGCCGCGTCGAGCGGCATCTACGTGCCAGTCGAAGCTCATGTGAGCGGTATTTGATTGTTTCCCGTATTGAGCTATTCGGATTTTGAGGTGGAAAACTGCACCCTTTAGTCAAATTTTGGAGGGCCTTTTACGAGCAGGTCAAAAGCATCGTCCATCTCTTGTTTTGAGTTTTTATTCACCCTATCTTGAGACTTGATTCTGGTTTTTCCTCTTCTATTTCGAATGGACTTTATGGCTTTTGTGCTTTCCGCAACTACCAGTTCGTGGCACTGTTCACAGAGAAGGCCGATTGTCGTCGTGCTTTCAGTGATGTCTTTTTCTTCATTACAAAATTCGCACAGCATAAATATCCCCTTGATTGGTGTTGAGGACCTCAGTTCCGAATGCGGCTCATTCCACCCTAAAATCCAAATAGACCCATATTGCTGGGTTCTCCATCATCTCTTCAAGGTATCCGGACTGCAGGTTCTGGTCAGTCAGGAGCGTTCCGTTGCCTGGGTAACTTGCCAATGTCCACCAGGCGCCGGCGGGGTAGCAATGCCGTCGGCGGCCATCCGATTTATAAGTTTGCGGGCCATCCCGTACCCGAGGAGATGCCGCTGCTGGATGAGCAGGGTGCTGACCTCTCCGGTCCGCTGGGCTTCGACGACGGCCATCTGGTAAAACTCGTTTTCAGATATGCGCCGCTCACGGAAGTGATATTCGCATGTGCAAGGTTTCAACTCTGTCATGTTTTGCCCTTTCACGTTGGAACCCCTTACTTTTTTGTGGTGGCTTTCGATGATCGCGTTAAACCTGCTTGCCAGTATTGATATGCCACTGGAGACCCACACTTTTCATAGGGAATGCCGAATCTAGACGTATCATCGTCACTGAATGATCTGAACCTAGCGGCCAGGGTTATCCCGCTCAGTACACGCCAGAGATCCGTTCCTCAATCCTTTTACCGCTTTTTGCTACCCTTCTTCCAAAAGACATGGCAACCCCGTCCGGTTGTTCTGGTTATCCGTTGTGGACGCCTGGGAAATAACCGCAATAGCAGCGAATTACGAAAACATCCTGTATCTCATTGTGGACTCCATCTAGCGTACATTCGATAATATATCTGCCAAGATGACGGACCTCATTAGCAACTTGAGTGGCACTGTCCCGGTTCGACCGTGATGCCGGTAATCATCGAGATCCCGTCACACAGTAGATCGAAAGCAAACGATTCCGAGATAATCCCTTCATCCAGGTCGGCATTGATGCCTGACACCACCTCGAGAATGGCCTCTCGTTTTTCGTCGACGGTGCGCGGCACGTTGAAACCTTGCATGTTAGCTTTGTGACCCATGTATCCTCCCTGCGTGGTCTTCCAATCGGACTATGACCTTTTGGAGATGTCCTTGTTCTGTGGTACCTGGTGCGTGGGGCGGCATCGACTCTCCCCGGAGCATGGCCGCTGCCTTCCGCATGATTTCGCGGTAACGGTCCTTCCTCGATAGTGAAACAGATTTCGGGGTTACATCGCGTAGGTTCGCTGCGTGGCAATCGGCGAGTCATGCCGCTATCTTCCGCCACTAAACCTCCCCTTGGCTAGAGCCAGGGGGTTCTAACGGCAAGACCAACATCTCTTCGTGGCTCTCGCCTTACGGCTACAACATCCGCGACCTTGATGAGGATCGATCCATTTTTGACGGGCGAACGGCTCTGTCTCCGAGAAAGCCCGAAGCTCGCAGGCATAGGCCCGCGACTTGCCGTTTCTTGTAGCCTCGACATCGCCCGTCGCAGCAGCGGTTCCGCAGCCGGCCAAGCGTTTTTTGCTTGGCGGATGTCGAGGATATGGTTTTCACAGTGTTTTGCTAGGAAGCCGGAGAAGAGGTCCCTTTGGGCCTCTGCGCCACATGCACAGGCATGGTGCCGCTGTTTAAGCGGCTTCTTTTCGACTCTGCCGCAGATGCAGGTTTGCGACAGTTTTGTAGTCCTGGTGTTCTGTTCTTCTACGGTCCCGCCAGCGTTTGCAGCTTTGCGGGTGAGAAGGTCTACGAACATACCGGGAGCACGAACGGCAACGCTTCTGCCGAAGTTCTTTTGGAACGATTTATATGAAAGCTTCTCGGTTTTGATGATCTTGCCAAGGCTCAGAATTTTGTTGCACAACTCGCCATGCTGTTTCTTTCTGGTCGCAGCGAGCTTTCTTTGACATTCCGCTATTCGATCTTGCCGCTTTTTGTAGCGGTTTGACCGGTGCCACTTGCGCGAACCTTTCTTGACTGTGCCATTTGTGTTGTAGTTGTCAGGGTTGGTTGCTCGGCGGCTCCTGTCTTGGGCTCGTTGCTCACGCATAATCTCTTTCCATGGTTGGACTACTTCGCTACAGAACTGGGCGAGCAGGGCGTCATCTTCGCCCACGGCGGCGATGGTAGAGGGGCCGATGTCCAGGCCGCAGGTGTAGTCGCTAATGGTGTTCTTGCTCTTCTGGTGCGGAGTTCCGTCAAGGACCAGTTGCACGGACCAGCGTGCTTCGCTGCTGTCGGTCCGTTTCACCAGGCGCAAGTACTTCAAACGGCTTGATAGCGCGTGCGCTTCCAGGCCGTGCTTGTCCTTCAGGTCAAAGAGCGGTTGCAACTTGAGGCCGCTCCAGACAACATGATTGTCTCGCCAGCGGATGCCCATGTTATTGCTTTTGCCTTCGACGGAGGTGAGCCAGCCAAACCGTTTGAAGCGCGGACGACCCCGGCCGCCGTAGGCGTGCTGTTCGGTAGCGGCAAAAGCACGACTGGCTATTTTCTGCACGGTATTGATGTCCAGATGGACGCCGATCCAGCAAGCGTTTTTGGTAATCGCTGCGAAGGCGTGCAGGCTGTATTCCTGAAATTGATGTTGGTTGTGTGCCACCTTGTAGGCCGCATTGCGGAGTTTCCCTTTGGGGATCTTCCTCGCAGTCTGGAACTGCTTTGATTCCCGCATCAGGTCGAGCCGACGTAACGATTCCCGCAGGCAGGCGTTGTAGAGCTGGCGAGCAGCGTCTAAACGCGTGTCTAGAACCGCCGCATCGTGCGGCGTTGTTCTCAGCGGGATTTCATGGATGAAGGTATCGCTCATTGGTTCTTTTGGCTCTCTATGTACTGTTTGACCAAGGCGATCAGTGCGTCGCCCACGGTAGAGACGAAGTAGCTGCAGGCCCAGAGTGTTGGAAGTCGGTACTTGATGCTCGGGAACTCCTGCCGTCGGGATTCCCTCCCGACCGACAATTTATTCTTCTGATAGTAATCGGTACGATATGGCTACAAAATCCGCGAACTATTTTATGGAACCCCGGTATACCTCGCACGAGCGGGGAAAAATATCCGGATTCACTGCAAATTGAGAGGGACAAAAGACTCCCAAGCCTGAGCGCAGCTCAAGGCCCGCAGCATTTCGCCGTAATACAAAAAGTCGTTCACATTCTGGATGGCAATATTGAAACAGTTACCCTTGCCATTCATTGATCGAGAACCGATGATCGCGTATCCGGTCTTGCCATTTTTGATCCACTTTTCAACAGTTACTCCGGTCATGACCTTGAGGTCTTTGCCCGTATCAGTGTTGATGCTCGCGTGTGGCGGGGCCTGCTCTTTACAGGCGACAAGCGACCTTGCGGCCTTGTTGATAGCGAGGTAAAGCCCGTAAGCCTCTCGCGGTTCGGCTACGAATCTGACTTGCTCTTTGCTCTTATCCTGAATGAAAAAGCGCATGGACACCTTCCCTGCGCCCTTCTCGCCGGGTTTGTCGAACTCGCCTATCTCACAACCCAAGGCAACATCGTTTGCCCTGCTGAAAACAGTTACCTGCCTTTTCTTGGCGCCAAGGTGGTTTAGACTCCACGACTGGCAATAGCTCATGAAGCGGAGGAACTCCCCCAGGTACAGGAAGTCGCTCAGTTCAGCAATCGGGATGTTAAAGGAATTGATTTTATCGTTGATCGACCTCGTTATGGTGACCGCGTAGCTTGTGCCGCTTTCCTCCACGACCTTTTCCACCTCCACAAACGAGCTGGTGACCACTTCCTTTTCCTTCTCGGTGCGGGAAATGGTGTGTGCCGGGCTTTGCATTTTGCAACTGACCTGCGAACGGGCGATCGTGTTTATCATGAGGTAAAGGCCAAAGGCCTCTCGCGGTTCGGCCACGTAACGGACGAAGTTGCCGGTACCTTTCGCAAACCCCTTGATGGATACCCTTCCTTCGCCCTTGCTGACAACCCTGTGGTGCGCCGCAATTTCGCAGCCTACCGTGCGGCCTGCACTGGTACCGAAGAAATTGACTATCCGCTCCTTCACCCCTTGGGAGTTGGTTTCCCACGCCTGCGAACAGCTCATGACGCGCAGCAGTTCACCATAGTAGCGAAAATCGTTTACATCCTGGACCAAGACATTGAAAAGATCGGTTCTGGCCCCAACGGTGTTGGCGCCGGTGATGGCATATCCAACCTTTCCTTCGCCAGTCCACCGTTCCACGGCAACCGGCATCGGCTCCGTGGCAGCGTCACCATTAAGGACAATGGCACGAAGTAGAATCTGCTCCTGACTGTCAGTCTGTGATCGGGCGACCTTGTTGATGCTCAGGTACAGTCGATATGCGTCCTTGGGATCGGCCATAAAGCGTACTGGCCTCATGCTCTTGTTCTGAGCGAAGAACCGCAGCATTACGCTTCCGGCAGACTTGCCGTTACGAACATCGAACTCGCTGATCTCGCAGATCGCAGGAAGGTCGCCCTCGCCAAATATCGTCATGGACTGTTTTTTTGCTCCGTTGGGGGCAATTTCCCAAGCCTGCGAACAGCTCAGAAACCGGAGAAATTCCCCGTAGTACAGGCAGTCTTTCATGTCCTTGATCGAGATATTATAGGTGTTGGTCTTCCTGTCGATAGTCCTCGAAATGATGACAGCGTAACCAGAAGCTGCCGGTTTGACCCATTTCTCAACTGAAACCGTGGTAGCCATTTCGATGGTCTTGCCGTCTTCTACGCGAGTGAACGGATGGGTTGATGTCTGCAATTTGCAACTGACCTTCGACCTGGCGATTTGGTTAATCATGGCGTAGATCGCGTAAGCCTCACGAGGCTCGGCAATAAAGCGAATCTGCTCCTTGCTCTTGTCCTCGATAAACGCTCGGAAGGAAACCCTGCCGGTGATTCGGCCCTTGTTCCTCAAAGCCTCGCTGAACTCACAGCCAAGGGCGACTCCCTTGCTTTTGCAGAAGGTCGTTGCCACCCTTTTTCTTGCGGTCCTACCGACCTGGGGTGCATTGGCACCTTGCGGGTTCTGTTCCGGCTGGTAGCTTTGGCTATTCTGATAGTCATGTCGGTCTGCACTTTTCGTGTTCATGCGGCCTCCTTCAACGCTCCGTCAATTTTGGCAACGGCCTTTTTCCGCACCCTTTTCGGCTTTGCGGGTTTGAACCTCGCCCACGCTGCGGGGTCAACTTCCAGTGATGTGACCATGCCCGAAAGTAGGTTTATGAAATGGCCATGGAAATCCACGCCACCCTTGCGGAACAGAGTCCAGAGCAACTGCGCTCCGAAAGTCACGGTAGAACGGCACACGAAAAGGTCTTGGCGCTCAAGGGCTTCTGCCAAGCTGCATGTCGGAATGGACTCATCTTCCGGTATGGACTCATCCAAGATAACCGGGTAGAGGTCGGTAATGGTCGGCAAACGCATGGGCCGCATCTTGGCAGATTCATTCGACCGTAGCGGTTCGCCTAGAATCACCTGTCCGGTTGACAAACCATTTCCAAGGTCCAGCCAATAAGGAACCGCTTTTGAGGATGCAAACTTAGCGATCAGTCTACGGGAACTTTTCGTGTCTACGCATCCGATTATTATCTGTGGCTGGTAGTATCCCTTGGGCGGGAAGTTTTCGGGAACAGCAGACCAGTTTACCCCGCAGCAGATGTTCACCCTGTTCACGAGGACTACGGCCTTATTCAGTCCCTTGTCGCTCATGTAGAAGTTCTGCCGCCCGATGTTCGACACAGAAACCGTATCAGCGTCAAAGACCGTCACATGAAGACCGCCCGGATGGCCCAACTCCCGCATTGCCTTGTCAATTTTGGTCAGCTCTGTGAGAAAAATAGAACCATTCCCGCCACACCCAACCAGCGCAACTTCAACCGTGCCTGTAAGTAGCTTGCTCTGAATTGTGTGTTTCAATGGGAACCTCCGTTGGTGTCTTTTACCAGATCGCCAGCCGTCAATTTCAGCGGGACAAGAACCTCATTTGGAAACTTGGCAAACTTACCGTCGAGCATCGACCGCCAGAAGGGGTAAGCCCCTCCCTCAAATTTGACGAGCTTCGGGGTATTGGGGTGAGAGAAGCGGCTACCGAAGTAGGCTTTCTCCCATCCTGCCATGCTCTCAACACTGAAATCCTTGGGAAGTGTGACGTTACCTGTGCAAATCGAGCCGTCATCATAAACATTAAAATGGGGAGCCTGGAAAAGTGGGGTGGTCGCTTTCGGGCGGCTATTGCCCTTTACTGCGAAAACCGACCAGTGACCATCACTCACGGAGAAGATCAGACCGGGCTGCGGCACGATGGCCGACTCCCTGCCGATTCCGTCTTTCTTGCTGCTTGCAAAGGAAATCTCGCGCTTTGCTGGCTTAACCCACCAGATGAGGGAGTCCATGCCTACCGACAACACGTTTTCTGCCAGAAAGGAGCCTACCTGCGCGTTGTTGCTAAAGTCATGAACCAGACCAGCAATAGTAGCGTGAGTGAGCGGGGTGCCGGGAAGGAGGGACGTTTGGCCCTGCCTGTCAGTGAATATGTCGTGGACAGTCGCATAGGCTCCGTGGTTGTTCCTGTAGATCAAAATAGAACTCGCCAACGTGAGTTTTTCGTCTGTCCCAAAATTTACGCTGAATTGTCCTTCTGGCATTTTATGTCTCCCCGCGCTTTCGTTTATATGTATATACTATATGCCCGTTGTGGGCGCGGGTCAACATAATAATAGTGAATGTATGTATTATTGTATTACATATTTTCTAAGGTGGCGATCTTTGAAAGCAGCTTTTCAACCCACAATAAGCGTTTCACATATTCCCCGATGTTCTGTTGAGCTGACACTATGCCCTCGGCGCTTTGGGGAAACATCCAGAGGGTGTGAAATTCAGTACCTCCGTTTTCGCACTCATAATTAAAGTAATTGTCAACAATCTGCACAGTCAAGTCGTCGGGACTCCACGCTACGCACACAGCGGGGTAGAGAGTGGGAAGATGGTCTTCGGCAACTCCTTGCGGCCAGATCGGTTTGATATAGCTATCGACCGAATCCACTTCCAAAAGTAACGCCGCCAGTTCTGCAACCTTCGGGTCGCTGTGCGACAGGAGGGAGGACAGGGCGTCACTATCCAGACGTTTAGTGGCTTCATACGACATTTTTGGGAAGCTCACGTCAAAGTCTGCGCGGGTTATAATTTCCAGATCATCCGGGTCTTCACCGCAATCAGCATATTCCTCCAGAACCGTTGCCTCGTTATCCTCTCCTTGCCATGACGACTGCTGCACAGCAAAGAATGTGAAATTTGGGGTTACAGGTTGGCAGATCGGGCTTAGTACATCATCCATCCGGCAGATAGCAGTTTCACCAAGACCTGGGACTGCGGCCTCAAATGCTTCAATCTTCGCTTTCAAGGAGAACCACTCCCATTCAGAGAATGAAATCCCGAAAGACAGGTTTTTATCGCCTTTGAGGTCGAACTTTTCCTCTGCCGACCCTTCTTCCAAATTGTCGATCAAGCAGTTCATGTTATTGGTCATGACCAAGTGGGGGCGAAAGGAGGTCAGGTCTTTCGTGATCGACTGAAACCATGCCCTCATAGAATTTTCGACCATCTTCGCGGGTAGATTGCCGGTCGTGACGGTCAGCAAACCTGCATCCAGCATGTCCAGGGCCACGCTTGCGCTCTCGACAACTCCGGCAGAAATCACGTAGTGAGCGGGTATATGGCTGTGAATGACTGGAAGGCTCGTTAAGGCAGGAGGGGCAAATCCTGCGAGTTGAACGAGGCTGTTCGCGCCTTCCCCCACCGTTGGCCCTGCTGTATCGCCCTGTCCAGACTTTTGGCTACGTTTGCGGTTTCTATTGGAATCTGGAATAGTAGTGAGCATCTGTCGCCTCCGGTGGTGCTGGACAATGCGCGGCCCTCTTTAAGAGCCACCAACTTTTTTCTCAATTTGTCGCTTGTAGAGGGTTTCATATTCCTACCCTTTCACTTCGACCGATCTGGAAAAGGTGTAAACCAGCTTGTTGCCGCGAACCTCCGGCCCCGCTACATCGGAATTGTTAAGCTCAGGATACACCGGAGCAAAAAATCCTTTTACCTGCTCCGGTGTGAATTGTGCGCCGGGGTCAGGGAGCGAAACACCTGCATACTGGAAGGAACGGGTAAGAGCTACTACTTTGACTGCCATGATAACCTCCAAAATTTGGTGCTGAACGTAGGATAAGAAAAGGGGAGGGGGAAACCCGTTCTCCCCGGCGAGGCCGCTAAAAAAGGTCTAAATCGCAGTTATCGTCCTTGGGTTTAGCAAGGTTGGATACAGAGTGGGACGATCTGGCACCTTGAGCAATCGCCTTTGTTTCGCCGTCTTCGGCCTCTTCTGCTTCGTCACCATCCTCTGCAACGCGGGGTGCTTTGCCCGTACCCTTGGTCGCTTCGTCTCTGGCGGTCTTGCCAGCCGCTTCCATAATCAACTTGACGTTTTCCAGCGAATCTACAAGAGAAGCGCGAGTGGAAACGTAGTTGGTAAGGATAGATGAGATTTCGGTATCCAGCTCCGCAGGGGTAGCAACCAAGTGCAGTGGAGTGGCAAGGGCTGCGCTCTGGCCGTCCTCTTTCTTCGGCATCAGTATCAAGCAGATTTCGCCATTAGGGGCTGCAGACATCATCAACGTGAGATTGGTTCCGGCGGCTATAATCGGTGCGAGTTCGGCAAACATAGTGAACCTCCTTTGTTTTGTTTCCATGTATATAATATATACGTGACAGCATTGGCAGTCAACATAATAATGGTATTTAAAACAAAAAAAACCGCACAGAGAATTAATCCCTGTGCGGCCTACTCCTAGAAGGGTTCCGCCTCCTAGTAGTTTAGAATATTTGGGACGGCTCCCTCAAATTCAAACTGTGCGGACAAGATCGCTTTGATTGCATCATCCTTCTTCCCTCCAATAACCTTTTTGTAATTTGTCACTAGAGAATCGAGTCCGAGAGAAACGCACACCGCCTCGATCTCGCTCTTGGTGAGCAGGGAGAACAGTTCCACGCCGAGCGTGAAGTGGCGGGTCAGGTCGGTGTCGAGGAACACGAGCAGCTTCTGCATCCTCGCGTCCTTGAAGTCCGTGTTTGATACCGCAGAGATCGCTGCCGCGCAAAACATCTTATCCTGCTGTTCCGGTGAGAGCGTGTACGCCAGTTCGGGGTGGCCCACCTTCTTGTCGTAACCGAATCGGTCAGAATCGGGGTATGCCGCACCACTGATCTTGGCGAAGATCGCCGTGAGACTGTCCCGTTTTATCAGCGTAGTATCGCCAGTAAGCATCAGATCGAAGACAAAAGCGCGGGACTTCTCGGGATTCGTTGACAAATCCTTCTTCACCGCCTTTTCCCAAACGTGCTTCCGGCGATAGTCGATCACCCTCTGTGATAGTTCGGATACCTTGGCCTTGGCAGTCTTGGCAACCTTACCTGCACTGGTCGGCTTCTGTGCCTTGCTGGCGGCATCCGTGTCCGTTCCTGCGCTTTCCGGTGTCGTGGTGGTTCCCTCACCAACGGTATTCTTGGCCTTTTCTATGGCCTTCAATCCGTCCGAAAGTACCTTTTTCTCGGCCTTGATGCGCTCTGCAACCGATTTTTGATAACACTCGGTATCGAAACAGATGCTTCTTTCCACCCGGCCTATCTCGTTGGGCATGTTGGAAACCGTGGCTCCGAACTTTGCACATGCGCGGCACTGGTCGTACTGTTCCTGACCAACGCCAAGGTTGCCATCTGCGGAGAGCCGGTTAAATCCATTTTCCCCGATCTCCAATATCTTTACGAGCTGCACTTCTTCTGCCAGTTCGGCGCGAATTGCTTCAATCTTATCCGTGGTCTTCGCTTCGAAACAAACCCGATTTGTGCAGTTTCCCTCGCCTATCGACTCCACAAAGAGGGATGCCTGTTGTGTGGAATTGTGGTGGCAGTTCTGGCAGGGACTCTGGTCAAAGATCGCCGTGGTGAAGCCGGTAGCACCCTTGATGAGCATTTCCTTCACCTGTAGGACAGTGAGGCCGCGCTCAATGATCGCTTCCAGTATCCGGCCCTGCTTATCCTGCGCCCCTGCGCTTAACAACTCAGCGTGTCCGATAAGAATCCGCCTCTCGTCCAGTGCGGTCATTGCTTCCGGCACCAAGTTCAGCAGACCGATGCGGCGGTTCAGCTTGCTCAACGGCCAGCCGAGGGCGGCGGCAGCTTCGTCACGGTCTTTGTACTTGTCCAGAATCTTCTTGGCTGCAACCGCTTCTTCGGTGACGCTCATGTCTGCGCGAACCGAGTTTTCGATCAAGGCCAGCATTTCCGCCTCGTCTTCCGTGATGTCCCTGACCACTGCGGGAATCTCATAGTCCATCCCATGAGCCGCAATAGCTGCCCTGTAGCGGCGTTCCCCTGCAACGATCAGGTAGCCTCCGTCAACGGGCCGGACAACGATAGGCTGGACAACTCCATTGGCGAGGATAGATGCCGTCAGTTCGGCTAATTCCGATTCATCGAAATGTTTACGCGGATTGTCCCCTTTGAAGATTGCGGACAAAGGAATGAGGGTCATGGTCTGGTCGGCGGCATTGCGTGTCATAGTAAAACTCCTTTTGCACTCGGTATTCCAGTAATTTAGTGGAGTGTGGTCGTGTTGGTCATGTATATAATATATACGCGTAACAGGCAGGGGTCAAGGAAAATTTGAAGGGGTGGTAAAAACTTTTTTTGCTAGAAGAAATTTATATCGGGGTTTTTGTAGCCATTTGATACCGATTATAGATATGACGAATAAAAAACAAGCTATTTGCAAAAGACTTCTTTTGGTTGTCCTCCTTTCCACCGTCCTGTCGGGACAGGCCCACGCTTTCTGTTTTGAGGAAGCGGGGAGAGAGTACGGGATCGCGCCCCAGGTACTTTGGTCAATCGCAAAGAACGAATCGAATCTGAACCCTGCGGCCATCAACCAGAACGCCAACGGGACTTACGATTTCGGTTTGATGCAGATCAACACCATTTGGGCGAAGACTCTGGGTAAGGAACGGTGGGCCAGCCTTGGGGATGCCTGCACCAACGTGAAGACAGGGGCCTGGATTCTGCGCCAGTGCATAGACAGCTACGGATACGGTTGGAAAGCGATCGGTTGTTACAACTCCCGCACCCCGTCGAAGCGCGACCTGTACGCTAATAAAATTGCCGTCATCATGGAAAAATACAGACTGTTTTCGCCCCGACCAGCAGTGGCAGCCAAAAGAGAGAGCCTTCCCACCGTCACCCGCGTCGCCTTTCAGAGCGAGTGGGACCAAGGGAGAGAATGGTGATTGGGACATCAGAAATAATCAGCACTCTTGCTGAAAAGTACGGACTCCCGATGGAGAAGGTAAACGCCGCCGTAGGTCAGGTTCTCCATGGCAAAGCGTTCAAACATGCGACCAGTTCAGATTTCGGCCAGATCACGGATGACGGCGTGGTTGTATTTCGAGAGCGGGGTGTGTCTCTTTTAGGCGAACTTAAACACCCCCTTTCCAGGCTCCTATCGGACGAACTGGAAAAGATCCTCATGGATGCGGCAACCGCGGTCGAGCTGGAACAGTGGCACCGTTTCTACAAACAGGTGGTGCGAGCCAGGATCGAACGAATTACCACAGATGGAGATATAGAGGTACAGCTAGAAAGAAATGGAGTTTTTGGCGAGTGTACTGCCGAAATAATAGGGAAGTGCAGCCTACGGAATCAGTCTCCTTGGGATCGCCATACCCTGCGTTGTGGGGAAACCCGGTACTTCTACGTGCAGAAAGTTGAGGCCCGCCGAAGTGGAACGGCCCCGGCCCGTATTTCGATCGAGTTGTCACGGGTTACCCCTCGCTTGGTTGAATATCTGATACGCAAAGGATTGAAGGGCAACAAAGTAAGTTTCAAATGCGTGAAAAGGGTTGTCGGTAAGGTTAGCTACATCGACAGCGAAGGATTCATTCCGAACGATGTAATAAAAGCAGCAGGGAAAGAACTCGGCGAGAGGGTAAATGTCAACGACTTGAGCAAACAGGTTTTAAGGAGAATATAGGTGAGCCAACCAAAAAGGGATAGATCTGAGATCACGCTACTTGGAACCGGCAAAAGCATGGACCAGGGCAAAGGCATGAACACTGTAGACATGGAAATCCTCAATGCGCACCGGGCGGCTGGTGTCCTCGTTTTGGGATCTCCCGGTTCCGGTAAGACCAGACTCGCTGAAAACATGATCGAACAAGATATACGCGATGGGCGCAGCGTCCTTTTTATGGACCCTAAAATTGACCAAGCGATAGCCTCAAAAATTGTTCAGGCTGCACTCGCTTGTGACCGCTTAGAAGACCTCATGTTCATCAATACCGTGTTCCCGGAGGATTCGGTCCAGATCAACCCGATGTCATACTACTTTATTCACGAGGAACTGGTGGAGCATTGTGTTGCCGGGATAAAGGAAGGAAAAGACCCCTTCTACCGCAATATAGCAAAAGAGGTCGTTAGTGCAGCCATCACAGGGCTGTCTATTATCGCCAAAGAACAGGGAAAATCCGATAAAGATAATGTAGCCCCCTCCAGGTTGCAGCTCAACCTTTTAGACATCAAAAACAGGATGTCGAGAGAAGAACTGGAAGAACTTCGACAGGAACTCTCTGGCATCACCTCGCAGGAAGCGCTGGAGGCAGAGAACGACCTGACCCGCATCGTTGCAACGGGCCAGGAATATTATTCTAAGGTGGCATCCAGTCTTCGCGTAGCTTTAATGGAGCTGACCACAGGCAATATTGGAAGGATTGTCGGCCGCGCTGACGAAAACCGTTTTCTGGAAAAACTGGAACAGGGACGGCCAGTAATAATGGTTTGCCAGCTTGGGAGCAATATTGTCCATGATGCAGGTTTCACTCTTGGCAAAGTGATTCTGTCGATGGTGCAATCCTTCATAGGCCGGGTGTATTCGAGTAATCGGAAAACGATCACGCCGCCACTGTGTATACACATAGACGAATCCCCATCAGTGCTCAATCCGAATGTCGAAACTCTCCTGGCCATGTCTCGCGGAGCTGACTGTTGGGTGACCCTGTACGCGCAGTCGATGAACCAGTTCTTCGACAAGCTGGGGCCGGACTGTGCCAAGGCGCTGCTGTCGAACATAAACACCAAGGTATTTATGAGGGCCACCGACGCTGAAACCGCCGACTACGTGGCCAGTCACTTTGGCACTATCAAAAAGCTTTCTCCGGTAATCGCCCCAGGAGGGCAAATAACTACGCGGGAAGTCGAAGAGGATGTCGTTAAAGCTTTCGACGTCCTTTCCTTGAGACCGCGTGAGTTCTTCATGCTCTCTTATGCGGATACCCATTCCAAGGGTCGCTGGAAGGGCCGGACAGGCAATACCAGTCCAAGTTGGCTAGAGATCATCTACCCCGACGCACCAGCATACTAGAGGCTTATCATGACCAACGGAACCATGGCTATATGCTCAGGAATAGTAGGAGTCCTTGCGCTCAATTATGTTTATCGCATCTTCACCTCTGCCGGTTTACCTGAAAAGGTAAAAAGGCCAGAGTTCACCCCCGGCGAACCGATGCCTCCTGACCTGATGCTCACGGAGCAGCAGATAACATTGCGTTGTCTTTCACAAATATGGGCAAAGGGGGAGTTTAAGACCTATAGTTTTGAGAATTTAGCAAATATCTGGCGCACAAAAGGTCCACGGGAGGAAAAAAAGGAGCGTGTGCCAGTATTTACCCACGAAGCAATCACTCAGTTCTACCAGAACCGTGTAAATGCACAGCCATTCTTTGTGGGTGGCGCACTCAACGCAGCTATTGACCTTTTGGAACTGCTGGATCAACAGGGGGATTGCCCCTCGGTTGTAAACCTGAACGCCAAGGAACCAGAGAAAAACTACGATGCTGACACCTATAATATGCTGGCCAAGGTTCCTCTGTATCAGCACAGCCTGAATGTGGCTAATGAGACCATGAACAGGGTAGGGAAAGGAGCGGTGGTACCGAAGGCGGCATTGGCCGCACTCGCGCACGACCTGGGAAAAATCCCCTATTACTATGGCGCCTACTACAAGTCGAGCTCGCACCCGTCGACAAGTCTTGCAGTGGCGGAAACACTGGAAAGTCTGAAAAACATCAAATGGTTTTCAGAGATCGCCTCCGCAATCAAGAACCATCATATCCAGTCTGAGGAATACCTGGACAATTTGGTCCGTGAAGGCGACCAAGCTGCCAGACGATTTGAGATGACCAGCGTGCTCGCAGAGAAAATAAATGTGCACGAAGTGGTGAACCCGGTGCCTGTGGCCACACCTCCACAGATCCAAGAGATGAAACCCGTAATCCAGAAGCTGGCGCCAGATCCCAAGGTTGAGGTTAAGCCTAAGACGGAACAGGCACATGTTCCAGTTCTGGAGCCAGTGCACACCCCGGAAGCATCTGAACAGACAATTGCCCCGGTTAAGGCGGCCAAGCCTGCGTCGGCGCCAGCGACACCCGCAGTACCGCCATTCGCGGCAGCCCCCGTCGAGCCGGAACGGCAGGAGCGTAGACGCGTGCCCCGGGAGATAAAGGATATTTCGGAATGGTTTGACGCAGACAGATTCGTTAAGGAGTTCACCCTTATCATAAATACGGTGCAGGCAGGGGATAGGTTCTGGTCAGCGCTCGCCCTCAATGGCTACGTCTACGTCAAGCCTATACCTTTTTACAACTTGATAATCAGGCATTCGAAGAATGACGCGGCCGTAATCGCTGCAGGATCCTCAGAGCAGGACCGCGACAACTATCTGTTCACGGTGGTCATGGCACTCAAGGAAAGAAAGGATCTAGTCGCGACCGAATTCCTTGGCGGCGATAGATACGGCTCGGTCTTCTTCCACAATCCCGGCCCCGATGGGGTCGGCGCAAAACAATTTCTGATTCCGTTCCGAGCCGACTACTTCGGCGAAGAGATTGATAGAGCAGAATCACGGCGCAGCACACTCATGAAAAAGACGGTGACCCTCGCGTCAGCGTCTAAAGGAGGGAAATAATATGGATTTGCATTCGCTTGACCCCACGTCTCACATGTCTGGTGGGCAGTATGTCGCTACATGGCAGTACATCTTTGCTCACTTTCTACAGGGATTTTGGGCGCGTTTCTTCGGGGTGGTCTTTCTGTTCCTCGCAGGGTACTTCGGAATAAGACGCCGCAATTTTCAGATGTTTGCGGTGTTCTTCATCTGTGCACTCATGGTCACCTTCATTGGCTATCCGCTGGCAAGGCTGGTGGGGATGCTCTAGGGCGAACCTGCGGCACCAGACGGCGGGTGTGCCTGGCTGCCAATAACGGTAAACCTGACATGGCGGCCGCCAGTTCAAACAAAATATCACTAAAGCATATTCAGCGATATTTTATATGTTGTTTTAGTGAAATTCGTGTTATTCTAGCAATTAAGTTTTCCTTGGCAAAAGAGGTGACGTATGGCAGCAAGCGGTGGTGGCGGGAGAGATGGCGGTGCTCCCATTGTCATGAAGGAACACGAAAACGAGAAACCGAAAGGTCTCCTTGACGCAATTTCAGAGCTTCAATATTTTTATACACAGGAACAAAACGGGATGGACCTCCCTGGTGGGCTTTTCACGACCAAGGACCAGGTAATCTATTTCGAACTTGGATTTCGTAGCACGTTCGCATCAGGCCTCATCATGGCGCTCCTCACACCCCTATCAATGGGCGTGCTGGAAAAGATGATTCCTATCTTCGGGAGTGCTGATCCTTCGGCGTTCGACACGTTCTACGTGCTTTTGCTGACTCTCTTTTACCTGATCGGCTACGGTTTTTTCCTCGGGGTAGGGGTGAGGAGTTTCTACGGCGAGTATACGCACTCCATGGTGAAAAATCTATTAGGCGGAATCGCCGCAGCCGCAGCTTTAAAGGTTTTCATCGTTTTTTTGCTGTTCCATCTAATCTACATCAAGATCCTGACACAGGAACACATTCTGAGTCTTGTGAACTACATGACAAAGTATGTGAGCATCGAGAAACTTGCCGGGCCTTACAAGTGGCTACTCGAATTTCGTCCGGTGTTTCTCACAAGCGCCTGGTTCGTGGTCATCACGACCGGGATCTGGTTTATGGTTTTGATCGGTTGCTACATTTCGGCACGGCGCCGTAATGCGAAACTTAAAGATGTCGAATAAACACTAGGGGATTTTCCCCGGCCTAACTTCACGGAAACATCAAAAAAAGGAGAAACACCATGGCGAATGAAGCTGCAGAACAGTCGGGCACACCCGGTCAGGGCAAACAGCGCGATAAGACCAAAGGCAGGGGGCAGGGGCAGAGGCAGAACCAGGGGCCGAAGACGCGGGCGGATCGCGATATCGAAAAGGCGACGAAACTCGCTCGTAAAATCGAGCGTGCCGGCGAGCCCGACACGGCTGTCGTTTCCAGAAAGGCGCTTGAAACCAACGACTCGGTTTACATCCTGGGCCAAAACGACTACATGACGGACCAGCTCCGCAAGAAGATGGGCTACGACCCCAAGGTCAAAATCGAAGACGCCATGATCCTGCTTCAGGCGAATCAGGCTGCACGCAGCGTGACCTCGATCATCACCACCGCGATGCAGCATGCCCTGGGCCTGCCCTACCAGCCCAGCAAAGGTCTTGCGAACGCCCCAGTGGTGAGCCCGGCCAAGCTTGACCTCGTGAAGATTCTGGCGGATCTGCAGAAGATCGTCGAGGAAGCGCAGGCTACGGCGGAAAAAGCTGAACCGGCAGAGAAGGCCGAAAAAACTGTGACCAAGGCCGCTGGCAAAGGCACTGCCCCGATCGAACTCAAGGACGCTGCATAGCACTTCCACTGCGTCATTTTTAAAGAAAAAGGCTCTCCAATCTCGGAGGGCCTTTTTTGTATTCCATCCACAAATAATATTGACTAGCGATATTTATTGATATATTATCGCTGCATATTCTCTCTGACTCTCCTTTGACCCGCACTAACCCTGCCCTCAATCGAGACTACCCTTTTCGAAAATGTTGAATTAGTCAACCAGCCCCGAAATTGTAACCCATTCTGGCAAAATGATTTCTATCACCCGTTGGCCCTAATCCGGCATCACCGAAGGATTACACCCCCAACAAAACCACGATTTACCTCACCACCTTCACCACAAAGAGGCACAGCCTGCTTTTTACGGTGATACCACCAACTCTATCTGCGTCTGCAGAAAGAATCCAAACCAAAAAAACCAAACAACCCACCACCAGCAAAAAAAAGCATTAATCATTTTCTCGTCATTTTTACCCTGACTTGCTTTGATTCCCTGCATTTTTGCACCAACTCGACATGAAAACATTCAATTCCTGCATTTAATACGCTCGGATTTCTTGTTTTTTGTCACAACCATCCCGAAAGGAGAAATACCATGAGAAGAAATACGACAACGATCAGCGACATTGTTGATGTACGAAACATCATTGCCGGCACCATGTTCGGTAGCTGCTTGATCGCTATGTGCGGAATTTTTATCCTCGTTCACTAGAGTCCACATTCTTCAACTCACAACTAACCAGTCAAAAACTTATATGCCCCGTGCGCATCTGCCACTGGGTTTTTTCGTTTTTGCCAACTACCACCCCAAAAGGAGAAACACCATGAGAAGGAATTCGACAACGACCATGAGAAGAAACACGACATCTATCAGCGACATCGTCAACATCAGCAACATCATTGGAGGCGTCATGTTCGGCTGCTTCATGATCGGAATGATCGGCATCGGCATCCTTTTTCACTAGGATTTCACCTTAACCTAAACAGCTCGCAAGAGCATATCAAACGGAGAATATAACAAATGTATTCGAAAACAATCCTCGTAGGAAATGCCGGTAAAGACGCTGAATTGCGTGCTACGGCCTCCGGCACTCCCGTTGCCTCGTTCTCTCTCGCCACAAGCGTGAAAGTCAAAGATAACGGTGAGTGGAAAGACAAGACTACCTGGCACAAAATAACGTGCTGGGGTAGGACCGCTGAAATCGCAGCAGAGTTTGTTTGCAAAGGCAAACTGATTCTGGTTGAAGGCATCATCTCTAACGATACATTCGTGAAGGATGGCGTCACACACCACACTACCGAGATCGTCGCTGACGTTCTTCGGCTGCTCGGTGGCAGTCCCAAACGGGATTAGCTTTCGCTCAATGCAGCAACAACCCGCAGGGGAGTATCTTCCCTCGGGGGAGATCTCCCTTCGAATCAATGCAAGGGGGCTTTCCATGGAACTGCTCGAGGAACTTTGTATGAAAACGGGTTACATCCTAGTTGCCACAAACCCTGGCAGAATTAGGGTCGTTTCAACGGGCATTGCAGCCCCCTACATTGAAGGATTGCTGACCGACGTTTTGCGACGCCTCGTTAGGCTCTCCAGGATAACCACTCACTAATTGCCCAATAACCACCCCGTCGAGAGGAGACAGCATACACTCCTTTTTGGGGTGAGCTATGTCCTCAAGGCCCGGTACAAACAACCGTCCAAGGAGGACATTATCATGGGATTCGTAAAAGCAGAAAGACAGGCAATGAAAGCACGTATCGTTCTCGTCGGCCCATCAGGCGCCGGCAAAACCAAGTCCGCACTCCTTCTTGCCTTTGGCCTCGTTGGCCATAACGGCAAAGTTGGCTTGCTCGACACGAGCAACGGTTTGGCAAAAATCCAGTCAGAACTCGGGAATTTCTTCATCCTTGGCATGCATGCCCCTTTCACTACCGGGAAGTACGTCTCCGTGGTGGATCTGGCAGAGGAAGAAGGCTTCGACGTTTTGATCATCGACAGCATGTCCCCAGCTTGGGCAGGCGTCGGCGGTATCCTGGAACAGGTTGACAAATTGTCCTCCAAGGGCAACAAGTCTGACGCCTGGTCTACGGTTCAACCGCTTCACTACGAGTTGATCGACCGCTTGCTGAATAGCAAAATGCACATCATCATCACACTGAAAGCGAAAACCGAATACCTGGTTTCTGACCAGAACGGCCGCTTTATACCGAAGAAAGTTGGTTTGGCACCGATTCAGAGGGAGGGACTTGATTACGATTTCCATGTCACCTTCGATCTGGACCAGACCGGACATGTTGCTCTGGCCACGACGGACCACACAGGTTTATTCGATGGCTTCGCCGATGTCCTCACTGAGGCCGACGGCGAAAAACTGGGTTTCTGGCTTGAAAGCGGAACCTCGGCAGCAGCAACCCCGGTACAGTCTTTTGAAAAAGCTGCAGCGGCAGAAGAAAAGCCGACTGAAGCTAACCCGGCACAGGTCTCCGACAAACCGGCAGAAGCAACGCCGGCCTCTGGTGCCTCGCCACTGTTCATCCTCAAAGAGCAGGAGACAACGATCAAAGCGCTCATCAAAGAGACCGCTTCTGATCTGAAACAGTTCCTCGGCTTCTTCGGAGTCGAAAAACTGGCGGCTCTGCCCGCAGCTCGCTTTCCTCAGGCAGTTACCATGCTGGAGACGAAGAAGGGCAAGATGGCTGAGGCATCCTCGGCTGACACCAAAAACCAGCCCGCCCAGACCGACGACTTGGCAGAAATGCTCAAGGCCCGGAACATCCCCTTCACTGAAGGTGATGATGGCTTCCTGGCAAAACCCGCTTTCTCCGACAACGCTGCTAAAGCGTTCCTCAGGGAACAGGGTTTCACCTGGAACGCGAAAGCGAAGTCCTGGGGCTTTAAACTGGCTGCTTAATCTAACTACTAACCCTAACCTGGGGCGGCACGTAACTAGCCCCTGTTGGGGATAATTGCGTGGCCCGCCCCTTTCCCCCAAAAGGAGGGAGTATGTCCGCTATATTTTTACGCAAACTGACTGTATTCCACTTTGAGTTGGCAAAGATCCTGTCCGCAGGAGTTGTCATCGCAGGTGCTATGCAGACGACTGCACCGACTTGGAAAATTCTGGTCGGTGGAGCATTGGCATTCATGATCTTCATTATCGGTGTCGGTTTCGACAGCGCTGCAACGAACAAAAGCCCACCCTAAAAAATGATCGTTGCAATTCCAGACCGCGTTAGTTACAGTATTATCTCGCAAAAGGAGGTCCGCATGGACGCGATCATAATTATGGGGGCAGTTGTAGTGCTGGTTTCAGGGAGCATTTTGTTATATGTCTTCTGGAAACAGCGGAATCAGAAACACGGAAAAATGATATCGCACCCAAAAGGCTAACAGGCTCTTAGCTGTTCACCTTTTGAATCCATTAACCCTATCCGGGGGGCGTTTCCAAAAACCCCCTAGCTGGGGTTTTTGCGTTTACGCCTCCCCACAAGGAGGTTGTCGTGGCAAAACTAATCGCATTCAATGCTGCTGCCCGTGCAAAACGGAACGCTGCAAATACAGCATCTCTGCACAATTTCAAACAACCTCGGGAACTGACGGCATCTGCCTCAGAAATCCCTGGTTGCGCCAGAAGAGTCGTAGAGGACATCAAGAACCCGCCCGCACATGATGACCGCCAGCTTATGGTCTTCGAGCGCGGGCATACTTATGAGTTGATGGTTGAGCAGTATTTGCTGGCCATGGGCTTTAAGAAGGAAACACCTGAAGCATTTGCATCAGCTCCCGGTCCTTGCTTTGTTGGCGGGGTCGGCAATCAGTTGACGCTGGAACATCCGGATCTTCCGATCGGCGCACATGCCGACTTCGTGACCAAGCACAAAAATGGCGGATTGTTCGTCATCGAGTGCAAAACCACGGCAGGGATACCCGTTGAGCCTTACGGTTCCTGGGTAGAACAACTTCATGTCGTTATGGGGTTGCTTCAGATCATGTTTCCGACCGCAACGGACATTCGTGGTTCGGTCCTCGCCAGAGACCTCAACAAGGGCGAGGAACAGGAGTACGACGGCTACTCTTTCAACCAGGGTCTTTTCGATTACCTGGTGAAAAAGGGGATCCACCTTAGCCTGGCAAAACAGGGTAAGGCAGTTCCGACCACAACAGCCGGACCCCTTTGTGGGTTCTGCACTCACCGCACTGGCTGCCCCGGTCACGCTGGCGCCGTCAAAATCCCAGCCAACATTCTCGATATCGCAGAGCAGGTCGAACGCCTTAACTCCCATAAAAAGGAGTTGGAGAAGGAACTCGGCACGCTTAAAAACCAACTCCTCGAATTTACAGGGGAGCGTTACCGCGGCGAGGAAGATGGCATCACACTGGTCGCAACCACCGTTGGCTCAAGCACAACCGGGGTTGACTCAGACAAACTCGAAAAGGACTTTCCCGAAGCCTTTGCTGCCTGCCAGAAGAACACGGTAGACGCAGACAAGCTCGAAAAGGATTTTCCTGATGCTTTCACTGCCTGTGAGAAGAAAAGGGCTGGTTTCACGAAAGTAGAGGTTAAGCGTCTGCTGGCCAAGACACCAAAAGTGGCAAAAGCCCCGAAAGTGGCCAAAGCCGCTTAAAAACAATGATTCACAAACCCTCGCGGAATTCCTTCCGCAAGGGGGGATCTCCGCCAAAGGAGGCCCTAGTGGATAAATTGTATCTGCATCGCGTCAACGGAGGCCACTATGGCCCGAGTTGAAGCTGCCCAACTATCTCTTTTCCAAACGGCTCCTACCCCTGACATCAGGGATTACACAGAGCCATCTCTCTCACAAAGTGAACTGACAATTTTAAGTTTTGGCGGAGGGCAGGATTCGACCACGTTGCTGTACAAACTTGCTTTGGACCCTTTGTTCAGAGCCCGTTACGCACCGCGAAAACTGCTCGTAATTATGTCCGACACTGGAGACGAACATGAGGCTACCTATGCTCATGTCACTTACATTAAGGGCTTTTGCCAACTCCACAAGATTGAGTTCGTTCATTTAACGGCCGACATGGGCTACCACGCTGAGTCGTGGCAGTCGCTTCGCGGCTTCTATCGAGCGAAAGGCACCATAGGCTCCCGGGCGTACGTTAAATCGTGCACCGACCAGTTGAAGCTGCAGCCGATATATCGGTACATCAACAATTACCTCAGTGACCGATACGGTTTCACACGCAGTTCCAAGAATAAAAAAGCCTTTGGCGAATTCGCCGAGAAATACGGGAAAATCACGATGATGATCGGAATTGCTGCCGGCGAGGAATCACGTTGCGCTTCCACTCCGGAGGTTGAGCTTATCAACTTCAATCAACGCCTGGCCACAATCAGCCACATGCTGAAGGCCGGCCTCACGCTACCTGCAAAAACCAAAGACGCTCGTAAAATGGTCAAGGAATTTGAAAAAAAGGTAAGGGTGTTGTCACCGGCTGATGATTTCATCAAACAAGCAAAAAAGATCACCACGACTCTGTTTCCTATGAGTCCTATCTGGCGCCGCGAATCAGTACAGGTCGTTTACCCCCTCATTCCTCTCGGTCTTGATCGAAAAGGATGTCAGGAGTATATGGCCGAGACTGGTCTCCCAGTTCCACCACCTAGCAACTGCGTAATTTGCCCGTTTCTCGGAGAGATTGAGCTTCTATGGCTCTCACGGTTTATGCCTGAGGACCTCGAAGAATGGATCGAACTGGAACATGCAAAGATACTGAAACACGCAGACAAAGGCGACCGCAACCTGGGCGTATGGGGAAAGAAACTCTTACCCGAAGTCCTCGCTGAGGTGCACGCCAAATATGACCACATGACTGACGAGGAAGTCCAGGAATACAAGTTTTCGCATGGGCACTGTGTCATGTCTCAGTATTAACCAACTTAACTAGAAAATAATCAATCATCCGGTGGGGCGTAACATCATCCCCACAGGGGATTGTTGCGTCTCCAGTTCCGGTACAACCGCGAAAAGGAGACTTAGATGAAAACACAAATATTTCCATTCAGATCATCGGCACTAAACAAGCAGTCTGTGGTCGAATCCGCCCCCGTTGTCTATCCCTTCAGGGATAAGGCACCCGCACTTGCAGTCGTTACCTCCCACGTAAATGTCAGTAAACCCCGCCTCATCGAGGACAAAGAAGACGCTAAGGAGTTCACACTCTGTGTCGTGCTTCTCGGGGCAATTATCGTTGGCTTCATCCTCGCGGTGGAGTTGATGTACCCTGGCTGGTCGCTGGGATTTAAGGAGGTGTTTCATGACTAGCGTTATGGGCACACTGCACGCGGCAAATCGAATCCTCGAACGGGACGTTCCGATCGAGACCACTACTGTCGGCGCCAACCTGGCCCGCCACATTCTCAACAAGGAACCTCGTAGGGTCTGGCACAACGGTGTTGAAATCGTTGCTGTCCTCACCTCAAAGGGTTTTCCTCAGATCCTCACAGCCTGGAACGAAGAAATGCCAGCGGAAGTCGCTTTAGGCCTTGAAACCGTTTCCAGCATGCTCACCGAAGTGCCCCTGCAGTTCCGTTATATGGGGTACAACATTCTCGCTAAAAAATCGAATGGAACCCCCACCGCCGTTTTGGTGTGGAAAGGAGATCGTCATGGGAAGTAACTACCGCGTCGTAAATATTCCGATCCTCACCTCACCGTGCCGCAAATGCTCGGAAGGTGGCTTTGCCTGCCCCGTCAGCAACAATTGCCAGAAATTGAAAGATTTCGGTAAGGCGTGCGACGAACAGGTCACTGGTTATGGGGTTTCTACTCCCGATGGTTCCGACTGCCGGGAATATTCATTCACGTTCTAAACATTCATTTTGAAGGAGCCAGAAATGGACATCAAAAATATTGAGATCAGCGAAGATGCTGAATTCGACCAGATGATTTCAGACAACGATGCCAGACAGAGCGCCGAATATCCCATGTGGATGTACGGACGCTAGGGAGATACCGATATGGCTCAAGCTCACGTAGTTACGCTCACGGAAGCACCGCACAAGCGGTCAATGTGCGAGAAGCAAATGCGGTACGATGTTCTCCTTAACGGCGTCTTTGCCCAGGAACTCTACTTCAACATGAAAGGCTACGTCGGTTATTTGCCTTTGCCCAACGGGCAGCGATTGAATATCGGCGAACGGTCCATTTCCGCATACAAGACGGAAATCAGAAAGATCAACAAGGAGGCTCGACAATGAGTCCTAAATCACCACGTCCCGGGAAATTGGCCGGCTACACCATCGAACAGCAAACTCACTGTGGCAAAATCTTCGTCACGGTGAACTGCGATCCTGATACCAACACAATTCTTGAAGTGCTCATTCGCTTTGGGAGGGCTGGCGGTTGTGGATCTGCTATGGCTGACGGTATTGCCAAACTCATTTCCTACGGTTTGCGTTCCGGAATGGAACCTTCCGACGCCATCAAGGCGCTTGCCGGTATCGGCTGCCATCGCGGAGCTAATACCTGTCTCCACAACATATCTGATGCAATCAGCTGCGTTATGGAGACTCTTGAAACCGGCAAGGACATCAACGACACCATTGAGGATTTCGCAAACGCGGAGGCCTTATGAACATTGTTCTGTCAAAACTCATTCCACCAGACGGCCGAAAGCCAACTGGACGTGAGTGCCTTCAATTCAAAAAACAAAATATGCAGGTTACGCAGAGCGGAGCATGGAGAGTTGGATGGCAGGAAGACGCCGCTGGTTTGGTGCACCACTCCATTTCATTCTTCAGTCAGAAGACTAGCACCGGCTACAGCTATTACTTCACCGCGATCGAAGCCGAACTCAAATCATCCAAACCTGCCACACCACGTCGCAAGTCTGCGTCCTCCCCGTCGAACCTCGACAGAGAGAATACAGATGCTACCTGGTGCTGGTGAAGGAGAAAATCAATGCCTGAAACAATATCAATCAACGGCAAGAAGGCGAGTGCAACAATTTTCGTCTCAGGCCTCATCAATCACACCAATACCGTGATTTTCCTCAACTCCTACGGGCCAACTCAGGAGGTCCGGGCTTTTGCTCAGATCCTGCTCGAGAGTGGCAACATCGACTGGGACAACGGACATATCAACGGCGCCAAACTCGGCGGGATTCTCAAGATCATCCCGGGTCTGGCCAACGGCTATTCCGCCCTCTACGTGATTCCCGAGGGGAATAAGTACATCATCGGTGATACGGACCAGGACTGCTTCAATGTCTTCTCCCGCATACTTGACCAGGCCTATTTTGTTCATAAGACCTGGTACAAGAAAGTCGCCGCATTAAATGCTCGTTTAGACCCATCGATCGGGAACAAGAAGTGCTGCATCGTGATTGATAATCTCGAAGAAGAGGTTAGAAACAGGGTGAAGTTCGGCAATTTCAAATTTCCGGCCGTCACGGCTAAACTCACAGTAGAGAAACAGGAGGAAGTAGTCTCCAACTAAACCTAAACAATCTACCCATCGGGGAAGGCTGGTATGACAACCACCAAATCCCCGACCAGGGGATTGTCATATTTGCCTGCCTCCGGATAAAGGAGCAGTGCATGCAACTTACAGCAAACATTAATTCTCATTTTCGTACCAAGGGCAACGAAGTCTCCAAGGGGTTTTACCCCACGTTCCCCCGGGATGTCGAGATGATCAAGCAGATAATCAAATTCAGCTTCGGATACGACTACAACAAAGTCGACGAAAAAGGGACCTGCATCATCGATCCCTGCGCCGGCGAGGGCTCTTTCCTTACAAGCATGGTTCGCCACGCTAGAAGGTCTGGTAACGCCTCAGGCGTTAAGAACATCAACGTCCTTTCCTACGCTGTTGAGCTGGACAAAGACCGGTTCGACAAAATTCGCGGAGTTGAACAGAAAATCAACTCATCTTTTTTTGATACCACCAACGTCGGCAAATTCGACACGGTGTTGTTAAACCCTCCGTACAACAAGAACGGCAACGAACTGCTGAGCTGGGTAGAGAAGTCCGCCCCTATGGTTTCATACCGTGGGATCATGGTTCTGATCATTCCCAAAGCGGAGTTGGATAGCAAAATGATCCACCTCCTGCGTGGCAGTTTCACCTTCAGGTACGCTTACCTGTCAGAGGAATTCGCCAAGTACAAGCAGGTTGTCCTCTTTTTGAACAATCAAGAACGCAACGATGAGTCCACTCGCTCATACGGCATTGGGCACATCGATAACCTTGAAGACACGCCGAAGTACCCGATCGGCAAGTTCGACCCTTCCAAACACATCTCATACGAGATAAAGGTCCAGCCAGGCATGGTCCGCCCTCTGCTTTCGAGCAAGGATCTTTCTGGCTTCTACACCGAATGCGAGACTCTGTTGGACAAGGCTACGAAGGTAATGCTGGATAAGGAATATCCGAGCAACTTCGATACGTCAATCCGACCCGCTTCAACGCTACGCACGGCTCACGCCGTCCAGCTCGCGGCCATGAACTCACAGATCGAGTGTGTCGACCTCAACGCGGAAACGTATTTGGCTAAATACATGCTGATTACGAAAGCGGAATCTTTCGAAGATTTCGATGCGAATTCCGGCGCAAGCACAACGACAACCATTCATAAACCTACTGTAGAAACCTTCCTGATGGCCAAAGACGGTACGATTAAGACCGCCAAGGATTGCGGGTTCGATTACTTCGAGCTCAACAGTCTGTTGTCCACCATCCTGCTGCAAAAGCTCACCAAGATGTACATACCGCTCCATGAAATCGGCCAGGATGAAGAATTCCTCGCTGCAGAACTGGCGCAAATCGGTCTGAAAGCTCCCCAACGGGAAGCTGTCAGGTCGGTCATCAAGGCGTTCAACAGCGGCAGAAAAGGTATCGGCATCAGGGCAAATACCGGCACAGGAAAAACGTGGATGGCCAAAGCGGTGAAATACATTATCGGCGCTAAAAGGTCAGTCATGGTGACGGAACCTCAGCTGGTCCCACAGATGGTTAAAGAGTACGAAAACGAGGGCTTTGACGTCCACGTGATCGATTCTTGGGAAAGTCTGCAACTATTGTCCAAAACAAGACCGAAAGGTCTCTACCTGCTGGCCTACACCCGTCTCCGGATGCACCCGAATCACATTCCGGTGACCAGAGAGAAAATGGTGAGGACCAGCGAGGGCACAAAGTTCGCCATCGCTTGCTGCAGATGCAATGCGGAGGTTGGCAAGATCTCCAAAGGGGAAAAGAAAACCTGTCCCCGTTGTGGAGAAGCCCTTTACACCTACATTCCTGAGAATAAGAGACCGCCGATGAGTTACAAACAGTGGATCTCAGATACCGAAAGGAATGGCATATCAACGAGAGTTGTGAGTCACAACAAGCAGCTCCCTTACATCAAGTTTCTCAAGAAATTTCACTTCGACCTCGCCATATTCGATGAGGCACACAACGCCGCCAACCTGATGTCCAATCAGGGGGCCGCGTTCATCCGTCTGGCTGCTTCTGCCAGGAAGATGCTCTGTCTCACCGCAACCGTCACAAACGGAATGGCAAAGAGCCTTTACAACCTGCTTTGGGGCATCAACCCGAAACAGATGCGTGAGGCTGGATGGGACATGAAGTCAGCAACCGAGTTTCAGACGAAACTTGGGGCGTTTAAGGAAGTCAGGAAAACCGACGAGAGCAACCGGCATCGTGATTCGGAGAAGGTTACGACTTACGATACCGCGGGCATCTCCCCGGCCGCCCTGGAGTTCACGCTCCCCAACTTCGTCAATGTTGACTCGGAGGATTTCGATGATCTCCCTCCCGTTGAACGTGAAGTTGTCAAATGCGCCTCACACCCTCAGGTTGAGGATTGCATGAGAGAAATTCAGCAAATAATCGACGACGCAGAACTGCCACAGGAAGATAGAATGCCATCGGCAAGCGTTCGCAACGCAGCATTTATGAGGGTGTCTGACACTTTCGTACACGCTGACGACGAACTCATTCTGCGAGACTTCAAGTTAGGCACCCTAAAACAGAGGCCCCTCAGCGATCTTCTTGAAAAAGAGGAAAAACTGGTGGACATCATTCAGGGAGTAGTCGACAGGGGAGAGCGTGCTCTGGTCTTGACCGGAAACACGCAGCACATCGACATGCGTGGGCCATTGAAGCGGATTCTCGCTGCAAACGTCCCAGGTGTAACGATTGACGTTCTCACCGACTCGGTGTCTTCGAGCCAGCTTGTAAAGTGGTTTTCAAAGGCAACGGCACAGGTAGCAATTGTGTCGTTCCACCGGGTAGCTACTGGCCTTAATTTGTCGCACTACAACAACCTCATTTGGTACGACTACACGTCGAACACACGAATGGCAGAACAAGGTGAAGGGAGGGTCCGCAGGATCAACACTGCTGACATCCACCGTGCCCTGTTTGGCGAAGTCCGGCCCGTCCGGTACTGGTATCTCACCTCATCACCGATTCAGGAAGCGCAGTTGTCGTACACCCTGGAGAAAAGGATGATCGCTAAACTCGCGGAAGGAGAAACACCGGATATTGATCCTGCCGAATGCTCTAGCGGGAATCAGAGTTTCTCCGCCATGATCACAAAGGCACTTAGGGAAGGCAGTTTCGTCTACAACGATCCAAGTGTGTTGTTGAAGAAAATGACCAGAACTGAGAATTCCGGAGTGAAAAAGGAAAACCTCACCACTGCAACCACGGCGCCGGCGACCGCGAAGGTAATTCCTATCAAGGCCCCGAAGCCACAACCAATAACCTCTGCACCTGCATCAACCGAAACTCGCACCGTCATCTACCTGGTAGAAGGCGTCGAGCAACAGGTGGCCATAGGCATCGATCGTTATGATGAGCTGATGGACGCAGGATCGCTGGAGTTCACTCTGTTTGGCGTTTACGTTCGGGAGAAAACCCCAAAGCGCCAGAGAGCCTAAAAATCAACCCACGCGGGGACAGATAACCCCCCGTAAGGGTGGATCTGTCCCCGCACTACAAAGGAGAGAGATCGTGAAAATAATTACAATCAAAGTGAACAGCGCTAGCGACTTCGGTGGAACCACGGCAGATTATGCCGTTGCTACCATTGGCACAGAGGCAATCGCACGTATCAAGGTCCTCGCTGCAGTAGTTGCTTCCCTGGTGGTCTACAAGGTGGTCGAATTTGACTACTCCTGCATCCTCAAGGAAGTGGATTACAACGCGGACGCTGATAACGGCAAGGAACCTCTCAAACAGTCGTTTATTGACTCCGATTGCGCCACCCTGAATGTGACCGATACAGATTTTTTCTGGTCGGGCGATTACAAGGGCGGTTCAAGATGGGACACCGACTCGATACCGCTCACAGTTCTTGACGAACTGGGAGATTTCGACAATCGGGAGGATTCACTATGAAAAACTACAACGAAAGATTAAGGGCCGCCGTAATCGCAGTGCTCGATGATGAATCGGCGTACAGCCACGGCACGCTCTACGATCGCATACTGGACGTTGAAGTCACCAAACTTATGCACGGTGATTTTGAAACCCCCGATCTGTTCTTGGGGGAATTCAGCCGGGATGAGGAGAGATCGACGGAGAAACTCCTTGAGACCTCTCCCCGTGGCACCTGGGCGATCATCAACCTTTCTTTTACTTACACAGACGGGACGGGAGAACACCGTGAGATCTATCGTGGATTGGTCAGTTCCGGAGACGGAAAAGTCCATGGTCGGTATGATTCCAACGATACCCGCCCAGATTTCAAAACTTCGGTCGAGCATCTGACCGGTATGGAGATTTACACCATGCGACATAAGGTAGAGGACGAACGCCGGATAGAATCCCAGTGCCAGTCAGTTGTTGACAACCGTTTTCGGGTTGGAGACATCTACCGCAATGTGACTGTCAGAAGTCCTGCCAGGCATACCTTCTCCACCCTCCAGATCACCGCAGTAGATGGCCTGGGGATAGTCACGATGCGCGCCACGAAGAGGGGGAGCAGCAAGCAGTTCAATGTAACCCTCTCTGCAACCTACTTTGTGTCTTGCCTGAAAGAATCAGGCCAGTTGCGCGTAAACGCAATTTTAGAGATGCCGGCGGCAGTTGCGGCTTAAAACCTGACCGATAAAAAGCTCCTTCCTGGAGCACGCGCCCTGTCGCGGGAGAACTGCTAACGCACTCCTGCAGGGGGAGGTGCGTCTTTGGGGAATCAAAAATGGCAAAAGAACTGACTATAGAAGCCGTCAAGCTTTACTTCGCAAATAACGGGTCGGAATGCCCCTTCTGCGGTGGAACAGACCTGCAAGGATCCTCCTTTGATGTTGAAGGCGGGGCAACCAGACAGGAAATATTCTGCCCGGACTGCGAGGAAGAATGGACGGATTCGTACCACCTGGCCACAGTGATCCACAGCAGTGGGATTTTTGATCCGGCTGAAGAGATCGATGCTCTCAAGGCAGAGATCGAACAGCTCAAACGGAACGAAGTGGCGATCCTGGAAGGACTCTGGAAAGAGCTCCGAACCCAGGACCACAGCACTGCCCCGGAGGTCATGGGACATCTTTCTATTATCATCGGCGAAAAACGAGGTGACCCCGACAAATCCCTCTGCGGGTGCGGCGGGGAGGTTGGCTTCTACGATGGCGCACTTGGCTACGAAGCAATGGTGTGCAAGAAGTGCGGCCAGCACTACACCGTGATTTAACCCGACACTCACCCCTAAAAAGGATTACTAAAATGAAGACAAATTACCAAAAACGTTTTCTTGCAGTGCTTGCCATGGATGGCAAAACACTGGCGGATACCATAACGATGTCTAGGAGGCAAATTATGGCCATTAAGCGTAGGACTGCCAGATGGTGCATAGTTGAGATCCTCAATATTCGGCAAAGGAATGAAGCCGCCAAAACGTGGCCTAAATAAAAACCCACTCCTTTCATGGAGTACCGCCCTGACGCGGGAGACTAGCTACACGCGCTCCTGCCAGGAGGGGTGCGTTCAAAGGAGTTAAAAACATGTCGAACAATTATGCGCAGAGCACGTTCGCTCCTCAAATCCCCAAACATCTCATTTCCAACGAGGACCGTTTGGTCCTCGAAGCATTCAATGTCACCCTTGAACCCGTAGGCGAGGATAGGTTGTACCTCTACGCGGGCGAGTCATGCACGAGTGCATTGCTGGATTTGGCAGATGGGGGGATTAAGGAAATGGACGAAGACGACCTCCATGCGCTTCTCCAGAAGATCATCCGTCGTTCCAATGGCGAGATCACCTGGATTTCGCAGGAGACCGCTTTTACCAACGACAAAATGCGAGCTGACGAATTCGGTGGCGCCGCAGTCTTTATCACCGCAGATGATGTCCAGTGGACCGGCACTTCATCCTGGCTCCAGCAGAGGATCGCTGAGGTAGAAACCGGCGATTCCGGCCCTGGCGCCGAAGACGACAACGTCATAACCAAAAACAACTAAGAACTCCTTCTTGGAGTACCCGCCCTTCCGGGGAGTGATAGCAACAAGCACTCCTGAAAGGGGGAGTGCTGTAACCAAAAAGGAATTCTAAATGAAAACTTCATTCGACAAATACTTCGTTAACGTCCTGACCATCAACGGCAAAACCCTCGCAGACGCAGCACTCATGTCCAAAAGAGCGGTCAAGGGGTTCCGTGCCGAGGCTGCTAAGCAGTGCCTCGCTGACATCTTGTCCATCCGGGCCATCCGGATCGAGCAGGAAAAGCTTGCACTCGCAAAGCAGGCAGCCACGATGGGGATGACCAAAAAGGTGCAGGTCCCTGCAGTGACTACTGCGGTCGTACCGGAACCGGTAGTTGTGGTCATTCCGAAAGGCGTAACGAGAACATTCAAAGCTGGGGCAACCTTCGGGCCGCATTTGCCGAAGAACATGCCCATCACGGTCCACAACCACAACCCGGCCCACCCGATGGTCCCGCAGGCTGATCCGAACTATGTGTTCAGGTCGGACAACTTCGGCGACCTCGCCACCTTCATCACTATGCAGGGCGAGACGTCGATGTACATGTACGGCCCGACGGGTTGCGGAAAATCCTCTCTGGTCATCGAGTTTGCGGCTAGGGTTGCTGTTCCACTGTACGCGATTGTCGCTCACAGTCGGATGGAAACTCCTGAGTTGTTCGGCAGTTACAAGTTGAACAGTTCCGGGGGAATGGATTGGATCGCAGGACCCCTCACCGCTGCGGCACAAAACGACGCATGGTTGCTTATCGATGAGGGCGACCTTCTCGATCCTTCAGTTTGTGCCGGTATCAACGGTGCAGCAGAAGGGCGTCCGTTTCTGATTCCGGAAACAGGTGAGATGATCTACCCGGGTCCGAACTTCAAAATCTTCTTCACAGCAAACACAAACGGTGCCGGCGATGCTTCTGGTCTCTACCAGGGCACTCTTCGCCAGAATTTGGCATTCATGGACAGGTTTTTCATCGCTGAGGTCACGTACCCCGACGCAAAGGTGGAAATGGGCATTCTCGAAAAGGTTGCTCCTACCATCATACAGGCGATACGGGAGCACATGGTGCAGTTCGCCAATGAGATCCGCGACCAGTTCGTCGCAGGTCAGACCGAAGTGACTCTCTCCACACGGACTCTTGTCCGTTGGGCGAAACTCGCTTCCTTCTACTCGGCTACCTTTGCAGGTCTGAAAGGTGCCCCCGAGCCACTGCTCCACGCTTTTGACAGAGCACTGGGGTTTAGGGCTGAAAAAGAAAGCCGCCAAGCGCTGCACGAAGTCTATCAGCGCCACTTCGGCATCATCTAAGGGGGATGCCATGATACCAAATGACCTACTTCCAAGTTCAATCATCCACGCCGTCCATCTCCGTTGTCCCAGTTCGTCTGGAACCAAGGATTGGGTCGGAGCGATTCACAACGACCCGAAGTACACAAACACACTTTGGGTCGTCAACGGCAAGACGAAAGATGTTTTGTCAGGCGGTGGTCAGGGCCGAGCTGTAAAGGCTCCTGGCACCGTACAGTCGCTCTGGGCAATGGTAGCAAAAAAACTAGGCGAGGGTTATGCCCTTGTTGATGAGTATCAGGCTAAAAGCGGGTGGGATAGCCAGAGCAATAGCTCTACTCAACCTAACCCCGTACCAACGCCTCAACCGACGCCAGATAAAGCGCCCAAACCCTCCAAACCGATTCCCCCCGTGGTTAAACCGCGGACTCCGGACATCGTAGAGAAGGATGAAGACGCTACCTGGTGCTTTTAAAAACCATCCTGCAGGGGAGACACAATCCCCTAAAGGGACTGTCTCCCCTGGTCAACCGGAAAGGAGACAGCTATGCAAACTCAATCCCTTAGAATCAATCTCCCTCGCACAAAAAAGCCAATGGTCTACCAGGCCTTTCCGATGTACATCGGCATCATGTTGCCCCACGTGGGTCACAGTGTTGTCTGTGTAGTGAGAGAAGGTATGCCTATTGTAATATGCGCCGATTGCGGAACGGACATCACGGGGAAGTTTTACAGCCCTCGTATCCTGGAAGCTGTCGGTTCTCATGTAGGCCACTCGCTCAAGTGCGTCAAACGTGGCCACGAAGTCTTCGTTGTATGTCTTGACTGCAATAAAGACGTCGTCGGCTCAACGCCATTCTAGGGGGATTTAAGATGCTAAAACTAATCACCACGAACGTGCTCGGTCCTCTCACAGTGAGGTCATCCGGCGTTCGCTACGAAAAGAAGATTGGTAACATGTTCAGCTCAAGGAACATGAACCAGATCATGATAGCCAAAGCACAGGGGAAGCCGGCCGCCGACGTTCGCGAGTCAGTGCAGATCACCCGGTTGCTCATTGAACGGGTTTCGGGCAAACAGATGCCGAACTTCAATTATGTGAGCAACCAATTCTCCATGCTCAAGCGAGAAGCTGACGCTGAGACCAGAGAATTCATGTCGCTTGGCCAAAACAACTACGGCAACTATCTGTTGGAACTCCCTGACAAACCCCGGAATGTCGCGGTCGCCCAGAAGTTCCTCACCTGGCTGGATACGCAGATGACTAACGTACCATCCACTAGAAAGGAGCCAGATCATGGTTAAAACCTTCGAACTGATCACCGTTTATCTCCGCAAAGAGCCTACCAATGACAGCGTCCTTTTGGATCACGTCAAAAGAGGCTGGTGCAAACTCACAAAGGCGCACCGCGATGTGGTCGTTTACCGGGATGCTGAATGCAAGGTAGTTTTTTGCAGATGGCCCTGGTTCTACACCAGTAAGCCGACGGCAAAGACGAAAGTCGTCACCCTCAACTGCTGGAAATGGAAGGTCATTTGGGCCTGACCACAAGGAGAAAAAAGTGGAAAAAATCTTTTATCAACCGTCGAAATTCGCCCAACGCGGTGAAAAGTTCGAAACTCCCAGCAATCTTGGTGGGACCTTCATCATTGAATTCGTGGAAGCATCTGACGACAAGTTCATTTTCCTTCGTCGGAAGACGCGTGACTGGCCTGAAACAACGTACACCTTCACTGTCGAAACATTGGTGCTTCAGGTGTTCGTGATCATCCTGGACAAGTACGATCGCCAGTGGGTCTCAGACGAATCTCGCAAGAAATACGAAGCAATGTTGAAAGACCCTCACATAGATCGCGTCGAGCGGTACTAACCACACCCACCCAACCCGGGGGAAGCAATACGATCCCCCACAAGGGTTCGTTTTGTCTTCTCCCCAACTAATCATCTGAGGAGAATTCAAATCATGTCTACTTTTACAATTAATCACATCCTGAACAGCCTTATCGTTGTCGCACTCGATAGCACACTTTGGAGTGGTGAGAAAAAACTTCGTCCTGAAGACTTGGGCGGCGTCAATCTCCCCCCTGACAAGCTCGCCTCACTCGGCAGCAAGAGGATCTTTGACCCCGCGACTCTGCGGATCTTCAAAACCCTCAAGCGCCGTGCTGAACGTGCCTTGAGTGATGTCGGTGTTCGCTTCCTTGGCGGCTTTGCCATTCCGGAAAGCAGCCTGGATGATGTCCACGCGATACTCGTGGAGGTTGAAAGGGAATTCGTCACTGCAAAGAGAGCCTTCCTGTTCGAGTACGATACGAAACTCGAAGCATGGCTCACTGAAGCTGGCGAATGGCAGGACATCGTCCGTAGGGCGATTGAGCCCGCCTCAGCAGTTGCCGACAAACTCCACTTCGGTTTCACCGCTTATAAAGTTGGTGAACCGGTAGCGAGTTCCATTGCTGTCCAGGAAACTCTGGCCAAGCGTGTTGGTGGTCTTTCCAACCAGCTCATGATGGAAGTTGCGCAGTCTGCAAAAGAAACACTCGAGGAGAGTTACACCGGGCGCACGGAAGTGACCCGCAAGGCTTTATCCCCAGTAACCAACATCGTAGCCAAGCTGGAAGGCTTGATGTTCCTCAACCCTACCGAGATCAGCGGTCTGGTTCTGAACGTCAACGCGGCACTCCAGGCGGTTCCCAAAAGCGGTCCCATCCAAGGGGCTGTTCTGGCAGGGATCGTCGGGGCACTGTGCCAGATGGCAAACATTGAAGGGTTCGTGGTGGCGGCTGCGAAGGTGCAGGAAGAAGAAAAACTTGCCGCAGCAACGCCCGCACCTGCGAAACCTAAGAAATCCAAAGCCCCTGTCGTACCGAAACCGGTACTAGCAGTCGCAGCAGCGGAGACCCTGGCAGTTCCCCCGGAGATCGAAATCCCCGAGGAATACTCTGGCTGGGCTTTCTAACTGTTTACTGAAAGGGGGCGCCTCAAAGCGCCCCTTTCACTACCGAAAAAGGAGACGACAATGGCTTTTACTTCAAAAGTTCTGGCACTGGTAGCAAGGGTGTTAGGCAAAAAATACAATGTGAAAATTGCGATGGGCAACTACAGCACAGCGGCCACTGACGGGGAAACGATTTTTCTCCCAACCGTGGAAGGTGAGGCAGCTGTAGAGTTCGCTCGTGGGTACATTGACCATGAAGCCGCCCATATCCGTTTGACCGATTTCAACATCATGCCGTCCAAAGACTTCAAGGGCGAGTTATTGAACATCATCGAAGATATCAGGATCGAGAAGGCGATTGGCAAATACTACCCAGGGTGCGCGAGCAACCTGAGAAAACTTTGGGTCGTGCTTAACGAGAAATATGGGGTGTTTCAACCTAACCCTGTAAATCCGTCATCATCAGTCCTCGCATGGATCTCTTGCCGCGGACGGGTTGATACCTTGTCCCATGACTCAATGATTGCGTCTGCCGAGTCTTCTGAGCCGGGAGCCAGGGCCATCTTCGGCAACTACTTCGCCGAGGCCCAACGTCTCGTAGCAATGATCAAAACGCTTCCCGAAGATAAGAGCGGGACCAAAGCGGCATCCGATCTGCGTTACGAGTTCATGTCATTGCTGGAACAGGCCAAAGAAGATATCGACAATCCACCACCACCGCCTACTCCTGAGGAAGAACCGGAAAAGGAAGAGAAAGAGGACGAAAAGCAGGAACCTTCCTCCTCCGATCAACCTGAAACCGGAGAATCCGAAACGGACGAAGAAAAAGGCGATTCACCTGAGGAAACTGACGACCAGGAAGGCGAAGAGCAGGATGATGAAGGAAGCTCCCCGTCCGACCCCGACAGTGAAAAAGAACCTGACTCCGATTCCGAGTCTGAAACTGATCCAACTGACGGCGATGCCGACAGCGACAGCAAAGATGAAGAGGATTCTGAGCAGAAAGACGAATCCGGCTCTGACTCCGAGCCTGGCGACGACCCCGCAGATACCGAAGGCGGCGACGAGAAAGGTGATGGAGAAAGCGAAGCTGGCTCTGATTCCGAAACTGGTGGTGACCCCGCAGAAAATGGCGAGGAGAGCGAAACCGGTGGAGAAGAAGAGGGCGGATCCAATGGCAAAGATGATGCTGACGGTTCAACCGAAGGTCAAGGCGGTTCGCAAGGTGACACTGCAGGTGATGATTCCGGCGAAAGCCAGAGCCAGAACGGCGGTACAGCTGGCGGCCACGGATCTGAGGAGACCAAGGCAATCACTGCGGCATTGGAAGAAGCTTTAGGAGACACCGAAATGCAGTTCGGCGACATCGGCGAATTGCTTAAAGAACTCATCAATGAGCTGGCAGCAAATAAAGGCTCATACGTCTATGACGGGATTCCACAAGCACCAATGTGTGTTCCCCATCCTCTGGCAAATGATGGTTCGGTAGAATTCGGCGACCTTAACCAGTTAAAAACCCACACAGCTAAACTCCGCGCTCAGCTTTCAGGCCTTGTACAGGCATCGAAGCTAAAGAGGTCCGTAGCCTGCCGCTCTGGCCGCAAGATCGACAACCGTATCCTTTCTCGCATTCGTGTGGGCGACGATCGGCTGTTTATCCGGCATGAAGAGAAGAAGGGAGTGGACACAGCAGTGTTACTTATCATGGATGGTTCAGGATCCATGGATAGGAACACTCCGGGCACCAAAATGTACACAGCAACCCGCTCTTGCTACATAGCGCTTGACGCGATGTACTCGATACCGGGTGTAACCGCAGCAGCTATAGAGTTTAATGACCGTCCCAATACGGTTTACAACCTCTGTGGCTGGGGACAAAAACCTGATTCAAAGTTGTTCAACCACAATAGTGACGAAGGCACAGAGCTTTCAACCGCATTGTGGTTTGCCTGGGGAGAGCTCTTGAGTCGTCCGGAACCGAGAAAAATCGCCATCATTTTTTCAGACGGCGGTACGAACTATGACGATACTGACCCAACGCGTGCGGCTATTCTGCGCATGAAGAAGGATGGAATCGAAACAGTCGGAATCGGCATTAAGGACGAAAATCTGAAAAGAGATTACCTCCCCAACGATACGCAGATTATCAACGACCTGAATCAGCTTACTCCGGCCCTCCTGAAACTCCTTAAGGAGAAACTGGTGGACGCGGCATAACCTAACAGCCTAACCCAACGGGGCGCACCTATCCCCGTCTGGGGGTTCGTGCGGTCTCCGTTCGGGTAACAACCCAATGGAGGCCATACGCTACCGCAAATGGCGTCCCAACCAACTATAAAGGAGACTGCCATGCAGTTTACAATTAACAAGGAAATATTTGTTAAAGGCCTCGCCAAGATCCAGCCGATTATCCAGGCAAGAAACACCATGCCGATTCTCGCCCACGTGCTGCTCGAAGTCCGGAATAACATTTTGATCCTGACGGCGACAGACCTGGAAGTAGGCATGCAGAGTTCTTATCCGGTAGAAGGCATATCTGATGGGGCAATCAGCGTCTCCGCTAAAAAACTGTTCGAGATCGTTAAGGAGATGCCAAACGAGGACATCCGTTTCTGCACCAAGGATAATGATTGGGCAGAGATCACCAGCGGCAAGGCCCGGTTTAATATCGTCGGACTGTCTGCCGATGATTTCCCACTCTTCCAAACAGGGAAGGGGGACTTCATCAACCTGGGGAGTGATCTTCTGAGCGACATGATCGCAAAGACCTCTTTTGCCATCTGCACTGACGAAACGAAGTACAACCTGAACGGGGCGTTTGTCCAAGTTTCAGCCGGGAAAATCCAGTTCATCAGGATGATCACAACTGACGGCCATCGCCTCGCGGCAGTTAAAAAAACAATCACAGGTGCCATCCCTGCAGCATTGGGAAAAGGCGTGATCCTCCCCAAGAAAGGGGTCCTGGAGTTGAAGAAGCTGGCCGAAGAATATCCCGGCAGCGAGATCAAGCTCGGGTTCGAGGATAACAGCGTCGTGGCCTACACGAGCAACACTACATTGGCCATGAGGCTCATAGACGGACAGTTCCCTGACTACAAGACGGTCCTTCCGGTCGCCAATGACAAGAAGGTCGCCGTGGACAGGGGGAAGCTCCTTTCCTCTTTAAAGAGGATGGTGATTCTTTCCTCCGAAAAGGCCAAAGGGGTCATGTTCGAGGTACAGAAGGGTTTGATAGTGATGTCTGCCTGCACTCCTGAAATGGGAGACTGCACGGAGGATGTCGAAGCTGGGTATGAAGGTGACGACCTGGTGATAAACCTGAACCCCAAGTACCTGTTGGAAATCGCCAGCGTGATACCGGACAACAGCGTTGAGTTGAAGTTCAAAGACACTACGTCCCCGGTCATCATCAAGTCTGCTACAGGCGACGATTTCCTGGCAGTCCTTATGCCAATGAGACTGAACAATGCTACCAACTAAACACAGGAGTCTACCATGAAGACTTTCCTCTCTATTTGGGGGCAAGGCCGCACTGGTGTAACCACGCAGGCTAAAGTCGAGACCGTTTCGTTGGCGTTTTTCAACGCGGCCACCGGCTTTGCCGAACAGGAAGTTGCCGCTTTTGACAACCTCCAAATCGGTGAATCCTGCATGGACTACCATAATGGTCCTCAAACCGTAGTCAGGATTTCCTGAAAGCCACTTGTGGCCGCATAACCAAACCCTACCGGGGAGACATTATCCCCCAAGGGGGTTCTGTCTTCTCGCTCGATCAACGGAGACAGACCATGGAATCGGTCATAGATGAAGAAATCGAAAAAGGCATCGTCGCCGCCGGCAACCTAATCCATGCCCATCTCATGTTCGGTAACTACACCACCGCAAAAACGGTGTATGCCGACCTGGAATGGTTTATGGAGGAGGTTTCCCACGGCGGGATGGTGTCACTGGTCAACAAGACCGGGGTCATAAGCAAAGCCGCAGGGTGGATCGTTAAAGCCTGGTGCGATACAAATGGCATCAAGAACTCAATCATCGAGTTCGAGACTGCTGAGTGCATCGGTTCACCAGGCGAAACCATGAACTACCGACTGGGCAAAAAAACTTGGGGAGACTTGGTTTCCGTCAAGAATGACGATCTGGCCGCTGAACGAGCTGCTCAACCCGGAGAGAACGCCCTTAGGCTTGGATTCACGCTTAAGGACAATAACCCGATCCGGCTTAAGCAGACCACGAGGAACGAGTTGAAACTCATCCTCGGCTCGGCAGCGGTCGCTTCAGCAATGAGACAAAAGAAGGACACCTTCATTGCCGATCTTGGCGCTTACGAGTCACACAGGGTAGAGAGGATCACCGGTCTGCAGATTGGCAAGATCTGGTCATCAATCAAATCCGGTAATCAGGAATTGGTCGACCACCTCAGTCTGATACCCAACACCAAACGCGAGCAGATGCGGAAACGTGGAATGTTTGTTGCCGTCCACGTAGCACCGCAGCTCTCCCTCTTCTAACCAACTTAATAGCAAGTCTACCCACCAGGGAATGCAACCTTCCCTGACGGGATTGGTGCGTTCTCCGTCGAGGTACGACAGAGGAGATCCACCATGCAGACTTCTTTCTACTCCACGACCACCTCTTGCAACTCCAACGATTGCACCCGTTGCGTCAAGACCCACGGGTTCTGCCCGCAGGAAAGCGACACGGATGCAACAGCGGAAACAACTGAGGTGGCGGCATGAACCTCCCCTTCACGCTATTCCAATCCAAGGATAAACTCTGGCGGGCGAAGTTTGCTCCCCGGATTGCCAAGGAACTCGGTTCGGCCTCCGCATTTATTGTGGCGGCACAATCACCGGAAACAGCAAACAAACTTGCAGGCATCCTCGTTTCGGATGCTCTGACCAGGATCAAGGTATAAGGGGAAAATCATGCAAACAATGGCGCTCTTTCCGGAGCTATTCGACAATGACGAAACCAAAATAAAGAAGGTGTACCTGAAAAGGATTGAGGCACGCTACTCGAAAGAGTGTATCCGCGAGGATGCTCCTGAAGGGTTTACGACTGCCAAATTCTCCTCGCCGTCGCAGGTCTTTGAAATGTTCTCCGAGCTTCAAACTGAAGCAAAGGAGCACTTCATCACGTTGCACCTTGACGGGAAAAACAGGATCGTTGCGATGGACAGGGTTTCTTCCGGATCCTTGAACCAGAGCATTGTCCACCCCAGAGAGGTGTTCAAAACGGCTTTGCTGTCATCTGCCGCTGCGATCATTTTGGTACACAACCATCCATCAGGGGACCCAACCCCAAGCCAGGATGATCTGGACGTGACCCGGCGCCTTAAAGACGCAGGCGAACTGCTTGGGATCAAAGTCCTCGACCACATAATTGTCGGCAAAACTTACTACTCCTTTACGGAGTCGGGACACCTGTTATGAGCGGCACCCCCGGAGATTAACCTCTCCGCGGATATTTTCTTTGGAAGGAGGTTCCATATGTCTTTAGCGGTTTACACGGAAGCAGCAATGGAAAGGTCCACAATCACGAAGACTCATTTGAGTCTTTATCACACCCTCCAGGCAGCCGAGGAAATTGGTGTTGCTCCGAGGCATGCAACCGTTCTGAGACTCAGGTTTCTTCAGGAAGAGATTCTGGAACTGGAAGGCAGGCGCAGGTATTGCGAATATCTGAAAGAGAAAAACAGTAAATGGCTTAGGCAGTCAGGGGAGATCTTCAGTCTTATGTATCAGCAGGAGATGATCCCTATGAAAGCTGAGGTCCAAAGCCTTGAAGATTATCTCAACGGGAAAACAAAGATCACGAACAATGGATCTCAGTGCTCTCCCGAGATGATTGAGAGGGCAAGAAATTTCCCTATTGCCGATCTGATTGGGCAGATCCCGAAAGGAGCGAGCAAGGTTGTACGCTGCCCGTTCCACACGGATAAAGGCCCGAGCGCGTCAGTTAAGAACAACGTGCTTTTCTGCTTTGCTGGATGCAGGCCAAAGAAAGTAGGCCGTAAAGGTTGGGACCCCATTTTGTTGCTCATGGAGCGCGATGGAATGTCCTTTCCTGCGGCCGTAAAGGCTCTGCAATAAACCTCTAGGGAGGTAAGTGGTTTCGACCACCCCTCCCTTTAGCTTCTCCCTATCCTCCCGGCTTGCAAAGCAGGACGGAACCCCCGAGCTCGTCTCGGAGGCTGCGTCCTGCTTTGCAGGCACTAAACGGCTGGAAAAGGAGAATCTCATGGTAAAGACGAAAATCAATGGTCGGATCTTCACGTTAACTTGGGCCGAGTTCGAAAAAGCATTCTTCAGCAAAGGGGTTACAACTTCGGTTGAAATCCTGGAGGTGATTTAATGCTGAATCAGACGAAGACCCAACAGGTAGCGTTCGGTGCTATCTCCAAACCAGAAACGTTTCCAGCATCGGGCTTCCCTAGCAACTTAGGGTTGACGCAATTGGAACACGCTGTCTACCAATACCGGCAGGCTGTGCACAATCTTAAGCAAGCTCCGAAACATCTGGGGGTGCTATAGTGGCTGCTAAAAACCGGTTATTGGTCGATATTTTTGATTTGGGGACACCGCGCAAAAGCTGTCCAGGTGAAGTCGCCAAGCTCCTAGCTAAGGGGATAAGATTCCAAAGGCTCGGAGAATTCGGCGCTAAAAGTCACCGCAACGACAGCGACAACAAACAGCCCTTCTTCTGGTCGTAATATGAGACCCAGGGTGAGACGACAAGGGGGAGGCAGCCGGCAACGGTTTGCTTCCCCCTTTTTTTGTTGCCTTTACTATCGCTGTGCGATATATCTAATCATAGAAGAATATAGAATTAACTTATTCGCGGGAACTGAAACCTATGCAGCAAGAAGTTGAAAAGAGCACAAACCCGATATCGGATGGCCAATTCCAGACCCTTAGTATGCCGACGATCGAGTCCCAGCTTCCCTTGAAATACGCCAATGGCTATGTCCTTGAAATATTTGAGGGTAATTGTTCCATTTGCGACACTCGCATCAAGCCGCAGAACCTTCACGGGTCGATAAAGGTGCCTTTCCCGTCGATCGCAATTATCGAAGCAGTTGGTATGTGCCATTCCTGCAAAGTGGCAATCCCGTTTTTCATGAGGGTCAGAGATGACGGGTCGACGGATTGGCGAGATTCTAAAGGCAACTGGGTAATCGGTAAAGCTGAGTCTAAAAAGTCAGTTTCTTGGTGGCAATCTGCACAAAACAAACTGCTTATTTTTTGCAGTCTAACTATTGCGCTGCTCTACATTACGCAATACCTGAACGGTTAGGGATATGATCAGATGTCTCTCAGGTTGCGCGTTGGTGTTATGTGGAGGCACCCTCCAGGGACTCGATATACGCGGAATAAATGATGCTTATCTGAAAAATACTATAAGCTTTCTGGTCTTTTTAACGGTAATACAAGGCGCGTACCTCGTCTTGACTGCGCGATGCCTTACGGTATCTCTTCGCAAACGCGTTGAGGATCCTGAACCAACAACGGCGAGTGTCGTCCAACCAAAGCAGTTCAATAAAGAGTGGTGAAAAGGCCAACATGCAAGGTGAAGAGGCCAAAAAGTGTATCGAGATCATTGCTCGGCGCATCCCACTCACCCTGGAGGAGACTCGCTTACTCAATCTGATAATGAATGATATACGTCTCGAATTTGAGCTAGAAGGGGCAGTCCACCCGTCACTGATTGACGGGTCTGAGGGTAAGCCCCCGGAGGATTGGTGTTGGTAGATAGATCAAAGATCGTTCAGCGCATACTCTTCGCCATGGCCATCGGTGCATCGGCGGTTGTCCAGTCCCGGGCCGACTGCGGGCCCTCAATCGCCCAAGTGTACTGCGGTGGGTCAATCACTGCTGTGGCCGGGGCAAACCCGGATCATAAGGGCAGGGCAGGGGAGGCGTCGGTGCCGGCGTTCCTGCCGCAACTACAATCCGAAGCAGGCCTTCGGGAGGAAACGGAACGCTACGCCGCGGAGATCGAAGTCTTGACAATGGAGGCAGACGCGGGACTGATTCTGAGCATCCCCGTAATTTCAGAAGAAACGCTGGCGTTGGCAGGCACGCAGGAGGACGAAAAGTGAAAAAAAGATTGGTGATCTACTTCAAGAGCATTTTTGTTGCAGCACGCGGAGAGAGTAAGGTCCAGCGGGCCATTTCATATCTAACCTGGGCAGCTGTAGGAGTGGCGATCGTCGGTTCAATCATGTCGGCTTTTGGTATCTGCAGCGGATCCTGCACGGATGCGGAAAAGTACCGACTCTTTGGAATGCGTTTCGGTAGCCTTGGGATCCCCTTCTTTCTACTCATCGCCGCAGCGAGCTTCGGCCGGAATAGTCAACGCACGACAGTAAGGAACTTTTACGACACCCTCATCTTTGCGTCCGCCGGCGCCGAGTGGATTTTTCTAGGCATCCAGGGCCGGATCATCAAGAGCTATTGCCCGGTGTGCGTCGGTATCGCCATAGCAGTCTTCGTGGCGGTCCTACTGAGACTGGCAGAATTCTATTTTCGTAAGCGGGAAATCTCATCTCCGGCTAGGAAAAGCTTCAAGGGCGTTGCTAGGTCGTTTTGCAAAGGAGTGATGGTCGTCGCTACAATGTATGCGGGCCTTATAACCGCTTTACTTGGGATCAGTTCGCCAGTGGTGGCCGGTTCTGCGACGATCACCCAGGACATCTGGCTCGGCAAAAGCGATAGCAATATTGAAGTGCTTATAGTCTCAGACTGGTTTTGCCAATATTGCCGGACGTCGGAGCCTATCATAGAAAAGATGCTGCCTGCGATCGGCAAGGTCTCCCGTTACACATTCATTGATGATCCAATCCATGAACATAGCTACAATTTCATCCCGGCCAACATGAGCCTTCTTACCAAATCAAAAGCCCAGTACCTTGAAGGTAGGAAGGCGCTCCTTGAGCTCTCCGAACATAATGAGACCCCGGACAATGGCCAAATACTCGCTGCGTTGAAAAAACGTGGTATCACCCTCTCCTTTCTTGACCAGGCCACACTGAAGCAATTGGCGCACTCTGAGGCCGGTTTTATTCGAGCAACTGCGGTAACCCTGACCCCAACAGTAGTAGTGAGGGATAGGCGCACTGGAAAGTATCAAAAGCTGGTCGGATCTACGGAAATTACCGAAGCAAAGATATCTGCATTGATTAGATTGGGTAGTAACTACCCTCGCCAGTAAGCGTAGAGCCCTCGCTTAAACTTAAGAGCTAACGCTGGTCTTAACGGGTATCAGTGTAGCCGGAAGTGTACTTCTCAGCGCATCAGAAATGAAGTCCTTGCCGTCTGTGCTGTTGCCGAAGGTGCCGCTGGAGAAGCATCTTGAGTATTGCGAGTTACTCACAGTCAACGACTTTTTACGGTTAGCCGTCTTAACAGTATTGCGGTGTACTAGACTGTCAAAATATCTTATTGCTTGGTACGGCATGACAATTTTCTGACTTCTCTGTGCAAAAGAAACAGCTAGAATATATGCTTTGTTCACAAATTGCACACCATCGGATTTGATTTAATCCTAATAGACTCAGCGCGATTAGAATGCGCTACTAAAGCGGCTGGTTCATTTCAGTACAAAATACTAGATTAAACATATAGTAGTTTTTTATAACGTCGGGATAATACTAATTAATAAATGGAAAAAGCCAGAATAACACCGATTTCGGTGAGTTCCAGTTTTATCTATTACGGGGCGATTAACGGGAATGGAATATATGGGCGCGTTTATTGCTCTAACAAAGCGTCCAGAATGGTAGTCAACTGTACTTATTGACAGGTGCCCTTTTGAAAAATATAGTTTACAATTCAAACATGTGGGGCAGAAGTAGCTCCAAAAAATCTAAAATTTACTGCCGAAATTAGTTTTTTATATAACGTTTGCAAGACATAAATTCCTAAAGTTATAGGCATATAAGCCGATACTTTAGAGATCACGATAAGAGCAAACCCAGAGTAATCTGGCGACGCAAAACCTTAGGGTCCATAGCATATGGATTGCCGGTTACCGAAGACCAAGAGACGTTCTTTAACAAAAACGCCCACTCTCGATTTAGAGGTGGGCGTTTTTGAGTTCGAATAAATCATTGAATACTGTTTGTCATCAACCTGCCAGTGCTGCCATTAGCAGAACAGCAGATAATCTTTTAATACAATTAACGCACATTGGTAGGGAGCTAAAAAATGAAATTGCAGAAAAAACAACAACAAGGATCTGAAGAACTTTTCGCGACAATCACTGCAGAAATACGCGAGGCCTTCCATAGATTACCGAGGGAAGAATTTACTGCACTGATGACTGAGATCAAAGCAATCATAAGCAGCAATTGCCCTATGCCTGATCGCTTGAAAACGACATTGAAGATTGTCCCTAAAAAAATAAACAGTGCCACCTTAACCCCTCTTTGCATATTGGTGATCTGGTCTAGCACGGCCCATGAGGTTATCCACTCTTTCCCGATCTAGTCCGGAGACGTGCCGACATAGCGACGAAAGTGATCGAAAAAGGCTTGAACACCCTCCCCGGTGCCAAGCCTTTTCATTTGATACATGCTGGACCTGTCTCAGACTCCCCCGCCCTCTCCTCGCAATGAAACTTCAGTAAAAAATGCTAAAAAGTGACTTTCCCATGGGTTGAAACGAACGGTCATCATTCTGGCCTATAGTAGGGGCTGCCCTCTATCGAAAAGTCCCTCTGTGGGGCATATTTGGAGGCCGTTTTTTTTGTAGTCTTTTGCAATCTAAAAAATAAGAAACGCAAGGTTAAGACGCAACATCAGGACTTTTCCCTAAGAAATCTAAAGGTCCCGCATAAAAGCATCCTTGATCTCGGTTGCCTGGATGCAGAGGTAATGCAGAGTCTGCGCCTGGGTGGAATGCCCGTACACCTGCATCAGTGTCGGCAGATCGGTGCCAAAGGCGACTCTGTGCTGGTAGCCGAAGGTCTTTCTCAAAGTGTGGCTCCCGTAGTTCCCGGGGAGATTCACCCTCGAGCACCACTCCTTGACCATGCCGTTGAGGGTTGGCACCTTCAGCTCCTTTCCACCATTACGTGATTGAAACAGCGGATCATCATCGGTGGCTTCTGGCATAGTCGTCAGGAGCTTTCGTATTGCGTCATGGCCCGCCTTGTTAAGGGTGACCCTCCTCTCCTTTTTTGTCTTAATCTCCCTCACCGGCAAAGTATCACCAGGTTCGAGGTGCCGAACTTGTCCTACACTAAGACTGAGTAGATCAGATGCACGGAATGCGGTATTAATCCCGACCACAAAGAGTGCGTAGTCTCTGGGGTTAGTGAGCATTTTCTTGATCGTTGCAATGTCCTTTAAATTTCGGATAGGCAACACGGTTATGATGGAATCTTTGGCCGGGTGATTTACGTTTCGCATGTCGCTCCCCCTAAATCCAAGTTTTACAAATCATATACTAGATAGTTGGACTATGCAATATTTGATTTTAGACCGGAAATCAGCATATCAGCGTAAGTAGCTGATAAAGAACATAAATGAAAATATTTTGGAATCCAACTTTTCTACATTAGTTGGATTACGAATAATCGACTTTAGTAAGAGAAAAGCGTCGTGTCTGGCACGATAATTTATTTCGCCACTAAATGTGCATATTCAAAGAAAGGCCCGTAGTTTTCTATAGAATTAGCAAAGTGTAACTAGCTCTGGTGGTCGCCCCAATGGACCTGTCTGCTAAATAAGTCAGAACTATGCCGAAACTAGATACCCGGGAAAGTGCATACATTTCAGAGCGCGCAAATATCACTAAACGATATACATTTATCATGATAGTATAGCTATAAAAAAAGGACGTGTTTATGGATCGAGTAAAACGGAATCTTTTGATTCTTGGATGTTCAAATATGAAAGATCATTGGCATGAGGTGATGCCTGCCTTCCTTCGTTACACTGGAGCGTATTTCCAAGTTCTTCATAGGGTTGACCAAAGCGCATGGCCTGAAATTGTGATTTTGTCTGCCGATCTGGGTTATATAAAAGGATCTACTCCAATCCAAGATTACAACCAAAAAATGAGGAAGAATCGCGCCCAGCAGCTCCTTCTGGACCCCGGCCAGGGAGCGATCCTGCAGGAGCTCACTCAAGGCAAATTCAAGAACGTTTTGGTTGCCGCCGGTTCTTTGCACCGTGAAGTAATTAAGTATCACCTCGCTCCCAGTCTGGCTGCAACTGCCATCTTCACTCACGGACGCATTGACGAGCAACGTAGCCAGTTCAAAGAGTGGCTTGCCATGGTCTCAAAAGAAGAGGGGAGGGCGTGATCCGCGTCTGAACCCCTTAATACCTAACAAATTATATGGCCAGTGTTATAAAGCAGAAGGGATATCATGACACATGTGGCCGGTTCCGTGAACATGTAGGAAACGTGGCGCTTTATCAATGTTGAAGGCGCTCGACTCCCCCGCAGTTTCACAGAGGTGCCGAGCGCCGGTTTCAGGGTGGGCAGTTTAAGCTTCGAGTTGATCCTTCATGCGGTAACTTTTCCCCTCAATGACCAAGGTTTCCGCATGATGCAAGAGCCGATCAAGGATTGCCGACGTTAGTGTGCTGTCGTTGTTGAAGATTTCCGGCCACTGCCTGTACGCTCGGTTCGAGGTTATGATTG